>Ga0268263_1000040_pt1 | contig 366127 bp, 359 predicted proteins | sample Biomet5_FD_190358 | JGI IMG/M metagenome (GOLD analysis project Ga0268263, IMG submission 190358) | Microbial communities from bioreactor (seeded with sewage sludge) at LBNL, California, USA - Biofuel metagenome 5 (SPAdes) (version 4) | ecosystem: Engineered > Bioreactor > Anaerobic >... | reverse complement strand
ATCAATGATTTATCAAAAATGATTGAAAGGTGGTTGTAAATAATGTTACAATGTGTGAGAAGCAGTCTAAATTCTTCGTGAAATAGTGATTTTTGAAGCTAATAAAAAACACACGTGGAATTTAGGTTATATAAAAATTTATCTCTTTGGATTTCGCTTTCATATGATCCCTCACTCTCTGATAAGATTACCCACAGCATAAAGATAATCGTCCAGAACAAAAGTCTGGTCGCCGGATTCTATCATTTCCGCATCATTCCTGAGATCCCTGAGCCTCAGACTGTACATCCCCGATATGTATTCCTTTATCGCTTCTTCATCTTGCCTGAATCCGCACATATAGATGAATTCCACATTATTTTCGCTGTTTTCGGCTACATTGAACTGTATCATAGTGGATATGACCCGGGCTACTTCCTGAGTCATGCCTTCGGATCCTCTTTCATTTATCAGTCTCGTCCTGTTGAGTACCTTGAATATTCCTTTATCGTAAAGAACTGTGTCGAGATTGTTGCCGTCCATGGTCATCATCAGAAATGTCCTGCCTTCAGTGGCCCGCATATGTTCAATGAGTTTTATCTGACTGCTAAGGCCTATATCTATACATGATATGGATATCCCGGCATCATCGAATATCTGTATGTAATTCTGCAGGACCGACTTTTTTATAGCGCAAAGCAGGGCAGTATCGCCGTCCTTTGCCGTATCCAGTATGGCATAATCGTAAAGATATTCTTCGTCCTCTGCTTCGTTATCCGGGAACTCACCTTGCATCCATTCGAATATCCGGTGTTTCGACATTTTAGGCACTTTTTTCGCTTTTGCCATGGCAGGACTGCTGCCTATCGTGATCCGCACCTTTTTCATCTCGGATGCTCCGGGATATCTTTCCGTGATTTTTCTCAGCGCACTGTAAAAATCATCTTCATTCATTATGATCCCGTTGATTATTGCTTCTTCAGGAAGTTCTGCAGTATGGAAATATGTGATATGAAGCCTGCCTTTCTTCATGTCACCGCAGACCATCTGTATTTTTCTGTTTGCGACATATATAGATGTATCCATTGCTTACCTCTCTTCACATTCCGCCCTGAGTCCCAACAGCATTATATATCGTGGGAAGCGGCAGTATGACAGAAATCATTATCGAGCCGATTATGACGGCCATCAGTACTATCATCACAGGCTCAACTATGGCTGTAAGCCTCTCCAGTGCTATGTCGGCTTCAAAATCGAAAGCATCTGCAGTATCTTCCAGCATCATGTCCAGACGTCCGGTCTCTTCTCCTATCATAACGCTGGCTGCGAGCTTCCTGTCCAGTCCGTCTACTCTGCCTATGGCTGCCGACAGGCTCTCGCCGTTGCGTATGTCGGTTATGAGCTGTCCGAACTGACTTGCGATATATTTGTTCCCCATGGTCTCGCGGGTGTTTTCCAGTGCGCTTATGATCGATATGCCGCTTGAATAGCACGAGCATAAAGTCCTGGCGAATCTGGCAGTATATATAGTCCTCAGGAGCCTGCCTGCTTTGGGTATCCTGAGTTTGAACCTGTCAAGGCCCCGCCTTACGGACGGGATCTGCTTCAGAGCCCTGAATCCCGCTATGATCACCAGTATGAATATCAGCACATACATCCAGTTGCTCTGCAGTCCCTTGCTGATATTTATCATGAACTGTGTTATAGCCGGTATCGGTGTATTCACCATATCGAACAAAGTGAAAAATTTAGGAAGGATCAGGAGGAATACTGCCATAAGCACTGTCAGCGTCACTATTATGAGTATAATAGGATAGACCATGGCAGAACGTATCTTCTGAGTCAGTTTATAACTCTTCTCATAATGCACTGCCATCTTTCTTGAAGTATCTTCCATTCCTCCGCTGGCTTCACTGGCCTTATACATATTTATGAGGAGTTCCGGAAAGATCCCGCCCTGTTCTTCCATGGCTTCCGAAAGCATGAGTCCGCGCTGCAGACTCTGATGCAGCCTTATGTAACTTTTTTTCAGTCTGGGATGCACATCTCTCTGCACCATTATGTTAAGCGCTCTTATCAGCGAAATGCCCGCGCCGATCATCATTCCCAGATCCCGGCAGAATTCCGAGAGCTGTTTCGGCTTCAGCGGCTTGACGTTCTGTCTGTCTGTCGCTTCTTTATATTCAAAGAGATAAAGACCTTCATCTTCCAGAAGTTTCCGCAGATCTGCAAAATTTCTGGCCTGAAGCCTTCCCTTGACGGTCCTGCCGTTCATTCGCGATGCGTTATATTCATAAAGCGGCACTGTCCTCTCCCTTCCCGGTTTTATCAATATCTATAATGGAAACATACCGGCATAGCCGTACCATATCTCCGTGCCTGCGAAAACAGCTACGGTCATGCCAAGGCTCAGGAAAGGTCCGAAAGCGAAATGCTCTTTCCGGCCTTTTTTCCTTCCTGCAAGAAGCCATATCGCATATATGCCTCCAGTTATTATTCCTATGAACGTTCCTGTGAGCATGGCCCGCCATCCCAGCAGAAATCCGCATGCCGCACAGAGTTTTATGTCTCCGCCTCCGAAGCTGTCTTTTATTATAAAATCCATCAGCAGCATGGGCAAAGCCACCTCGAAACACCCTATGATCCTGGATATCATGGTTATATCCGGAAACAGGAATACGGATATAACCGCCGCCGCTGCCAGCGCTATGTTCAGCCGGTCCGGTATCTCCTGAGTATCGATATCGATGAAAGCTATGACCAGCAGTATGCAGGTCACGGCAAACACCAGCAGCGCCTGCCAGGTCAGCCAGAAGAAAAACACGCTCATCATGGCCAGTACGCCGCCCAGGCTCTCGACCAGAGGGTAACGGTACGATATCTTTTTTCCGCAAAAACGACAGGAACCCCTGAGTACTAAAAAACTCACAAGGGGTACCATATCTCTTGCCTGCAGTGTATTGCCGCATCCGGGGCAGAACGACCTGCCTCTGGATACGCTTATGCCCAGCGGTATGCGGTAAATGAGCACATTGAGGAAACTGCCGATGCATATTCCCGTAAGAAAAACCAGCCCATATATAACTGCATACGCTATAAAAACCATTTTATTTTTTCCCCCCGCCGATAGTATCTTTGAAAAAGGCCGGAGCAGCTACAGCTCCTCCGGCCCCTTCTTTTGTGATCATCCGAAAACTACTTGTCGGTTGTACTGAATGAAGAACCATTATAGGTTACCTCATATTTTCCGTCTGACGAAGTCATAGTGAAACCAGTAACTTTTCCATTGCTGACAGTAACACTGTCATTTGTAAATGTTGCACCAACATCAGCCAGTTTTTCTGCCTCTGTTTCCTGAGTATTTGTAAGTGCAGTTGCCGTTGAATCTGAAGCATAGGCTTCAGACGCAACAGTCTGAGCCGCCAGCAGCATGGATCTGCCTTCTACCACGGCAGTCTTTTCTTTTGCCTTGTTGATCCAGCCTACCATGGACGGTACCAGAATGGCTGCCATGATTGCCAGAATAACAAGAACTACGATAACCTCGATCAGCGTGAATCCTTTTTTGTTCTTCATCACACTGTTTCTCTTTTTCATTATGGAATTATACATAATATATATCCCTCCTGTTCTCCCAATACTGAAAAATTTTGTAGGCTTATTTTAGCAAATATCCTCTCTGATTGCAATACTTTGGCTGTATATTTCTGTAAATCAGAGAATTTTGTGACTGTAATTTTTTTTCAGGTAAAGGAAAGATTAACAATATACAGAACATATATCATATATTATTCCGTATAACGACCATATGCTGTGTTTCGCTGTCATTTAGTGATTATTTTCACTTCACATCCCTCTTCATATCCTTTCAGTTCTTTTGCGACGCCCAGAACGCTCCCCCGTATTATGGCCTCCACGAAAGGTACCATAGGAACTTCCATGTCATCGAAATAAAGCTTCACCTCACTGATCTTTTTTTCCAGCTTTATATCTTCCTCGGCTTTCTCTATAAGGTCTGTCATTCTTTCTGTATCTTTTGTGCTGTCCATAACAGGTATTCCTTCATACTCTTCCATGGTCCCGCCGATGATCCCGGCAAAGGCTATGGTCCTGCTGTCTCTTTTCACATCCAGATCGTCGGTATTGGCTCCGGTTACTATATTAGGGCAGTCGATCCCCGGATCTCCTTCTATGACTACATAATCCTGATCATACTGACACAGTATGCTTTCCACATCCATCTGCTTCTTGTGCATTATATCCGTTTCTTTGCGTCCGATGGCAGTAACAGTATCGGCACCGGCTTCAGAATGCTTCCATGTATCCGTTTCTTCCTGATCTATCGCGAATCCCGTGAAATGGATGTCTTTAACCGAGCCTACGGTGTAGCCGCGCTTTCTGAGCTCTTTTATGACTGCAGTCACCGTGGTAGTCTTGCCTGTATTATGGATGCCCTTGATCATAATAAGTTTCATATCTCCATCACCTCATATTCCTGTGTTATAAGATCTATACCGAGAAGTCTGCCCCGCAGTGTGTTCTCTCTGCCAAGCAGCACTTTCAGACCTTCAGCCACCTGAAGAGCCGCTACCAGGGCCGGCCCGAACGAAAGGCTGCTGACAGTCTCCTCTTCATGTCCGGTCTCAGATGCCAACAGCCTTTCCAGCGTCCTGTCACCCGGAAATACGACACATACCTGGCCCGACCAGCCTTCGACAGCACCATGCACCAGCGGGATATTCTCCTGCTCGCATTTTTTCTCCAGATCTTTTCTGGACCCCTCGCTGTCCAGAGCGTCAAAAACGATGTCCGCACCGCCTATGATCTCATGCCCGTTCTTTTCATCGAAATATCCTCTGAATGTATGCACTTCTATGTCCTGATCGATCAAATGTATACGTTCCCCTGCCGCCTCTGCTTTTGACATTCCTATATTGCCCGGCGTACATAATATCTGCCGGTTCAGATTTGTTTCATCGAAAAGCTCACCGTCCGCGACCCTTATGCTGCCGATGCCCAGCCTGGCGAGCATCTCCGTTATATATCCGCCAAGGCCTCCGCAGCCTACGACACAGGCCTCCATACCGCGAAGTTTTTCATTCTCCTCCGGAGTCAGGGCCCCTATATTTCGGATATGTCTTTTTTCGCACATAAGACTTTACCTGTTTCATCTCTCTTTTATCATGAATGAAGCAACGTCATTTTCATCGTACTGTTCGGCTATTATCGTCTCGTCTGATGTCCTGGAATAGAATCCGGCGAACACTCCGTCATAGACATACATCCCGGTAAGATTGCTGTACTTTTTGAATCCCGGCTCCTTCAGCCTGAAATCTATGTTCTCCGATTCGTATGGCATACAGAATTCCTGTATCAGATAGTCCGAATCCATATGCTTATATATAAGATCCTGCCACTGATCCCTGCTGAATTTGATCCCTGCGAACACGTTGCGTGCGCCGTAAGAATCCCTGGGCTTGATTATCCATTTTTCCCTGCTGTTTATGATCTCATCCGCATCAGCCGTACCGCTGCGAAGTTCTGCTGTATAAGGCACATGCTCCTTTATGAAATCGATCTCCCTGCTCGTGAGAAATCTGGATGTCTCCGGAAGGCGGAGCACTTCAAAAGCGATCTTGTCATGCACTACATGACTCCTGAAATTCCCGACAAGGCATACGCTGCCGTCCTTTACGGCCCTGAGAAAGTCTTTTACTTCGTCTTTCGCATTCAATATATCGCAGGTGACCGCTCTCCTGTATATTATATCTATCCTTTTTCCGCTTCCGGAATAAAGGATGCCGTTCCTGTATTTCATATCTCTTATTTCGCATATTTCCGCATCCATGCCCCTTTTTACGAATGTATCACGGAATACTCCGAACTCTTCAGGCGAGCAGCCCTTTTCAGTGAAATCGACTATTCCCACCCTGGGATCTTCTGTTTTGTTTTCAAACCCTTCATATATCTTTTCCACTGCCGCACACCATGATGAAAACAGTTCAAATGACTCCAGCCTGTACTTTCTGCTTAGTTCCCGGTAAGCTGCCGTTCCCCGGAAGCCGTTGCACAGTTCTCTGTCTTCGTTCATCCCGCTGCTGCCGTCGGTATTGAATTCACAGAATTTGAATGACATGTCGTCTTCATTGAAAAAAATGTCGATCCTGGCCATGGGAAGAAGGCTGTCGTAAAGTGCCGGGGTAAGTATGAGTTCCCCGGTATCCTGCGGAAATCCGAACAGTTTTCTGTATTCCGGATCATCCATATAGTTCCGTATGACTTTGCTCAGTATACCGTGCATGGTCTCTGCCGCATTTTTAAGATACGCCACCACATTTTCGGGAAAAAGCCTGGGCATATAGAGTGAATATATCGGATCGCCCCGGTACATCGCTGTGGATTCCGCAATGTATTCCACCACTTCCCTGCCGCTTTTCATATTGCCTTCAAAATCCTTCTTTATTATTTCAACGAATTCATCGTTTATTTCCTTCATCTTCATTCTGCTGTTCTCCTTCTTTCCCTGTCAGCCAGTGTTTCTCTTTTTTTTATCATCTCTGTCATGTCTCCGGGCATGGCTCTTTCTTCCGCAGGAAGGCACTTGACTGCCGCGTCACAGATCCTGTCCAATATGATCCCGGCTTTTTCCCCGTAAACATCCGCATCATATCCTTTTTCCGATATGGTCCTCTTTGCGGCAGCTATATCCGCCGAGGTCATGGCTTTGTATGCTTTTTTCTGTTCTGCCAGCCATTCGGTATTGAGAAAAAGTCCTTTTATCAGTGCGGCGTAAGCCATACTGTACGGCAGCGGCATGCTGTCGCCCACTCTGATCTCTATATATGTTACAAGACGTACGTCCGGGAATACCATCGAGGCTGCATGAGCGATCTGTTTTTCTTCTATGAGACTGCCTGCATATATCTGATCGAGTGTCCTGTCCGTATAAATGTCGTCATTATCACTTGTGACTATCAGCGGTACCGAAGATATGTATTCCGCGTATTTTTCAAAACCGAAATCCGGCGCATCTATTACCGGCGGTATGCCGGTCCTGGCATCATCCACGTTCTGCCATATGTACTGCCGCAGCGTATGCCCTTCGTAAGGCCTGCCCTCAAAAACAGGTGCGTTGTCCGCTGTCAGCGCCAGCAGCGGGCTGATAAAGCATGCTGTCCTGAATTTATCCCTGAAATCCTCTTCATCGCGGTAATCTATGGAGATCTGCAGTGCGCCCGTCCCGCGCATCATGTTTCTTCCGCAGGTCCCGGTCATGCTGAAGTGCCTGTCCATATTGCGGTACCGGTTCTTCGGTATGAGCGGTATGTCTTCCGCCTTGTCCCCTGGGCGGTAGCCTGCACATACCGTATCATATCCCAAAGGATCTGTTACAGATGTCAGCTCTTCGATGAATGTCTCATATGTTTTTTTTATCTCCGCTATCCTTTTTCCGGGTATTATGCTCAATTCGATCTGAGCTCCCGGTTCAAGAGTGACAGTGCAGTCGCGCCGGCGGAGACCTATAAGATGTCCGTCGGACATTATTTCGTCCCGGAACTGCGGTCTCAGGCTCCTGAGGATGCTTTCCACGCCGCGCGGGCCGTAGTAACATGCACTGCATCCGGTAGCCCTGTCTACTATAAAATGCTCCACTTCCATGCCGATCCTGTCGCATCCTGTGTTGCCCTTGGAACCGCTTTCAAAAAATCCGACGATCCTGTTTTTGTTCTTCGTTATGAAATCATCCATCCGGTCTTTCTCCCTGAAAAGCTTTTTCTATGTGCTGTCTGAAAAGCGCACTATCGTTTTATTATACCATTTTTTCTTCTTTCTGACAGATATCTCATTGTTTTTCCCAGCTGTCGATCTGCTTTCCGGAAGCATCGAAAGCCCTGACTTCAAGGCTTTTCTTTTTAACATAGATCATTTCATATGAATTGGTTTCTTTGAGTACTTTTACATAATCAGGCACAGTATCGCCGCTTTTATAATACCGCGAATATTTTTCTCCCGAACGTGCCATGATATATGTTATCCCGTCTATATTCTTCGTACGCATATATACATGCTGATGGCCGCAGAATACCAGGTCCACACCTTCTTTTTCAAAGACCGGCACCCAGTTTTCTCTTATGAGTCCGTACACATCGCAGTCTTCCTCTACGGGATAAGGAGGCTGGTGCATGAAGACGACCTTCCATTTTGCATCGCTTTCCGAAAGATCTTTTTCCAGCCATTCATTTACTTTTTCCATCATAGCTTTCCACTTTTCAGTTCCCATGTCGTTTATTCGTTCAGGCAGGAAAAGATTGCTGTTCAGCGAAACGATATGACAGTCTCCGTAATCAAAAGAATATACCTCCTCTTTGACGCTGTCAGGACCGTTCAGGGGCAGTGAAAAAATCTTTTCATATGTATAAGGCGCTATGGACGTCTCGTGGTTCCCCGGAGTCGGCATGACTGATACGGAAGAAAACATGGGCTGGCCATATTTGATAACTGTCCCGTATTCATCCAGAGCGGCATTGTTTTCCACCATGTCTCCGCCCAGCAGAATAAAGGCAGTGTCCGGGTTCTTTTCATAAGCAAGATCTGCCATTCTTCCCCATTTTTTATAATCCCGGTCCATCAGCTCATACTGTATGTCGCCCATATACATGAATTCGAAATTCCCGCTTTTTTCTGTCGTGAAACTGTGATAAGAACTCCAGGTCCTGCCGTCTCCCACACGGTATTTATATGTCTTCCCCGCTTTGAGTCCGGTTATTTCCGCACTGTAGCGGTAATAACCGTCATTCAGCACTTGTTTTACACTGGCATCGAAATCTTTCCCGTTGCATTCCACTATGCCGTCATACCGGCTATCACCGTGCCAGCTCACCGTCTGAGTGCCGGCAGGATCTCCCGTCCACGAAAGCATTATCTGGTCAGGTTTTTCTATAGCCTGATAACCGATCTTCCCGCAGCCGCCCAGTATGAATACCGTTACTGCTGCCGGAACTATGATCATCACACATATGTCCCTTGCCTTCAGCCTGAGTCTGCGCATATATGTCCTTTGCGGCATGAGACGGAAACAGCGGGCTTCCATGGCTACCGACGTGTCCTTTGCTCTTTCCATAGCTCCCGCCAGTATGGGAAGACTTATCTTCAGATAAGTCTTTAGCTTCTTTTTCAGGGAAGTTTTTTTCATTTCAGTGCCCCGGAGCTGTATGCTGTAGTAAATATCCAGGGCCTCTTCTTTCAGTATAGGGAAAAAATGCAGGCCAGTCATTACCATGAATGCGATCTCATAAGGCATCTTCCACTGAGTCATCCCCAGCAGATAGTCTCTCGGTTCGCCGGTAAGCAGTATAAGAGCAGACATCACTATAATGAGAAGTCTGACGGAAAGCATCGCTGCCAGCACCAGTCCGTCCATGCCGCCGAATATCCACTGAAGTACGAAAAGGAAACCGATCATGCCCAGTATTCCTCTGACCTGATAAAGCTGCCGGCCCAGGCTCACGCCTCCGGCTGCCAGTATGACGACTGTAGCCGCAAAAAGACCTGACAGGTACAGGATATTTGCTACCGTCATGGCTCCTGTGGATATTGCGATGACCATTATTATCTTAGTTCTGGGATCCAGTCCTGATAATCTATACATGGCCGTCACCTGTCATCTTTATCTCCGCCTGCGCATATCTGCGGACGAACGAAGCATCATGGCTTATTATGATTATCCCGCTGCCGAGATCGTTTTTTATTTTCAGCAGATATTCTCCGAGCATCCGCTTTCTTCTTACGTCGAGAGAGGCGGTAGGCTCGTCAAGTATGAGCCATTCAGGTTCCATTGCAAGCACTGCGGCCAGTACCAGACGCTGTTTTTCCCCCTGACTGAGCGAAAAAGGGAAGGTCTCTTCATACCCTTCCATATCGAAATATGAAAGGAATCTCTTCTTCCGCGCTTCGGTTTCTTTTTCGTCCAGGCCCATATTGCGGAGCCCGTATTCCATCTCTTCACGCACAGTGGTGGAGAACATCTGTCTGGCCGGGTCCTGCATCACATATCCTATCTTCCTTCCGGTTTCCGCCAGGGAAAGAGATGAAATATCCGTGACCCCGTCTCCGCTGCTTATGGTCACACGGCCTTCCTGAGGCTTCAGTATCCCCATTATGACCTTCGCAAGGGTGGTCTTGCCGCTGCCGTTGGGTCCGGTCACAGCACTGATGTCCCCTTTGCTGAAAACAGCGGAAACATCCTCCAGTACAGGTGCCTTTGCGTTTTTATATTTATATGTCACATTATCTACAGAAAGTATCAAAACAAGGCCCCCCAGATATCATTGCCGCCGGTGTTCCCTCTTTTTTTATCACGCCTTCCTCCATGATCATCCATTTATCCGCAAAATCCACGATCTCGTAATCCTGTTCGACTATGATTACTGTTTTCCCGGCCTTTTTCAGTTCTTTGACTGCACTGCATACAAGTTCTCTCCCCAGGCTGTCCAGATGACTCATCGGTTCATCCATGACGATGACTTCAGGATCCAGAGCAAGGATCGCCCCGATCGCAACCACCTGTTTTTCACCGCCGGAAAGCTGACCGGGCGTTCTTCCCGCCAGATGAGTGATATTCAGCATCTTCATGATACTGTCTGCTTTCTCCCGTATCTCTGCCGGATCCATGCACAGATTCTCAGGGCCGAAAGCCAGTTCATCCTCCACGGTCGTGGCTATCATCTGCCTGTCCGGATCCTGCATCACATATCCTGTTTTAAGGGCCCGTTCATTTACTTTCATATCTGTGATGTCTTCGCCCCTGAAATATAACTCTCCTTCAAGTTCTCCGCCTATGCATCCGGGGATTATACCGCAGATGATCTGGCACAGAGTGCTTTTCCCGCATCCGGAGAGTCCCAGCAGAACTGTTATGCTGCCCTCTTCAACGCCAAAAGACATGTTTCTGATAACATGTCTTTCAGGTTTGTCTTCGTATGAAAATGTAAGATTTTTTCCTTCGATTATATGCATCCGCGCTACTCTTTCACCTTCTTATGCTCCTGATCTTTGAGAAAGAACTCAGATCTTTGAAGCTACCGTTCAGACGATATGCTCTTACCTTGTAATAATACCTTTTATGTCTTTTCAGTTTTTTATTCGTATATGATATTTTTGAACTTCCCTTTAAGGTCTTTATCCTTTTATACCTGCCGTTTTTCTTTGTGGCCCGGTATATCTGATATCCGGTGGCTCCGCTTATCTTCTTCCATTTTATTTTAACAGATCTGGTGCCGATTTTTGAAAGTTTTACTGATGGTCTGCCAAGTCTGGCAAAATATCTGGATGAAGCTGCACTTGAATATGCGCCGTAGCTTTTGCTGCTGCCTGCGGTGACATAAGACCTGATCCTGTAATAATATGTCTTGCCCCTGCTGCAGGTGCTGTCTGTATATGAAAGCGTGTTCCCGCTGCTTATGACCGCTATCCTGTTGAAAGGTCCTGCAGCGCTTTCTGCTCTGTATATCTCATATCCTCCGGAATAAGCAGCCGATGTCCATGCCAGTCTGTTTCCCGTTCCGGTCACCGGCGAGGCCTTCAGAACCGGTACGCCCTGAGAAACTGTCTGTCCCCCGGTGCTCCTGACCGTGAGGTCTTTCAGGTCATATGCCCTAACCCCATCAGTGGAAGTCCCGGGCATGTAAAACATAAGCCGTCCTGACTGGTCTGCCGGCGTAGCTTTATCGTCGGTATATCCCCATGCCACAAAACATCTGTCCGCATACTGTGCTTCTATCTCGGCTTCTGTATTCCCTTCTGTATCGGTGACTATAAGCTTGTTGCCTGTGCCTGGTTTTATATAATTTGTCAGACCCAGGCGCTGAGCTACCTTACTGAAAGGAACTCCTTCTATATTGTCTGTCACAGTTTCCGAATCTGTATAATATGAATAAGAAGTCTTATATATGCCCAGACGCAGGAGGTCTTTCATGTAAAGCGTTTTGCCGCTGTTGTTTCCGGTAGTCAGCACTGAGGACGAGGACCCGACGATGATATTATCTACTCCGCTTATATAATCACTGGCAATATTGTCGGTCTCGTTTTTCTGTCCGAACAGGAACACATTGCCATTGCCGCTTATTATCTGCGGTTCTCCGGGCCAGCTGCCTGCTTCTGCAGTAGATGACGTATTTTTCGATATATAAAGAGCGATCATTGGGAGAACTTCGGTGGGATCTTCAGAATCCCCCGGTTCGAAAGCGTATCTGCTTCTGAAGATATATCCTGTGTCCAGAGATTTCCAGTAGTCATCGTTTCCGCATGCAGTAAGTCTGCTGACTCCGTTTTCAGTATCCACGCCAAGATTTTCAAGCATGTCTTTGATATCGATGCCATCGGCACGTACATAAGTATAACCGCCCGCTATGCCGTGAAGCTCATAAGCGGAAAAGTATCTGTCAGAAACAAAGCTGCTGTCCCCTATGCCCGTCCCTGCAGTGCTTTTATTTTCCTTTATCGATTTCTGCTGAGCGCTGGTCAGGTAAAAAAAGTCTTTCTCAAAGCCGCATCCTTTTGTTATGTCATTGCCGTCTATAAGTATGCCAAGCTGATCCGAAGCTGCCAGAGTGCTCAGTTCCGTTCCGTTATCTTCCGGGGCACCGGCATGTCCGTAGCCGGTGCCCTGGCTTATCAGCACTGCAGCTGAAAAAAGCAGCAAGCCAATAATGAATACCGCTGTTGTATTTTTTTTATTGCTGATATTGCCTGTCGCTTTTGTCATATGTTATCTCTTTATGGACTTTACCGCGGAATATGCGCCATACTGCTTTTCCCCGTTTACTGTCCGGTAAGCTTTGATCTTGAAATAATATCTCTTCCCTCTCTTCAGCTTACTGACTGTTTTCGACAGCGCCGAACCCTTTTTTATCGTTATCACTTTTTTGCTTTTAGTTATCTTTTTATTTGTCCCGTAATAGATCTTATATCCGCTGGCTCCGGAAACTTTGCTCCACTTGACTTTCACAGAGGTCCTGCCGCTTTTGTAGAGCTTCTTTATTTGTCCCTTCCCCAGCACAGGTTTTGCTGACTTTGCAGCCGAATATCCGCCGCCTATCTTTATGCCTGTGTCATATCTGTTGTTCGTGTAGGCCCGGACTTTATATGTGTATGATGAGCCTGTAGCCAGCCCGGTGTCTGTATAAGTTCTTGCGGTTCCGGTATCTTTTATCAGCTTGTAACTCCCCGATGCGGTATCGTATCTGTATACATAATATCCTGTCGCATTGTCGGATGCGCTCCAGGAAAGCTTTATCCTGTTATATCCCGCTGATGCTGCTGTGACAGATGGTCCCTGCGGCGCTACTTTCGTTACGATCTGTCCGGACTGACTGATCACATTTATTTTGGTCACGTTATAAAGCACTGTATCGCTTTCTGTAGTTCCCGGCATATATAATGCGCAGGCTGTAGTCTGGGCTGCCGGAGTTACCGTACTGTCGGTATATTCCCATGCAACAAAGCATTTGCCTGCATCCGAAGCTGAGATATATCTCTTTGTGCCGTCTGCTGTTTCTGCCTGCAGTCTGTAATCCGTATATGAAGGCATCAGATTGCTGATGCGTTTTGCCTCTATGAGCCTGGAAAGAGGTACTCCTCCCACCTTTTGAGTTATTATATCACTTCCGCTGAGAAAACTGTACTCTGTTTTATATAATCCCAGTTCCAGTATCGTGTCGATATAATTGCCGAGCACAGCACTTTTGCTTCCTATACCGGACGGCATATCTCCGGCCGACAGTACATTCATATACTGTACGAACTTGCAGTTGTTTGAATCCTGAACTCCGGTCTGCCCGAAAACGAAAACACTTGATCCCTCAGCAAGTCTCTGGCTGGTGTCAGGCACCGTTCCGCTGCTCTGATCCGTATATGCATTGCTTTTCTTATAAAGCGCTATCGTTGGATCCGGAGCAGTTACGCCCACAGTATCTCCCGGAGCAAAATATTTCAGGCCTGTGATATCGCTGATGCGCATAGTCTGCGTGTACCCGTCCGAAGCCGCAACGGAAAATTCATTCACATTATTGATCCCGCCTTTTACCACATTGGAAAGTATAGTCTCTATGTCGAGCCCCTCTACCCTGCTGTAATCGTATTCCGGCGTGCCGTGATTATGATATGAAGAAAATATCCTGTCTTTTACATAACTGCCGCTGCCTATCACCCATGCCTCAGGGACGCTGCGCGAATCTTTTACGCTCTCTATCTGCGCTTCTGTGTAATATATCATATTGCCGCTGAATCCGCAGTCTCCGTTGACCTCATCGCCTACGACCACAAGTCCCGGTTCTTCCGCCGGCTCCAGTGCAGCAAGATCGGTGCCGTTGTCAGAAGGATCTCCTCCGGCAGCATAGACTTCCTGTCCCGACGCCGCAAAAGTCACAGCTATCAGCATGAATACCAGTATGAAGGATATACTGCGTTTTTTTATCAATCTCAATTTTTGCCTCCTTGATACCTCAATAGCCGATGAGAGATCATCGGCTATTGAGTAGAACATATAGATTTTTTCTATAACTTTATCCTTTTTACTGTTGAGAAATTACCATAGACTTTTTTGCTTCCTGCGTTTATATATGCACGTACTTTATAATAATAAGTCCTGGAACCCGGATTGACACTTGTGTACCTTGTTCCCTTCAATGTCTTCAGCCGCGTATATTTGCCGCTTTTCTTTGTGGCTCTGTATACCTGATATCCGTCAGCCTTGCTTACTTTGCTCCACTTAACCACTATATTCGATCCTGATTTTCTTACTTTCAGGCCGGAAGTCCTGCCAAGCTTGGCTATACTGCTTTTTGCAGCCGAGAAACTGCTTGTGAGTCCTTTTTCACCTACAGTCTTGACCTTGTAATAATATCTCTTGCCTGTCTTAAGTTTTGTGTTGACATAAGACAAAGTACTTCCGCTGCTTATAGTCTTGATCTTCTTATATGTGCCTGTTTTGCTGGTAGCTCTGTATATCTGATATCCGCTGGCATTCTCGCCCTTGCTCCAGGATATTTTTATGCTCTTATATCCCTTTGATGCAGCACTTACGCTGACAGGAGCCGCAATCTCCTTTGCCACTACTATCTGAGCATTTTCATATGTAGTAGGCGCCTTGCCGGATGCTGATGTGTAATCATCATCCGTATTGCTGTATTCTACAGGAGCACTTGCCGAGTCCACCAGTACTGAATAGTCGTAGTTCAGCGGCACTCTCTTGTTATTGCTTATGTTGGTGCTGCTCTTGGACTGCGACCAGTAATATGCCACGAAGAAATCATCGATACGGTTCGTTATATCGATAAAGTTTCCGTTTTCTGTACGAATGTAAACCTTCTCGCCTGAGGATGGAGCGCTCACGTAATTATCAAGAGATTTTCCTTCATATCTTACATACATCGGCTTGTTCCATCCGAAATATGTATATGTTACCCCGTCTTTCACATTAGTGCCCGGAAGCTCGCTGGCATCCGTCGCTATATTGGAGCGTTTGAAAGTCGTTGTCTTTCCGTCCCTGTAAACAGATAAGAAAGGATCTTCCGTATACTTATAGTTTACTGTAGCTGTTGCATAATCGCCATCGCCTATTATCAGCTGCTTTGCAAATCCGTCAAAGTTACCGCTCTGACCGGAGTCGATCGTTGCCCATGTGATACCCACTTTGGGTGCTGCTTCCCATTTCATGCCTGGGATAAAACCAAGCACCTGATAATCATCTGCTATTGCTGTACCTTCGCTGTCGACACTTTTGACGGTATACCCGTCTTCTCCGTCATATGTGGCAGTGTTCGGACTTATGACCACACCTTTTGTCATTTTCATTATTGTAGAATTGGCACTTCCTGTCTGTCTGTATACTCTCAGATAAGAGGCTTCTCTGGAATAATCGATAAAATTGGAATATGTCGTATCATTTACGTTATTGGCATCCGGATTGTCATACGTCGTCTTCGAAGCATATCCTATGATAGGATTGGTGCCATCGTCTGATGACAGACTTGCGTATGTATCCTGATATGAAGCATTAGTAGCATGGTAAGCATCATCTTCCATGTACTGTATCTCCCAGGCATCATTATATGTTATGCCCGTAGTATCATCCAGCAGACTCTTAAGTCTGACTCCTTTGACACTGTCATTCTCTGTTACGCCGTGATTGTCACAAGTATATGTGACTTCTTCACCTGCCGCTTTTATATCAGCATATGTGTAATAATAGATTGCGTCCTCTGCCTCTGTCGGAACGCCTTTGGAATCAAAAGTTATGCCGTCGCCGTCACCGTCAACTGCGATATAAAATACCGCATCTTTTATGCTGCCTCCGGAATACGGAGCTTTGTCCGTCGAAGCTTTCGCCACGCCGGTCTGAGTATAAGCGAAACATGTCGCAGCCATCAAAAAAGACAGTACGACTGCTATTACTTTACTCTTTCCTGAACAAATAACCTGCATACTTCATACATATAGGTTTTTTGCCTATATCTCCTTTCATTTCCCTCAAAATTAAATATAACCATTTTCTTAATTTTATCTTAAAAAAATATCAAAAATTGTTGCCTTAACAACATTTTTTTATATATATATTATGCAGCAAAAAAGTACCGGCATAACCTCTTTAAAGTATGCCGGACATTTAACGATACTATTTATTTGCATATGATTTTTATAAGAAATTTCGTGCTTCGGTTCCCGTATGTGTCCCTGGTGAACACGACTCTCATAGGCCCGCTGCCTCCTTCATTGAAATGTTCCATATCTTTGCCGTCTTTCGCATAAGCTATGATGACGCTTTTCCCGCCTCTGACCTCATCGGCAGAGGCTGCGGACGAATAACCGTCTCCGGCGGAAAAAATGAAATTTTCATGTTCCTTTATTATATCAGGGTCAGTTTTATTCAGAAGGTATTTTACTGTAACCCCTGTAAAGGTTCCTTCCTCATCCCCTTTTTCGGAAGACTGAAGTTTAGTATACACATTGACGGAAGGCATATTTTCTATCTGAGCCAAAGTATATGTCTTAAGATCTTTGATATCGCCGTTATCGTCAGATACCGCGACAGTCAGGGAATATCCGTCGGCATCGCTGTCATTTCCCGACATATTCATATATGCAGCAACAGCAGTTATCAATGCCAGCACCACTATTATAACAACTATGGCCCTGCCGCTTATTTTGAACCTGGGTCTGCTGTTCACCTTGCACCTCTGCCTTCCTTCACAGTCCTTTTCGGGACCAGATGATATCTGTCGATCACCTTGAGAAGTTCCCATGCCAGCAATCCGCCGATACATCCGGACAATGCCGCTGCTGATAATATCAGTATCAGATAAATGCCAGGAGCATGGAAAAATACTATATTCACACAGGCCGTGCCTGTGACATTGGCGGCCGCTCCGGCAAGTACCGCGCATCCTCTGCAGCAAACCCTGTGGCCTGTAAGCAGCAGCACCGCATCCATTACCAGCCCGGGCGCCGTATAAGTGAAAAGGCTCATCAGTCCGTGAGATCCTACTACACCTGTGATCAATACCAGCAGCGCCTGAATCAGAGCGATTATGGTTGCGGTCCCGGGTTTTTTCACTATACCGTAGCCTATCACCAGCCACATCATATAAAGCCCGCCCACAAAGGCACCGCTTGGTATCATAAGCGGAGCAGTCACTATGTGCGCCAGCGGCACAACAACAGGCTTTATGGCTATGCCTATGGATGCCATGACTGCCATTACCACCAGATCATATACCGAAAATCTTTTCAATAACCTGCTCATTGCTCTTCTATCTCAATCTTTTTTACGTAAGAAGCCCATCCCTGCATGTTGAAGTCCTTCGTCTCATCGGAGTCATAGCTTTCCTGCCCGTACACTATACGAAGCGGAGTGCCGTCTTCCGTGTCGAAGCTGTCATCCTTGCTGGATTCATCATCGCTGTCAACTATAGCAAGCATAGGGCCTACCTTAGTTCCTTTCTTGGCGTCATTATCCTTGAAAGTGTAAAGATCATACAGCTTGTCGAGTTCATATTCCCTCGTATATCCGTCGCAGCAGATCACCTTGAATGTTTTAACATTATCGAAGCCTGCTTTGGCAAACAGTTTTTTAAGATCGACACCTGTGTATTCCTTTACTATACGTTCATTATTGTTCGTTTTGTTCCTGCCGCTGTATGTACATGTCTCTGTCCCTGTTTTTTCTATATCATTCAGGGACATTTTATATTCAGTATCCGATCCGGCAGCGGTTATTACAAGTATTTTTTCAGTTCCGGAACTTTTGTCCGAAGAACTGCTGTCTGACGATGTGCTTTTGCTGTTCTGGCTGCCGCAGGCTGCCGCGCTCAGCGCCAGTATTATGCATATCATTACTGCCAGAATTTTTTTCATTTTTTTCTCTCTTTCTTTTTGCATAATCTCACATTACAGTTATAGTATCTATCCACTTTGCCCAGTCCTGCATATTATAACATCCGTTGTCATCACTGTCATCCTGCGCCTGGCCGAAACAAAGCCTGAACGAACCTTCTTCACCTACGGTTATTATGGCGGGAACCGAAGATCCCGCTGTCCCCGTAGTTTTTTTGAATGCCCATTTTGATGTTTTCAGATCGCTTATGGAATACTCCTTTGTATATCCGTCGGTAGCTACAACTCTTATCTCAGTGCCGGAGAATCCGGTCCTGGATATCAGTGTGCTGAATTTCACTCCGGAGAAAGTGCCGAACTGTCTGTATTCCGATTTTTTGTTCCTGTAGGAATATCTGTAGGAAACTATCCCTATCTTTTTGAGATCGCTTTCTGTATAATACTTGACTTTGCTGCCGCATTTTACAGTAAGCACATGACCCGAAGGTTTTTTGCTTTTATTGGTATCCTTATCGGAAGTGCTTTTCGTTTCATCAGTTTTTTTGTCCGAAGTATCCGAACTCTTGGAATCCTTGTTGTCGGCGGTTTTTGTGTCTTTAGTCTTTTCCGCAGTTTCATCGGTCTTTTTCGTGTTTTTGTCTTTCTGCTCTACTTTTTTTGTCGTACCGGTACTGCCGCTGCTGCTGCTGTGGCTTCCGCAGCCGATAAATGCCACTGCCACCATCAGACACAGTGAAAAAATCGCTGCTTTTTTTATCTTGCTCATTTCACTCTCTCCTGTCGGCGTCTTATCTTCTCAATGACTTTACAGATGAATAAGGACCGTATATCCTCTTTCCGTTCACTGTACGGTAAGCGCGTATCTTGAAATAATATTTCCTGCCTCTTTTCATTTTTTTGACGGTCTTCGACAATGTGGAACCTTTTTTGACAGTTGCTGTTTTCTTGTTTTTCGTGATCTTTTTGTTCGTCCCGTAATATATCCTGTAGCCTGATGCTCCGCTGACTTTCTTCCAGTATACTTTTATGCTGGTGCTGCCGCTTTTTTTCAGCCTTCTTATATACGCTTTGCCCAATGTGGGCTTTATTGAGTTGGATTCTCTGTATGTACCAGTCACTTCAGCATTGTTTATCGTTTTGTATGCTCTGATCCTGTACTTATAATATGTGCCGGTTTTCAGGCCGGAATCTGTCCATGATGTGGTGCTTCCGCTGAGCGTATCGTATATCTCGGATGTCCATTTTTTCGTATCGTAATTGTATCTGTCTATATAATATCCTGAAGCCCCGCTTACTGCCGGCCATGTGAGTTTTATCCTGTTATAGCTATATTTTGCAGCGGCAAGTGACGACGGTGCTGCCGGCGGGGTGCTGGTAAGTGTCAGTTTGTTGAAATTATACATCACGATATCGGACTCCGAGTCAGTAGCGGTTCCGGGGCTGTAAAGCATGAGTTCCGAATCCGTGTTCTTTGAAGCAAGGTCTGCCATACTGCCGTTCTCGGTAAGGCTTCCTTCATATGCAACGAAATAATTATTTGCCTGGCTGAGATTTATAGTTTTTGTAACAGTTCCGTCCGCATTTGTCACAGTATATATATTGCCTGAGGTTGTTGGAAGTCCCAGATTCTCAAGAAGATCACTGAGCCGTACCCCTGTTACTGTTGCTGTGCATGTTTCATCTGATGCGTTTTCATATGTATATACCGCCCGTTTTCTGTCTATGCTGGCGCCGTTCTTTGCTCCCACTACGATGTCGGCTATAGACAGGGTCCTGTTCGTGCCGTTGTTGTTCACCGTAAGTGCAGTCTCCTTCGTTCCGAAATCGAATTCCTTTATATAATAACCCATGTATTGGGCATTATAATCCGTCAGGGCATTGCTCTGGCCTATCATAAGTCTGGGAATTTCCATACTGCTTCCGGAAGCATGACCGTTGAAAGCAGTCGCATATTTGCCTTCCAGAGCCAGTATCGGATCTACTGCAACTCCAGTGCCCGCTGCGGAAGTAGCAGTAGCAAAGCGGTATTTGCTTGCCCATATATCGTCATATGTAGTGGAATATCCGTCAGTGGCCTTGTAGTACACCGGTACAGTACCAGCTGTCGATACGCCCAGTGAATCTGCCATGGCTTTCAGATTCAGACCTCGTACCACCTGCATCTGGCCCCAGCCGTCAGTGCCTACTCTTCTCCTTGCAGAGAAAACCGTGCTGTTGTCATATGAATCATATGTAGTTGAAGAAAAATAGCTGTCAGCTGTTTCCTCACTTGTTATGCCATCAAGCTGAGTCTGCGTAAAATACGTATAGTCCTTCAGAAAACCGTTTTTTGCCTTGCCGTTCTCCGCCAGGCTGCCGCCTACAGCCAGTACTGCATCAGGCAGATCGGAAATCTGGGGATCGTCAGTATCCGCGTATGCGGGAACAATATCCACTGCGAAACATGTCGCAGCCATCACAAATGCTGTCAGCAGTGCAGCGATCTTTTTACCTTTTCTGTTAATCATAGTCTCCTCCAAACTAATCACCCAGCTTTATACTTACTACATCCTTGACCCACTTTGCTGTCTGGTTCTCCACTACGAGCCTTACCGGCCCGAAAGCGTTATCTCCTGTATACCCTTCTGATTTTTTCGACGGCACCAGCGGTTTTCCGTTGATACTGTAAGCAAGTATTATGTCTCTCTTTTCGTCCGGCTGATATTTGCTTTCCACACCGTCATATACATCCTCGACCGAAAGGCTCACATTATAGCCGTCTTTTCCTGTTACGGTTATCTTTTCCGGTCTTTCAAGGCCTTTCTTCAGGTTGTCCTCTATTACTTTCCTGAGTATGGCTCCCTGGAAAGCATCTTTTCCTCCGCCGGCGGCAAATGAATCTTTCACTGTATATGATGCTCCCAGCTTCTCAAGCTCTTTCAGCGTATACGTCCTGCTCTTCGCTGCCTGGGAACCGTATACTTTTATCTTTGTATCCAGATAGCGCCTGTATCCTTTATATGAATGAGTCCATTTTCCCTTTCGGGCACTTACTGTTACGGACTGCACACTGTCCAGCTCACTGGCGCCTCTCAGCGCCACAGGTCCCTCACTTTTGCCTATGGCCTTTCCTGAAATTCTTGTGGCAAGTATGGTATCGTCCTTTGCGTCTTCAAGATCGCTCAAAGACAATGTGACTTTATTTTTTCCGCTGCTCACGGTGACTTTCGAAGCATCCACCGAAAGCCCCAGATCTTTCAGCAGACTTATGAGACTTACGCCTTCATATTTCCCTGAGGACGCAGTCAGGTCGACCTGATCTTCAAGGTACCCCACAGACACTGAAGTGCTGCCGTCCATGCCGTCGCCATTTATGACAATTTTTGTATCGCTGCAGGGATTTTCCTCTTCAGAAGAACCGGCTCCGCTGTATATATCTATAGCTTCAATCTTTTTGACCGTAGATGTCTTTTTTTCTTTGCCGTCTGCCGGAAGCAGCGCATAAAGGCTGTCATCCTCAGTGGGCGCACCGTTTATGCTGTACCCCAGAGCCGGTTTCACGCAGGTGATTTCCAGTCCGCCCTTTTCTGTCGTATAGTCCGCATATCCGCCGGAAACATCTCTCAGATAATCCAGACTCACTGTTTCGGTGCCTCCGCCGGCGAAAGTGAATTTCACGCTTCCGTCTCTGAGAGTGATATCTGCTTTCTTTCTGAGAAACTCCCACAGGTCGGCACCTTCAAAAAAATATCTGCTGCCGTAATAGTTCCTGTCCAGACAGGTCTCTTCTTTGCCCGCGAACTTTTCTATATCGCCAAGAGTATAGGTATGGTTTTGCGTTTTATTGCCGCTGTCATGCAGTGTCACCTTCAGGGCTTCCGTACTGCTGTCATCGCCGGTATGCAGGCTGTAATCCTTATTTTCTCCTACTATTACTTTTGTCACCCATTTCGCATCCCTGGGTGCATTATATTCTGAAGCTTCCTGCTGTCCGACTATAAGTCTGACCGGGCCTCCGGTATTGTCAGCCTTTTCATCGAATCCTTCACTGCTGCTCATGGTCTTGCCTGTCTCTTCGCTGCCTGTGGGTCCTACCAGAGGCACTCCGTCGGAACCGAAAGAAAGCAGTACAGGAATGCCTTTTTCCGATGGCTGATCATCAGACATGCTGGTGAAACAGCAGTAGCTTTCGCTTTTCAGTTCATCCAGTGTAAATGATACCATATACCCGTCCGCAGACGACACTGTCACCGAAGTATTCCCGTCGAGTTTCCTGCTCATTCCCAGTGAAATCAGCAGGTCATAAAGCTTTACTCCCGTAAATTCATGCTCTGAAAATTCGGATCCGCTGGTGAGCATGCTGTATCTGTTCTGATAACCCAGATCCTTATTTTTGTCGTATGCCAGCTGTTCTAACTTTTTTACGGAAAGTACAGTCTCTTTTCCCATGCCGTTGCCGGTAAAGGTAACAGTATCATATACATAATTGCCCTTGCCGTAATTTTCATCTGCTGAATAATTGATATGAGCGGCCGATTTATCCAGTCCTGAAGAAAAAACAAAAAAAAGCAAAACTGCCGCAGCGACCATCACTGCAGCTATTATGATATATCTATTTCTTTTTTTTCTGTCGCCAAAGGTTCCACTCATAGCCTTTACCTGTCGAAAAATCTGTTTTCAGAAACTGAATCTGTTTTGCCTCATATCAGTTATTAAATTATATACTAACATGAAAAAATCCTTCTAATTGTTGTTTTAACAACAATTTTTTATTTTGCGGAACCGATACTTATAACTATATTTGTCTAAATGCAAAAAAGAAACTACCGACCAGAAATATCCGGTCGGTAATTTGAGGCAAAATACTTATTTGAGTGAAACTAGATAGGTTACGCTGATAACCTATATCCAAAAGATACCACTGAAATCACGCGTTGTTTGTTGCCATACCAACATTTATGTTTTTTTATTCAGTTGTTTCTGCCTAATTCTGCAATATGGTGAATCTGTCTCTTTTGAAATCTATTATGCCTTCCCTTCTCATGTTGTTCAGCTCATATGTCAGAGCACTGCGGTTCACGCACAGATACTGCGCAAACTGTTCCTGCGTCATCATTATGCTGAAACTATCCCTGCCCAGCTTGTGCTGGCGGATACGCAGGTACGTCATTATTCTGTCCCTGAGGCCTCTCTTCGAGAGCGCCTCGATCTTGTAAAGTTTTTTTATGTTTTCATCGGCCAGTATACTGATGATGTTCTCCATGATCTTTTCCCTGAAACTGCAGTTCATGATCCGGTCCATCGATATCATCAGGACCGATGAATTTTTATCTGCGAGAAAAGTCACGGGAGACAGTCTTGAATGTGTGGCAGCCGTATCCAGGCCGAAAAGCTCTCCGCATTCATAGACATATACCAGGTGCACATCCCCCTCAAGATAAAATTTTTCGCCGTTGATCTTTCCTGTTCTGACTATCCCGATGAAATTCAGTTCTTCGCCTTCATATATCAGGATCTCGTTTTTTGTATATTGTTTCAGCTGAGGTTTGACTTCCGAGCAAAAAATCCTGCATTCACTGTCGGAAAATCTTCGCAGAAGTTCAGATTCTTTGATAAGCTTGATTTTAAAATCTTCTTTCATAATTAACACCGCACAGTCGTTCATCTTTTTCATTTCAGAAGTATGATATCACTTTATATGTTGCTCTGGCAACATAAGTTTTCATAAATTTTCAGAATGTGATAAAATGCATACATGCCTAAACATTTATTTCTGGAAGGTCCGGTCCAGACCGGGAAATCCACATTGCTCAGGAAATACCTGATACCATACAAAGATCTGCTGGGCGGATTCTGCAGCCAGCGTCTTTTGGATGACAAAAAAGAAGCTGTCGCATACCGCATAACCGGCCCGGAAGATCTGGATGTCGAGATTCCTTACTCTCCCGGGCTTCCGCATGTATTCGCGGTCAAAAAAAGCATCGGCTCAGAAAAAAACATGGATGTATTCCGTGATTACGGGGTCTCTCTTCTGGATTCGGCAGCAGAAAAGCCGCTTATACTTCTGGACGAGATCGGCGGTTCCGAACTGCTCGTTCCGGAATTCAGAGCCAGATTATATGAGATCCTTTCGGGAAACTCACCATGTCTCGGCGTTATAAAGCTGAATGAAAAAGCCAGAAGCATGAGCCGTGAGGCAGATTATCCGGGCATCGTAGCAGACTATAATGCCATGCTCAGGAAAGACCTTGCGGAAAGCTTCGAAGCGGAAATAATCGCCTGCGGCAGCGATACCGGACAGCATATAGCAGAATTCCTCAGCCATATCGGTCTGCCGTCTGACAGAGAGCAGAATATATAAACATATACAGAAGGAAAACAATATGTGGGAACGATACAACAGACTTATAGAAACCGTCCCTTCAGGGATCAGGGCACTGCATGTCCATGCCGGCCCTGTATGGACCATAGTAAGCGCAGAGGACTTCTGCGGCATTGCAGTAACAGTCAACGAACAGCACAAAGCTCTGCCTGACGGCAGAGAATTCGAGGGGAAAGACCTTCGTCAGCTTGCCGAGCTCTGCAAGTCCTGGGATTTTGCTGAAGCCAGCATCGGCACTGCAGCCCTCAATGCCTGGACGAACAGCCCTGACCGCATTTCTTCATGCATGCCGGAAAAAAAGCTGAAAGATACAGGCAATACCTTTGACGATTATTCGCGGCTGGTGAAGGATAAGAAGGTTGCAGTGATCGGTCATTTCGTCGCGCTGGAACGGGTCCTGAAAACAGCCGCCGAAGTAACAGTGCTGGAAAGGAACCCGGGGGAAAACGATCTTCCCGATCCGGCCTGTGAGTATGTGCTGCCCCTGCAGGATTTCGTTTTTATAACAGGATCAGCATTTATAAACAAAACTCTTTTCCGGCTGCTTGAACTCAGCTGCAATGCCAGGAGCATAATAATCGGACCGAGCACGCCCATGTCTCCGCTGCTTTTCGATTCCGGCGCGGACGAGCTCAGCGGTCTTTCTCTGAAAAGCATACCCTGCGAAAAATTCACGGAAACAGGTACGGACACGATCAGGCCGTCTACCTTAGGCAAGCGTATCCGCATGGTGAAATGATATGAAAACGAAAGAACAAAGGCTGCTCAGGCAGCATATGTCAAAAATAGAAAAAAAAGAAGCTAAACTTCTTTCCTACAATCCCGACAGTAAAATGAACATCAATGTCTGGGAAAAAATAAGGGGAAAAATACCGGCAAAGGCTTTGAATGCCCTGGAAACCGCTTTTGAAAAGGGCTTCGCATTCATATTCGAGAAGGGAACGGGCCTTATAGAAAAAACCGGAAAGCTGAATGAAGTCAAAGCTCAGACTGCCCTGAACTATTATGAACTTTCTCAGGGGATAAGCAAAGCTGCTCTGAAAAATTTCGATACGGCTGCCGGCAACAAATCACTCAGCAACAAAAGCATATCCACGGTAGAAGGCGCCGCTCTGGGCGTTTTCGGCATCGGTCTCCCCGATATCCCGGTGTTCCTCGGCGTCATTTTCAAGTCCATCTATGAGATCGCCGCCAGCTACGGCTTCGATTATGCTTCCGACAGGGAACGGGCATATATACTTTCCATAATAAGGATCGCAGCTTCTTCGGAAGCCGAAAAAATAATGGAATCGAAAGAGTGCGACGATATCGGAGAGGCTATCGACAGCGGCACAGCCACAGAAGATATTTTCACAGAAGAAAAAATAAGGGAAACGTCATCTATGCTGGCCACTTCACTTCTCGTTGCCAAATTCATACAGGGCATGACCCTGGTGGGCGTCATCGGCGCTGCTTTCAATTACTCCTGGGTCAGCAAGGTAAGCAGGATCGCAAAGATAAAATATAAAAAAAGGTTCCTGCAGAAACTCCTGTCTGAATGAACGCAGTCTATGACATGTCCACGATCCTTATCTCCCCGTTTTCAGGAGGATCCCATGCCTCTTTTATATCCTTGCCTTTCAGATTATTTTCTATAGCCCTTATTACTCCGCTGTGGGCCACTATAACTATGTCCTTTTTGCTGTCCTGCTGAAGTATCTTTTTCAGTCTCCTTATCACCCGATACTGAAGGTCGAAAAAATTCTCAGCATTATGATCGAATTTGTATCTGAAAACATCTCTGCCTCTTTTCTCATATTCCGCCGGGTATTTTTCCTTTATCGAACTGATGTATTTGCCGTCCCAGGCACCCAGAGCCATTTCGCGGAAATCTTTTTCATATATGACTGCATTGAGTTTGCTTATTCTTACTATCGTCTCCGCCGTCTCTTCTGCCCTTGCAAGATCACTGGAATATATATGATTGGTGCGCGGCCCGAGTTCTGCCAGCCTGCAGGCGGCAGCCTCTGCCTGCTTCATTCCTCTGGTGCCCAGCGGCACATCGGTCTGGCCCAGAAATATTTTTTCTATATGCTGACGTATCTGTCCGTGACGGATCAGCATGAATCTTCTGCCGTCTGCCAGAGATCTAAGATCTTTTTCCATGCATCCGTTCCTGTAATATTCGATAAGCTCCATATATCCGGCTTTATCGTCCATGTCAAGAACGACGCTTTCACTTCCGGTCTCCTGTCTTATCATCCTGTCTTCGTACTTATCGGTAATGGTCTTGAAACTGTCGCTGTTGTCAAGAGCAAGTATCTCGCCGGCATATATCGCAGGCACATACAGCGGATGGCCTTTCTTGCCCATATATGTCGGGACAGCCATCTGATCCGCCTTCCCCTCTGTAAGTTTTTCAAGAGTTTCTTCCTTTATCAGCGGGCAGTCCACCGGCATTATAAAAAAGCCTTCGGTATCCTTATCCAGCCGGCTGATGCCTGCCTTTATGGATGTGAACATTCCCTGGCTGAAAAGAGAGTTGAAGGCCTCTTTTATTCCGTAAGTTTCTGTTATCTTGCTGAGTTTTTCCCTGTTGTATCCGGTGACCAGAACGATATCGTCTATACCGGCATTTTTTGCGCTGCCGATTATCCTTTCCACTGCCGTCATGTTCCCTACCGGCATAAGGGGCTTGAATTCTCCCATTCTGGAAGAATATCCTGCTGCAAGTATCACTGCTCCTGTTTTTCTTATCAATGTCATCGTAATGCCTCTGCTGTTCCCTGTTTCTGCCTTTATCTTTCTCCGTGTCCGTTCCTTACTTTTATCATTTCGGCTGCTATGCTGACAGCGATTTCCTCCGGGGTCTCCGCATAGATATTTTCACCTATGGGAGTATATACTTTTTCAAGCTGCTCCTTAGTGTATCCGTCATCGTTCATCAGCTTTTCATACAGCAGTCTGGTCTTGCTCCTGCTGCCTATCATTCCTATATATGCCCGTTTCTGCTCAAGCGCATCTTTGAGGACATCATAGTCTCCCATATGTCCCCGGGTGACTATGACGATATAGCTGTCATCATCACATTCTATGCCGCCGAAAGAATTTTTGAATGAGTCTATCACCCTGACCTCTCCCGCCTGAGGGAATCTTTCTCTGCTGGCGTATTCCTCTCTGTCGTCCAGGACTACGGTCCTGAAATCTATATGACGCAGGACCGGCTCAAGGGCCAGTCCCACGTGCCCTGCTCCGAAAATATATACTGTGGATCTTATATTGAACTCTTCAAGAAAATTTCCCGGATCCCCCGCACTGATATACTGTATCTGTATGTCCGCGTCACCTCCGCAGCCCATGTCCAGAGCATCCTGTTCGGTGGTGTTCAGCTTGAAATGATATATCCTGCTTTTTTCTTTTGTCCCGAAAGCCTCAAGACATCTTTTTTCCGTCTCGGCTTCTATCCGGCCGCCGCCAACTGTGCCTTCAGTGGTGCCGTCGGATCTCATCAGCATCCATGCACCTTTTTTCCTCGGTGCGGATCCGTGAGTGTCAACGACTTTCGCGATCACGAAATCTTCGCCCCTCTCCAGAAGATCCCTGGCAAAATATATTATCTTATTGCTCATCGCAGTACTCCTTTCTTCCGTGTGATCCGGATCATGCTGCTCACCTTGCGGTCATCCGGTCCTTCACTCTGTCCAGTCTTTTTAAAATACTGCCGCAGCCGCAGGGCCCCGGTATGAATCTGCTGATATCGCCTGTCCTGTATCTTATGAACGGCATGCCCCTTCTTGTCAGAGTGGTGAATACGATCTCTCCCCACTCTCCTTCCGGCACAGGCATGCCGGTCCTGCTGTCTGTTATTTCTATAAAGATATCCGCTTCCCTTATATGATATCCTTCGAGTTCAGAGCAGCTGACTGCGCATCCCAGTCCCATTTCAGTCATGCCGTAATGCTCGAATACCCTGCAGCCCCATGTTTCGGTAAGTTCCTGTGCCAGAAGAGGGGAAACGTATTCAGCGCTGAGCAGGAGAGTCGCAGGTCTCAGATCTCTGGCATGACACATAAGACCATATACCTGTGTGGGAAGCCCTGTTACCGAGGTGATCTTTTTCTCTCTCATGAGATCTGCCGCCTTTTCTCTTGAGATATCATCATCGATGAGACCGAGGCACCATACTTCTGCTCCCAGTCTTTCCACCCCTGCCCTGAGCAGGTCTCCGACCGAACCTGGTCTTTCGTAAGGCATCAGTATAAGCAGTCTGTCTTTTTCATCTATCAGGTTCCTCATACCGTGATGGAAATAATCCACTGTAAGCTCCTGATCTTCAGCGGTAAAATAAACTCTTTTCGATATGCCTGTAGTCCCGCTGGTATACATCGTCACGATCCTGCTGATTTCCTTTGACGGAACGCAGATCATCTCCTGGCCGTTTTCCGCAAGATCCTCCGGAGAGACACGCGGCAGTTCCGGCATATCCTCAGGACACGTTATGTCCACAGGTTTGTTTCCGTAAAGCCTGCTGTAGAATTCAGATCCCGATACCGCTGCCTTTATGGTCTCGTTGATCTTTCCTGTCTGATATTCTGTTAAAGCCTCTCTGGTAAGCTTCCCGCCCTTCTTCAGTCCCAGTTTCCGCTCTGTCCAGAGATCCAGCCACGGTCTTTTCTCCCTGTCCATTGTCACTTTACCTTCAGTCCCATTCCAGCAGTTCTGATATCTGCTTAAAAGCAGCATCTAACATCTGAGGACATTTTTCTGCCTTGTTCAGAGGATTGCCCTCAAGAAGTTCACGGCATTCCGCGGAGCCGAATACATCCTCGAACCAGTTTATAAAATCGGCGGCATGCCGTTTTTCCGTCTCAACAGGATCAGCCAGCTGAAGAAGACACATCGCAGCGGTGATTATCCCGCAGGTCCTGCCCTGATTCATACCGAAACAGAGACCGCCCATGGCTTCAACAAGTTCTTTGTTTTCTTTTCCCAGGCGTTCCAGACCCATTGCCATTACTATCTGGCTGCAGCAGTATCCCCTGAGTTTATACTCAAGTATCTCCTGGCTCATGTTAATCTCCTTTCTCTGCCACCATCATGAAATATCCGGTATCCTTTTTTCTGTCTGCAGTGCAGGACCCGGCAGACATTTTTCCGGTGGTGGACACATCTTCGCCGTTCATCATGGCTTCCGCCACATAGGTTTCCAGATCTGCTGACCTGTCCTCCCAGAATGTCACTTTGAAACCGATATCTTCAATGTTCTTTATAAGCGGTTCCTTTATGAAACGGTCTTCGAATCTGAAATCAACGAAACGTTTTTTATGGTCTTCGGCACAGTCGTCTCCGCATTCGTCCTTATGCTCATGCGGTATCCTGGCCAGCCTGTCTGCCTCTGTTTTGATGGCTTTCACACGGGCCGGATCAGGATCCTTCATGTAAAGATCGCTTATGAACAGCCTGCCTCCCTTTTTCAGTACGCAATATGCTTCATGCAGCGCTTCATCAGGAATATTTATAAGAGAAAGCACACATTCCATTATGACAGCGTCAAAAGAAAAAGAAGTGAATTCGTCCAGGAATTCCCCGTCTCCGTATTTTATATCGGCCTTAAGCCCCTTTTCCTTTGCTTTCCGCACCATTTCAAGGGAAATGTCTATTGCCGACATTTTATACCCATACTCTTTTTCCAGATGTTCCGTGGTATCTCCTTCGCCGCAGCCTATTTCCAGGACTGCGGCATTTTTCGGAAGATCCATCAGTTCCGCAGCTTTGTCCGTAATATCGAATCTGCCCGGTCTTAAAATGCTCATAGTTCCACTCTCCTGTATATACTGTTATACGCGCAAAAAGGTATGAGTCTGTCATCTTCCGTAAGCTGCTGGACCCGGCAGCGCTTCAGCCTTTCGGCATCCAGGTCCATGTTGTCCATAAAGGCCATACCCGTAACTGTAAACGTATTTCTTCTATAATACTTTATAAATTCGTCCATATCAACAGGTCCTGAGATGTCAAGGACGTCAGAGCCGTCTTTTTTTTCTTTTTCCCCAGGCCGGATTTTTTCCGGCTCCGGCAGATCCCATTTGTTCAGCACATAATCCCTGTCCTTTTTGATTATCTCAAGGCTGTCGGCGCTTCCGCCCCCGCAGGCCCCGCCGCAGCAGTCCACTCCCTGATCTGCGGCCTTGGGGCTGAGCATGCATTTAACGCTGTTTTCCCCTGTTTTCATATATGTACTGTAAAAGCAGCACAGAGGATGTCCCGTGGCAATAGGACAGAAATCCTCATAACGGAATATCTTCGTCTGCTTCTCGATCTCACGGAGGACACGGAACATATTTATCCTTCCGCTGTCTCCGGATCCGGGATATCTGCCGAAATAGCTTACAGGCTGGAAATGTATTCCCTTTACCACATCGATGTTTTCCAGCAGAAAATCCATCATATTCCCTATATCCTGAGAATTCACTCCGTTTACGACCGTCGGCACCAGCGTTACCGCAAGCCCTGCTTTCCGGCAGTTCTCCACAGCCTTTTTCTTCACTGCCAGCAGCGGTTCGTTCCGCATGGTCATGTATATATCATCATCAGTGCCGTCGAACTGCATGAATATCACAGATGCCCCGGCTTCTTTCAGCACTCGGGCATAATCCTCCTCTTCCCCTATGCGCCGTCCGTTGCTGTTTATCTGTATATATTCAAATCCTTTTTCTCTGGCCAAGCTTATTATTTCGGGCAGATCGTCACGTACCGTCGGTTCTCCGCCGGAAAGCTGGATATTGAAAGGCCTCTCTTCCCCGAGCTCCAGAAGCAGATCGAATTTGCGATCCATCTCAGTCAGAGAAGGTTCATGCGCATCATGTTTTTCACGGCCTGAAACAGCGAAACAATACGGGCAGTGCTGATTGCATCTTTCCGTTATGTCTATAAGTATGCAGCATGCTGTCTGCAGATGGTTCTCACAGGTACCGCAATGCAGCGGGCATTCGCCGGGCACTCCTTTCGTGACCGCGGTCTTCGGCGGTATATTTACCACCGGCGAATCTGTCCATCCGAGAAATTCCGCAACATCATCCGATACTTTCACCTCTGTCTCTCCATGCTCCGTGCACCTGTTCACGAAATAGACCGAACCCGCCTTTTCCACATAGGCCGCATCCGAAACCGCACTGCATACAGGACATATGCTTTGTGTTTTTTTCAATATATTCATGTCATAAATTATTGCACTTTTCGGTTTCTTTATCAAGTAGCTGCTGTCTCCGGTCAACATGACCCAAAAGTATCATGAAAATGACAAAATTGTTCAAAAACTAAATGCCGGCGCTGTTGACATCCCTCTGCCGCAACTGTTAGAATATTTGCAAAGCGGTATTGAAATTTATCCCGGATGATCGTTTTTTATATATTGTACCTTATAATATTCAGGAGGCAAAATATTATGAAATTAAGGAAAATGACACTGAACATCAACGGCGCTGACCGCATGTTCATCTGTGATCCGGAAAAGGACAGTCTGGCCGATGTGATAAGACGTCTCGGTCTTACCGGTACAAAGGTAGGGTGCGGCACAGGCGTATGCGGTTCCTGCACTGTGATCCTCAACGGCAAGGCCATACGGTCCTGTACCAGAAAGATATCCAGAGTGGAAGAGTACAGTGAACTGCTTACCATCGAAGGTATAGGCACTCCAAGGCATCTGCATCCTCTGCAGGTAGCATTCATGTATCACGGAGCAGTACAGTGCGGTTTCTGTACGCCTGGATTCATCGTTTCATCCTACGCACTGCTTCAGGAGAATCCTGATCCGACCAGAGAGGAAGTCCGCGACTGGTTCACGAAGCACAGAAATATCTGCCGGTGCACAGGCTACAGACAGATCGTCGATTCGGTCATGCTGGCAGCCAAATGCATGCGCGGCGAATGCTCCGTGGAAGATCTTAAATATCCGGAAGCAGAACCGGGAGAATATTACGGAAAGCCTACTCTCAGGCCCTGCAACCTTGCAAGAGTCTGCGGCGTGGAGGATTACGGCGACGACATCGAACTCAAGATGCCTTCAGGCACGCTTCATGCTGTTATGGTACAGCCGAAAGTTGCGTTCCATGCGAATCTGAAAAATATAGATATCTCTGAAGCAGAAAAAATGCCCGGCGTTTATAAAATAGTAACTGCCGGTGACGTACCCGGTTCCAACCGTCTGGCATTCTTTTCGTTTACGCCGAGAACACTGGCCACGGAAAAGTCTCATGTCATAATAGCAGAAGACAAGATATTCAATTACGGCGACTGCGTAGCTGTCGCAGTGGCAGATACCAAAGAAAACGCCAGGGCTGCAGCCGAAAAGGTAAAAGTCGAGATCGAGCAGCTGCCCGAATACAAATCATATCTTGAGGCAGTCATGCCGGATGCTGTCCGCATACACAAGGATCATCCGAACATGTGGTGCATGCAGCCCACGATCAAGGGAGCAGGTCATGATACGGACAAGCTCTTCGATGATGCACCGTATGTCGTGGAAGGAAGCTTTTATTCACAGAGAGAGCCGCACCTTAACATTGAAGGCGATACCGTTCAGGCATATTTCGACGAAGACGGTCTTCTGACAGTGCAGTGCAAGGCTATGGCTATTGGCGCGAATCTCGCGGACATATCTGAAGCCACGGGCCTTCCCATAGAGAAAATAAGAGTGATAGAAAATCCCACAGGCGCGTCATTCGGCTGGTCGACTGCAGGTCTCAGCTTCTCCCTGGCTGCAATAGTATGCCAGGCATGCGACGGTATGCCTATAGCCCTTTCCATGAAATGGGAAGAATTCCAGGCATTTTCAGGAAAACGCGCACCGTCGTTTTCAAACTCAAAACTCGCCTGCGACAAGGACGGCAGTATCATAGCTGCCGAATGGGATTTCGGCCTCGATCACGGAGCATACAACGAACTGGGTGACGACCTTACCTGGAGGCCGGCACGTTTTACGTATTTCCCGTATAACGTCCCAAACGTAAAGGGACTCGCAAGAGTAGCGGTCTCCAATCATGCATATGCATGCGCATACAGAGGATACGGCTCACCTCAGGCATATACATGTTCTGAAGCCATGATGGATATGATGGCTGAGAAAATAGGAATGGATCCTTTCGATTTCAGATATAAAAATATCGCACGTCCCGGAGACACCAATGTGAACTCAAAGGAATTCCGCGACTATCCCATGGAACATCTGATGGATGTTATGAAACCCATGTATGACGAAGCCGTGGAACTTGCAAAAAAAGAAGATACGCCTGAATTAAGAAGGGGCGTAGGCATCGCATGGGGCGGATATAATGTAACCGAGGGATATGATGACCAGTGTACACTGGGACTTGAGATCGCGCCCGGCGGCAAATTCATAAAATATGATACCTGGCAGGATGTGGGCCAGGGCGGTGACGCAGGATCCCTGGTCATCACTCTGGAAGCACTCAAAGAACTGGGCGTCAGAAGAGAAGATATAATACTCAGACAGAACGACAGCATCTACGGAGTGGATTCCGGCTCTTCCGCATCTTCAAGACAGCACTATATGAACAGCAAAACTACTGTGCTGGCAGCGGAGAAACTGATGAACGCTATGAGAAAACCCGACGGAACCTACCGTACATATGAAGAAATGGTAGCAGAGGGCATACCTACAAGGTATGATGCGCAGTACGAAAACCATACGGATCCGACGCTGAGCTATCTTGACCCCAACACAGGCGAAGGAGAGCCCACCCCGGCATTTACATATGCTTTGTTCATGGCCGAAGTCGCAGTAGACACCAGCACCGGTAAAGTCGACGTAGTAAGATTCACCTCGGTAGACGATGTCGGCATGATAGGAAATCCCACATGTGTCGACGGACAGGCTTACGGCGGCATCGCTCATTCGATAGGATATGCACTGTATGAAGATTACGATGATGTGAAGAAGCATGCCAATCTGCTGGGAGCAGGAGCTGCATCCGCAAATCAGCTCCCCGACGACATCAGACTGGTCCATATACAGAACCCCCGGGATACCAATCCGTTCGGTTCTTCGGGAGCATCGGAAGCTTTCCAGTCAGGCGATCATATGGCAGTCATAAATGCCATAAACAATGCCTGCGGCGTACGCATCTATGAACTTCCGGCAAGACCCGCGAAGGTCAAGGCAGGGCTTGAAAAACTTGCCAGAGGCGAAAAGATCGAGCCTCCCAGGAAGTTTTTCCTCGGTTCTGATTTCAGTGAAGAAATGGAAAACATCAAAAATAACCCGGTATCGTTTGAATAAAACAGATCTTACTGATATCCGGATAATAAACAGCAGTAAACAGAGGCGGATCACAACGCCTCTGTTTTGCAGATATCGCTTATGATATAATCTGTATATACTGCCGCAACGGCATCCGTTAAACGAAAGGATTCTTATGGAAAAATATCTTCCTGATTTCGATAAATGTCTGCAGCATGAAAAACCCTTCTGCACTTCCGCATGCCCTGTCCATCTTGAGATGTATGACTTTATAGACAGACTGAGAGAAGGCAGGTTCAATGCTGCCTACAAAGCCTTCAGAAACGCATCCGGTTTCCCGGCTGTGGCAGCCCGGTTCTGCAGTCAGCCCTGCAGGGAAGCGTGCCCTCTTGACAGTGAAGGAAGTCAGCCGATCGAGATCAATCTTCTGGAAAAAGCATGCTTGATGTATGCCGACAAAAAAGAGCCTACGGAATACAATCTTCCCGTACGCGAAAAGAAGATCGCCATAATCGGAGGCGGGATAAGCGGCATGGCATGTGCCATGAGACTTGCCACCAAAAGATTCATGGTCACAGTATTCGAAAAATCCGAAAAAATCGGCGGCACCCTCTGGGATATCATGGATTCTTCAGTTTTTCTGGATGATTTCAAACTTCAGATGAAATATCTGGACTACGAACTTCAGACCGGCTGTGAAGTGAAAGATCTGGGGCAGATCATAAGCCAGGGCTTTCATGCTGTCTATGTTTCGACCGGCAGAGACGGCAATGACTTCGGTCTTTCAGGCACTCTGTCCGGAAAGCCCTGTATGGTGAAAGACGGTACAGGCATACTTGCCGGCGGATCGCTTCTCGGACACGACAGGATATACGCATTAGGCGACGGTCTCGCAGCAGCAACCGCCATAGATAATTTTCTGATGACAAAAAATCTGATCTATCCCGAATATAATCAGACACAGATGATGCTGGACGATTCGAGGATGATACCGTCGCAGGCAGTGATGCCTTCCCGCACAGACAGTGAAGAAAAAGGGGGATCATACACTGAAGAAGAAGCAGTGGAAGAAGCGGAAAGGTGCCTGCGCTGTCAGTGTGATGCGTGCCGCATCTGGTGCGACCTGACCGAATACGTCCATAAATGGCCGCTCCGGATACGTGATGAAATAATCGCCACGACTGCGCCGGGTTCCGCAGACATAAAGGCAACTCCGGCTAAACGCCTTATAAACACATGCACTCAGTGCGGACTCTGCAAGGAGACATGCCCCGAAAGCATCGACCTGGGCGGACTGATCCTGGCCGCAAGATCCAGAATGCACAGTCTTGATAAGATGCCCTGGGTATTCAACGATTTTTTCCTGCGCGACATGGACTTCAGCAACAGTGATACCGCATATCTCTGCCACAGGGCTCCTCACGAACACGGAAGCGCATACGCCTTTTTCCCCGGCTGTCAGCTGGGCGCCAGCGATCCCGACCTTGTTATCAGATCCTATACCGAAATACTGCGTCATCAGCCTGACAGCGGAATAATGCTGGGCTGCTGCGGAGTACCCGCAGTCTGGGCAGGCGACGACGAAAAACACCAGGAAGAACTGTCACGGATAAAGACAGACTGGGAATCACTCGGGAGACCCGTTATGATACTGGCCTGTCCTACCTGTATGGATAACTTCAGAAAATATCTGCCGGAGATAAAAGCTGTTTTCCTTTACGACCTCATGGCTGAATGGTTTCAGCATGAAGGCTTCCCGTCAGCAGCCCGTCCTGATATGACATACAGCATATTCGATCCATGCCCTACGAAACCGGGGGACAGCGTAAGAAGATCAGTCAGATCGATATGTTCCGGCCTTGATATACATACCGAGCCCCTTGCTCTGCAGAAAAAATTTGCTGCCTGCTGCAGCTACGGAGGTCACGGTTCCATTGCGGATCCTGATTTTGCTGAAGCAGTCAGGGAAAAACGTGTATCTGAAAGCAGCAACCCTTACATAGTATACTGCATAAACTGCCGTGATGCGTTTCTGGGGAAGGGGAAAAAGGTCTATCATATACTTGATCTTCTTTTCGGATGTGCTCCGAAGCTGTCCACGGCTACTGCCAGAAGAGAAAACCGTGCCTGGATAAAGGAAAGGATCCTTAAGGAGATATTCGGCGAGAAGCCTTGCGTAAGTCCTGCTGTATCAGACGGAACCGTGATGCTGGAAATATCCGGCGATCTTAAGGAAAAAATAAGTTCACAGCATCTGCTCGAAGAGGATATCTGCGAGGTAGTAGCTTTCTGTGAACGTACAGGAAGGACCGTATATGATCCCGAAAAAAATTCTTTCAGCGGATACCGGAAGGTGGGAAGAATGACACACTGGGTAGAATACAAAAGAACCGGTGACCCCGGAACCTTCATACTGATAAATGCATACTGCCACAGGATGGAAATAGAACTTGAAGCTGTCTGGAACGGTCACAAGATCAACATCATAGAATGAGAGGATATCTGAAATGGACACAAAATCAACACTGATCTGCAGCAGATGCAAAGTGAAAATGAAGCCTGTCGAGGTCACTTTCAAATACCTCAAACGTTCTTTCCGCCATGAGGTCCTTCGGTGTCCCGAATGCGGCCAGGTGTATATCCCCGAAGAACTTGCCAAAGGCAGGATGGCAGAGGTAGAGGCTGTCCTGGAAGAAAAATGATTCTCGGACTCAGCCGCCGTATATGCGGGGATATGCCTTGAGCACATCCCCTTCTTTTAATTCCGCATAGATCATCACTCTCATGTTGTTCACCGCGACAAAGCCGAAATTTTTGATCTCTTTATAATCGATACCTATGGATCTCAGGGCCTCATCACAGGTGCATCCTTCGGGCACTTCAACGATCCTTTCGTTTTCACCTTCAAGATATTTTCTAAGACTTCCTCTGAGGGTTATGGTTATTTTCATAGTTCCTTTTCCTTTGATGCGCGTTTAAAGAGTATCGATAAGTTCCTGAGGCATAATTCCGTTCTCGTCCCAGCCCATTATTTTATAATACTGATCCAGCATGTCGTTGAAAGCCTCTTCAGGTATAGTCTGACCTGCTGCAGGGCCGCGCGTAAGCGCATCCTTTGCCAGACGTCTGGGCATAGTATCGTCTTTCCTGTTGAACCCTTCTCTCTGATTGTAAGCTCTTGCTATATTGATGACACGTCTGCCTACTTCGCTCATCTCTTCTACCGTCCAATTTCTGCCGGTGACCATAGTAAGAAGCTCTGCCATTATTTCATAATCTATAGTACCCCACAGATCGCAGATACACAATGAAAATTTTATTGCGTTGAATTCCGCCAGATCGTAAACGATCTGCCCCTTGCCTTCAGCCGTATACGGAGGCGCTGCCGCTTCAAAGACTTCTACGTTAGGCGCATAAGCTCTCATATGACAGGCTCCTCTGTCGGAGACCGCATATGATAAAGACATCCCCCATGAGCCCCGCGGCTCATACTGAGGATATTCAAGACCTTTTACCTGCATGGCGAAATCAGTTCCCCCGAATTTTTCCGAAGCTTTTCTTACTCCGTCCGCAAGCTCGGCACCTATCCCTTCTCTTCTTGCCATAAGTATGAGATACTCCCTCATCTTATCAGCGTCGCCGAATCTGATGCCGAAATCATGTATTCCCTTTTCTGTCATTTCCATAGCCCATATGATAGTGTCTCCTGCGCTTATGGTATCAAGACCCATATCATCTGCCACCTGATTGAATTTCACTATTTTGAAGGGATCTTTTACTCCCGCATTCGGGCCTGCTACTGAGATAGTCTCATATTCCGGCCCTTCGCATACCGCTTCGCCTATCTGGAGAAAATTGCCGCAGCCAAGGCCGCAGCTCCCGCAGCCTCTTTTCCCTTTTCTGTATTTAAGCAGAATGTCGCCGTTGTATTCCGTCCATTCGGGATCGGTAGTATCCTGAAAATTCTTGTACGGCAGGATCCCTCCGTCATTGCATGCTTCGAGAAATGCCGTAGTGCCGCAGTCGTATATATATGTATTGTCTTCCTGGAGCACATCTGTCTGCAGCAGCTCGATCATGCGTTCAGTGGTCTTTTTTATTTCAGGTACTCTGACGCCCTTCGTTCCTCTGATCAGGATCGCCTTCATTTTCTTGCTGCCCATGACAGCGCCTATCCCTCCTCTGCCAGCCTGTCTGTAATAATCCGAATTTATACAGGACATAGGGCTCAGATTTTCTCCGGCAGGGCCTATGGAAAGTACCGTGTACTCGATGCCGTACTGTTTCGCCAGGATGCCCTCGGTCTCATGAGATCCTCTGCCCCAGAGATCGGATGCGTCATGGAATTCCACACGGTCGTCGTCTATCAGGACATATCCCGGTCTTTCCAGTGCACCTTCGAATATTATCATATCATATCCTGCATATTTTATACGTATCCCCGCATGGCCGCCTATGGAACAGTCGTTCATAGTCCCTGTAGCCGGTGATTTGGCCGCAACCGAAAGCTTGCCCGAACACGGCGCCGGCGTGCCGGAAAGAGGTCCCGTCGTAAGGAAGAGCTTGTTTTCAGGCCCCAGAGCATCTATGCCCGGCTTCAGTTCCTCATACATATATCTTATAGCCAGACCTTTTGAGCCTACATATTTTTCCGCGAATTCCATATTCAGCGGCTCTGCCGAATATTTCCTGTTCGTAAGATCTATCCTGAGGACTCTGTTCTGATATCCCGTCATAGTCATATATACACCTCCTATTCGAATGTCAGCGCATGCTGAGGACACGTTTTCACGCACACAGGATCTCCGCCGCATGTGTCGCAGATATATGCTTTTTCTTCTCTTATCTTTATTACATCCTTGGGGCATTTATCTGCGCATATGCCGCATCCTGTACAGCTGTCCATATCCACCTGTATGTATTCTCCCACGGAGACCGCACCTGACGGACAATTTTTTGCGCATATGCCGCACAGTATGCAGTAGCTGTCTTTGTACTTGAGATTTCCGTCTTCATAATAAGTCTCGACAGCTATTCTGGCTCTGGAAGGTATATATTCACCCTCCTTCATGGCCGAACAGACTTGGGCACAGAGCTGACAGCCGATACAGCTCTCTTTTTTGAATTTCAGTCTTTTCATAATGATCCACCCCTGTAAATAATAAAAATGCAAAGCAAGAGTTCACCGATACATTAAGTATCGTCTGAAGTCTCTCCTTTGCACAATGGCAGGCAGCAGGATCGCTCTTGCCACCCTCTCGTTCTCCCCGGCAGCATGTGTCATGAGAGAATCGGAGTTTTATTTTTATATTCTGATTATAATCGTAAAAAGACGATGATGTCAATAAATATTCCACGAAAATATCACAGCAGCTACGCCTATCCTTTTGTCTGAGGCTTTGCTTTGTCTTTATCTGTATTCCGCAGCCAGCTTCCTGAAACCCTTCTCAGACGCCAGTATGGTCTCATAGGAAACGCAGTAAGCCAGTCTTACATATCCGGGGCCTGCGAAAGCGCTTCCCGGAACCATGATTATATTGTATTTTTTTGCTGCCTTGCAGAATCCGTTCTCATCAGCAACAGGCGATTTCACGAACAGATAAAATGCGCCTTCCGGCCTTATGCACTCAAAACCGCATTCCTTCAGACATTTGTACAGAGTCTGCCTGTTCCTGTCATAATACCCTATATCCGCTTTGGCATCTATACATCTTGCGATCATCTTCTGCTGCAGCGAAGGAGCATTCACGAAACCCATTATGCGGTTGGCGTTGCCGGCAGCATCTATCACAAGTTCACTGTCCTCCAGTTCATCGGGTATGACAAGATAGCCTATCCTTTCTCCGGGGACCGAAAGACTCTTGCTGAAAGAATAAGAGACTATGGTATTGTCATAGTATCTGGTTATATAAGGAACCTTTATCCCGTCGTAAGCAAGTTCGCGGTAAGGTTCATCTGCCAGTATGAATATCGTCCTGCCGAGTTCCTTCTGTTTCCGGTCCAATATTTCAGATATGCCTCTTATGGTCTCTTCAGAATATACCGCACCGGTGGGATTGTTCGGTGAATTTATAAGCACCACTCTCGTCTTCTCCCCGATCTTCTTTTCAAGGTCTGCCAGATCCGGCTGGAAATTTTTTCTGTCCGTGGCTGCCTGTACAACCTTGCCGTCAAAATTATCCACATACCAGTTGTATTCAAGAAAATACGGCGCGAATATGATTACTTCCTCTCCGGCATTGAGTATCGTCTTCAGCGCCACGTTCATGCCCCCTGCAGCGCCCACAGTCATCAGTATGTTTTTTGCGGAAAAGGAAGTGCCGTGCTCCTTATTTATATGCCGCGCGACTGTTTCACGCACGTCCGGGAAGCCGGCATTGCTCATATAGCCGTGGAGATCCGGGGAATCTTCTTCTATGAGATCCCTCAGAGCCTGTTTTGCTTCGGAAGGTACGGGTACGTTCGGATTCCCGAGCGAAAAGTCATATACGTTCTCTGCTCCGAGTTCCGCCCTCATGCGGTCACCTTCCTCGAACATCGTGCGTATAGCCGAATTGTTGGCCATCAACGGTTTTAATTTTTCAGATATCATTTTCTATCACCTTTTATATCATTTTACCTGCTGTATCAGAATTCTGCTTTTTTTACAGAATCAAATTCATCCGTTATTTCTTTCGGTACTTCGGTGCAGAGACTTACTGCGATTATAACCGCGCTGGAAATTATGAACCCGGGTATTATTTCATAGATATCGAATATCCCGCCGGACATGTTATACCAGAAAATATCTGCCGCACCGCCGGCGATCATGCCGGCAGCCGCCCCCGGAAGCGTCATCCTTCTCCAGAAAAGCGAAAAGAGTATCATCGGGCCGAAAGCGGCTCCGAAACCTCCCCAGGCGCATGAAACCAGATCGAACACAGAACTGTCCGGATTCATTGCCAGTATTATGGCTATCGCCGCCACTGCAATCACCGTTATTCTGGAGACCCAGACAATGGAAGCTCCTTCAGTACTTTTTCTGAATATCGTTGCATAAAGGTCCCTGGATACAGAGGCCGCCGAAACCAGAAGCTGAGAACTTGCAGTGCTCATTATCGCCGCCAGTATCGCTGTCATCAGAAGTCCGGCGACTACCGGATCGAACAGCTTATTTATCATTACCATATATACCGTTTCTCCGTCGGCCAGATCCGGGAACATAGCCTTTCCTATCACTCCTACTGCTACTGCTGCTGTAAGCGTCACTATTACCCATACCATTGCTATTACCCTGGATTTACGTATCTCATCGGGAGACTGTATAGCCATGAATCTTGCCAGTATATGAGGCTGGCCGAAATACCCAAGCCCCCATCCCAGAGAAGATGCAAGAAGCAGTGCGTTTATATGTCCGCTTTCTTTCGGAAAAAATCCAAGAGACTCCGGTGTCAGTGAGGAAAGTCTGGAAGCAAGTCCGGCACTTCCTCCTATACTCAGCATCCCCACTACGGGGACTACTATAAGAGCTATGAACATGGTTATCCCCATTATGGTATCTGTAAGGCACACTGCATTGAACCCTCCCAAAGCAGTATACAGCAGTATTATTCCTGCGCCGATCAGCATGCCCCATATGTAATCTATGCCGAATATGGTATTGAAAAGTTTTCCGCCTGAAGCAAACTGGGATGCTGTATATACCATGAAAAAAATTATGATGAATATACCGGATACCACTCTCAGTATCTTCGAACCGTCTCTGAAACGGTTTTCGAAGAAGTCCGGCAGAGTGATCGAATCGCCCGATATCTGAGTATATTTCCTGAGCCGTTTCGCTACGAAAAGCCAGTTGAGATAAGTTCCTGTAAGAAGCCCCACTGCAGTCCATATCGCTTCCGATGTGCCTGTATATACCACATATGCAGTGCCCGGCAGCCCTATGAGAAGCCAACCGCTCATATCCGATGCCTGTGCCGACATTGCCGTGACCCAGCTGTTCAGTTTTCTTCCTCCAAGGATGTATTGCGAAAGAGTGTCTGTGCGGCTGTAGTTTCTTATTCCTATCCATACCATTATTCCTAAATAAATGGCAAATATCCCTGCGATGATAATCAATTTTTATATGTCCTCTCTTCTGATATTCATTCTATGCCTAACCCTCTGCACAGGTTTATGACAAAATCCTGCACATTGGTAACTATTCCCTTTGCCCCGAGGCTCCCTCTGTCTGAAAGCTTGTTCACTGCGAATTCAGCCGTATCTACTATATAAAAGAATACCGGCCTCTTTGTCCCGTCAGGCATCACGCGGAAAACAGGCGTCATGTTTCCCGTAGCTATCGTATGCAGCGTCGTAGCCATGCCTATTACCGTGGTGGCCTTGCGTATATGCTTCCGCATCGTATCCTGGCCTATATAAGTATGCTCCAGCACTTCCGGCAGCGGTCCGTCATCCCGGATGGAACCGTTCAGGACAAAGGGCACATCATTTTTTACACAGCTGTAGATTATGCCGTCTTTGATATTCTCTTTCTCTATGAATTCCTTTATCGATCCGTGCTGGTTGACTTTGTTTATCGTATCTATATGATTGTAATGCCCGTTATAATGATGTCTCTGAGTATATATATCCGATCCCAGAGCAGTCCCAAGATAACCTGCTTCCAGATCGTGTGTGGCAAGAGCATTGCCGGCCAGCATCGCATCTGCATATCCGTTGGATATAAGCTTTGAGAACGCCAGCCTCGCTTCCTGATCGAACGCACAGGCAGGGCCCAGTACCCATACTATGCTCCCGTATTCCTTCTCGTGCTTCATCAGATCGTAAAGAAAATCGTAATCAAATGAAAATCCGGTCTCCCTGCTTCTTCCCTGGCGGAAAGAAAATGATTTGTCTACGTCGTATGCATCCTGAACGAAGCAGTGAGAATGCACATATATGCCTTCTTCACAGTCTTCGCTTCTTCCTGTGACTACCAGATCATCTTTTTTCAGGTTCCGGAACTCCCTTACATATACCCGGCCGTCCTCATATACCGGCAGGCAGTCCATCCGGGACTCCTCTGCCAGTAGCCACTGGCCGTTTATTTTGAAATATTCGGGGAAAATAGAAGTCGCATGATAATTGTCAGGGGCAGCCATATCTCTCGGACATGGTACCAGAGTGACTTCCGGTGCATTGACAAACTCGTCCTCCGTAAAATCCGGTTCTATATATTCCTGTAATTTGAACGCCATTCAGACCTCCTGTCCTGTGATCCTTAAAAACATTATCATCTGATAACATCTGTCCCCATATATTTCTGCAGCACTTCCGGAACTTTTACGGATCCGTCTTCCTGCTGATAGTTCTCCAGTATCGCTGCCACAGTCCTGCCGACAGCAAGTCCCGATCCGTTCAATGTATGTACGAACTTAGGCTTGCCTTTTCCCTCAGGCCTGAATCTTATATTCGCGCGGCGTGCCTGGAAATCTTCAAAATTGCTGCAGGAAGATATCTCTACATATTTACCGTAGCTGGGCATCCAGACTTCGATATCGTAAGTCTTGGCGGAAGAAAATCCAATGTCGCCTGTGCTGAGCACGACTACCCTGTAAGGTATCTCGAGTTTTTTCAGGATCTCTTCGGCGGCGGCGGTAAGACTTTCAAGTTCATCATAGGAAGTCTCGGGTCTGACGAATTTGACCATCTCTACCTTGTTGAACTGATGCTGCCTTATGAGCCCTCTGGTATCTTTGCCTGCGGAACCTGCTTCTTTCCTGAAGCACGGCGTATATGCAGTATAGTAAAGCGGAAGTTCTTCCGCGCTCAGTATCTCTCTGGCCCTGAGATTCGTAACAGGGACTTCTGCCGTAGGTATCAGGAAAAAATCCTTGGCCGGCACATGGAACATATCATCCTCGAATTTAGGCAGCTGCCCCGTCCCGGTCATGGCCTCCCTGTTCACCATGAAAGGCGGAAGTATCTCTGTGAATCCCTGCTCTTCCGTATGAAGATCGAGCATGAAATTAGTCGCAGCTCTTTCCAGCCTGGCTCCAAGGCCCTTATATACGGTGAACCTGGCACCGGAAAGTTTGGCTGCCCTTTCAAAATCCAGTATCCCAAGATCAGTGCCTATGTCCCAGTGAGGCCGCTGCTGGAAAGCGGGCTCGCAGGGAGTACCTATTTTTCTCATTTCCACATTATCGCTGTCATCTTTTCCTACAGGCACATCCGGAGCGGGAGTATTGGGTATGTTCAGCAGAGCGTTTCTGAGATCCTCTTCCGCAGAAGCGACCTTTTCGGTCAGCTTTTTGATATCCTCCGAAAGTTCCTTCATTTCCGACATCAGCGAAGCAGTATCGATGCCATCTTTTTTCATTGCCGGGATCTTTTTGGAATCCGTGCTCTGACGGTTTCTCATCTGTTCTACTTCTGCCAGGAGAGTCCTGCGTTTCTGATCCATCTCAAGTACCCGGCTTATGCCGAAATCCCCGTTTCCTCTGGATTCCACCGCTTTTTTTACTTCTTCGAAATTTTCCCTGATCCTTTTTATATCTAACATCTTTCCTCCCCGCTAAAACAAATTCTTTTTATATATGCTGTAAAGGTCAATGAGTTCTTCCACTTTTGCCTGCATTTCCACTTCCAGCGAAGAGGCTGTTTCATAATCGTCCTTGTCCAGTGCCCTGACGATCTTTGTCAGAAGACAAAGTTCTGTAAGAGTGTCCCTTCCCAGCTCGTTCCGCAGCCTGCTTATTTTGCTCCAGTAAGCTGCGTCATAATCCACGCTGTCGGCCTCGTCATGGCACTTCGGAGTATTCCTTATCAGGCCCATCACGTTAGGCACTATCCTGCTGTGCAGTTCTGTGGCCCACTGTCCGAGGATCGCTTCTCTGTACGATTTTATGGTAGTAGCAGCCATAACATCATCTGACTTGAATATTTCAAGCTTTTCAGGCTGATTATCAAAAGCGCGCAGATTCTCCCAGACGGTCCTCGGGGCCTTGCCGAAAAATCTGTCCCTTTCCTCCGGCGTGTACTCATCGAATACATCTTTCTCGCTTCTGTAGACCCTGTCTTTCTCAAGATAAAAGTCTTCTTTTCCGTATTCCTTGGATATCGAAGTCTCCAGCTCCGAAGAGGTCTTTCCGTTTGAAAGCGCCGCCCTGATCCCGTCAAGCATAGCCATATATGCAGCAGCCAGTACCAGATATGTGTTGCTTTTCGGGTTAGGTGCACGAAGCTCGAATCTTGTGGCCAGAGGATTGTTTGCATCACGTACCAGTCCTGCAAGGACTGTCCTGTTCCTTGAAGGAGTATGCGCATTGTGTCCAAGCGAAGTAACTATGCATACAGGCGCTTCATATCCCGGCTTAAGCCTGTTGAGCGAATCTATACTGGAAGAGATGAACGGATTTACCACTTCGTAATTCTTGAGCAGTCCCATCAGCGCACCGAACCCTACAGGACTCATAAAATCTCCGTCCATGTCCTTCGGGCTGAAAAGATTAACGATCCTGCCGCCTTTCAGCTTTGCAGCAACTCCCAGGTGTGTATGCTCACCGCTCCCGGCTACCCCGTCCATTGGCTTTGCCATAAACGTGACTTCCAGTCCGTACATCCTGAAGACATCGCGTATCACATATTTTGCCTGGTTCTCGTTGTCTGCAGCCTGCACAGCGGAAGTATACTTCCAGTCCACCTCCAGCTGTTCCATGACATGATCATAATGTCCGGAATGTCCCATCTTTGCTTTTATGCCGCCTACTTCCTTATGCCCCATTTCCACTCCGAGACCGTATCGGTCCAGAATCATAAGTGATTTTTCAAGCGCCGATCTTACCGGTCCCACTGTTCTTTTCCAGTACTGTTCTTTCAGTATCTGTGCGGTGGAAAGCTGTTCACGGTCGGCATCTTCATCAGGTGTCTTGACCCAGAATTCCAGCTCGGTAGCGCTGGTAAGTATTATATCGTCTATCTCAGATGCATCTTTTATATCTATACTTTCGAATACATAAGGATTCTCCGCAAGAGCTTTGCTCAGATTTTTTTTGAATGAGGAAACGCTGTCTCTCAGGATCACTCTCGAGCCCACTTCATCTTTATCGTTATGGAGCAAGAATGCCGGTATCCTCAGTGTGCCTACCGGAAGACCCGTGTCGAAATCCATATGTCGCAGGTTATGATCCACATACCAGTTGGCCTCCGTATCCGGGATCATATCTACCTTGGCATTGTTCAGATCGGCTATTCCGGGAAGCACGACGCTCGATCCGTCGGTCTGTACGCCGTGTTCGAGAAATTTCTCAAGGTCGCCGAGGAATGCCCCGACAGGTATTTTTTCGTCTGTATCATGTCCGCCCAGGTCCAGTCCTACGAAAGATACGAATTTTATCTCCGGGTGAGCTTTCAATATCTCTCTTATCCTGCCGGCACTATGATCTTCCATAGGGATATTGTAAAGCATTTCTTCAAGTCTGAAATCAAACATATTTTTATCCTCCGAATTTTATATTATATACAGGCAAAGCATTCCCCAATATTTCTGAATGAGGAATGCCCCGCCACATATCTTTTCTGTTTTTATATAGTAACGAGTCCTTCTTTACTTAAGTTTGTTGAGATAACTTTCAAGTTTGTCCATATAATCGCCATATGAAGCCCAGTCGCCGTCCTTCAAAGCACTCTGAGCGCTGTCGTAAGCATCCGAAGCCTTTTGTATCAGCTCGCTTTGCGTGAGCGTATCGCTGTTACTGCTACTGCTGCTGCTTGAAGACGTCCCGCTTGTAGCCGAATCACTACCCTCTCCGAACAATGAATTCAGGCATTCGCCTAATGTCGGCTCATAAGCGATCTTGTCCCCGTAGGCAACGATAACTCTCTTTACCTCCGGTATGCTTGAATTGGTGGCTTCCAGATATACAGGCTCTACATAGAGCAGGGAATCGTTTATAGGTACTATGAACATGTTTCCTCTGCTGTAGGTTGAACCTGAGGAATTCCACAGTGAAAATTCCTTCGATATCTCTGTATTCTGATCTATCTGTGCCTCTACCTGCATAGGCCCGTAGACTATCTTGCTCTTAGGCATCTTATACAGAACGAGTTTTCCGTAATTGTCGCCGTCGTTCCTTGCTACCAGCAGCCCTGTCAGATTCTTTTTGTCCTTCGGCGTATACGGTATGGAATTCACGAATTCCTCATTGCTCTCACCCGGGAGACTGAGTATATAATAATTCGGCGTCATTTTCTTTTCCTTGGTACCGTATATCTCATGAGCGACCTGCCAGAGGTCTTCATTCTGATAGAAGACTTTCACATCTGACATATGGTAACGCTGATATATATCCGACTGTATCTCCAGCATAGTATTGGGGTATCTGATATGAGCCTGCAGCTTTTTAGGCATTTCGCTGAAATCCTTGAAAAGCTTCGGGTATATTTTCTTGAACGTCTGAGCTATAGGATCAGTCTTGTCGACTATATAATAGTTCACATCTCCGTTATATGCATCCACTACTACCTTGACTGAATTTCTTATATAATTCGTGCCGTCGCTGTCGTAAGGCTGTGAATAGGGATATTTGTCGCTTGTCGTATATGCGTCTATTATCCAGTAAAGTTTCCCGTTCACCGTCACTACATATGGATCGTCGTCATATTCCAGATAAGGCATTATGGTTTCTACACGTTTCTTTATGTTCCTGTTGATCAGGATCCTGGAATTGCTGTTTATGTTGGAGGATACCAGAAGCTTGAGGCTCCTTTCCTTTATGGAAAAGAGGAGCTTGTTGAGCGGGTTCATTTTTATACCGTCGGCACCCTCGTAATTCGTGTATTTATTGTTGTCGCCGTCAGGATAATCGAATTCGTCTTCATCTGTCCCTACGACTACATAATTATTCGTAGATTCTCCGAAATATATTTCGGGTCTTGTTATCTGTATCTCCTTGACCTGAGAAACAGGCGGTATGCTGTCGATAAGCATATCAGGCTGTCCGCTGTCCGTTATCTTGTCTACTCTCGAAAGCGTTATGCCGTATCCGTGAGTATATTTGATATGAGTGTTCAGCCATGTCTGGCTTATCCTGTTCTCGTCTATTTCTCTTGCTGAAAGGAATGTCTGTGTATATTCCCCGTTTATCATATACCTGTCCACATCCACATCATTGAAATTATAGTACTGCCTTATGCTCTGGGTCTGATTGTAGAATTTTTTGGCAGGTTTGTAATCGTTGATCCTTATATTTGAAAGCGTAGCTTCATTGTCCTTTATATCGCTCGATGTGAGATTATCGTCAGCGGAAAAAGATTTCATATCCACATCGTTCAGGTCATAGGCATACTGAGTGAATTCTATATTTCTTTCCAGATACTTGCTTTCCTTGTTCAGTTCGTCAGGCGATACAACAAAGTTCTGTACCAGCGCACCGGCAGCAGCACCGCCAATTCCAACGACTATCATAATTACCGGTATGGTAAGTATAAGCTTGAATCTCTTTTTCTTCACGCCTATGAAAAATGCCACAGCGCCTGCTGCCGAAAGTCCTATCATGATACGGTATACCCAGAGAGTCACATTGACATCCGTGAATCCGGCGCCGTAAACGGCCCCTGTAGATCCGAAAAGCAGTGAGTACTGTTTAAGGAAAAAATGTATGCCCAACATCACGAAGAATATGACGCCGACTATTATGAGCTGTTTCGATGCTATAGTAAGCAGTTCACGGATATTTTCATCGTCGAACTGTTTCTTCTGCTGCGATCCTCTGTTGAAATTTTTGTTGAAATTTTTACCGAACTGACCGAACATCTCTCCGAAAGGTCCGAATCCGCCTTCGCCGCCCAGATTGCCGCCGTCGTATCGGTCTTCATCCCTGGCCGTTTCTTTGCCTCCGCCGTCATCGAATACTTTCGGCTTCCTTGTGGACATAAGTATGAAATAGTATACCAGTGTCATTACGAGGAACACCACGAGTACGGCTATCGCCAGGTTATTGACAGTGGATATGAAGTTCAGCTTGAAAATATAAAATGAAACATCATTGTTGAAAAGCGGATCTTTTATATCGAAATCCGTACTGTTGAAAAACTGCAGCGAACTGAACCACAGCTTTGTTACCGCAACGTACGTAACTATTCCGCCGAACAGTGCGGCCAGAGCCCATGATATCAGATTCATGATCCTCGGGTTGCCGACAGGATCGCCGGATTCGATCTTCCTGTAATAGCTTCTTTTCAGGAATTTAAAATATATATAAGAAAGGATCGTCACCACTATGAATGTCGGCACGCCTATCTTCAGCTGAGTGAACAGTTTTTTAAGGAATACGCTCAGATAGCCCAGTTCCCTGAACCACATGAAATCAGTCAGAAATCCTACCAGGCTCAAAAGCAGTAATATTATCAAAAGGACGATTATGATTATTCCCTTCAGTCCTAATCTTCTCTTTTTCTTTTTCTCTTCCAAAATAACTCTCCTCCTTTATAACCGGCTTAAAACAACTTTCGGCCCGTTTACAACAGACCCTGGAAGAAATCCAGAACTACCTGCGCCTTCTGATCCGTATAATGTGCCACGATGCTTTCCGGCGCAAGGAATCTTATTCCCAGAAGCACAGCCTGGGCGAAAAGCAGTATCACAAGTATGGCAATTATGATTTTACCGGGTCTGCCTCCGGATTTTTTCTTTTCCTTTTTAGTATCTTCAGCTTCGAATCTGTCCCATTCTTCTTTTTTGTAATTATGGTCCTTCTGTGCGTCTTCTTTATCATCCTTTCCGTCCGCCGCCACAGTCTCGGGCGGTCTTTCGCTTTCCTGCAGGGATCCGTCCGTCTCGGGGGGGACTTCCCGATCTTCCTGCAGATCTTTCTCGCCTGAGTCCGCCGCTTCCGCATTTTCGGCGGCATTTTCCGCTTCAGCATCATCGGTAAAAAATTCTTCCCGTGCCCTGGCCATCTCCTGTATATGCTCCACAGGATTGAACTCGGGCCATTCCTCCCCGGTATCCGTGCTCACGCCCTGTACGTTTTCTCTGAATACCCGGTCATCTTCCTCCTGGCCTTGTTTGAATTTCTCATATTCTTTGTCCAGAAGCCTCTGAAATTCTTCATTTTTTTTATGAAATGTATAGAATTTATCTACTCTGGCAGTTTTTCTTTCGGCAAAAAGTTCTTTTTCCAGAGCTTCGCCTTCTATTATGTCTGCTTTGTCTGTCCTTGCTTCCGGCGCCGGAGCAGTATCTGCGTTCTCCGTTTCAGCATGATCCGTCTCATCTGGTTCGGTTTCAGCTTCAGTATCTCCGGGGCTGCCGGCAGTCTCGTCTTCATCTTCTTCCGGCACCGTATATGCTGCTTCGTTCTCCATCTCCGCTTGTTTGAAGTCTTCACCAAAAGCTATATCTTCTGCGGGATCCGGGATCTGCTTATACATTCCGGTATCGCCCCAGTCAAAATCGATATCTTCGGTCTTCTTTGTCTTGTGGTCCGGGAAACTATGGATATCCCACTGGAAATCCTTCGTCGGCGGTGCTATAGTCACCGGTTTCCCGGAAGTCTCCTGCTCCGTGATCTGCTGCGCCTCGGTTTCTTCATTTTCGCTGTCCGGCAGCGGCGCCGAAGGCGTGATGTCCTCGATCACTTTGCTTCCGCAGTGACTGCAAAATTTGTCTCCGTCCAGCAGAGGTTTTCCGCAATTCCTGCAATACATATCTTTCCTCCCCATTTACTCTTTGATCTGCTCTTCCAGTTCTTCTTTTGTATATACCCTGCCCCGTCTGGTGACATTGTACCATTTTTCGTCTCTGGAAGTTTCTTCCTCAGGCTCTGTATCACCAGTTCCCGGTTCTTCTTCTGCGGTCGTTTCGGCCGTTTCCGCAGTTTCTTCTTCCTGCGCCGTCTCTGCAGACTCTGCGTCAGCAGCCGGTTCATCCGAAGTCTCTGTTCCGGTCTCTGCCGTTTCATTATTTTTCAATGTACCGTCGATGCTTTTCAGGGTGTTCACCTGCGTATTCGTCTTTTTGTTCCACAGAACTATGGCCAGCAGAGAAAACAGTACAAAAACGCCAATTCCAACAGCTATCAATGTTTCCGTATTCCAGTACAAGCCCTGATCCATACTGCAGCACCCCCTAATATCCAAGTCTTTTGTATACACCTTTTGATATTATACAATAGAACCCTTGAATTTGCAACGAGAAGAGTGTGGCTTTACTTCACAATCTTTGCGATTTTTTATTGACAAGCAATACCATTAGATGGTAAACTCTTCAATGTGCCTGATAAGGGCACGCCCAACCCAGCATCCGCGTCATTTGTGCTTCATCAGCCTGTTCTGAAGGGCCGAAACACATCAGACTGCGGTGATCATATAAGCGCGGGCACCATTAGCTCAGCTGGCAGAGCACCTGACTCTTAATCAGGGTGTCGAGGGTTCGATCCCCTCATGGTGTACCAAAGTCAAAAAGCCTATAAATCTAACGATTATAGGCTTTTTGTTTGCCTGTATGAGAAAAAAATCATGTTGACAGAAATACCTTGTCTAAATGCGAAATATTTGACCGTGTCGCAATTATCTGATTAGCAAGATGCAGATACCTTCTTGTGGTTGAGATGTCCTCATGTCCAAGTATCGCCATAAGCCTGTAAATGTCCACTGTGCCATATTTTTCGTACTGGTCGAGGCAATAATTCGTTGCGAAGTTGTGCCGCAGTTTATGAGAAGAAAACTCAAACGGCAAACCCACCTCTAATCTATGCACGAACAGCTTAACTGCATTACGGGTCAACGGTTCGCCATGGGCTGTCACAAAGGCATAAGCTGTTTTATGCGGACATTCCTTAAAATATGCCTTTAAGTAGTACGTCGAAAGTTCACCTAACGGCACGAACCGCTCTTTATTGCCCTTTCCATTAACCTTTATTATATTCTGTCTGAAATCTATATTTTTATTCAACAGAGTACATACTTCGTTCTGTCTGAGCCCTGAATCCAGCATCAATGCAACGATAGTACAATTTCTGTATTCAAGCCATTGCGGTTTTGTCTTTATTGCTTCGAATATCTTTCTGATCTCATCATCAGAATATATTTTCGGATTACGCTTCGGAGACTTCGGAACCTTGATTTTTTTAGCAATACGAGCCTTGATATATTCCTGTTCTTCCAGCCATTTTATAAAAATTTTCAAATGCCTGATATATGTTGCGACAGTAGAACGGGAAAGGCTCTTTGTATAAAGATATCTGATGTAATTTTCTACCGCTGTTATGTCCAGTTTATCAATTTCAATATTTCCGTTATAGGTAATGAACAGATTTACAAAGTCGGAATACGCCCTCTCCGTATTCTCAGAAAGGCCTTTCAACTGACAAAACGATATGAAATTTTCAAGTGCCTTTTCCAGACTCATTTCATTACCTCTATATAATCTTTATAGTCCTGATATCTGCCGTCAAATTCCTTTATTCTGCAATAGCCGTCTTTTGTCTCATATCCCCATGGACATTTCAGAAGTATTTTGCCTTTATATATGATCTCTGCCGTTTCCAACCCTTTGGAAGCGTAGTATATATGCATTCCCAATGCGGAAATATTTTTCGTTGTATCTTTGGTTATGTATTTTAAAATGTAATTTGCACTTTTATCTATATCCCTGATATCGCTGAAACTTATAAACCCGAATTTCTCCTCATACTGTGTCCAGCCTAAATATCCATGTCCATTGATATAGATATCTTTCTTTCTTATTCCTTTTATAAATCCGTGTATGTGCCATGCCCCGTCTTTATGCATTTCGGGAACAAATATATACTTTACTTTTTCGTCAGGCAGACATGAACGGTTATAATTTCCAATAAATTTACTGAATTTCTCATAGTAGGTCTTAAAGTCATATCTGTTATATTTTTCTTTGCTGATCGTGAATGTACAGAAGTAATTCCATTCATTGCACAAAACCAGTTCTTTTACTTTTGTTTTCGCTCTGGAGATATTATTTTCAAGTTTTGAATCATTAATAGTGTTTTTCTTTGATCTGTGTATTTCACATTCAAGGCCGGAACATCTTACAGCTTTTAAATTTGATACTCTGGTAATATGCCCCAACTTTTTTATTGTTGTAATATCGTAATCATATAAGCCATAATGACCAATCAACTCAATTTACATCTCCTTTCTGTTTCTCCCGAATGAGTGATTTATGATACTATGTCAAGTAATAAGGTTTCCGCATCATGCAGAGCGGCGGTGCGAATCTGCGCCATCTCGGGGGTCCCCGCGTCCCCGATCTTGCGCCTGTTCTCTCCGGCTTTTGCATGGGGAGCGGAAACTCATTCCTGAATTGTATGATTAATCTACATTAATTAACTTAATTTAATTATATATATTAATTCATATTTGTCAATATGAATTAATTAATTTACATTGAATATTTAGTCAATGTATGATATATTCTCAACATGGAGGACAAAGCTATGAATTACAAAGAACTATTAAACAAACTCATTGATGAATCGGGCTTATCCAACAAAGAAATCCTTGAGAAATGTGCTGAATATGGCGAAAAAATAACGCCTAACTATTTAAGCGTTTTAAAAAACCAAGATGATAAAATTGCTTCTGACAGTCTTTCGATAGCACTGGCAAAAGCATGTAATTATCCGTATGAAGAAATTTTAATAGTGCAAGCCTATTTAGATAAGGCTCCTGAAATCATTAAAGAATATCTTAATATGTTTTTCAAAGAAATACATGAAGCTACTTATTTAGTTTATGAGCAAAACAAAAATCAGCTTCCAAAAGCCATACAGGATGAATATGAATCACATGTAAAAAAAGAACTTGATGATATGTTTTTAGCAGAATTCATATGCGAAACCAAAGAAAATAAATATAGCCTGAATTTATCCGAGACACTAAAAAAACAAAAAAAAACCACTCCAATAAAATGGGCATTGGTGCCCATTGCCAAAAATGATTCTATTAAAATATTAACTGGAGAAGATGTGGAAGAAATTATACTATAAATATGAAAAATTTTTTTAAATGTATAAAAGAAAATATAACTTTAAGTGAAATGATTCAAATGCTTGTGTTTATTCTTGCTTTAATATATTTTGTTTATTCTTCATTTATGTTAAAAGTGAAATCTCCTATTGTTAATATATTTGATTTGTTTTCTTCCGCCTATTGTACCGCTTATCTATTTTATTTCATAGTTGTCTTTTTACCAAATAATAAAAAAGAAATGAAAGTCAAAAAATTATTAAATTCTCAATTAACATCACTATATAAAGAAATTTATGACTTGGGTTATATACTTACACAAAATGAAAATTGGCAAAATGAAAACTCAGACACTTTAAAACAAAATGTTAAACAATGTGACATAAAATACTGGAATCAAAAATCTCGGATTGGTAAAAGGGATGAATTAGATTGTATATTATTTTTACCTAAAAACTATGATATCCTCATTTTAACATTAAAAAATATAGATACTATTATTAAATTGCTTGTAGAAAACAAAGACTATATTGAATTTGATCTATTTATACTTCTATTATGGTACAATACTAATCATATAACAAAAAGATACCGATATTGCTGTAAATTCTATGAATATACTGATCAAGGACTTTCAGAGGATAACTATATTGCAAATATTATAACTTCAGAAATACCTTATAAATGTTTTCATGAAAATCCGTTTTGTGATTATTTTTATTTTGAAAAATTATCCAAGTTGGCAAATTCTTTAAACAAATTATTGTCTTAAAAATATTTTATTTTCTTTTTTAAACAACTAAAATAAATATATAAGGGCCAATTATTTATTCTAAAATCTTAATTTATTATGAAACAAGATAAACTACATTTATTGATCTTTTATCAATTGTAGAATCGAGGGGTATGCATCCGGTTCAATCTGCCTTGCGGCATATACCAATCCTTCCAAGCGTCGCTTAAGTTTATAATCTTCTGGATCCTTTTTTAAATTTATTAATGTCATTTTAATTTTTAATCTTAAATTATTGGGAATTACTAAATCACCATTTTTATTAATAATGACTCCTGTAATTCTTTTCGGGTACCTAGACATATGAAATTTACATTTCTGTTCTGATATTTGATAATTATACTCAGTAATTATTTTTTTAACATCTTCCTGGAATTTCCTTCCTAACGGTTTATCTGATGAAAAAAACAAATCGTCAACATATAGTGTGAATTTTACACCTTTTTTATCAGCAATTTTTTTGATTTTATCAAACATTCCAATGTTTGATAAATAAGAAAGCAGCACCGATGTTGGTGCCCCTGTTATTAAATGATTTCTACAATTGATATGTTTTTTTTGAAGAAATATATTAACCTCCTCTATATTTTCCTGATTAGCAAAATCAATATTTATAGTTGTAAGATTTGTTAATATTTCTGCTATATCTGGTGCCGTTTTAAGCTCATTCCTAAAAAAATTATAGACATGATTTCTTGAAATGCTAGGAAAAAATCCACTTATATCGGTTTTATATAAATATTTCACGCCTGTATGCGCATTGGCATTATCCACATATGATTTTCCCTTTACACCAGAAAAAATATAATCCTCGAAATTTATATCCGAAAGATAATTTTTAATCTTTTTTTGTATCATTTTTAATTCAAAATTACAGTATTCAATAAGACGTTCTTTAGGTTCTGTTTGGATAATAGGAGTTATTAATAAAGAAACATATCTCTGCTCAAAAAAATTATTATCATCAATTTGCAACAAATACGTTAAATATTTTTTAGAATTTAATTTATATAATTTACAATTACTATACATATCACTATTTAAAAAAGCTGGTTCTAATCTAGACTATATAATAGCGCAGATATAATAATGCATATTATATCTAGATTAGAAAATAATACAGCTAGTATTGATGATTTAGAAAATAATAAATATTTATCTCTTTTTTCATCAGAAACAGTAATAACGTTTTTAGAAAGAATATTTATTTCAATATTCTTTCTTTCTTGCGCTATCTTTTTCATCATATTCACCTCCTTTGCAGATATTCCCGTAACAAATTTTTTTGTTACGGCTCCCTCGCCTGCAAAGTGTGATATGACATGTCCGCATATTATTTTATACCAGCTCATTCAACTCCCTCAATAGAGAGATCAATCCGCATTATTTTTTTTATAAAACCTCCATCTTTCCTCTCCTTTCTATCATAAACAGAAAGGAAGGAAGATGTCTGCTCATTCTACGGATTAGTACATTTTACTTTAGTAAAATGTCGCCTATAATATATAGACCATTTTTTTGAGGGAACTCAAAATTTGGACTAATACTAGCAGTATTATTATAATAGTAAAAAAATACATTGTCAAAATTTTTTTAAAAAATATATAACTCTTAATCAGGGTGTCGAGGGTTCGATCCCCTCATGGTGTACCAATTGAAAACCCGTTGATTTCAAAATATCAACGGGTTTTATATTTTTTCATATACTCCGGCTATATGCTTATATCGTTCTCATCAGCCTGATATCTTATATAAAACGGACTTTCCGACTGTTTTGCGCTGTCTGTATGATATTTCATCTTTCCCATGATATCTATGACATAATAATCGGAGCTTCCGGGTCTTATCTTCGTTTTGATAGTTGCTTTTTTGCCTTTGGGAACAGAAACAGGATCATTCTCACTTATGTCGTCTGCCTTTTTACCGTTTACCGAAACGTCGAGATCGAAACTGTCCGGATGACCCCCGCCCGGCCATTCCACTCCGGTTATTTTCAGATCCTTTTCCGCCATATATTTTTCGATACCGTTTTCTTCGCTTCTGTATTCCAGGCCGCTGTCCTCTTCGCAGCCTTTGACGATCTTTACATTTCCGATATCCTCTGTAGTCTCGCTTCCGTCGTTCCATGTTATTTTCAAAGAATCAAAACTTATTTCTTTTTCGAGCTGTCCGTCGTCGTTCACGTGATCACTGTTGATGCCGAGTTCAAGAGTAGTCAGATCATATCTCTGCAGTTTTTCATCTGTCGTCTGATAAATGACCACGTCGACGCCTTCAGGGCCATCCGGTATTTCGACTTTTCTGACCTGTTTACCGAAATCCCTGTCGGAAACGTAATAAACGTCAAGATCCATTTCTTCATTCTCTATATATTCTTTCAAAAATACCGCTCCGTCTATCTGCTTCCCGGCTGCCGTCTTTTCGCAGCCGCCAAGCAGCAGCATGCTCAAGACCGATATCATGCAAATCATAACAAAAAGAAAACCCCTGCACGCAAAAATACGCTGCAAGGGTCGGATCGCTGTTTCCGGTTTCATGAAAAGATTCCTCATAACTCTGCTCCTTTTATTTCAAATACACACTATAACTATTATCCCGGCTGTCATAAAAAAAGTCAAGCGTATATAAAGTCTTTGGAGCATGAGGAAAAACAAAACCTCTCATTATGATAACAAGGGACCGGCTTTATGTCATTCGGTCGTTATTTTACATACTTATAATAAACATATCCTTTATATGTCTTTTTGCTCGTTGTATAACTTATTCTGTACCATGTCTGTTTCGTTTTGCTCCTGACAGTCTTAAGGATCTTCACAGCTTTGCCCTTAGGTACCACTTTCACTGTTCTGTACGATGCCGAACTGCCTTTTCTGAGCTTTACCTTCGCAGTGGTATAGCCGTAATTCGAGGGTGTCTTTCCTGTGACTGCGGAAGAGATCGCCCCTGTTGTCGTACCGTTCATGGCAAGGACTTTGTATCTGTATGTCGAGCCTCTTTTAAGTCCTTTATTCCAGTATGAACTGCCTGTTACACTGGCTTTATATTTAAACGATCCTGTTTTCGTCGCCCTGTATATCTTGTATCTGGTCGCGCCGGCTGTCTTCGTCCAGCTCACTTTTATCTTGCCGACCTGGCCTGTCGTGGCCTTTACATTGGTTGCCTGCCCCGTGAAGCTCGCTCCTTTTCCGCCTGATGATGTATACTGATCTATATCCTTCGTGTACCAGACGTCCTTGTCCGTTTTGCCAGATATGCCGTTCACAGTAGCTACAGAAGTGTACTGCCAGAAGCTATATGTCCCTGTATATGAACATGAACTGCTGTATTGCGCTACCCATACAGGATAGGACGAAGCTATGCTGCTCATATTGAAATGAGAACCGAAAAAGGATGTGCTCGCATATACCATGGGCGTATACCCTGCGGCTGCTATCTCCCTGCAGAAGGCAAGCGCTATGTTAGTCTGCGCTGTCCTGCTGAGTCTTGCGGTCTGCAGTCTTCCCGGCGAGCCGGCATATTCCACGTCCATCACGACCGGCATGCTTATCTTCGTATTGTATGACGCCAGTCTGGATATGACATAATCCGCCTCCGCCTTTGCCTCGGACGTCGTTATCGCCTGCGAGAAAAAATAGACTCCCACTTTTACGCCTGCGGCGTAAGCATTCGTAATATTCGTCTTATAATATGAATCCGCATTGAGGCTGCCTGAACTGTAGCTTCGATATCCTGACCTTACAAAAGCATATTTTATTCCTGACGCTGCCACTTTGGTCCAGTTTATGCTGCCCTGATATACAGAAACATCCACACCGTAATATCTGGAATATCCGCTGAATCTGCTGCTGTGCGTAAGGCTCTGCGTCGTATATGAACAGGTTTTCAGCGGCTGGTTTTCCATGACCCACTGAGTCGGATCGTCAGTGTCTGCGTAAGCATTCACTGCCGGTACGGACACCGCCGCTATCAATGCCGCAAGCATCGCGGCTGATATTTTTTTTAATAAAGACATGTTATCCCCCTTGTCCCCATATCGTTTCTGATCAGAATGTTATCAGCTGATGACGGCTGCTGTTGTAATACTTCAGTGTAGACAGTTTTTTCTTCGTCCCGTAGGCAGGATCCAGCGCGACGAACTTCCTGATGGAAACATTCGAATATGTAGTCCCGGATACATATCCCACAACTGCCACATAATGATTGTTCCCCGTATATCCGTTCTTCACTTTAAGGATGCACGGACGCCCTTTTCTTATCTGCTTCAGTGCCGCCTTATAGCATGTCTTTCTGCTGCTGTATAAGCGGGTAGTTCCCTTTGCCCTGTACCAGTAAGCACAGTATGTGCCTGCTCCGTACTGGTTTATTATCCTGCTCCGTATCGAGGAATACTTTCCCTTCGTGAACTTCCCGTCCAGCACTGCTCTGCAGTATGCCATGGAATATATCCCGCAGGGGCCTGACACGCCCTGCCTGCCTATGGACTTTACTACGCTGGACTTATATGAAATAGTCTTCCCCGTATATGCGCAGGCATGTCCCGGCAATATATATATGCTCACGATCAAAACGGTCATAAAAATCAATAAACTGTTCTTAATGCATCTTCCGGTCAATCTTAGTCCTCCTCTCCGGCTCATCATATCGGTCTGATAAGACTGGCTTGTTCTTTTCCCTGTGTAGTACCTGTTACTTAATAACATATGACATTTCTGTCATTGTTTCAATTGTATATGAAATATTTCACAATTTCTTCAAAAACTGAAACAGATCAGCGGGCATAAAATATTAGCTTTTACTAATATTTTATTAGTCTTTATTAATTAAATATTAGCTTCCGCTAAAATATGGTTTGACACTTCTCATCCGGCAACATATACTGATTCCAGGTGATAAAAATGATCAGGTACTATCGGCTGTTCGATTTGCTAAACAGAAAAGAAATGAAGAAAACAGATCTGCTGCAGGTCATCTCTTCCCCTACCCTTGCAAAGCTGAGCAAGGGCGAAAGCCTGAACATAAATGTAATAGATAAGATCTGCTTTTTTCTCCGCTGCCAGCCCGGAGACATAATGGAATGGTATGACGAAGAAACAGAAAAAAATAAAAAGAAATCAGAAACGGGCAAAAAAAAGGCTGAAACATCCCGACGTAAGCCTGCGGACAGGGAAGCCGGCAGACGCAGCAAAAGATCCGCAGCCAGGAATCCTTCCTCTGAAGCTCCTGTCGCCGAAAAAGAGAAAAGCAGTGCTGCTGCCGGTGGAAAAACGGCCGGCGACGTTCCTCCCGCAGGACCTGACAAAAACGAGTACGCGGAACTCTTCGATGAAAAATACAAAGAACTCGCAAAGGAAATGTTCAATGCGGGGAAAAAGAAAGAATGACTGTCTGCCGGCGTTCGTTTACTTTTCAGGCGCACAGTTCCCGATAAAAGCAATGCCTGCGGATAAAAACCGCAGGCATTCCGATTTCAGGATCCCAAATGACTTCATCACAGATATGAATATGATGAATTGTAGAAATTAAGAGTAGCGCCCAGAATTCCTACTATTACTATTATATAGATAGCAATAACTATTACTGCAACAATGAAGCTGACGAATCCCGCTCTGTTCCATGACTCCTGGCATTTCATCAGTTCGGCAGGTGAGGAAAACTCTCCTGTCTGCCACACCCATTCATTGCCCTTTACTGCGCATACGAATATCCATACGATATTGAACACCGGTATCAGGCACAGAAGCGGCAGATATACTTTATTGCCTATGCCCCACCATATATTGAATGTGAACGCGCCCCAGTTCCACCTTTTTATCTCCGGCGGGACCATGTTATAACTATAATTGTAAGCATTGCCTCTGTTGTCGTCAGGATTGTAATTACTTTCGTTATCCATAACCAAAACCTCCGCAAAACATAAAAAACAAATACTTTTATACAATTATTCCATGAAACAGCCCTGCTGTCAATTTCAATGTTGCTATCCTCTTGCTGCTGTGACCTCTATTTCCACCATGACATTTTTGGGAAGCGTCCTTACTGCGACACATGACCTTGCAGGTTCAGACACGAAATATCCTGCATATACTTCGTTGAATTTCTGAAAATCCGCCATATCGGACAGATAGCAGACAGTCTTTACGACATTTTCAAATGAAAGACCGGCAGCCGAAAGCAGATTCGAAATATTTTCGCATACCTTTTCTGTCTGTGAGCATATATCCGATCCTTCCGTATCTCCTGTCTCTGCATCCAGAGGTATCTGGCCTGAACAGAATACGAATCCGCCTGCCTCAACTGCCTGTGAGTAGGGGCCCACCGGGGCCGGCGCTTTTTCTGTGAATATTGCTTTACTCATGGTATCTTGTTCCTTTCTATACGTTTTCATGAAGTTTATATCCCGCTTCCCTGAAAGCCTTCCTTATCTCATCCAGATGCGCCCTGTTCCTCGTCTCCATCGATATACGCAGATAGCAGCCGCGGATGTCCGTGTTTTCTCCGCCCTGATTATGACGTACTCTTATGACATTCGCGCCTTTGTCGGCGATTATAGCGGCCACATCTTTCAGCTGGCCCGGTTTATCCAGAAGCTCTATGGTAAGATCGCTCAGTCTTCCTGATGTCAGAAGTCCGCGGTTTATGACGCGGGAAAGGATATTTACATCTATGTTACCGCCGGAAACTATCGCGCATACCTTCCGGTCCTTCACAGGCAGTTTGCCGAACATCACCGCAGCTACCGAGACAGCTCCGGCTCCCTCGGCTACGAGTTTCTGTTTTTCCATAAGAGCCAGGATGGCCGCGGCGATCTCATCATCATTGACAGTCACCAGCCCGTCGACATTCTCCCTGCAGAATTCATAGGTCATCTGTCCCGGCGATTTCACAGCTATACCGTCCGCGAATGTCGATACGCACGGAACCGAACATTTCTCATTTTCCTTCATGGAACGGTACATGCTCCCGGCGCCTTCTGCCTGTACGCCGTACACCTTGCACCCGGGGCTGAGCTTCCTGATCACGAACGAGATCCCGGAAATCAGTCCGCCGCCGCCTACAGGGACCACCACAGCATCCATGTCCTGCAGCTGCTCTATAAGTTCCAGTCCTATTGTGCCCTGTCCGGCAATGACCTGTTCATCCTCAAACGGATGAATGAATACCGATCCTGTCTCTTTCTGATATTCCGCTGCAGCTTCATAAGCATCATCATATATGCCGTCTGTTATCCTTATGTCCGCACCATACTGTCTTGTAGCTTCGACTTTAGAAATAGGCGCGACCGAAGGCAGGAATATCGTAGACTTTATCCCGCTTCTGGCTGCCGCAAGCGCAACGCCCTGAGCATGGTTCCCCGCGGAGCAGGCTACCACTCCCTTCGCCTTTTCCTGTTCTGATAATGAAGATATCTTGTAAAACGCCCCTCTCAGCTTGAACGATCCGGTGAGCTGGAGGTTCTCTGCCTTCAGATAAAGCCGGCAGTCTGAGGAAAGTCCCGGCGCCGGTATGAGATCGGTCTTCCTGACTGTGTCTTTCGATATATGAGCTGCCTGATACACCATGTCCAATGTTAACATAACCGCCTCCTTAAGTATATGTTGAGATATCCCGAATGTTAAAAAACCGCCGGCGTCTGCCGGCGGTATGTTCGTGACACTTTGGTGATGTTCGGTACTCCTTCAGTCCAACCGCAAACAGACATTATCATGGTTTTCAATAATGTTTATGATCATCATAATAATCATAGCGATCATACCGAAGGCTGCCTGAAACATATCTTTTTCTCCTTGTTTTTTCATATTTAACCATTTATCCGTCTTGTTGTCAAGAAAAAGATTGTGTATAATATCATTATATGATTGTCCGGAGGGAAAATTATGCTCAAATTTTTTTATCTGATCATGGCAGTGCTGGCACTGCTCACCGCTTATGCCCAGCTCAGCAGCCGCGGCATTTTTGCATCAAAGGCCTTAAAAACAGTGCTTCTGGTAATATGCGTGGCATACCTCGTTATCTCCGTCATATATATATGGAAAAACTTCTCCATTATGTATGCAGCAATATTGTTCTTCATTTTCATGATAGCTGTGTGCATAATGCCTATGTTCACGCATTCAGGTAAAAAACAGGTAAAATAGGACCGAAGCCGCCAAACGAGCAGATCATTATACTCCGGATAAGTCTACACTTATTAAACACATCAAAACGATATTTCCTATCATTCCGAGTGACGATAACACTACAGCTGCTGAACTTCCTGACGCTTGCCGTCCTTTCGCTTTTTGTGATGCGAGAAAACAGATAACGCAATACACTACAGCAGCTGTATATAAAATCAAATTGATCAGCTCGCTAAGTGAACATAATATCATATCTGGCGTCGATATCATGATATAATCCAATTTATTATCTATATTAAGAAAGAAAATAACAACAGCAGTAACTACGAATGGAGAAAAAAACGCAATCAGCGAAAATCCAAATGGCTTCTCTCTTATCTTCATGAATATATTTCTCACGAATATCCCCCTCCATACACACTTACAATAACCTGCTTCCATTATACTACGCTGCAGGTTTGCGGGCAAAACAAAACCCCTGCACCTGTTGAAAACACAGCGATTACAAGGGTTTAAAATTGGTCGGAGCGATAGGACTTGAACCTACGGCCTCTTGACCCCCAGTCAAGCGCGCTACCAAGCTGCGCCACGCCCCGGCACTTTTTACATAATAGCACTTTATAGACGATTCTTCAAATAATTTTTGATTTTACCGCATATATTTTTGCATGGTCCCGGCATCCTGTATTTTACATCCCGTCGCTGCCTGTGCTATACTTATCCCAATGATCTGATGAAAAGGAGAATCTGTATGTATCTGAAAGATCTTCTTGGCAGGGAACTGCTTTTTCTGGACGGAGCCATGGGCACCATGCTCCAGAAGGCCGGCCTTGCCGGAGGAAAATCCCCGGAACTCTGGAACATCGAAGAGCCGGAAAAAATAAAGAACATCCACAGGGAATTTCTCGATGCGGGATGCAATATCATCACTGCCAATACTTTCTGCGCCCACGAAGAAAAATATATGGCAGCAGGCGTAAGACTTACCAGGGAAGCAGTGGATGCCTCAGGCCGGGAAAAAGTCTTCGCGGCAGTCGAACTGGGCCCCCTGGGAAAGCTTCTCGAACCCATGGGTGATGTCAGCTTTGAAGATGCCTATGATATATTTGCACGCATGACAAGGACCGGCGCCGACGAAGGCGCCGACGCCATAATAATAGAAACGATGTCGGACATATACGAAATGAAAGCGGCCCTGCTGGCAGCAAAGGAAAACTGCAGTCTGCCTGTGATCGCTTCAATGACTTTTGAAAAAAACGGCAAAGTCCTCACAGGAGCTGATGTAAAAACCGCAGTCACGGTACTTGAAGGCCTCGGTGCCGATGTCATCGGTACCAACTGCGGTTTCGGACCGGATCAGATCGTTCCTCTCATACGGGAATTCGCGGCATATTCCTCAGTCCCCCTCATGGCCAATCCCAATGCGGGACTGCCCCGCTCAGTGGACGGCACGACCGTATATGACATGCCTCCTGACACCTTCGCGGAAAAGACTGCCGAGATCGTCCGTTCCGGTGCATGGCTCATAGGCGGATGCTGCGGCACCACACCGGAACATCTGAAATGCGAGATCAGTCTCTGCAGAGACATCCTGCCGCCGGAGACCGAAGAAAAACAGCATACTCTGGCATCTTCCTTTTCACATACAGTGGAAATAGGTCCGAAACATGCTGTCATAGGTGAAAAAATAAATCCTACCGGCAATCCCGAAGTGAAAAAGGCCCTGAAGGAAAACGACATGGCTTTCATCAAAGAGCTGGCGGTAAAACAGCAGCAGGCCGGTGCGGATATCCTGGACGTCAATACAGGTCTGCCGGAAATAGACGAAACAGAAGTCCTTCCCCGGGTCGTCAGAGAGATACAGAGCGTATCGGATCTTCCCCTGGTCCTGGATACATCGAATATGAAAGCCATGGAAAAGGCCATGCGCATATACAATGGCAAACCCATAGTGAATTCCGTCAACGGCAAGGACTCGTCCATGAACAAAGTCTTTCCGCTGGCGAAAAAATACGGCGGCGTCCTTATAGGTCTTACTCTGGACGAAAAAGGCATCCCCGGTACGCCTGAAGGCCGGCTGGCTATAGCATCAAAGATCGTAGAGAGAGCCGGAGCCTGCGGCATCAGAAAAAAAGACATACTCATAGACGCGCTTACCATGACCATAAGCGTAGACAAAAATGCCGGAGAGACTACGCTTGCTTCCCTTGAAAAAATAAAAAAAGAACTGGGTGTATGCACTGTCCTGGGTGTCTCAAATATTTCCTTCGGGCTTCCCGACAGAGATTCCACCAACGCAGCATTTTATGCGGAAGCAAAGAGGCGCGGTCTTGACGCAGGCATAATCGATCCTTTTTCGAAAAAAATGACAGACGCCGGCAATTGCCGCTCCGATTACAGGAAAGCCCTTGAGAAGGCCTCCGGCAGCAAAGAAGATGCTTCGGATCTCAAGGAAGCCATCAAGGAAGGCCTCAGAGAAAAAGCGCGCAAACTCACCGGGGAACTTCTGGAACAGAAAGCACCTCTGGATGTGATAGACGGATTCATCGTCCCGGCTCTCAACGGCGTGGGAGATGATTTCGAAAAAGGCATATCATTTCTTCCTCAACTCCTGATGAGCGCCGAAGCGGCCCAGTCATCCTTCGATGTGCTGAAATCCGCAATGAGATCAGACAGCGCGGAGAAAAAAGACAGGATAATCCTGGCGACAGTATACGGAGATATCCACGATATAGGCAAAAACATCGTTAAAATACTGCTGGAAAATTACGGATATGAAGTCCTGGACCTGGGCAAAGACGTTCCTCCCGAAAAAATAGCCGACACAGCCGAAGCCGAAAACGTAAAACTCGTAGGCCTCAGTGCCCTTATGACCACCACTGTACCTTCCATGGAAGAGACCATCGGCCTTCTGGCAGCACGCGGCGTAGGATGCCGCGTGGTAGTGGGCGGCGCCGTGCTCAGCAAAGAATACGCTGAAAAGATAGGCGCCGATTTCTACGCGAAAGACGCAATGGCGACAGTGAGATACGCACAGGAGATATTCCGGTGAGACAACGCCCCTGGCATCTCTCCGGAGCAGTTTTTTATTTATTCACGCTGCTTCATTGTCTTTATGGTATAATAGCTGGCAAGGAGGATTTTTACTGTGATATTATTCGGTTCACTGTCAGAAGCAAGTCAGCCTTTTATGAAACAGCTTTCTGACGCATTGGAGTCAAATCCTACTTTTTCTTTATATTTCACCACTGCAGTAAGGTGGATCTTTGTGATCCTCGCGCTTTTTATCCTGCTCAAATCCATCAAGTCGCTCCTGGAAGCGAAAAACACACCGGAGACATGGGCATATCTGGCCCTGCCCGACGGCAGCAGCCAGCCGCTCACTCATTGGGAAAACGTTCTGGGCAGAGCGAAAAGCGCAGACATAGTGATAGATATCCTTACTGTATCGAGAAATCACGGCACCCTTATCCGCAACGAAAAGGGCAACTGGAAATACAATGACCTCGGTTCCAAGGGCGGTTCCATGGTAAACGGCAAAATTGTATACCGTTCGACCCCGGTGCACGCAGGAGACACCATTTCCCTGGCCGGAGCCGACTGTCTGCTCGTCCCTGCAAGTCTGCAGGAAAAAATGGAAAACTACGACGCCAGAAAAAAGAAAACGAGAAAATTCCCGCCCTGGTCGCCGCTGCTTGCTCTTACCATATTCCAGATACTGCTCTGCATACAGCTGATAATCGCCAAGGGAAGCGATCTGCCCATTACGGTGCCCCTGAGCATTCTGGGACTGACCGTTCTTATGTGGGCTTTCTGCACATTCCTGAGGATAATGCGCCGCACCAACTTTGAAATGGAGACTATCGCATTTTTTCTCTGTACTCTGAACCTGGCCGTCACTGCTTCCGCAGCTCCCGGCGAAGTGTTCAAACAGTTCATAACCATAATACTGGGAGTCGCGCTCTTTTTCGCAATGTGCCTTTATCTCAGAGACCTGAGACGCACTCTGCTGACAAGAAGGATACTCGTTGCCGCCAGCATCGTTCTGCTTCTTATCAACGTAGTTTTCGGCACCTCTGCAAACGGTGCCGTCAACTGGGTACATCTCGGCGGATTTTCCATTCAGCCCTCGGAATTCGTGAAGATTGCTTTTATCTTCATCGGCTCCGCTACGCTGGATGAATTATATGAAAAGAAAAATCTGGGCCTGTTCATGCTGTTTTCCCTGTTCTGCCTGGGATGTCTGGCAGTCATGGGGGATTTCGGCACCGCAGCCATATTCTTCGTCACCTATCTGGTCATTTCTTTCCTGAGAAGCGGCGAATTTTCCAAACTGATACTGACTATAGGTGTTGCTGTAGCCGGCGGCCTTATGATACTCAGATTCCGGCCTTATATAGCGGACAGGTTCGCCACATGGGGCCACGCATGGGACTATGCCAATGCCGGAGGTTTCCAGCAGACCCGTACGATGTCGGCTGGCGCAAGCGGAGGCCTGGTGGGTTACGGCAGCGGGAACGGATGGCTTCACGGAGTTTTCGCTTCTGATACTGACCTTGTCTTCGGTATGCTCTGCGAGGAATGGGGGCTCATAATCGCCATACTGGCAGTGCTGTCGATAATGACCCTAGGCATATTCGCAGTACGGTCGATCATGGCCGGACGTTCCACTTTTTATACAATAGCAGCATGCTCTGCCACGTCGCTTTTCATTTTTCAGACTATGCTGAATGTATTCGGCGCTGTAGACATACTCCCTCTTACAGGCGTCACTTTTCCTTTCGTTTCCAACGGCGGCACAAGCATGATAGTTTCATGGGGGATGCTGGCTTTCCTGAAGGCGGCGGATACGCGGCAGGGCGCAAGCATAGCTGTCCGGTCATCTCATGACGAGGAAGAAGTTGAAGAAGAGATGGAAGGAGGCGGCTTATGAAAAAGCTTGAAAAAAGAGCAGTGATGTGCCTCATCCTTGCAGGTGTCCTTCTGGCCGGCCTGGGTTTTTATGTGACCAAATGGGTGATGTACGGCTCGGAATGGGTCAGCTTTGCGGCTAACAAACATGTATATACCGACGGCAGGATAAATACCGGTTCCATATATGACGAGAACGGCGATCTGCTGCTCAAAAACACAGAAAGCGGCAAACCGGAATACAACGACAGTTCAGCTGTACGGAAGGCCACTCTCCATGCGGTAGGAGATATCGACGGCAACATACTTACCGGAGCCAACAGGGCTTTTTCCGGAAAGCTGGTAGGATACAACCCTGTAACAGGCACTTATTCCACGCAGGACAAAGGACGCAAACTTTATCTTACTATAAATGCAGAAGTATGCAAGACTGCCAACAAAGCTCTGAACGGCAGAAAGGGCGCTGTCATGGTATACAACTACAAGACCGGAAATGTGATATGCATGGTAAGTTCGCCTAATTACGATCCGTCCGACCCGCCTTCCGGATCGGACGACAGCAGTTCAGGCGCGTATATAAACAGATGCACCAGCGCCAAAATAGTCCCGGGCTCCATATTCAAAACTGTTACTGCCGCTGCCGCTATCGAACAGATATCGGATCTGAACGATTTTTCGTATACATGCGACGGAACACTGCAGTTCGCATCCTCAGATGTAGACAAGGTCACCTGTCCTTATGCTCACGGAAAAGAAAACTTCGAGGAAGCCCTGGCCAATTCCTGCAACTGTGCATTTGCCAAGCTGTCAATAAAACTTGGCAGCAGCAATCTTGAAAAATATACAAAAAAAGCAGGACTTACAAAAAGCTACGATATAGACGGCATACATACCACCGCCGGCTCTTTCGACTTTCCCGACAGCGGCGTCAATCTTGGCTGGGCAGGCGTAGGCCAGTATCATGACCTTGTGAATCCATGCTCCATGATGATATATATGGGCGCCATAGCAAATCAGGGAAAAGCTCCGGTGCCAAATCTCATAAAAAAAATAGAATTCACGAACGGATGGCCTGCATCCTTCATCTGGACAGGAAAGACCGATACCCTGATAAAGGCTTCCACTGCGAAAAAGATGACAGAACTGATGCATAACAATGTAAAAGAGACCTACGGAGAAAGCAACTTTCCGGGGCTTGATCTCTGCGCCAAGTCCGGTACTGCGGAAGTCGGCGGCAGCAGTGAGCCGAATGCCTGGTTCACAGGTTTTCTTGACGATGATGATAATCCTTACGCTTTCATAGTGCTTGTGCAGAACGGAGGCAACGGAGCCGAGGTTGCCGGAAGCGTAGCGAACAAGGTGCTTCAGAAGATCGTCGATCAATAAAAAAATCCGGTGCGGTGCACCGGATTTTTATTCTCTGATATATGCCTACTGATCTTCATCAGCGCTGTAAGTGACCTTGTCGCTCTGATCGACCACCTGTATCCATGTATTCCCTGTAGCCATTTTCATCTCCTTGCCGTTTTCTGCCTTGAATATGGTAGATGAATCAAGATCCTTCCTTGACCATGTACCCTTTATCATCTTGCCCTTCCTGAAGAGCAGAGCCTTGCCTCCGGCAGTCATATCTATATCAAGCCTGCCCTTTGCATCGGTAGCAGTAGCGTCGACATACTGTATCAGCACGTTGGCCGCCGTTATCTGTTTGCCCGTAGCCTTGTCGGTATATTTTTCGCCGTTGACATATCTTTTATAGACATTGTTTTCTTTATCATATTTATATGACGGTTCTATGGTCAGGTAATTTATCGTTATCTCATCTTCAGCGGTTCCCTTTACCGTCTCTCCCTTTTTCAGGAAATTGAATGTCCTTACGTCCTGTTTCTTGTCGTATCCTTCATCTTTTATCTTTGCCTGAAGTTTCTCCGTATCCACCATCGAATTATGAGGCGCAGGCCTGTCGGTGGCCCTGTAGAACACTCCGCCGCCGCATGTCAGTCCTGATATATACGGGACCACTCCAGATTCCAGATACTTCTTTGCCGCCGGGCTCCAGCCGTGATTCACGAATACAGCCTTATACTCTCGGGCTGTATCCACGAAATAAGGTCTTGCGCTCCGTACCGGTCCCACCACATCAGGCAGCTGGCTGTAAAAAATCGCCTGAAGTCTTGTTATGCTGCCTTCCACAGGATATTCAAAAACTATGTCAGCATAGGAGAGTCCCTCCTGCGGTCTTGTGTTTTCAGCATTGTCTATGGAAAACTGTATCGGTCTCGCCAGCAGGGAATCCACTTCTTCCCCTGTCAGAGGATCCGTCAGTTTGTCCGATACTTTCTTTATGCCCGTGTTGCTGTCGTCTTTCTGAAAAAAAATAAAATATGCAGCAGCGCCAAGGGCTATTACGATCAATACTATGATCACTGCTACGATCAAACCTTTCCTGCTTTTCTTCCTGTTCTGCTTTGCTTTGTCCGCACGCATATCATATACCTTCCTTTACAATATTCGCTATATACCGCTGTCCTTCGGCGGTGGGGTGTATGCCGTCGTGAAATTTTCCAAATTTCCTATATTTTACTGCTAAATCGATGACCTTGCAAGATATTTTGTCTCTGGCGCCGGCTTTCATAAGTTCTCCCAGCAATGCCAGCTTTTCGTTCACAATGGAATAATCCACCCCGGCTTCCGGCATCCAGCATCTGGAAGCCTGTTCTTCGTTGCATAATATAGGTGTCATCCATATCGTTTCCGCCCCGAAGTCCTCAGCCTTTTCCTGCATTGCAGCGATTTTTTCCATGACCTCCTGAGAGGTGTGCTGGTCAAGGATAAAATCATTGGTTCCTGTAAGGATCACTACCTTATCCGGACGGTGAGCCGTCACGTCTCTGTCGAATCTTTCCAGAAGTTCCGAGGCCATCTGCCCGTTTATGCCCTTGTTTATGACTTCCCAGCCCGTGAGTTCCCTCAGCACCGAGGGAAAGCTGCAGCTTCTTTTATACGGAAAGCCGTTGACTATACTGTTGCCTATACATACTATTTTCATATTATACTTCCTGTCTTATATGATATAATGGACTGATGATATTATACTATTTGTTTTATCATGTTGAAACCCTGCGGCACAGCAGGTATATTTTGCGGCATCCGCAGATGATGCCGCCGGGAGGAGCAGCATGGAACACACATATATACCCAGAGGAATATGCCCTGTCAGCCTCAGGTTCGAGCTGGACGGAGATAAAGTAAAAAACATACAGTTCCGCGGCGGCTGCAGCGGCAATCTTAAGGCTCTGTCCATTCTTCTCGAAGGACGGAACGTGAATGAGATCTCCGATAAGCTTGCCGGGATCAGATGCGGCATGAAATCCACATCATGTGCGGATCAGCTTGCAGCTGCTGTGAACAAAGCTCTGGAAGAGGAAAAAAGCTGCTGATGCAGCAAAGAGGCATATACATATGGGAAAACTGCTTATAAAAATATTCGTCAAAAACAGCGAAGATGTCAAAGACCCGAAAGTACGTGAGAATTACGGGAAATTTGCCGGGATGGTGGGAATAATCTCCAACCTTCTGCTTTGCGGTATGAAAATATCCGTCGGCCTTGTCATCAACAGCATCGCAGTGATCGCAGACGGCATAAACAACCTTTCCGACGCCTCGTCTTCTGTGATAACGCTCATAGGATTCAAACTGGCGTCCCAGCCCGAAGACAAGACCCACCCCTACGGCCACGCACGTATCGAATATCTTACCGGACTTTTTATCTCCATACTGATAATAATCGTCGGTCTGTTTCTTCTCCGCTCCTCTGTGGACAAGATCCTGCATCCGCTGTCGCTGGATTTCGATTATGTTTCGATCATCGTCCTGACCGCAGCTATCCTGATAAAACTCTGGCAGACCTTTTTCAATATGTATGTCGGGAAAAAGATCAGTTCACTTGCTCTGATCGCTACCGGCACCGACAGCAGGAACGACGTGATCGCTACCAGCGCAGTGCTGGCCGGCATCATTATCACGAAGGCCACAGGTCTGCAGCTCGACGGATATATGGGCAGTCTGGTTGCTTTTTTCATAATATGGTCAGGCATTAAACTGATAAAAGAAACTTCCAGTCCGCTTCTCGGGGAGGCCCCGGATCCCGAAATGGTCAGGCATATCGCTGATACTGCCAAATCAGGCAAAGGCGTGCTCGGGATCCATGACCTTGTAGTCCATAATTACGGGCCCGGGAAAATTTTCGCTTCTCTGCATGTCGAAGTGAATGCAGACACCGATATAATGGCAAACCATGATATGATAGACAACATAGAAAGGAAAATAAGCAGCGACCTGAACATACACTGTGTCGTTCATATGGATCCCGTAAGGACCGATGATCCCGTAGTAAAAAAGGTAAGGCCTGAGATCCTTGGAATAATAAAGGATCTCCAGGGGGTAAGAGATATCCACGATCTTCGCGTAGTATCAGGCCCCACTCATACCAATATAATATTCGACGTGGTCCTCGGTAGCGAATGCGTAATTGATGAAAAAGAGATCGGCGATATTATAGAAAAACGTCTTAAACAGATAGACCCCGGTTATTTTTCGGTGATCACTTTCGATCGTGCATATACGGATCTGTAACAGATAATAAAACGCCCTCCTCCATGCCGGAAAAGAGCGTTTTCATTCTGCGCTTCATTCTGCGGATCTTCCGCAAATCATGCTGCTATAAAACATTTATCGTCTCTACTTTGCTGTAACCGTCAGGAAGGCTGAGCATGCCGTCGGGTATCTTGCTGCTGAGCTCGTTTATTATCATATATGTCTTCAGATCTCCCACTGCTGCATAGATGCAGTAAAGGCTGTCATCCTTATAGTAATATGTCATCACTATCCCGTCATCGCCGCCGGCAGAAAACTTTTCGAATTCATATTCCGCCGTGTCTGCGTCGTAATCCGGTATGGCTTCTTTGCCTTTCTCGGTAAATTCTATGTCGCCGTAATCACTGTAATCAGCTACTGCCGATTTTGCACTTTCCGCATCGCTGCCGCCGGCATCGATCACCTGATATTCTTTGTTCTTGTCGCTTATAAGATAGGCCTTGTCACCCAGTATCAGAGTACGGGTCTCATATCCCATGGCATCAACTGTATAATCCACATCTTCACCATCTACAGCCATTTTTGTGGGCATCTTTATTCCAAGTGCTATTATAGTGGCATCCATGTAATAATGCCTTGATTCCATAAGATCTATGAACTCTGACGATTTATATTTCTTTTCTCCTCCGCCGCTGCTGCTGTCGCTGCCGCAGGCTGAAAATGAAGATATCATTATCAGCGCAAATAAAACAACAATAATTTTTTTCATAACTCTCTCCTGTTGCCCGGTCGTACCGTGGCATTACAAAACAACTGTAACTTGCACTTTATTCTATTTTTGTTCCGCATTCACAGCAGAATTTTGCGCCGTTGTCCAGTTCTGCCCCGCAATTGGGGCATTTGTCCGCCTTTGGCGAGTCCATAGAGGCGCCGCATTGTCCGCAGAATCTGACCCCCTGAGCATTTTCCGCACCGCAGGAAGGGCAGATGTTGAGCGCCAGAGATGCGCCGCAGTTATTGCAGAATTTCCCGTTCCCTGCAGGCTTGCCGCACTGAGGACATATAACAGTAGTGCTTTTCAGTTCTCCGTCCCATACCCTGGCAGTTTCAGCCTTTTCATCGATATTTTTTTTCATGGCCTCAGCTTTTGCTTTTGCAACGTATATTTCCTGCCTGGGAGCACAGTCTACGCACATGCCTTCATCCTCGTTGAAATCCGCATCGCATACCCATTTCTGACATCCATGGCAACGGTGGAAGTGCTGCATCGCTTCGTTCTGTGCCATATTGAATGCATTTTCATGCTCCTTCTGCCATTCCGGACTTCTTTCTTCGAATCTGTCCGCAACGGCGTCCCCCGCACGTTCTGCCGCATAACCCGCATTACTTCCCAAAAGATTGCCGAGTATTCCCGCACCCCTTGCAAATCCCTGGATCTTCTGTTTTTTTCCGTAAGTTTCCGATTCTATGAAGCTGCTCTTGTACCCGTCCCCGCAGATGTCACAGAAAAACGTGAACTGGAATCCGGCTTCTGTGGAATTATCCTCATAGTTTCTGGTAAACGCCTTCATCATTTTTCCTTCTTCCTCCTAAATATACTTTTCTTTTCCGGTTCAGTCTTCAAAAGGCTGTGTCCGCAGACTGTGCATTTTTTCAGGTCAAAGAACTGTTCCGCTCCGCAGCGTCTGTTTCCGCATATCTGCATGAGACTCATCCCGCATGCCTCGCATTTTTCCTGTACGAAAGTCCTCTGGCCGCAATGCGGGCATATCACATAAAGTTCCCTGCCGCAGCCCGTGCATCTTCTGTCGTCCCTGCTGATCTCCCTGCGGCATGAAGGACACAGGTATCCGAACGGACTGCTGCTTCCGCATTTCGGACAGAAAGCCGCGCTCCTTTCGATATAAGTACCGCAGTGTATGCAGGGCTGTCTGTACGTAGCCATCATCAGCCTCCCACCTTAGCTCCGCATGATCCGCTGATCCTGCTTCTCGCAGCAAACTTTTTGATATTCGGATCATCCTGAGGCAATACCCCCGAAAGGCCTTTCATAAGACCGCCAAAAATATCATTTCCCATACTATCCTCCATTTCTACATACTGCTTATACTGTATCCGGAAGGTACTTCGAACAGACTTTCATCGATATCCGCATCAAGAGCGTTTATCTTCATAGTCTCGCTTACGTCACCGTTTTCGTCCATTATGACTATATATTTCAGATCGTTTCCGTCAAAGCAAAATCTTACTGTATCCGCATTTTCATTCTTATCACTGAACTCTTCATAAGTGTATTTGCTGCCTTCTACCTTCATGTCTCCTGTCGTATATTCGCTTTCGTCGGCATATTCGTCGATCTTCATCATTTCCTGATAATCTTCCGTGTAATCTTCGTCAGACGATGTATATTTCACCCCTGATTTGGACGACGGATCCAGTATATATACCGCGTCGCCTGTCTGGATTATTATGCCCCTCTTTCCGTCTACGGAACTGTCGGCATAGAATTCATCTCCCTTTACCTGCATGTTCATCGTGATATCCTGACCGTCGCTTTCCATTTCCACGTCCATGTGCATTCCGTTTTTTTCACTGATGCCATTGAAAACATCCGCCGTCATGGACTGCGAAGCGTCTTTGCTGCCGTCTCCGCATGCTGCGAACGAAAATATCATGATCATTGCAGCTGCGATCACAAATAATTTTTTCATACTCTCTCACCTCTCACTGCCGGATGCCCCCGGCATACTCATGTAACTCATTTTCCGTCTCTGACACATATCGTGACTTTTCTGCCGAAATATACGGCAAAGCTGCTAATATATGCTGATTGTAACATTTTCTGAATATACTTTCAACATCAACAAAAACCAAAAAATGTCCCGCGAAAAGCGGGACATTCTGCAGAGCATTTACAGATCGGGGCATCACAGAGTCATATCATATCCACCTTCAAGAGAGAATACAGTCTCTTCGCATATATTTGTGGCATAGTCCGCGATCCTCTCAAGATGAGCTGCGATAAACGCGAACATTATGGCTACTTTCAGGTTCGAGCTGTCCTGTTCGGCTATTCCCATCTGCTCTTCATATATATATTTGAAAAGTTCATCCACCTCTTCATCGGCTTTCCAGACTTTTCTTGCAAGGCGCAGATCTTTTTCAACGAAAGATCTGATGGCATTGCTCACCATCTTTGAAGACATTTCCGCCATTCTGGGGATATCGATCAGATCTTTGTAATATTCCTCATTCTCAAGCCGCATTGCATATTTGGCCAGATCCTCGCAGTGATCTCCTATACGTTCCAGATCCCTTATCATTTTCATTATGGATATGCAGTATCTGAGATCTCCTGCCAGTGGGGCCTGAGTGGCCAGGAATTTGAAACAGTCATTGTTTATTTCGTCTTCCATATCGTCGATCTTTTCATCGCCGTCAACTATAGCTCTGGCCAGTTCCATATCCTTTTCCTTTATGGCTTTTATGGATTCCACTATCGTGGTCTCTATGAGCAGCGCCATCTCGGTGACTTTTCTGCTTATTTCATTGAGTTCTTCATCCATTTTAGGTCTCGGTGCCATTTCGTACCTCCTTTATCATCCAAATCTTCCTGAAATGTATTCCTCTGTTTTCCTGTTGTCAGGGCGGGAGAATATCATTTCGGTTGTATTGGTCTCTATTATTTCTCCTGTCAGGAAAAACGACGTATACTTGGATACCCTTCCCGCCTGCTGCATGTTATGCGTGACTATGACGATGGTATATTTTTTCCCGAGATCCTGCAGAAGAGCTTCTATCTTCGAGGTGGCCACCGGATCCAGGGCAGAGGTGGGTTCGTCCATGAGCAGCACTTCCGGCTCCACTGCCAGGCACCTTGCGATGCACAGTCTCTGCTGCTGTCCGCCGGAAAGCCCCATGGCCGATTTGTTCAGCCGGTCTTTCACTTCATTCCAGAGCCCGACCTCTTTAAGCGTCCTCTCAACTATCGAATCAATATCTGTTTTGTTCCTCATCCCGTGTATCCGCGGGCCGTAAACTATATTCTCATACACGCTCTTGGGAAAAGGATTCGGCTTCTGAAATACCATGCCCACTTTTTTCCTCAGCTCCATCACATCGCAGTCTTTGTCATATATGTCTTTCCCGTCGAATCTGACCTGCCCTGTGATGGTGACACCCGGGACGACATCATTCATCCTGTTAAGCGTGCGAAGGAACGTGGATTTTCCGCAGCCGGAAGGTCCGATCAGCGCCGTTATCTCTTTTTCATAGATATTGATGCCGATTTCTTTCAGAGCCTGGAAATTTCCGTAATACAGGTTCAGGCCCTTGATTTCGAATTTCTTTTTATTCTCCATTTCGCTACTCCTTGGCAAGTCTTCCTCCTATACGGTTTGCTGCCGTATTTATCAAAAGTATTATTATTATCAGCAAAGCTGCTGTTGCATATGTGTTTTTTTCACTCAGGCCTTCCGAAGCAAGATTGTAAAGATGCAGTGCCATGGTCCGGCTGGAATCCATTACGGATGTCGGCATCAGCAGCGAACCTCCTACGGTAAGCATCACGGCTGCAGTCTCTCCTATAGCTCTCCCCACGCCCAGGATCAGGCCGGTGAGTATTCCGCTTTTGCAGCATGGAAGTATCACCTTTTTGATGGTCTGCCATTTCGTGGCTCCCAGGGAAAGGCTTCCCTCCCGGTATGCCATGGGGACCGTTTTGAGCGATTCCTCCGTAGACCTTATTATCGTAGGCATTATCATTATGGTCAGGGTCAGGCCGCCCGCAAGGATCGACCACCCCATCTTCATGAATACCACGAAGAATGCGAATCCGAAAAGACCGAATATTATGGACGGTATGCCTGCCAGGACTTCGGTGAAAAACCTTATTGTCTTTACTGTCCTTCCTTCTTTCGCATATTCGTTGAAGTATATGGCTGCCGCAACACTGAGCGGCGTAGCTATGACTACCGCAAGCCCTGTTACATATATGGTGCCCGCTATTATGGGAAGTATCCCGCCTTCCCGGCCGAGATCCGAAGGCTCCTGCGTAAGGAATCCAAGTGTTATGCCCGGCACGCCTTTTACAAGTATATATCCCAGTATGATCAGCAGTATGGCAAATGTCACTCCCGCTATTATCCATATCGTCCCGTTGAAAACGCCTGTCTTTATTCTGTTCGTACCATGTCTGCTGTTTTCGCCATTCATTACGACAACCCTCCGAACCTTTTCATTATGAGCTGCGCCGTGCCGTTCAGTATCATTATTATCACGAAGAGCACGATCCCTATTGCAAAAAGCGCCTGCTGATGTGCCGGTGTGGCATAAGACATTTCCATGGCTATGGTCCCCGTCATGGTGGCAACGGAATCTGTCAGTGCCCCCGGGACCTTTGCGACATTACCTGTTATGAGCAGCACTGCCATGGTCTCGCCTATCGATCTTCCCATAGCCAGTATAACCGAAGAGAATATCCCCGATTTTGCCGCCGGCAGTATCACTTTCATTATCGTCTGTCTTTTGTCAGCGCCCAGAGCCAGAGACGCTTCTCTGTATTCCAGAGGCACTGCAGAGATGGAATTTGCGGAAATGCTTACTATAGTAGGCAGTATCATTATGGCCAGTATCACCGAACCGGCTATTATGCTGAATCCGTTGCCGCCGAATATCTGTCTCACTATCGGTACCAGTATCACCAGTCCGAAAAATCCGTATACTACCGACGGTATGCCTGCCAGCAGTTCTATAGCCGACTGGAAAAACCTGGCCGGTCTTCTGTCCAGTATCTCAGCGATGAATACTGCGCATCCTATTCCAAGCGGTATACCCAGAATCAGAGAGCCTATCGTAACGGACAGGCTTCCCGCTATCAGCGGCAGTATGCCGTAATCTCCGTTGGTAGGGCTCCATGTGGCCCCGGATATGAAATTTATCAGTCCCGTCTCTTTCAGCGCCGGCATCCCTGAGCTGAAGATAAAGATGGTGATAAGGGCAACCGCTGCCACAGAGACAACGGCGCTTATGAATATCAACTTTTCGATTATCTTTTCTCTGGTTTTCATTGCCCTTTCTGCTCCTTTGATGTCCTTCCGCTAGTTCACCGGTATGAAACCGCTTTTTTCGACGATCTTCTGACCTGCGTCACTGAGTGCATACTTTATGAATGCCTTTGCTGCCTTGCTCGTGCTGTCTCCGGTGACATATATCAGAGGCCTTGAGATCTCGTAGCTGCCGTCCAGCACAGTATCCTCGCTCGGAGAAACTCCGTCTACCTTCAGAGCTTTCACACTATCCGTAAGTGATCCCAGTGAGATATAACCGATCGAATCAGGCGTGGACTTCACTGTCTTGAGCACTGCTCCCGTAGAAGACTGCACAAGTGCGTCCGAAGTGGTGTTATCCGTTTCATTGCCGCTGCTGTCCTTGACAAGCACTCCCGTTATAGTGGTGAAAGCTTCTCTTGTCCCGGATCCTTCTTCCCTGGAAACTACTGTTATGTCTGCGTCCTTTCCGCCCAGGTCTTTCCAGTTCGTGATCTTACCGGTAAATACATCTTTCAGCTCATCAAGAGTAATGTCACTCACGCCGGTGGTCTCAGTGTTTACTACGACTGCTACTCCGTCCTTAGCTATGGTGTATACCTTGTCTACAGAACTTTTTTCCGAATCATCCACATCTCTTGAAAGCGATCCGATATCCGCTATATTGTCTTCTATGGATTTGATCCCCTGGCCGGAGCCGCCGCCCTGTACTTCAACGGATACATTGCTGTTATCTTTCATATACTGTTTGGCCAGCGCTTCCGAAAGAGGCTGCATGGATGTGGAGCCGGCTATGACTACTTTCGTTTTTGAACTGCTGTCGCCACTGCTGTTGCTGCTGCCGCAGGCGGTCATTACTCCGCCGGTCAGCGCCAGAGCCAGCCCGAGCGCGATGAATTTTTTCATCCTGTTTGCTTTCATTTTGGTTTCCTTTCTGAGTGTACTCCCTCACTCTCAGACACCCTTTTCCCAGTGTCATGTAAATATCTGAAACTTCTTTTTACAACTAAATAATACCCCCGTATTGTTACGGGAGTATTAAATATAGTGTTAGGTTTCTATTAACTTTGTTAAATCCGCGTTAACTTATTCCTGCTCAAGCCAGCATACCGTTTCTTCGCCGGCGCTGTCCGCAACAAGAACGAATTTCTGACTGCTGCGGCTGAGGTCGTATACTTTTATTATATCCTTAAGCGCCGGCAGTATATCCGGGATCTCACTGTAGATGTCGTCTATTCCGTCCAGTCTGTCAGGTTTATAAACGCTGCCTTTCCCCTCACAGCAGTCTTTCTCGAAAACAGCTCCGTAAAAAGTGTCTGTCTCGACAAGGTCCTGGAAGAAATGGCTGCCGAAGGAAAGTTCCGGCATCAGTCCGCTGCTTTCGAACGACATCTCTAATATCGCGTCTACATTTGATATCTGCGCGAACTTCACCGGCACGCCAAGTTCTGCGGAAGTGGTCCCCCATCGTCCAGGGCCCATTATCATGAGTTTCTTGCTGTTATGTCCCGCGTAGCTGTTTATGGCATCCATGGCGTTGGCCACAGAAAATTTTTCCTTATACGGCATCTCCGCATATCCCCTCGGATCCACCACCACCACCATATTGAAATCTTTTCGTGTGGGTCCCCCCATCGTATTGCCGAAAAGCCTGAACAGCACCTGGTCTTCAGGCACCTCCGGTATTTTGACTGCTGCCGTTCCTACGCTGTGGGACTGCAGAGGCCTGCACTGCAGCAGATTGAAAAGGAATTCTCCGTCTTCTGAAAAATTGATGGTGAATTCTATATCCACAGGATAGTTGTAATGTTCATGTATAGTGCTCATCGTATCCTTTATCACTGATACGAGTTCCTTGTTTTTAAGTATTCTGCTGCAGGATGTTGCGATGACGTCCTGTTTTCTTCCTGTTTCACGCAGGCGTTCCTCGGTTTCGTAATCATGCTCGACTATAAGATTGCGGTACCATGCAGGAGCTTTCTGAGCCACCTCTTCAAGAGGTATGGTCAGCAGAGTATTATCCGTAAAATCGAGCACATCCACATTTCTCTGGACGAATTTGAACTTGTCCTCGCTGGCCATCGACGGTACGAGTTCAGGTCTGTCAAGTGAAGCCAGCCTCGGATAATCTTCGAAAGTACGATCCACCGCCCGGGTCCCCAGGCCTGCGACTATACGTATCATCCCGGCATTCGGATCCAGATCCTTGCTCCACACATATGAATTTCTTGAATACCCCACACCGGCAGCGCCGGGCATGAAAATATCCTCGTATATCGACCCCGAAACTCTCTGCACCAGTATCGACATCTGTTCGTCAGCCTTGTCAAGGCCTCTCTGCCTGCGGTATATGAGCGCGGATTCATCCATGGCGCTGGTGTATACTTCTTTTACCGCTTTGACGAACTGTTCATAACGTTCCTCCGGAGAGCCGTTGTTGACGCAGAAGACCGAATCGTACTTGCCTGCGAAAGCGTTGCCGAAACCGTCCTCCAGCAGCGAACTCGATCGTACGATTATCGGGTTCTGGCCGTAATGGTCGATCAGCCGTCTGAATTTATCCTTTACCATATCAGGAAATTCGCCGTATGCGATCTGACTTTTCAGAGCTTTGGCTGCAATGAAATACCCTTCGTCGCTTTTGTGCTCGAGCCAGAGTTTCCACCAGTTGTTTCTTATGAGAAAGGTGTAGAAAACATTGGAACCGATATAGAACGAATCATGGTTCTCGATATGCTCCGCAAGATCAGGCCTGTTGTTCTCTATTATTTTCCTTGCCAGAAGCATGCCGGCAGCCTTTCCTCCTATGCTGCCGCTTCCGACAAGCCTCATGTTTATGTCAAGATAGTCCTGGATCGTATAATTTTCTTTGAAAAGAGCTTCCCTCTCCGAGTCTCTTCCTATAAGCATCTTATACAGTTTTTCTTTATATGCTTCCTGGTTCGGCGCCTTGCCAAGCATGGCATTCTGTGCTTTCATGAAAAACACGTCCCAGTTGTCAAGGAAACGCTGTCCCGGGTTCCTGGCCTTTTTCTTCATAAGTCCGTAATATTTGCTGCTGCTTATGCCGTCGGTTATAGGCAGTATCTTCTCTTCCTTTTCATCTGCCAGAAGATGAGGGAAAAATATAGTGGCAGATGTACGGTTGGAAGCCTTGAGCGGCTGGATGTATCTGCCTTCCAGACCTTTGATGGTGTTTATGCAGATGTCCGCCGTATCGGTGATCTGCCTGATGGAATCATATGAATGACGCTTAGGTATGATGCTGAAATATGCATTGCATTTCATTTCTTTTATGAAGGGGGCGATAGCCTTGAAGAAATTACGCATCATAAAATCCGCGGCCCACACTGCCTGAAGTTCCGACATGCAGTCGAAGATATAATAAGTACCGGGGTTCTGCTTTTCCAGCACGCGGTATACGCTGACCGTGAATTTCTCGAATCCGGCATTCAGATCCACATTTATCACATCCAGACCTTCCTGGGGTTCGAGTATCGGGGAATAATCCGAGAAACGGAAATATATAACATTATGCCCTTCCTTTATCCCCTGAGCGGCAAAATGTCCGGCAAAATATTCATAGTCCTCGTTGTCGGATATCTGCCACACTACGCTTTCCCCCTGGCGTACGTTCTGCAGGATATTGTCCAGCCCCACCAGGCCTGTTTTGATTTTTTCAAGTCTCGACATAAGATCCTCCCTTTTCATTAAAAAACATTCCTGTAAATCAGGATATATAAGATTATACACCCGCCGCGGAATATATCAACACAGGTAGTTCCCGCTGCCGGATCAGAATTATGGTATAATTAATATATACAGCTTTTTCTATTTTTTAAACAGGAGACAGACGTTATGCAGTACAGATATCCTGAAGATCCCGTTTCTCTGCTTGGATTCGGATGTATGCGTTTCCCCAGGAAGAACGGCGTTTTCGACAGAGATGAAACTGAAAAACAGATAATGCATGCCATAAAAAACGGCGTCAGTTATTTCGATACCGCTTATATCTACCGCGGCAGCGAGGAACTTCTGGGCAGCATACTGGAAAAGAACCGGTGCCGGGATCAGGTGAAAATAGCCACCAAACTGCCTCATTATTTTGTGACCGGCCCCGACAGCTTCAATCATTATTTCGATATACAGAAAAAACGCCTCAGGACCGGCCGCATAGACTACTATCTTATGCATATGCTCCCTGACGTCGGGATCTGGGAGAAACTGAAAGCCATAGGCGCGGCAGAATGGGCGGAAAAGAAAAAAGCCTCCGGCGAGATAGGCAGACTGGGATTTTCGTATCACGGCGGCACAGCGAATTTCAAAGAACTCATCGATTCATACCCATGGGATTTCTGCCAGATACAATACAACTATATGGATGAGAACAGCCAGGCAGGACGCAGGGGCCTCGAATACGCTGCAGGAAAGGGCATGCCCGTCATCGTAATGGAGCCTCTGCGCGGAGGGCTGCTCGCAGGCAGACTGCCGGAAAAGGCCGTTTCAGTATTCAGAAAAGCGTCTCCGGAAAGAAGTCCTGCGGAATGGGCTCTGCGGTGGCTCTTCGACCAGCCGGAAGTGAGCTGCGTGCTCTCCGGTATGAATTCTATGGAAATGCTGGACGAAAACATAAGAACTGCTTCTGAATCAGCGGAAAACGAACTCACGGAAAAAGACCGCCTCATGTTCGAAGATGTAAAGGCAGCCATAAACTCAAAAATGAAAGTCGGCTGCACCGGCTGCCATTACTGTATGCCCTGTCCGTTTAACGTCGATATTCCCGGTTCATTCAGGAGCTGCAATGCCTCATATATAGACGGCTACCTGAAAGGCTTCAAGGAATATCTGATGTGCACGTCAACAGGCGCCAGGAGAAGCAATGCTTCGCTTTGCGTATCATGCGGCCGGTGCCTGCCCAAATGCCCGCAGAAAATAAATATACCTGATGAGCTGAAAAAAGTTTCCCGGCATTTCGAAAACCCTGCATACAAGGCTGCCCGGGCAGCAATGCATTTTATTCAGACCCATAAACGGCATGGGAACTGAGCATGCCCAGCGGCGCGCTGTGATTGATCCTGCTTATGAAATCCGCCAGCTTCGGCGTCTCCATGTCCCTGTCATGTGCAAGCCAGTAGGTTATAACGCCTATCTGAGCGGACGCTATATATTCCATTATATATTCGGTTTCCTGATCCTCGCCAGGCGCCGGCAGCGGAAGACAGTTCCTCACTATGCTTTTTGCAAAAAGTTTTATCCTGTCTATCATTTCAGGATTTGTTTTTCTGCCGAAAAAAAGATGTACTATGTCATTGTTTTTTTCGTAAAACTCTTCGAGTCCTTTTATCCTCTCCCCGGGATCGCCCTTGATTACGGCCGGTATGATTTTTTTTATGAGAGCCGATATCTCGCTGATAAAACGCTCTTCGACCTTTTCCAGCAGATCATATATATCTTTATAATAAGTGTAAAAAGTCCCGCGGTTCAGCCCCGCCAGATCGGTTATCTGACGTATGGTTATCTTTTCTATCCGTTCTTCTGCATATATCTGCATGAACGCCCTTTCGATCTTTTCTCTGGTTTCCTCGTTCATCGGTTCTCCTTCCCGTATGCGAAATATACTCACCCGACAAATCCGCAGAAATTGTCTATTTATTTTTCGCAGATACTGCGGTACTCTGATTATAAGACAACACGTTGTCGTTTTCAACCGGTATATTCATGACTTGTCACTGTCAGGGAGGAATGTTTCATGGATGATCTCATAAAACTTGAAAACATCGATAAAAGCTTCGGGAAAAGGCAGGTGCTTTTCGACATATCTCTGGATGTCCCACGGGGCTGTATCTTCGGTCTCCTCGGGCCTTCCGGATGTGGGAAGACCACTTCGGTAAAAATACTGGCCGGAATCCTGGGCCAGGATTCCGGCAGGGCTCTGATAATGGGCAAAGAGATGCCGGATCTCAGACTGATGGACAGGATAGGTTATATGGCTCAGTCTGCAGCTTTGTATTCCACCCTGTCCGCTTACGAGAATCTGAGATTTTTCGGTTCGCTTTACGGCCTCAAGCACAGGGCGCTCGAAGAAAGGATAGATCACGTGACAGCAACAGTAGGACTCGGAGAAGACCTGCACCGCCTGGTAGCCGACTATTCAGGCGGAATGAAGCAGCGGCTTTCCCTGGCTGTCGCGCTTCTTTCAGATCCTCAGGTCCTCCTTCTTGATGAACCTACTGTAGGCATTGATCCTCTTCTGCGCGAAAGCATATGGAAAGAACTTTACAGGCTTTCCGACGCCGGTGTCTCCATACTGGTCACGACTCACGTAATGGACGAAGCAGTCAAATGCCATCGTCTGGCCATGATGAGAGACGGCACGCTGCTTATATCCGGAACTCCCCGCGAGATCATGAAAAAAGCCGGCACTGATGATATAGAACGCGCTTTCATACTTTTTGAAAAGGGAGGGATCGGCCATGAGGACTAAAGCTCTCGCACTGAGGATAATAAATCAGATACGGCACGACAAACGTACAGCAGCCCTTATAATAATAGCTCCGCTCATTATCCTCACGATCATTTATTTCATACTCGATTCAGGCGATACCACATACAAGATAGGCGTAGTAAAGGCTCCCTCTTCATTCACCCAGGCACTGAAAGACAACAGCGATTATGATGTCGCTGTCAGCAGGATATCCGCCTCCCGTGCGGAAGAGGCTGTAAAAAGCGAAGAAGTGCTGGCTTCGGTTACGATAAACGATGACGATATGAGCGATATCAATGTGGACATAGACGGCACTGATTCTGCAAAGGCCCAGAAAGTTCAGGCAATAATACTTAATGCGGCGGCAGCCTCCATACAGGAAGATATGGAGGATTCGGCCCGGTCCGTAAAAGATCAGCTTAAAGATCTTGAAGATCATGCGGCTTATCTGCCTTCAGGGATATCTCTGCCTGATGCGGATATGCTCGTCACGCCGGAGGATCCGGGGATAGACGCTGATTATATATACGGCAGTAAGGACGGCTCCATGTTCGACAATTACGGTGCTCCCCTTGTCGGTATAATAATCTTCTTCCTGGTCTTCCTTATCGCAGGCATCAACTTCCTGGGCGAACGTACTTCCGGTACTCTGGAAAAACTTCTTTCGACTCCCATAAAAAGGAGCGAGATAATAACAGGCTATGTGCTGGGCTTCTCTCTTCTTGCACTGCTCCAGTCGATAATAGTGTCATGCTTCATAATATATGTCCTGGGGATGTCCATACAGGGAAGCATATGGTTCGTGCTGCTGATAAACCTCCTTACTGCCATATGCGCGCTTACTATGGGGATGCTGCTTTCCACTCTGGCCAACAGCGAATTCCAGATGGTCCAGTTCATACCCCTGGTGATCCTTCCCCAGATCTTCCTCTGCGGACTGTTCGAACTGTCCGGCGGATGGAAGGCCGCAGGATATTTCATGCCGCTCCATTACACGACCGACGCTCTTACGGAAGTGATGCTGAGGGGCAGCGGCATCTCTGCAATATGGACAGATCTGCTGGTGCTTCTGGGGCTCTGCCTGCTGTTCATGGCAGGCAATGCGGCCCTGCTGAAAAAGCAGAGAGCAGTATAAGGTCCGGCCGTCGGCTATATACAAAAAGAGCGGCCGACTGCGAAAGGCCGGCCGCTCCTCTGGATGTCATCATCTGATCTTTTTTACAGGCACCCACATCTCGGAATAGTAATTTTCATCCTGGAGCCCGCCCGGATATTTTCTGATATCGTCATACATTTCTATGCAGTATCCGGCCGCGATCTCATAGTCCCTGCAGGCCGGAAGCCACTCCGAAAATATCTTCCTGTTCGTGTCCTGCATGGCTTCGGGCATCGCGCCTCTGCACGGGAACACCGCCCAGGTATATGCCGGTACGACTCTTGTCGCGAACCCTTCAGGCACATCGTTCGACGGATCGTAATCGTCGGCAATAAGATATTCGAAGCTGTCTCCCGACATTTTCTCATCATAGTTGATGCCGTACATGCCGCAGATGATCCTGCCGTTTCCCGAAGCATAGTGCTTTTCCCAGAATTCCGGGATCTCCTTTTTCGCGTTTTCATATGTAAACATTTTTGATGCACATATGACTGTAAAACTGTTTTTTTCTGTGATTTTGTAATCCATAAGATAACCGCCTTCCAATGAAACTTTAATTTTCAGCGGTGCGAAGGATTTCAGCATTGCGCCTTCCTTCCGCACCATGGCAGGTGTCGTCCCGTGGAAACGGGCAAAAGCCCTTGTGAAACTGTCAGGTGAATCATAGCCGTATTTCACGGCAATATCGATCACTCTTGCATCTGCAGAAACCAGTTCACTGCCGGCCAGAGCAAGTCTGCGTCTGCGGATATACTCCTTGACGGTAAAACCGCAGAGCAGGCTGAAGCCTTTCTGAAAATAGAATGACGAAATGCCGACATGTCTTGCTATATCATCGACAGATATTTCTTCAGTAATATGATCTTCGATATATCTGACAGCACTGCTGATAGCGTCCATCCATTCCATGGTCATAACCTCCTGCTGTAAAACAGTATATAAGACTTCAGAGTATCGTTCCCGACATTATGTGCCATATTTTGTCCGGTCCTGAAAATTCAGTTCCCGGCCTTGGCGGTCATATGCTCTATGTCGATGACTATCACAGAAAAATTATTCCAGGCGCTTTCGATATATTTCATGCCGCTTTCCTTATATCCGGGTGCATATTTCATAAGTATAGCTTCCTTGCCCGCTCTTTTTTCTTTCTCGCCGGCTATCCTGGCTTTTCCGAAAACAATTGCGCTGCGGTAATATGTGGTAAATTTTTCCGGACAGATATCGTCCTGCTCCACTACAGAAAAGGACACTTTCGGATCCTTTTTTACAGAATCGATCTTATGGCCGCTGCATGCGCCGTGTATGTATATCTTATCGTCTTCGAAAGCGAAGCTGACCGGTACCGAATACGGATATCCGCCGTCTCCCAGGACTGCCAGCGTACCGTGAGGTGCCCTTTCAAGCATCTCAGCTGCATCCTTCCTCTTCAGCACTCTTCCCGATCTCCTGGTTTCTCTGAACATCATATCTGCTCCTTTACTTATAAATTTTTTCCACATACGGACTGGTAGATGCCCGCAGGACAGCACCGTAGGACATCCTGAACGAAACGACATCTCCCGTTTTATATTTTCTGCCCGATCCGGTCACATCCATTATGAGATGATCCGAGCTGGCTCCCAGCACGTCGATATCTGCATCTTCCGGAGTCAGTCCTTCAGGATCGGTATCCTGCCGGCCCACAGCCAGTATGGCCCTCTTTATCGTCCCTCTGTCTTCATAGGAAGGTTTCCTGCCGAAAGCATCCACTCCGGATTCGCCTACCGGGACTGAAGGCTTTTCCTTGAGTTCCACTATCTGGGCTTCAAGTTTCAGAGCATCATCGCATGTACCGGGTATCTTCGTGCCGTAAGCAGTGTCGTTGCCCAGAAGGAATGCCTCGCCGAGTCTCAGGTTATTGATCCTTTCAGGCATCTCTCCCTTCGGTATAAGATACAATGAACTTGAATTCCCTCCGGATATCATTTTCATCTTTATGTTGAGTTTGCCTTCTATCCTCTGGGCCCAGCTGCACAGGACCGAAAGATTGTCTTTTTTCGGTATCACGGCGCCATAACAGGTAAGATTAGTACCGAGACCCAGCAGTTCCAGATTCCGGGAATTCACCACAGTCCTTACCGCCTTGAATATCTCGTTCTCATTTTCAAAAAACATACCTTCCCTCAGATCTCCCAGATCTATCATAAGGAGCACCTTATGCTTTTTCCTCTGTTTAGCCGCTTCCTTTTCAAGAAGTTCCAGAGTTGAAAGTTCGGAATCGAAGCTCACGTCCGCATACCTTACCACATCCTGTATCTCCGATTCCATAGGTATCCTCATAAGGACGGTCTCCTTGCCGCAGCCCCTTACGAATTCCGAATATGTCTTGATGTTTTCTATCCTGGAATCCGCAACATAATCGACTGCCGGATGTCTGCCTATCATCTCCACAACCTTCCTGTCGGCACAGAGACACTTGGTAACTATCATCAGCGAACAGCCGCCGTCAGTTTTGGTGATTTTTGCTGCGGCGTCGATATTGCTTTTTAGTTTTGATATATCTGTGATCAGTCTTGGGTACATTTGTGCTCCTCCTCAGCTTTCTTTTCTTTTTCCAGTCTTTTCAGCTTTTTCCTGTAAAGTTCCCGATCCGCAGTCTTTTTGCGCGGAAATCTGAAATCCAGGCTTTTTTCCAGAAGCTTCACTGCCGCCTCTTTATATTTCTTCGAAAGCACCCCCAGAGATGCCATTATATAATCGTTGTCCACCAGGATCTTCGCTCCTTCCCCGGGGAGCAGCAGCATACCTGATTCATTGTGTCTCGAGATCTTTTCCATCAGTTCCACCCGGTGGGGCAGTCTTGTCAGGGCGCCTCCGGTGCCTGCTATGTATTCTACCTGAGTCAGATCCTTTCCTTCCGCCAGGGTCTGACGTCCCGAAGGTCCATATACATATCTTATCGTGCCGGCATGCCTTTCCACTGCTTTGAGAACGGCTTCCTCCGCAAGTCTTTCCACCATTTTTATCTCATCTTCATTTTTCGGTATGGCCGCGTAGCTTTCCAGGGTCTTGTCTACATCTATATCCTTAAGATCCTTTCTGAATGTTTCCTCACCTATGGATCCTATGACCTTCATCCTATTCACATAAAGTCCCAGATCTCCCTCCACCGTCCGTTTGGCCTTAGGCTCCGGACTCACCAGAAGTGCGGCTATCTGATCCGAGTCTTCTGTTACTGAATGCACGTCTGTAGTGGCTCCGCCTACATCCAGCACCATGACATTGCCTATATGTTCGCTGAGCAGTTTGGTCGATTCCATTACTGCTCCCGGGGTAGGTATTATGGGGCCGTTCACCATGTCCCGCACATGCTCCATGCCGGGTGCATATATTATATGATCCTCAAAAGCGGCCTGTATCACTTTTCTGCACGGTTCCACATTCAGTGCATCTATTTTGGGATAGACATTGTCCACTATATAGAGCTTCGCGCCGCTGCCTTCAAAGATAAGTTTTATTTCCTCACGGTTTTCCGTATTTCCCGCATATATCACCGGGATCTTCAGATCCATTTCCCTGATGAGTTCCGCATTGTATACGGCAGTATCCCTTTCGCCGAAATCCACTCCTCCGGCTATAAGTATCAGGTTCGGTCTTATCTCTTCTATTTTTTTTAGATCTGTCCTCCGCAGTCTTCCTGCGGTGACATAATGTATGATGGCTCCGGCACCAAGAGCCGCTTCCTTTGCGGCTCTGGCAGTCATATCATAGACCAGTCCGTGGACCGTCATCTTAAGGCCGCCGGCCGCTGATGAAGTCGCCAGCATTTCGTCATATTCCAGGCTTTCGACACCTCTGTTCCCGCAAAGATCCTTTATTGCACCCTCAAGACCGACTCGCACGTCTCCCTCAAGAACTGACGTGGGCGCCTGGCCCTGTCCCCAGAACAGCGGATCTTCTGTCTTTATCCTGTCGAAAGCATTGACTACCGTGGTGGTGGATCCTATTTCCGCCACAAGTATATCGACTTTCATTTTCACTCCTTTATCATTATATGAGAAGGCCTGAAGATACCCGGGGTACCTGCTTCAGGCTGATATAAAAATCAAGGGCGGGTCTTCGCCCGCCCTGTCATTATATCATATCTTCGGGTCTGTGCAGGCCTGTTTCTCTCTTCTGCGGCGTCTTTCTTCTATAAGGAATGATGCCACGTCTATGCCGTGAGAGTTCCTGCCGAACGCTGCATCTATGCCGGTCTTTATCCCTTCTTCCGGAATCACCTGAGTACCGCCGGCTGCGATAATGACATCGTCTCTGATGCCTTTTTCTACAGCCAGTTCATGGATCCTTTTCATGTTCTTGTAATGTATGTTGTCATGAGAGATTATGGTGGAAGCCAGTATGGCTTCGGCCTTCAGTTCCACAGCTGCATCCACAAGCTTTTCAACAGGCACCGATGTGCCCAGATAATGCACCTCGATCCCGAATCTCTCGATGCCGCCGTGCTTTATGTCTATGATCTCCCTGAGACCTACGGAATGTTCGTCTTCGCCTACTGTGCCGCATACTACCTTCAGCGGGTATTTTTCCACATCTTCCCTTATCTCATCGTCGGAAAGATAATGAGGCTCAGGCGGTATGGTCAGTTTCGAAACGTCCGTATCGAAATCCAGCCTGCCCTTCATTTCTATCCTGGTGCCTTCCGCATCCTGCATGACTTCACGGCTTATGACTGTAGGATCGATCAGTCCCATTTTCCTGCCGATCTCAACAGCTGCTACTTCGGCAGTCCTCTTGTTTTCCGGTATCATCATGGTGATCATGATCACGCCGTCGCCCATCCATTCCATCTCCGGTATCATTGCCGGCGTATCACGGTATTTAGCTGTCTCTGCCATCCTGACATTTACGTTGTCGGTCTCATCCAGTTCGTCTATATATACTATCTTGCTCCTGTCTTCAAAAGTGCATCCGCCTATCAGCGCTGCCGGATCGTCCGGATCTCCGCCGTACTGCTCTACATTATTGTATCCGAAATGTGCAGTCACCGGAGCCATATAATCTTCGTCTCTTTCATATATGTATCCGCATCCTATGCCGCCTTCGATTTTTCTGGCTATGCCGTCTCCGTTCCTTTCGGGATATTCCGCGGAGTCAACAAAGAAACCGTCCTCGACAGCCTGGAAATATCCGCCGACTTCCAGTATTTCTTCCATGAACAGACAGGCTTTTTCTTTGATCTCTCTGGCCTTTTCACGAAGCGGTCCGTCCTTTTTCAGCTCCACCATCTCCATGAGCCCGTCCAGGCCTATAAGCGTCTGTTTGGCAGTATCGCAGGCTTCGACATTGTATATATGCCAGGGAACGTTCCTGCCTTCATCCGGTGTGATGGTCGACTGGATGTCCGCGCTGGTCAGCTTGGAAATGAACATATTTAGCACATGCGTCACCGTGGCTTCCCTGGAGGAAGAATCGATATACTTGGTGTTCATCTGTGCTCTCATCCTGTATCTGTCACACAGGTCTCTCAGAGCTACAGCATACGGAAGATCCATATATACACATGGCCCCGGAGTAGCTGTGGGAGGTACCGTGGAAAGACATATATTTTCAGGCTTGATGCCTGCCAGTTCCGAAAATCTCGAATTTATGGCATGCTGCACTATGAGTTCGGGCATTACTTTCCAGCCGTCTCTGGCTGTGGCGTTGGCGTTGTGCGCTCCGTCGATCTGTGCTATATCCGCCCAGGCCAGCACTTTCTTCGATTCGCATGCATCCACGAAAGATCTCACGCAGTTTATGTTCCTGTAAAGCACGTTGTACTGGGGATCCTGGTGAGCCCCGTTCACGCCTTCTTCCGCGAACATTACCGCTATATCCGGTCCGGCTACGCCGGATACATATGAATGGTAGTTCAGCGGACGTCCGACTTCGTCTTCTATGGCATCCAGGGCTTTTCTCTGTGCCCTGACCTGTTTCCTGGAAATAGGCACACCGCCTATGCCCTGAGGCGTACCTTCGATGAGATTGTCCATATGAGACTGGCCTGCAGTCCTGATAACCATAAGGTGGTCGGCTCCGTGCCATGCGCCCATCCTCATCCTTCTGATATCGTCTTCGAACCTGCCTGAAGCTATCTCAGTGGTGATCACAGGCATCGGCTGAGGATCTATTCCGTCGAAATACCTGGCAGGAGGCAGAGGCACTCCGCTCTTCAGAGGTTCAGACGCATCCCTGTATTCAAAAGGACCCATCTTCAGTCCCGGTGCAGGAATCCTCCATGTCCATCCTTTTCTTCTGGGCGCATATTTATCCAGATCTTTCATTATGTTCTCTACATCCAGTTTTTCATTACGCTTGAGTTTGATCTCAGACATTTATTCCGCCCCCTTTCCGAAAAGCGCCAGAGCTTCTTCCCAGCCTTTTCCTCCGGCCAGCATAGTGCCGGCTTCTTTGACGGATATTCCTTTTGCTCCGGCCAGTTTATACACCACATGTCCGGCGCCCTTTCCCATGAGTCCTCTTTCCATGCAGCCCTCTACTATTGGCTTCGTCTCAAGAGATGATATGCCCATTCTGAGCAGGACAGATCTCTCTATGGAAGGAGTGGTGTTTTTTCTTCCCATTTCCAGCATGGGAGAGACTACCTCAGTGGTCAGATTCCAGAACCTTTCATAAAGTTCCTGATCCGTGAGATCTGCCACATTTTTTCTTCGCTCAGCGAAATCATCTTTCCTTTTCATCCTGATTTTTTCCTTTCAATCCTTTTATCAACTGAATCTGCCTTTATTTCAGCTCATCTATCACCTGTTTTACCCAGTCCGCATCCTTCATGGTCTCCTCAGCCAGAAATTCTATGTCTTTCTGTACAGGATCAGCGACTCCGTAAGTTTTCATTGCAGTTTTTATCAGAGATCTCCGCATATGATCCAGATCCACATCCGTTGCCTTTATAAGCGACGGATGAGAAGGAAGTACTATGTTCTTTCCGGGGACTTCATCTTTCGGGTCGCCGAAATGCACGTCTATTCCATTGCTCCTGGCAAAGGAAAGCTGCGGCTGCACATGCTTGCCTGCTCCGGTATATTCAGTTTCCTGGACTACCATGAGAGCATCCCTGTCATATTCCTGAGAAAGAGCAAAAGCAGCCGCCAGAGACGTATTTCCTGCCGGGCCTTTTTCCATTCCTTCCAGAGTGGCAAGGCATTCTGTCATATAGAATACGTCTCCCTGGGTTATAGTCACATATCTGTCCATGTATCTCAGGGGTCTTGCCGCGGATCTCGGGACATCCGACCTGTCCGGCCAGTTTGAGAATGGTACTCCGAAACCTGTATGCCCTGTGGTGAACGACTTGAGATTGAAATCTCTGTCTGAGGCCATATGAAGACCCGAAAGGTCCACCGAAGCGCCGATGACTTTGCTTTTGGCGCCTGCTTTTTTCAGTCCTCTTGCCGTTCCGGTAAGATTGCCGCCGCCGGCCTGGGTACATACCACCACGTCCGGATCCCTGCCGAATCTTTCTCTGAACTGAGTGGATATCTCATAGCCAAGAGTCTCAACGCCTCCTATGCCGAAGGGCGTATAAAGAGAAGCGTTGAAATAGCCTGTCTCTTCCAGCAGGAGCAGGAACTTATAGAAAAGTTCGGGTCCTACTGTGAGCTGTACGACTTCAGCTCCCAGAGCTTCACATTTTCTGGCTTTTTCTATTATCTCCGGCTGTCCTTTACCTTCGGAATCATAACATTCCTGCACGATTATGCATTTCAGTCCGGCAATAGCCGCCTGAGAAGCTACCGCAGCTCCGTAATTGCCGCTGGTTGCAGCTATGACTCCCCTGTATCCCAGTCTTTTCGCGTGATATACCGCATTGGCGGCTCTTCTGGCCTTGAAACTGCCGGAAGGATTTGCCGCCTCGTCTTTTATGAATATCCTCGCGCCTTTCCCCTCAGGAGCGCATTTTCTTGCCAGAGCTGTCAGGTTCTTCAGTTCCAGGACAGGCGTCCTTCCTACATTGACTCCGTACTGTATTTCCTGCATTTCCTCAAGGGTATATCCTGTCTCTTTCATCATCTTTTCATAGTCGAAAGCAATGGAACCTGATTCGAATTTTGAATAATCGATACCTACCGATTTGAGCATTATCTCGGGTCTGCGTGCCATAACGGAGGCATAGTCGCTGGCTTTCGTCATTTTTCTTCACCTCCGAACACCATTTCTCTCACCTGTCTGTCTATTTCCAGAAGTTCCGGTATGCATCGCCCGAAATCATGATCGTAATAAGGCTCTGTTTCTGTCAGCGTCCCTGTCTCATGTCTGCCGGTAACGGTCTCTATCTCCGCTTCCCGGCCGAGTTCCGCGTCTGCAGTAAGGAAACCCTTGTCCCACATTTCCAGCGGACAGGCTTTGGTGTCATCAGGCACCTGGGGAGCTCTCTCTTCCGGCTCCAGTATGTTCTTGTGGATACGCACCCACTCGCCTTTTTTAACCATTTTTTATTTCTCCTTTATCTTTCCTGCAACATTGATTGTCCGCTACTTCACGATCTTTGCGTCTTCATCGATGAACTGTCTCATATCGCCCATAATGGCTCTTGGCACAGGAAGTGTAAGCATGGTCTGGAGTCCCGGCGCCGCGTTTATTATCTGCGGTATCATATTGGCGCACATTGCGATCGTTCCCAGCCCGCCTTCGACTTCAGGGCTGTTGACCATATTGATAGCCGGCGTACCTTTGATTATAACGTAGTCGCCTGTCTGCACTCCTACCTGTTCAGGTTCGATCTGCTGCGGATGATCCATTTCTATCATCAGTTCGCCGTTCCTGTAGCCGTAGCCCTTCATTGCCACGCCTGCGCAGGTACCGGCTTTTGCGAACCCGTAAGGCGATTTTCTGTCCACGTCTGTTGTTATCGGTTCCATTGACTGCTGGAATTTATCGATGTCCCAGCCTATGCCCTCGGCTATCATGCCTATGGATTCAGCAAATCCTACATGGCCTGCCATGGTGCCGTCATCTCTTCTCTTTTTGAATTCTTCCACAGAAACGCCTATTCCCTGTTCTTCCATTACCGCAGATCCGAAAGGTGACAGGCTGTTTACTCTTCTTGATATAATATGTTCCACGTCAACCATGCAGCCGGTCATTATCAGTACCAGCAGATCCATGATATGTCCCGGATTTATTCCCGTGCCCAGACAGGACACTCCGTTTGCCCTGGCTATTTTGTCCAGCTCTTCTGCCAGATCAGGATTCTTTGCTTTGGGATATACCATTTCTTCCGCGGAAGTTATAACGTTTATTTTCTGCTCCATTATGAATTTGAGTCTTGTAAATGCCTTCTTCGTGAAGGAATCTGTGCAGAGGATCACCACATCGGCCGCACCCGGTCTTATCACATCTTCTGCCTCCTGTATGACGACATCAGGCCTGTTTCCTTTTTCTGTCCTGATATAGTCATACATGGACGTACCGACCTTTCTGCCTCTGCCGGCAACTCCTGCGATATCGACGCCTTCCTTAGAAAGAAGCATATCGGCGATACCGCCGCCCATGGCACCAAGTCCCCATATGATCACTTTTACGTTCTGCATAATCGATTCTCCTTTTCCGATCCTGATATTGATATAAGTACTATTAGTTATAATATTGCAAATGCTGTGCCAATAATATATATGCGCGATCGTGAATATGTATGAACTGATTTTGCCGGTACTTTTCGGTTTTTTTCTTATATTTATACAAAAAATCAAAAAGGTGCAAATTTTTTTGCTTTTTTTCGCAATTTTTTTTGCACCCTCTTTTTTATTTTATACTCCTACCAGTATCTCGTCTGTTCCGCTCACCCCTATGACCTTTTCGCCCTTTCTCCGGAGACCGATTATATATTCTACAGTCTCCCGGGTAAGTTCCTCTCCGGGACAGACCAGAGGTATCCCCGGCGGATAAGGTATGAGGGATGACGCGCATATTTTTCCTGCCGCATCCTGCAGTCGGATCTTCTTCCTGTTTGCCGGTATTTCGAATAATTTTGCTTTTCCCGGCGGCACCGGTCTGGCTGCATTGTTTTCAAGCGCGCTCTTTCTCCGGCCGGCAGCCTCGCCCGCGGTCCCGGACAAAGCCTTGACGAGTTTTTCTATATCCTCTGCAGTGGTGCCTATACCTGTCATGCACATAACAAGATCGCCTGTGAAAAGTTCGATGAAAATACCGTATTTTTTCATAAGTATCGTTTCCAGTTCACTGCCTGAAAGCCCCAGATCCCCAAGGCTGAAATTTATCTTGGTCCAGTCCATATATTCTTTCCGGTCTACGAACCGGAGGCCTTTTATCCTGTCAGCCTTCTCATAGAACAGATCCAGATTATTCTCCCACTGCCTGAACAGTTCTTCTCCGTGTTCTTCGAGTATGGACGCATTTATATCCAGAGAAGACATCAGCACATAGGACGGACTGGTACTTTCTATCATCTGAAGTTTATCTTCCAGGATGAAAGGATCGACCCTGTCGGAATTCAGATTCAATACGGCGCTTTGCGTCATGGAAGCCAGTGTTTTATGCGTACTGCATATCACCATGTCTGCCCCCGACATCTCTGCTGATTCCGGCATGTTTTTTATCCCGTATTTATTGAAGAACGGCAGGTGCGCTCCGTGAGCCTGGTCGACGATGAGGATCTTGCCGTGTCTGTGAACGATCTGTACGATCTTCCTTATATCGCTGCAGACCCCGTAGTAATTGGGGCTGGGCAGTATGACGGCTTCTGCCTCCGGATTTTCCGAAAGCAGTGTCTCTATCTCTTCTGCAGGAATCCTTCCTGATATCCCGAACTCCTCGATGATCTCAGGGTATGCGTACACCGGCTGTATGTCTCCCAGGACAAGACCGTTGAATACGGATTTATGGCAGTTCCTGGCCATTATTATCTTCCTGCCTTTCGGCACCGATGCCAGCATGGCAGCCAGTATGCCCCCGCTGGTGCCGTTTATGAGAAGATATGTCCTGCGCACACCGTAAAGTGCCGCATATCTTTCCATGCATTCTTTTATGATACCTTCAGTCTGAAAAAGATTGTCTGCTCCGGCGATCTCAGTCACATCACAGTCCATGAAGCTGTCCAGGAATCTGTCATATCCGAAACGTCTGTAGATAGCTGAACCCTTATGCCCCGGCATATGGAAAGATATCGGGTGCTTATCCGCATGTGCGAGCAAAAAATCCTGTATCGGTGTTTTTACAGTCATATTTCCTCCCTAATCGAACATCGCGATAGCCCTTATGGGAGATCCGTCTCCGTCTACATGTTTCAGCGGAAGCGCACAGAAAGTAAAAAGATCCTTCCCGCATTCTCCGAGGTTCATGAGATTTTCGATAACTACTATTTCATTGTTTCTGAACAGTTTTTTATGGATCGTGAGATTTTCGTCAGCTATCGGATCTATCCCTATGACATCAAGGCCTACGCCTTTTTTATTCTGGTCTGTTATATACTGCACGGCATCATCATCCAGATATGGATAATCTCCGAAATATGTCTCCTTGCCCCATCGCTTGTCCCATCCCATATAGAACAGCAGAAATTCTGCTGCGTCAGCTTTTTCTTTGTCCCTGCTGATATGCTCCATGGTGATCCTGTCTCCCTCCTTAAGCTCTGTACAGTCTATCACCAGTGCTTTGCCGACGAACTGATCTACAGGGAATCTGTCCAGGGTCGTTCTGCCTGCATAAAGATGTGCCGGCGGATCCATATGTGTTCCCGTATGTGTATACATAGTCATAAGGGTCTCTTTGAACCCGTCCTTTTCGTATGTATTTGCCGGCTGAAGCTTAGGCGTGTCTGTTCCCGGATATACCGGCATGTCCTCAGCTATAAAATGTGTAAGATCGATTATTTTCATCCTTGCTCCTCCTTTTCCGTTCTGTAAAATCATGAGCACCATCCCGCGAAATCTTCCAGCCGCTTTTTGTCTACTTTGCCTCCGATCACGTCGGCAAAAGCCTGATCCAGTATCCCGACGGCTGTATCTGCCTGTTTTTTGTCGATTATCAGCGGCGGAGTAAATTCCAATACGTTAGAATTTATACCGGAATCGAAAAACAGCAATCCAAGCTCGTAAGATCTGTATAATATGAGTGCTGTCAGCTCCGGAGCCGGTTCCCGGGCAGACCTGTCTTTCACCAGTTCCGCACCTGTTACCAGGCCTTTCCCTCTGATATCTCCGATCATTTCGTATTTGTCTTTCAATCCGTTCAGCTTCGAAAGCAGATATTTTCCGAGCTTATCTGCGTTATCCATCAGTTTTTCTTCATAAATGATTTTTATTGTAGCAAGCGCTGCAGCGCACGCTACCGGATTCCCTGCCGTAGTGAAAAAATGCATGCCTGTACCGGCATCCAGAAGTTCCTTTCTGCCAACAACAGCGCTGAGAGGCTGGCCTGATGCCATAGGTTTAGCCATTATGACGGCATCAGGCACAACTTTCCAGTTTTCGAATCCAAACAATTTTCCGGTTCTTCCAAAACCGATTTTCACTTCATCCACGATGAAGAGGAGATCATATTTTCGGCATAGAGTCTCGATGCCCTGCAGGAATCCATCGGGAGGGACCACATCTCCGCCGTCACACTGAACGGCTTCTATGACTATGGCACCTGTCTGCCCGGGATCGCATACAGCCTGAAAAATGTAGTCTTCTATATATCTGAGGCAAAACAAACGGCAGCTGCACTCTTCCTTCTCGAACGGACACCTGTAGCAATACGGATACGGGAGCTTCACTATATTCCCCCCGCCTATGAATCTGCTCTGTGCCGGATGTCCGGACATCGCATAAGATCCCATCGTCTGCCCGTGATATGAGCCTACAAATGTAAGGATCCTGCTTTTTCCGGTAGCCAGAGGTACGATCTTTGCGAGGAATTCATTGGCATCAGAACCGGAATGTCCGTACCAGACGCTTTTTTCGAAATCGCCCGGCACAAGAGTCTTCAGTCTCTCTGCCAGTTCTATGCTTGTTCTGTTCAGGAACGAGATCGTCGAATTGAATGAGAGTTTCGAAATCTGTTCATTCACTGCGTCAATGATCCCGGGATGATTGTATCCGGTATTGGCAACGCCCCATCCGGCGCTGAAATCCAGATACTCTCTTCCGTCCGCGTCCTTCAGCATAGCTCCCTGACCTGATTCCGCCGTAAAAGGATAGAATCTCAGTTTCATGACATCGCTTATGGATGCCTTGTCTCTTTCAAGCAGCCTTTGACTTTCTTTCATTCGATTGCCTCCATTCGTTTTTTACGCGTATGGCATATGCAGATCTGTCAGAAATTCGCTTTTTCGCTTATCAGGCCTTTTTTTATCTTGGAACGTATGCCTATATAATAGATGCAGTATATCCCGAACCAGATCAGTAATCCGACGAACTGCCATATATCGTAAAAACTCAGATACAGCAGATATACACAGCCTGCCAGTGCCAGGATCGGGATCAGCGGATACAGCGGCTGTTTCCAGCCTACCTTTTCCCGGACATTTTCGTTGCCGATCTCTTTTCTGTACATTATGCCTGCGATAACGGCCAGTCCCCATGAAATTGTCCATGCAATAACGGCCTGGTTGCACAGCGTAACGTAAAAGTTCGAAGCTCCCACAAAGTACGCTGCCAATATCCCTATGATACCTATGATCCAGATGATAAGTATCCCTGCAACAGGCGTCTGAGTCCTGGCATTGATACGGGCAAATACTTTAGGGAAATATCCTTCCTTCGCCATTGCATAGAATATACGCGAAGGAGTATAGACAGTTCCCATGATAAGGCATGTTGCTGCTGCGATCCATGCTGCGATATTGAGTATCGTCCCGCCTAGGGAACCCCAGATGGCTTCTGCGGCCTGTGTGAACGGGGAAACTGCAATACCTGCGTTCTGCCAGTCTATAGTCCCCAGTACGACGAACATAGCCATACAGTATACTACTATGAATGTGATGCTGGACCATACCAGAGCTACGCCCAGATCTCTGGGTTTCTTGCATTCGGAACCTGCCGTGCATATGCAGGCAGCACCCATATAAGCATATGCGCCGATAGGTATAGTAGATGTGAATCCGGAAGTGCCGTTTGCAAAGAAAGGCGAGAAGTTATCCAAATCTATACCTTTTATCAGACCCCATATGCTGAAAACGACCATGATGCCCATCAGTATCAGAACCAGGCCAAGCTGTCCCTTACCGGCTATAGCTGTCCCCAGTATGTTCATGAGACAGAAAACAGAGAAAAATACTGCGGCCCAGAAAACAGTTCCGAAATTTTCGCTTCCTACCGGGATCCAGTATACGGTAAATCTTCCCAGAGCTACGCTTATGGAACCCCCGAGTACTACCCAGCCTACCGAAAAGGTAAGCCCTGAAAGCAGTCCCCAGAATTTACCGAGATATTTGTCCACCCACTCGGTCATAGCGCCTGCCGAAGGCATGCCTACAGAAATCTCTCCCATAGCCAGCATTATCAGCATCTGCATTACTCCTGCAATGAAAAAACCTAAAAGTGCGGAAGGGCCGCCGGTCTGTATCGCCTGGCCCAGATACAGGAAAATGCCGTCGCCTACGACTGCGCCCACTCCGATGGCCCATACCTGCCAGAAGCCAAGTTCCCGCATCAGAGTAGCATCCTGTTTTATTTTTACTTCACCCATGTTTCTAAAACCTCCTTTGTTGATCCTTTTTTATAAACTATATAAATAACTATGAATATATATGAATATCTTTATGGGATTAAAGATATTTTTTTATGATACCGATGGTTTCGTCTGCGCTCATGACATCACAGTATATGGTATTCATTATCTTCAGTTCTGCATCGTGAAGTTCCATAGATCCTGCAGCGCAGCAGTCCTCGACGCAGATCACTCTGAGCCCTTCGTCCGCCAGGCCTCTGACTGTGGATGCGACACACTGATCTGTAACGATACCTGTCACCACTACTGTCTCTATGCCCATGAATCTCAGCAGCGTCAGATAATTCGTACCGGTCGTCACACTGTCGGTGGTCTTGTTCACTACTATCTCGTTTTCCTTTGGAGCAAGTTCCTCGATCATCGCTGCTGATCTGCTGTTGACAGGCATGAGCATGTTGTTCCATCCGTCCGATTTCTGTACAGGCGATCTGTCTTCCCCGTCTTCCCGGAGACACGCGATCCTGCCGAAGGTCACAGTCAGTCCGTTTTCCCTGAAAAATTCCAGAAGCTTCACATTGTTAGGTATAACGATATCATCCAGCCTGTCATGGAAAGGTATCCATCGTTCCCATTCACCGTTCTCCCTGAATTCCAAGGCCTCGCCGAAATCACGCAGAACGAACTCATTCTGCATATCTACGATCAGAAGCGCGGTCTTTTTCGGGTCAAGTCTGATTTCGGGCAATTCGTCCACCGTTTCATAATAAAAAGAAATATACTTCTCCCTGGTTTCCATCACATTCTCCTTTCATTTCTTAACGACTGCTTTATATATTGATTGCAAATATTATGCCATTTCTTTATGAGCAAAATTTATTTTAAAAAAAAGTGCAAAAATATTGTAATTTCAGTCATTTTCGCACAATAAAGCACTAATGCTTTACCTTTTTCCTTATTTAATTCATTTTATACGGGTGCAAAAAAAAATGCAATCATGCAAATTTTTTTGCACTTTATCCTCTCATTTTTTTCAGTTTATACTGAAGGACCTGCCGTTTTATGCCGAGATGCTCTGCTGCTCTCGAAATGTTGCCGTTATGCTCCTTCAGCGCTTTGTTTATAAGCTCTTCTTCTATCCTTCCTGTTTTTTCTTTGAGAGTCGTTCCTTCAAGGTCGAAATAGTCCTTGTTTTCCTCTTCTCCTATCTGCTGCATGAACTGTATGCTGTCCGCAGTCAGCACACTGTCGTCATCTGTCAGCGACATAGCTGCGATTATGATGTTCTCAAGCTCTCTGACATTGCCGAAATACTCATAGGACATGAGCTTTTCTTTTGCTTTGTCTGAGATCGAGGTTATGTTCTTGTTGAGCCTTTCATTATGTTTCTTTATGAATTCATCCGCCAGCAGCGGTATATCTTCCTTGCGTTCGCGCAGGGGTATGAGATTGAGGCTTATTATATTAAGCCTGTAATAAAGATCTTTTCTGAAAAGGCCTTCCTTTATAAGGTTTTCAAGGGGTTCATTTGCGGTAGTCAGTATCCTGACGTCTACCGGTATGTCCTTGGTGTCCCCAACCCGTCTTATGTAGTTTTCCTGAAGCACTCTGAGCAGTTTGCTCTGAAGAGAGACCGGCATGGCACTTATTTCATCCAGCAGCAGCGTGCCGCCGGATGCCTGCTCGAAAAGTCCCGCCCTGTCCACAGCACCGGTAAAACCGCCCTTTGAAGTCCCGAAAAGTATGCCTTCAAGAAGACTTTCCGGAAAAGCGGCGCAGTTCTGCGCGAGAAACGGCTTGTCCCGTCTGGAACTTGCGAAATGTATACTCTGCGCAAACAATTCCTTGCCGGTGCCTGTTTCTCCGAATATCAGGACCGGGACCGGACTGTCGGCGATGCTTTTTGCTTCATCTATCAGCTTTCTGAAATTTTTGCTTTCTCCTATGAGGTCATCAAACCTGTAATTTTTTATTTTCGACGGTTTTGTGTTGTGTGCCGCGATGCTTCCGTTCTGAAAATCCATTATCTTATTCGACATTTCCTTGAGCTGAGTGATGTCTTTGGATATTTCCAGCGCAGCTATGGTCTTTCCGCCCTTTACTACCGGTATAGTCGTATTTATGGTATTTACTTCTTTCCCGTATTTGTTGAAAAAAGTCTGCTGTTTGTTTATTGTCGGTATGTTTTTCTCAAGAGCCCTCAGCAGCGTGCTTTCATCTTCCGGGATACCCGAAAATCCTTCACGGAAAGGTTTGCCCAGCACATCTTCACGTCTGGTTTTTTCAAGTTTGGCCATAGTGGTACTGTAAACGATGGTCACGCCTCTTTCGTCGACGATCTGTACTCCTTCGTCGATAAGTTCAGTGAGCTCCTTCAGTAATCTTTCATAATCAGTCCTCTGCATGGCTTTTCTCCTCGTATACAGTATACTGCAGAACTCTGCTGATGCAAATATTTTTGCGTCGCAGGAAGATCATGTTCTGAAATTCAACAGGCAAAATTATTTTTTACCGCCGAGATAAAGAAAAACGACGGACATTGCAATAAGCAGGAACAGCGGAGCTGTGGGAAGGGTCCCGAAAATCATAGCAGCAAGATACCCTATGGTCCATAACGAGAAAAGTATGCCTAAAGCTTTCATTTATTTTCCTCCCTGTTCTGTCAAAGAGAAGTCCTCTGCCCGCATATCCCGAATATGCGGTTCACAGCCGTGACGATCCAGACACCCGCAGCCATCACTGCGATTCCGGAAATGAATACAAGCAGCAGCCAGAGTGCCGGAAATTCATTGATAAGAAATACAGACAGAATGTTTATAAGGATCTCCGCAAGCGCTGCGGCAAGATATACTCTGGATATCAGTATGATTTTCTTTTCATATTTCGGATCTTTGGCTATCATGGCACACCCGTATAAAGCGCAGATCATTATGCCTATATAAAGTGCGGCCCTGAGCAGTACAAGCAGCATCGCTGTATCTGTCACCCAGTCGCTGAATGTAAAATATGACATGCCCATGAGAACAGCGACAGCCAGACTGCAAAGTATCTCGGCTATCAGAAGATTCCTTGCCATCATGAATCTGCTGCTGTATTCTATGAGAGATTCGATCCCTGCAAGCATCACTATAAAAACCGCCACCTCCGCAGCCGATATTCCCAGAGAAATGGCCTTTCCCATATCAAGCACGGCCAGAAAATTCGTGACTATGGAAACGATCATGCCGGCAGTGAATATTTCCAGTCCTTTCAAATCATATTTCATATTATGTCCTTATTCCTTTTTCTTCCAAAAAATCATATCCCTGACGAATGAATCCGCACATGTACAGCTGGATGAAGAATGCAAAGATGATTATTGCTGCGGAAGCTATTATCTTCGCGATCTCAGGCAGCAGCGCCGCAAGCGGAAGCAGGAGCAGGCAGGCCATGATCGACACCGCGCCCCTTCTCCAGGGTTTTTCCCAGCTTATATATTTTTTCCTGCCGCTGGAATCAAGTACCATTTCATTGGTGCCCTTAAGAAGCAGCCTGTAGGTGAAGATCATCCCGAGGATGGATATGTAATACATGAGAAGTACGAAAAAATCGATGAATGCCTGAGTACCCATTTTGTCTATCAGAACATATTTCGCCGCAAGACCGCCCTGTGCCAGCACCGCTGCCAGTGACACCCCGGCGATGATATACGCATCGTGAAATTCCTTTTTCAGTCTGCCCGCTGTTTTCACGCCCATAAATACAATGACCCATGCGACAAGCATGACTGCTATCGCAGCGGCCTCAGCCAGGACGATCGTTTTATAGACATGCAGACCGCCTGTAAGAGCATTCACTGCGGCAATGACCAGCAATCCGGTTACAGCCATTTTTATCCCTTTTATACGGTTTTCTTTTTTCTTCACGTTTTTTCCTCCAGTCTCTTATTATCACATATTTTTTTATTTTTTTCAATATATATTGACAGGGGCTCCTGTTTTACGGTATCGTTATTGAGCGATGTATAATATACCGGAAGGAAGGACACGAAATGCGATTAAGAAAACAGACAGATGAATTACCCGAAGAAGAGATCATGCTTATGGCGCAGGTATCTGATGCGCTGGCACATCCTGCCAGGATCAGGCTGTTCCGTCATATAATGAAATGCAACAAAAACCGTCAGCTGGTATGCAACAAGGACCTGGTGGCAGAATTCGACTACGCACAGGCCACTATATCGCAGCACCTTAAGACTCTTATAAAGTCAGGACTTGTGGAAGTTCAGAAAAAAGACAAGTTCTCGTACTATTTCGTTAATATAGGTCTTCTCATGCAGTATCTTGACATAACCAGAAAATTCGAATAGCGCCGGCAGTCGGTATCCTGACATTTCTTCGTCACCGACGCGGATGGACACATCCGCGTCCCGTGATCTATTTATGATACTTTTCTTTCCTTATGATCTTGAAACTCCTGTATATCTGTTCCAGCAGGATCACTCTCATCATCTGATGAGGGAAAGTCATGCGTGAAAAAGAGAGTTTCATATCCGCTCTGCGGCTTACGCTGTCCGAAAGGCCTTCCGAACCTCCTATGACGAAAACCAGGCTGCTTTTGCCCGAAAGGGCAAGCTTTTCCATTTCCCCGGCCATGCCCGGAGAATCCAGAGCCTTTCCCTTTATTTCCAGCGTGGTCACATGATCTTCTTTTTTTATTTTTTCAAGGATCCGCTTTCCCTCTTCATCCGTGTCGTCACTTCGGCTTTCCTTTATTTCACATAAAGACAGAGAACAGTATCGGGAAAGGCGTTTGACATATTCTGCCGCAGCATCTTTCCAGTATTTCTCTTTCAGGCTGCCTACACATAATATTTTTATATTCATCCGCACCTCTCCATATATCAAAGAACATAGACCGGACTAATGCAGTTTCTTTCTATGACGTCGATCTCAAGATCTTCTCCCGGATATATGCCCTCGCTCTTCAGAATACTGTCGACAGTCAGCCTGGCCATTTCAGGCGAATTGTTCTCATGACTCAGATGCGAAAGCAGCACCCTGCGTTTCTTGCTGCAGGTCTTTACCAGTCTGCATATGCATTCTGCCGCGGCAGTATTGGACAGATGGCCCTTTTCGCCCAGTATGCGCCGTTTGATGTAATACGGATACCTGCAGAAGCTCAGTACATCTTCGTCATGATTCGCTTCAAGCGCAAGCAGATCCGCCTGTACGATCTCACTGAATATATCCTCCGTGACATACCCGGTATCTGTTACGATGCTTATCTGCTTATCAGTATTATAAAAAGAATATCCCACAGGGTCGGCAGCATCATGAGAAGTATTGAAAGATCTTATCATGATATCGCCGATCCTTATTTCATCTCCGTCCTCAAAGACCATCTGTCTTTCCTGAGGTACCAGATCTTTTATGTACTCCCGCGTTCTCACGTTGGAATAGACTGCTGCTTCCGGACTTTTCCTGCTGACTACTCTGAGGCTTTTTATGTGATCGCTGTGTTCATGAGTTATAAGGATGCCCCTCACTTCTTCCGGATCGATATCCGCAGCCTTCAGGCCTTCAAAAATTTTCCTGCCGCTGATGCCGGTATCGACCAGCAAAACCGTTTCTCCACTTTTAACTACATAGCAGTTGCCGCTGCTCCCGCTCGAAAGAGAACAAAAACTCAGACTCATATTTCGCTCCAAACTTGTTTTGTTTACATTATAATATACTGATAAATTTTTTGTCATAATAAATAATATTGTCATAATGCCTCAGATAATGCATAATTGACATATAGGAGAAAACATTATGACCATACTGAGGATATATACCGACGGAGCCTGCTCCGGCAACCAGAATGCCAAAAACATCGGAGGCTGGGGTGCCGTGCTCCAGTACGGCAGTCATGAAAAGGAACTCTTCGGCGGCGAAAAAAACACCACCAACAACCGCATGGAAATGACCGCTCTGCTCGAATCTTTCCGTGCTCTGAAAAAAGAGGGCCAGACAATCGACGTTTTTTCCGACAGTTCATATCTGATGGACTGTTTCAGGAAAAAATGGTACGCCAGCTGGGTCAGCAACGGCTGGAAGACTTCTCAGAAAAAACCTGTCGAGAACAGGGATCTCTGGACAGCGCTGCTCCCTTTTCTGGAACTGCATGATATCTCATTCTACCGTGTCAAGGGCCATATCGATCCCGAAAAAAGGAATGCCGACCTTGACGCGATCTACGAAAAATTCACCAGATGGAATGGCAAAGCCTTTTCTTTCGATGATTTCAGATACATAACCGATATGAACAACCGCGCAGACGGTCTCGCGAACCGCGGCATCGACGCTGTCCGCGAAAAAGATCAGGCGCTCTGATCTCTCCGAGTCTCATTCAGCTGTTTTCACATCTTTTTCAAAATAGTATCTTCCGTTTTTATATGAATTTTTCCCATATTGTATGGCTTCTTCAGGGCAACGGTTTATGCATGCCAGGCACTGGATGCATTTTCCCCCCCATTCCGGTCTCCCGTCCTTTATGGATATCGTTCCCGCAGGGCATATCTCCGCGCACATGCCGCAGGATGTGCATTTCTCATCCGCACTGAACTTATCTGTACGCCGTCCGAACTTATTGAAAGCACCGCATGCCAGAGACGACTTAATACCTGCCATAGGTCCCCTTTTCACATCCATGACCTCTTTTCTGTCATTGATGGCAGCGCAGACATAAGAAAGCCTTTCCCTGGCTTCATCTATCAGCTTCTGCACTTTTCCCGGACTGTATACTTTTGAGGCCACCACATAATTGTTCGGCATGACAAAAGAGAAGCCTGATTTCAGAGGAACGATCCCTGAAAATTTTTTTACAGCATTGCCTGCCTCTGCTCCGCATGTACACGCAGCAAAGGTGTAATTGTTTTTATCCAGTATGACTCTGCGGGCAAAATCCGTCAATATCTCCGGCGCTCCCCATGCGTATACGGGGAATACGAAGCCTACGGCCTCGCCCGGCCCAGCCTTGTACGGCTCCTTTTTTTCTTTTATCAGAGGCACTATGTCAGCAGCTCTGTCTTCCGTCCCCTCTGCTATCTTTTGTGCGATCCATCTGGAATTGCCGGTTCCTGAAAAATAGAATATCACTGTCTGATCCTCCCTTCACGGATACTTTCTGCGGTCACTGCCTTCTGAGAGCGTTTTTTCTTTTCAGTCCGCTGAGTCTCTCTTTGCTCTCTGCCGATACTCTGAACGATTCCCTTATTTTCTGTATCGCTTTGTTCTGAGTCTCGTCGTCAAGCCGGCCGCCTCGGAAGATCTCTTCTGTCTTTTCCGCAGCCTTTATATAACAGACCGAAAGGTTCCATGCCACTGCCATCATCACATAATATGGCTGACCGGATCCCAGCCGTACCATTTCAGCCAGTATCCTGTCCATATATTCGGCATTTATCTCATCGTTGTTGACATAATGGGTAAGCAGCATCACTACTCCGAAACGCTTTTCGAATTCCCGCGCTGACCTCAGATATTTTTCGATAAAGATCCATCCCTTTTCGGGATCTTTTCTCAGAAATTTATAAGTGCTGTCCACGCTGTCGCACACTGCCCAGTTGTCGATCACGGGTACGAACTCGCCGATAAGCCTGAATTTCTCATCATCTGAGATCCGCGCATATCCTATGACCATGCCCCATATCATTTTCTCTTCGAAAAAAAGTTCTTCAGGGCTGATCTGTTTTACTTCATCTATATATCCCGTAAAATCATTTCCGGCCAGCCACTTAGCCACCTTCCTGACCTCAGGGACTCTCGCGCCGATGACTTTTGCCGGATCCACTCCCGGTATCAGACCGCAGTTGAATTTCTTATAATCAGTCTCCGCTTTTTCTCTGATTCTTTCAAGTACTTTGTTTCTCAACAGCTTCTTTTTCCCCTTCTTTTTCTTTCATTCTTCATTATAACACAGGAAAATCTTTCATATCTTGACTTTTGCTGTATAAGTAATATATTTGAATAAGCAGATTATACTATCATCCCGGTCATTTCCGGTATATATCAAAAAAACGACGCATATTTGTTTTTTTACACAATTTTTATGCCTTTTGATTGTTGACAGTTCACAATTTTAGTAATAATATATAGAATAAGCATATAATAATGAAAGTGAGGACAAAAAAGTGAAATACGATTTCCCTGTAACAAAAACCACCAGTCCGAAAACAAAACCGGCGGCAGACAGCCTTAAATTCGGTACATGTTTCACGGACCATATGTTTGTCATGGATTATCAGGAAGGGAAAGGCTGGCATGACGGCAGGATAGTGCCATACGGGCCTCTGTCTCTGGATCCGGCTACGGCCGTTTTCCATTATGCTCAGGAAATGTTCGAAGGACTGAAAGCATATAAGACCAGCGACGGCAGAATACTTCTTTTCAGACCTGATATGAATGCAAAGCGTACAGCAAAGACCAATGACAGGCTGTGTATCCCGCATATGGATGAAGAACTTTTCGTAGAGGCTATAAAGGCCGTGGTGAAAGTCGACGCAGACTGGATACCGGAAAAAGAAGGCACATCTCTCTATATCAGGCCCTTCATAATCGCAGACGAAGCTTTTCTCGGCGTACGCCCCTCAAAAAGCTACAGATTCATGGTTATACTCAGTCCTGTGGGCCCTTACTATGCCGGAGGTCTCAAGCCTACGAAAATATACGTCGAAGACAGATATGTCCGTGCAGCCCACGGCGGCACCGGCGAGGCCAAATGCGGCGGCAATTACGCAGCAAGCCTCAAGGCTCAGGTAGAAGCAGCTGAAAAAGGATACGAACAGATACTCTGGCTGGACGGCGTCGAAAAAAAGTACGTCGAAGAAATAGGAACATCCAACGCCTTCTTCATGATAAACGACGAGGTCATCACCGCGCCTCTTAAAGGCACCATACTTCCGGGCATAACCAGAGATTCCGTGATCGCTCTGCTCAAAAAGAAAGGCATAAAGATCTCCGAGAGAAGACTGAGCATCGAAGAAGTATCTGAAGCTGCAGAAAACGGCACCCTCAGGGAGATGTTCGCTTCCGGCACTGCCGCAGTGATCTCTCCTGTAGGCGAACTTTCATATATGAATAAAAAATCTGTTATAAACGATATGCAGATAGGGCCTGTCGCACAGGATCTTTACGATACCCTTTACGGGATACAGACCGGCCGGATCAAAGACGATATGGGCTGGACCGTAGAAGTAAAATAAACGAAAGCAGGAAAAACTTGGAGAAAAAAATGAGTGAAAAGCTGTCTTTTCTTAGCATTCGTCTCAATACCCTGACGATATTCAGAGGACTGCTTGAAGATCCGGTCATCAGCAGACTGCAGAAACTGCTCTGGCTTGCGGAAAAAAGCGAGGATATGGCACAGGCAGTGTCATGTTACAGTGCTTTTGTGTCAATTCTTTATGAAAGTACTCCGGATCTCAGCCGCTTCCTTCTTTCAAGGGTGCTGAACGATGAAAATTTTTATGTCAGACAGAAAGCCGCAGGGAATCAGATATCACAGTCTGTTGAATTCTGTCTCGCAGCAGAGCTCGAGCTCATGCAGGAGCTGAGTCAGCTGCGTCCCGAGCGTATAAGAAACGCCATGGGCTATCCGGGTTTTCTTCCTTCGTGGGAAAACTCCCCATGTGATATAAAAAAAGAATACCGGACACGCATGAAGAAACTTTCCCGTACCGGATACGGGATATTTTCAAGATATCACGCTTTTTCCGTAAAAAACGGAAAAATAATACCTATAAAATTCCCCGACAGCCAGTCATTGTCCGATCTGTTCGGATATGAAAGGGAGCGCAAGCTTGTCATAAAAAACACCGAGTCCTTTCTAAGCGGCAGAGGTGCCAGCGATATGCTCCTTTACGGAGACGCGGGCACGGGGAAAAGTTCCACTATCAAAGCCGTGGCCAACGCTTATGCCGTACAGGGCCTTCGTTTGGTGGAGATCAAAAAGAATCAGCTCTCCGAAATACCCGATATTACCGAAAGGCTTTCATCAAACCCGCTGAAATTCATAATATATATAGACGATCTGAGTTTTTCGGGAAACGATGAAAATTTTTCCGCCCTCAAGGCTATACTTGAAGGAAGCGCTTCGACCCGCGGCAAAAACATCATAATCTATGCCACCAGCAACAGAAGGCATCTCATAAAAGAGAATGCCGCGGACCGCTCCGGCGACGACATACATATCAACGAGACCCTGCAGGAGACTATGAGCCTGGCAGCAAGATTCGGGCTTATGATCTCATATCAGCAGCCTGATAAAGAGGAATATCTGGAAATAGTTAAAAACCTCGCAGAAGAATACGGCCTGGACATGCCTGAAGAAGAGCTTTTCCGCAAAGCGGAAGCCCATGCGATATACAGCAACGGCCGGACTCCGAGGACAGCGAAACAGTTCGTGGAACTGGAAAAGATAGGTATTTAAAAAACGGAGCATAAGCTTCGTTTTTTTATTTTTTGAAATTCATTCCCTTGGTTTTGCTGATATCTTTGTCTTTGTCGATGAACATAGCCTCCAGGCCGGGCGTTTTTTCTATCAGCTTCCTGCCTCTGTCCGTGCCCAGAAGAAGGCAGACGGTACTGTAGCCGTCACATTTCATGGACGATCCCGCTTTGCCTGTGACAGTGACTGCCAGCACATCGTTTTCCACAGGGTATCCGGTATCCGGATCAAGTATATGATGATATTTTTTGCCTTTTACCTTGAAATATCTTTCATATATGCCTGAGGTGACAACTGTCTGATCAGCGGCTTCCACATAACCTTCGATTTTGGTCCTGTTGCTGTACGGAGTCTCCACACCTATCTTCCATGGGGTGCCGGCGCTTTTTTCGCCTATGGCAGCCACGTTCCCGCCAAGGTTGATTATTGCCTGCTTTACCCCTGCATCCGTAAGCATCCCGGTTATCCTGTCGGCAATATATCCCTTTGCGATGCCGCCCAGATCTATCTCTGCTTCCGGATCTTCAAGCGATACCTTATTTCCTTTTATGGATATCTGTTTATAATCTATGGTCTTCAGCGCCGCATCGATATCAGGCTGATCCGGGACAGAGGGGTCATCGCTGTCGAAATCCCAAAGATCGGTAAGCCGTCCTACAGTGATGTCGAATCTTCCGTCCGAGACCTGTCCCATTTTTATGCCTTCCTTTATCACCCGCAAAGTAGCGCTGCTGACCTCTACAGGTTCTCCTTCCGCATGATTGATACGATATATATCGCTGCCCTTTACGGTCTTGCTCATAAGGTCCTCATATTTCCTGCACAATGAGAAAGATCTTTTTATCAGTTTTTCTCCGCGGTCCTTTTCTATATCATATATGGTTATGGTACAGCTGGTGTCCAGATAGAATCCAGTATCCGAGACTTCCTTTTCCCTGCCGCATCCCGTCTGAAGCAAAACGGCGATCATGCAGAACACGATCGCCGCTGCTGTTATTTTTCTCATATCACATGCCTCTCATAAAAACTCATCTGTGTCCCCGAGCCGATCTTTGCCGCGAACTTGCCTTCCAGTCCGTCTGAAGGCTGAGGCGCCTGGGTCTCAGTCACCTTTATATAAAAATATTCTTGGGCATATCCGCTGTATTTGTGGCTCACGTAGTATTTTATCCTGTACTTTCCCGGAACATCCGTGGAAAATTCTGCCTTTACGTAACCGCTGCCGCTGTCGAACTCTACGGAATATTCAAGCAGTGCCGTTATATCCTGATTGGCATTGGTATTGACTGCGGTCACTCCGCTTTTTATGTCATAGGTTTCTCCGACCGATACGGAACTCGCCTTGTCTGCCGATACAGTGATCACCGGCTTGCGCAGAGCAAAATATTTATTGCTGCTGCTCTTGTCTGTGGGATCCCATGAATAACCCTTCTTCTTCGAAAGAGATACCTTTTTAGGTTTGCCGAGAGGACCCGCTTTGCTGCTCTTGTATATAGTGACCTTTGTCCCCTTACGGCAGTTCTTATATATCCATTTCGCATCTATCATGGAAAGCCTGACACATCCGTGAGACGCCAGTTTCCCAAGTTTCTGATATTCTTTCGCATACATGCTGTTTCTTTCTCTGCTTCTGTACGGAACGGAATGAAAAAGATAAGGTCCTTTTATACGGGTGGTATACTGAGCCCACTGTCCGAGTATCAACGCTCCCCAGCGGCGTTGTCTCCCGGTGCGGAAGGTCCCGGACGGCGTAGTCTTTCCGCAGGAACACAGCATTGCTTTCACGGGCTTCCATTTTCCCGAAACTTTCTTGTATACCGTAACGACATTGGCTTTTTTGTTCACTTTAAGCCAGTAAGAACTGCCGGCTGCGCTGGCATCTTCCGGTCCGGCGAAACATAAAGTCACGGTCATTATGAAAATCAGCAGAAACGATACGATTTTTCTTCTGTTTGTTTTAATACGCATTATATCTCCAGGCATCATCATAGAAGTATCCGGCATGCTGTCATTCTTCATGAGTGGAAACACCGCTGCCGCTTATAGGTATCTTGTTTCCAAGATATGTAGGCTCGGGTTTTATTATACATTGAAAAAAATCCTTGTCCCTCGCAGCCACTTCTCTTGCGCTCCTCATTATCTGCCCGCTGTGCTTCCTCTGATCGGATGCGGCTCCGCAGACCTTGAGTCCAAGGCATTTCCCTATATATAATGCACGATACAGATGATATTTCTGTGTGACTATTATGGCTTTTTTGACACAAAAAACATCTCTGGCACGGTACATGGTCTCATAAGTGGAGAATCCCGCATGATCCAGAAATATATCTTTACCGGGAACACCTGCGTCTGTCACATAATCCGACATCGCCCTGAGTTCGTCATATTCCACCTGTCCATGATCGCCGCTCAGCAGTATCCTGGGCGCGAAACCCTTTTTATAAAGTTCTACAGCCGCGTCCAGTCTGTCTTTGAGCACAGGGCTCGGCTTATCGCCTATCACCTGCGCACCGGGAACGATTATGCAGTCCGCATCTGCCGACTTCAGCTGTGCCGCCTCATCGGAACTGATATCCATGGTCTCAGAACTGAAGGTACACGCTATGCTTCCGGCACCGGCAGCAATGACATAAAAGTTTATACCCAGTACAACAGCCGCACATATCAGAATGACTATCATGATTTTTTTCAATACTTTCTCAGGTCTGTTTTTTCTTCTCATGATTAATCATTATAACATCAGGCCGACGGCGATGCAAAATTTTTATATGCTGCTCAGGCTCGTTTGCGTTCCGGGATCTGTTATACGGCATCTTTTACAGTGCCGTCTTGCATAGTAATGATCCGGTCGATCATGATCCTTGCTTCCGGGTCTATGTTATGCGCAGCTATGACTATTATCCTGTTTTTTCGCTTTTCGTTCTTCAAAACGTTCGTCAGCATGTCCGCATTTGTCCTGTCCAGCGCATTGAAAGGCTCATCCAGCAGCAGCACTTCCGGTCCCTCCATCAGGGCCTGACACAGCGCCAGCCTCTGGGTCATGCCGAGAGAAAAAGTTCTGACCTTTGCATTTCTGTCATTATAAAGATCAAAGGTCTTCATCATTTCATATATCTGTTCATCCTCTATCTTATGATTTATATGGGCGAGGAACCGGAGATTTTTCAGCGCCGTATCTCCGCTCAGGAACGTTGGAGTTTCTATTATCACGCCATATGAATATTCTTTCTCGAATATCACTTTCCCCTCGGTCGGCGAAATAAGACCTGCAAGCATTCTCAGCAGCATGGTCTTGCCGGAACCGTTATGACCTTCAAGCAAATATATCATGCCTTCCTCAAATTCAATATTGATATCATAAAGTACCTGCCTGTCTCTGATTTTTTTCCCTGCATTTTTTAAAATAATCATTTTTCCGTTCCCGTACTTTCATATCTTTTCAGTAATAAACTGTTTATTATGACCAGCAACAATATAAGCGGCATTTTGCCCCGCAGAAGTGTATCTGAAGGATCGTCGACACTTCGATATGTCAGTGCTGCAGCCGCAATAACGCGGTTTTCCGAAAAAAAAGCGCATATCATCACCAGGAAAAGCATCACAGCCATTGCTTTTTTCTGCGTCATATGTAGCATTCTCAGTGCCATGGCAGTCAGTTCCCATATCCCCAGAGTCATGATGCAGGATATCTCCAGGAAAGCCAGAGATCTGATATGATCTTTCATATCAGGCAATGATATGATGATGTCCGTTGCGGTCTTAAGCACACACAGATACATCAGACCTTTTGAAATATAAGAGATGCACTTTTTCCAGAAGCATATCCGGCCAAGCCTCGTGAGCATATAATTTTCCATAGAGAAAATACAGTCAAGTCTCTCCGCCAGTTCTTTCATGAACACTACGGCCAGACCGAGATTCAGAATGAACAGCTGCATGTTTATCCGGTCTTGCGCGGGCCAGAACGGATCTGTCAGCTTCGCAGCCGAGACGAAAGAAAACAAAGCCTCACCTGCGCTCCACGTGGAAAAAGCCAGAGCCGCAAAAATACACATATATATCATACTTCTCTTCATGCAAGACATTCTTTTTTCCTCAGTATCCTGTCAAACAGGAGCATCAGCAGCAATGATGCTCCGGACATAGCCATTGTGCATGCAGCAATGATCTCGTCTTTCCGGAAAGAGTCTGTCATGAATTCAAAGTTGCCGAGCACGAGAGAAACGATCATGCTGAGAAGCCCGGTAAAAGCGATGGCAGCTGCCTCTTTTTCTGTAAGAAAAGCGATTGTTTTTTCTATGATCAGCCAGCAGAATGCATAAGCAAAGACCAGCATAATGCTTTTTAAAAAAACGGCATTCAAAAAACTGCCTTCAAAGCAGAAAGATGCTGCTGCAAACACCGCAATATTTATCAGACATACGAAAAAAACGGAAACGCATATATCTGCTATCATTGCATTCCCCAGCCGGACATTGTATCTTACCCTGTACTCTGGTTTCCAGAAAGGTATCCTTCTGTAATATACAAAAAAAACCATAAGCAGGTTTATATTCAGAAGCATCTTATATATGCTGTAAAGATACATGCTCAGAAATTCCGTATACAGGCGCGTTCCCATTATATACCTGGCCTCATATATAAAATATATGATCAATGCTGTATAACCGGCGACTGTCAGCACGATCCCTTTTTTCCCTCTCATATATAATCCCTTGAAAAGCGTTTTTTGTTTAAATATGCGGCAGAAACGGCTATAACTGTCAGCATCGATATCGCCGCTCCGGCACAGATAACGGAAATTTTCTGATTTTCCGAAGAATAATACAGCAGATCTGTGACCGTGCCTAAATATTCCAGCGGAATAAACCTGCAAAAGAACTGTCCTGTCGCCGGAAAAACGTTAGCAAGCGTCGAACCCATAACAACCGGGATCAGTATGAACGCCAGGACCGGAAAAAGCCTTGCAAGGATCAGATTTTTTATGAACATACTGACAGATACCGAGATAATCATCATCAGTGCCAGAAATATCATAAGAAAGATTACCGATCCAAGAGCTATGAGTATTCCCTGTCCGAAAGAAATCTGATATCTTCCGAAACTGAAAATGCAGTGACGATAGCCGGCGAAGATCATGTCGCCCGTAAAAATCAGAACCGTCGAAATCATAACGACTATCGAGATGCAAAGTATCATTCCTCCGCATGAATTCCGCAGAAGATTTCCGTAACCCTGACGTGCAACACAGAAATTACCGTAATTATTATCCTTTTCCCTGAGCATTTCCGAAGACATGAACAACCCTGCAAATATTACGGCAGCAGTCACATAAAAATAGTACAGATCTCCGTTAGTCAGGAACCGGAGCAGATAAGTCAATCCGTTATCGTACTCTGATATGATATCTCTCAGAACTTCTCTGTTCAGATCATCTGCTCCGGAGTCCATCTGTTCCATGAGCATCATCTTCTCATTATAAGAAAAATATGTGCTTATGAACCCTGTGCCTGCCAACACTGCTATGGCTGCCCAGGTATATCCTTTCAACAAATATCGTCTGCATTGTTCTATCATGATTTTACTTCTCTGAATAAGCCGGATATCTATTTCGGATTGAATCTCAGCTTGATTTTATCAGTGCCTACCTGCCACGAGGACGGCTTTACTGATGCATAATAGTAATAATTCCTTATTCCGATATTGTCCGATCCCTGAAATACAGTCCCTGTTTCCTTGATGGAAACCGTCCCGCTTCTGCTCTGGTTGTTTGAATTCACTATCCTGAAAGACGGATCGCACCACATGGTCATTACATTTGCCTGTACAGTATACTTCGAACTGTTGGTTTCCTTCAGAGCGCGCAGATGATTTCCGGCTGTTGTCTTCCATACCCAGTTGTCGTCTGAATGCAATGTAAAGCTTGCGTAATCGCTGCATCCCGCATATACGATCTGTGCGGCGAAAAAAACAGCGAGCAATATGAATACTGCCGCGGTTTTCTTTTTTATTGTCGATTGTCGAAACATGATACTCATTGATCATCATCCCCTTTCAATTTTCGAAAACAACTATATTGTTTATAAGTTATTTAGTTTATCATAATATTTATCTGTAAATATGTCAAGCTGTTTATATTACAAAACGGACCCTTCATTTAGCATGAAAGGCCCGTTTTTCTTTTATCAGCAGAAAATCATCCCATCCTCTCCTGTTTTACTTTCCTGTCTATCACATGACGCCTGTCAAGTTCTTCAGTTATATCTTCCGGCTTTATGCCGGCCTCGGCCATCATTACCATTACATGATATGCTAGGTCCGCTATCTCATAGACTGTCTCCTCACGGTCAGCCTTGGATGCGGCTATTATCACCTCGGTGCTTTCCTCGCCGATTTTTTTCAGTATCTTTTCCATACCCTTCTCGAACAGGTATGTTGTATAACTGCCTTCTTTGGGTGATGTTTTTCTTCCCTTTATCAATCTGTAAAGAGCGTCCCAGGAAAATCCCGTCTCGCTTTCATCCTCCTGCGTGCCGCTTATATCATTGAAAAAGCAGCTTTCCGCGCCTGTATGACATGCGGGGCCGTGCTTTTTTACTCTGACTACCAGCGCATCCCTGTCGCAGTCGGCTGTTATGCTGCATACATCCTGATAATTGCCGCTTGTCTCGCCTTTCCTCCACAGCTCCTGACGGCTGCGGCTCCAGAAACATGTCCGTCCTTCTTTCATCGTTATCTCAAGGCTCTCCATGTTCATATAGGCCAGAGTCAGCACCCGGCCCGTATCCGCGTCCTGCACTATGGCCGGTATAAGGCCTTCTTCGTCAAATTTAAGATCTTCCTTCATATCCGCACCTCAATGCCTTCCTGTTTCAGATATCTCTTTAATTCCTGTATTTCCACTTCTCTGAAATGGAATATGCTTGCTGCCAGTCCGGCATCTATGCCCCGATGCTTGAAAAGCTCAGAGAAGTCCTCCATTTTGCCCGCGCCGCCGGAAGCGATGACCGGCACGCTTACTCTGGATGCTATGGCATCCAGCATTTCCAGGTCGAATCCGTTTTTCACGCCGTCGGTATCTATGCTGTTGACTACGAGTTCTCCCGCGCCTCTTGCCACGCCGTCTTCTGCCCAGCGGAGAGCATCGATACCGGTGTTTTCACGGCCTCCCTTGGCAAAAAGCATGAAACGCCCGTCGACCCTTTTTATATCCATCGAAAGCACTACGCACTGGTCTCCGTATTTCTTCGCAGCCTGTCCTATCAGTTCAGGATCCCTTATGGCTCCGCTGTTGACGCTGACCTTGTCGGCCCCGCACTTCAGCACACGGTCGAAATCATCCAGAGTATTTATGCCGCCTCCCACTGTAAGCGGTATGAATATCCGCGATGCCGTCCTTATAAGGATGTCGGAGAAAAGCTTTCTCTGTTCCACACTTGCGGTTATATCGTAAAAAACCAGTTCATCGGCTCCGGCTTCATTGTAGAAAGCTGCCATTTCCACCGGATCGGCCACGTCCCTGACGCCTTCAAAATTAACTCCCTTGACTACCTTTCCGTCGCGCACGTCAAGGCAGGGTATTATTCTTTTAGTAATCAATCTCTCAGTGTCCTTTCCATTCTGTATCTTCTGATTCTATACCGTCTTTGCCAACGGGACTTTTCACCAGTTCCAGACATCTTTCCAGCGAGAGCTTGTCGCTGTAAAGGGCCTTTCCCAGGATAGCCCCGGATACCAGTCCCCTTAATATAGTCAGTTCCCTTTCATAGCGTATGCCGCCGGCGGCTATTATCTCGAGTCCCTGTATATCTCTCAGCTTCCTGTATACGTCTATATTGGTGCCTCCAAGGCCGCCGTCTTTTGATATATCTGTGTAAATGACCGTTTTGACTCCCATATCCCTCAATTCCCTGCAGAATTCGATACCGTCGATATCGGTGGCTTCCCGCCACCCCTGTACGGCGATCCTGCCGTCTCTGACGTCTACGCCGACAGCTATTTTTTCGCCATATTTACGGGCCATCCTGCCCGCGAAATCAGGATCCTTTGCTGCCACAGTCCCCAGTATGACTCTGCTGACTCCAAGAGAGAGATACTTCTTTATGCGGTCTTCATCTCTGATGCCGCCCCCTATCTCGATGAACATGTCTGTTCCCGTGACTATCTTTTCTATAGCCGGGAAATTCACCGGTCTTCCGTCTCTGGCACCGTCAAGATCCACTATATGCAGGCAGGACGCTCCGGTCTTTTCGAAACCTCTGGCTACTTCCAGCGGGTCTTCGCTGTAAACAGTTTCCTTGTCGTAGTCTCCCTGGAGAAGACGCACGACTCTGCCGCCTCTGATATCTATTGCAGGAAATATCTTCATCTTCAAACCTCCTTGAATGCTCTGAGTATGTTCAGGCCTGCTGAACCGCTTTTTTCCGGATGGAACTGTGTCCCCCAGACGCTGCCGCACCTGACAGCCCCCGTCACGGCAATATCGTAATCAGACGTTGCGATAGTGTTTTCAGCACATCTGCGGGCATAAAAGCTATGAACGTAATAAACGTAATCACCGTTTTTTATATACTTGAACAATGCATCATCGCCAATAAGCGATAGACTGTTCCACCCTATATGCGGCACTTTCAGTTTTTCCCTGCCTTCAGGACTCAGGTCTTCTTCGATTGATGCTATTTCCCCTTTTATTATACCCAGCCCTTTATGTTCGCCGTACTCGAAGCTTTTCTCAAAAAGCAGCTGCATGCCCAGGCATATCCCCAGCAGCGGCTTTCCTCCGGCAGCTTCCTTTTTTATTATCTCCGCAAGTCCGCTTTCCTCCAGCTTTCTGATCGCATCAGCGAAAGCGCCTACGCCCGGGAGTATTATGCGGTCTGCCGCAGCGATCTCTTCTTTTTTACCGGTAACTTTTATTTCCGCCCCCAGGTATTCCAGAGATGCCTTCAGCGAAAAAAGATTGCCTACCCCGTAATCTATCACAGCTATCATCACAGTACTCCTTTTGTCGAAGGGATCTGCCCCTTCAGCTTTTCATCTATGGATACAGCCTTGGAAAGCGCTCTGGCCAGACCTTTGAATATGGCTTCTATCATATGGTGTGTGTTCTTTCCTGCCAGTTTCCTGACATGGAGAGTCAGTCCCAGCTCACGGCAGAATGCTTCCAGGAATTCTCTGACCAGTTCGCTGTCAAAATCTCCGGCTCTCATGGGGACTTTATCATCTGATCCGTCACTAAGCTTCATGCATCCGAACTCAACATCGAAATTCAGACAGGTCCTTCCGCTTATATCCAGGCTGACCAGCATCAGCGCTTCATCCATCGGAAGTATCATATTGCCGTAGCGGCGTATGCCCTTTTTTTCTTTCAGAGCTTCCCTGAACGCCTGCCCCATCACTATGCCTGTATCTTCAACCGTATGGTGGCAGTCCACCCGGAGATCGCCGCGGCATTGAAGATCCATGTCGAATCTGCCGTGACGTGTGAAAAGTTCCAGCATATGATCGAAAAATCCGCTGCCTGTACATATATCGTATTTACCCGTTCCGTCCAGTTCAAGGGAAATAGCTATGTCTGTTTCCGAGGTTTTTCTTTTTATCTCGCTTTTTCGCATGATATCTCCTTTGTGGCTTTCACCAGTTCCTTCATTTCTTCCCATGTACCGATGCTTATGCGCACCCAGTCACTCAGAGGACTTTCGTTCCAGTATCTTGCCAGTATATTTTTTTCCTTCAGCTTTTCATAATAATCAGGGCCGCCCTTTACGAATATGAAATTCGCTTTTGAAGGGAGTATATCCAGTCCCAGTTTTCGAAGTTCGCTTACAGTCATCTCCCGGGTCTTCATTATTTTTTCCGAAGTCTCCCGGAAATATTCCCTGTCGTTCATGGCAGCTTCCGCCGCTGCTATGGATAATGCGTTCATATTGTATGGATTGAAACTGTATCTTATTCTGTCCAGATCCTTTATTATATCACTGCTGCTCATGGCATAACCTATGCGGAGGCCTGCCAGGCTCCTGGATTTACTCATGGTCTGGATCACCAGAAGGTTGTCATATTTATCTATCAAACCTGTACAGGTCTCCCCGCCGAAATCTATATATGCCTCATCGACGATCACCATGCGGTCTTTATCCGAGGCTACGATCCTTTCGATCTGATCCGGATCGAGGGCTATGCCTGTAGGGGCATTTGGGTTGGCTATCAAGACCGTTCCTGTGCTGCGGATATAATCGTCAGGATCTATCGTAAAATCTTTTTTCAGAGGGATCATACTGTATTTCCTGCTGAATACTCTGGCAAATACTTTATAGAAGCTGTAGCTTATCTCCGGAAAGCAGATATTTTCCCCGAAAGCCATGAACGACATAGCCAGGCCTTCATCCGAACCGTTGAACATTATCGTCTGATCCGGCCTGATGCCGTAGTACCCGGCTATAGCCTTTTTTGCAGCGGATGCCTGCGGATCGGAATAAAGACGTCCTTTATCTTCATCCATGTTTTCCAGGATCTTTTCCACCGCAGGCGAAGGCGGATAAGGATTTTCGTTGGTGTTCAGTTTGATCATCTTCTTTGACGGCTGCTCACCCGGAGTATAGGGGATCAGGTCCGCAAGACTGTTTTTCATGAATCTGCTCATTTTATCACTTCTCCGAGTCTCTCCGCGATTTTCTCTATGGTTTTGTCCCTGAACTTGAAGCTGGATTTGTTTGCTATGAGCCTGGCGCTTATCTGCTTGAATTCATCAATTATCTCCAGGTCGTTTTCCCTCAGGGTGCTGCCCGTCTCGACGATATCCACTATCACATCCGACAGCCCCAGGATAGGGCCGAGCTCTATGCTCCCGTTCAGTTTGATTATTTCGATATCCCTGTTTTTTTCCAGATAATATTTCTTTGCGACATTGACGTACTTGGTTGCCACTCTCAGCGTCCTGTCCATATCTTCCGTATAGCCTCTGGGAGCTGCCACTGCCATCCTGCATTTTCCTGTATTAAGATCCATCAGCTCATACACGTCCGGAGCGGTTTCCATAAGTATGTCCTTGCCTACGATACCGATATCCGCCGCATGATGTTCGACATAAACTGCCACATCACTGGGTTTGACGAAGAGGAACCTGATCCTCTGTTCCGTGTTTTCGACTATTAGTTTTCTGCCTTTCTCATCGAATCCGGGGCAGCCGAAACCGGCTTCCTGAAGCATTTTGTATACCCTGTTTCCCAGCCTGCCTTTAGGCAGGGCGATGTTCAGCATATCTTCCGGCGCCGAACTGTCCGCGTCCTTCTGCGTAAGCCGGCTTCGGCCGGATCTGCCTATCTCATTGAGATAGAGGGCAAAGCCTATGCCTTCGGCCTTCTTTCCGAAAAGCATCATAGCCCTGTCGTACTGCCCGCCGGCCAGAACGTTCCGGCCGCTGTTCTTCAGGTATCCGCGAAAAATTATTCCATTATAATAATCAATGTCATTCACCATGGACAGGTCTGCCTGTATCTTTCCGGCGCAGCCCATTTCCCTGAGCCCGCTGCATATATCCTGCAGCTGGTCCAGAGCTTTTTCCATCGCTTCGTTGACCGCCAGTTTTCTTGCAGCCTTGATGGTCCCTGCTACCGGTCCGTAAAGTCTGGTTATGCCGCACAGGGTCTCCGTCTGATCTTCACTGAGTCCTGCCATAGCCGACACCTTCCTTATTCCGTCGGAATTTTTGTTCCTTATGAGTTTCAGCAGGTGGAAATAATCCTCTTCAGCAAGCTTCATGCTGCGCAGCAGTTCCACTGCGAAATCCATATGCGATATCTCCAGGACATGATCGCTGCTTACAGTCTTCAGTGTCCTGGCTGCCAGTGCCACCGTTTCGGTTATGCCTTCCTGTCCTACTTTGCCTATGTATTCCAGTCCCATCTGAGGTATTTCCTTGAAGGTATGACTGTCCTTGCTTTCACGATATACGTTTTCTATATAATAAAGCTTCTCAGTCTTGTCGCCGGCAGCTCTGGTATTTTTGATGATGCTGAGGGTGACGTCCGGCTTGAGGGCCAGCAGCCTGCCGTCAAGATCCGTGAAAGTTATGACTTTTTCTCCCCCCAGGAAATCTTTGTTGGCAGCGTAAAGACCGTATTCCTCGAATCTGCTTATTTTATATTTTTTATATCCGTATTCCTCAAAGATCTCTCTTAATTTAAGAGTTGCGATCTCTTCGGGTTTCAGATTTGCTATAGGATAATTCATTTGTTTATCTGCTCCTGAAATTCTATGTATTCAGCTTCTCTGTCGTTGGTTAACGAGTTAACGAGCTAAAGTGCTAACTTATGCAAGTGTTATTATAACATAAAAAGTAAGCTTGTAAACCCCTGAAATCAATGTCTGACTATTCTGGAAAGGTCTGTACGACAAACATGTCCGATGCGATGTTTTTCGATTTATCATAAAAAGGTGTTGACTAAGCCGCAACGTCGTGCTACCATGAAAAAATCAGATACCACTTAAACCTTTGAGGGAGAGTGAGTAAGCTTTGACACTTGCAGATGAGAGAGTTGCCGGCGGTGAGATGGCAGCATGTAAAGGCAGAGCCGAATGGACTCCTGAGGGCGAGCAGAACGGATCATTCCAAGTAAGCGAGACGGAGAATAAACTTCGTTAACAAACTGAGCATATGACAGTATGCGCAGAGCGGACGCAACAGACGTCAAGCCGGGTGGCACCGCAAGAGATTTCATCACTCTTGTCCCAGCAGATAACTGGGACAGGAGTGTTTTTGATTTAGCCGCTCCTGTACATACGAAAATCGAAAGGAGAAACAAAAATGAATACCGAATCTAATATCCCTTATAAAATTTATCTGAACGAATACGAAATACCCGAAAACTATTATAATGTCAGAGCAGACATGAAGAAAAAACCGGCGCCGCTGCTGAACCCCGGAACACTGAAACCAATGACAGCCGGGGAGCTGGGCGGCGTTTTCTGCGACGAACTGGTACAGCAGGAGCTGAACGACACCGACAGACTCATCCCCATTCCGCAGGACATCAGAGATTTTTACAAAATGTACAGACCTTCTCCTCTTGTAAGAGCTTACTGTCTGGAAGAAAAACTGCAGACACCTGCAAAGATCTACTACAAATTCGAAGGCAACAATACAAGCGGAAGCCACAAACTCAACTCCGCGATAGCTCAGGCTTACTATGCTAAAAAACAGGGCCTGAAGGGCGTAACGACAGAAACCGGCGCCGGTCAGTGGGGCACTGCTCTTTCCATGGCATGCGCATACCTGGATCTGGACTGCAAAGTTTACATGGTAAAGGTTTCATATGAGCAGAAGCCCTTCCGCCGCGAAGTCATGAGGACTTACGGAGCATCTGTAACTCCTTCGCCTTCCGAAAGTACGGAAGTCGGCAAAAAGATACTCGCCGAGCATCCCGGAACTACAGGAAGTCTCGGCTGTGCGATCTCAGAAGCGGTCGAAGCTGCAGTTTCCACCGAAGGTTATCGATACGTGCTCGGAAGCGTCCTGTCACAGGTACTGCTCCACCAGAGCATAATAGGTCAGGAAACTCTGGCAGCGCTTGACAAATACGGCATAACCGCAGACATCATCATCGGATGCGCCGGCGGCGGCTCCAACTTCGGCGGACTTATTTCCCCGCTTATGGGCCAGAAGCTGCGCGGTGAAAAAGACTATCGTTTCATCGCTGTCGAGCCGGCATCATGTCCGAGCATGACAAGAGGCCAGTATGTATACGATTTCTGCGACACAGGCAAAGTCACTCCCCTGGCAAAGATGTACACTCTCGGCAGCGGATTCATTCCTTCACCTAACCATGCCGGCGGTCTGCGATATCACGGTATGAGTTCTATCGTATCTGAACTTTACGATCAGGGTCTCATCGAGGCAAGAAGCTACGAGCAGACTGAGGTTTTCAAGGCAGGTGAAGAATTCGCAAGATGCGAAGGTATCCTCCCCGCACCTGAAAGCAGCCACGCAATAAAGGCGGCTGTCGACGAAGCCCTCAAATGCAGGGAAACAGGCGAAGAAAAGAATATCGTATTCGGTCTGACAGGCACAGGATATTTCGATATGGTAGCATATCAGCAGTTCAACGACGGAACGATGACCGACTATATTCCTACTGACGATGACATCAAAGCAGGACTTGCAGGCATCCCGCAGTTCCCCGGAAATGAAATCAAATAGAATATTTTGCCTGTTTTCCAATATACAATGATAAAATGATAATGAATAATTAAACTGACTATTATATATTTAAATTCTTTGATTAAACAGCTGCAAAAAAGGACAGCATCCTGTATCAAACAGATTGCCGTCCTTTTTTGGTGCTTGATTTGCATGTTGCTGCAATCATATATTCTCTGTAACTTTCCTCTCTACCACCCTGAATTTAAAAAAAACAGTACAATAATGAATATAATATGTTAAAATTATTATATTCATTGGTGCTTAATCTTATGGGGGTGCACAATGAAAATATTATTGGGGGAAGTAAAAAACGATTTTGACGGCTGCTATATTTTTTGTATTGCCGCCTATTTTTGTATACTGAAAAAATATGAATAATACTTTTATTGCTCACAAAAGGCCTTCAGATGGTGCAGAACAGTTACTTATAAATCATCTGTTGAATACTGCTGATCTGGCACAAGAATTCGCGGAACAGTTTAATAACGGCGATTATGGTTATATTTGCGGATTGTTGCATGATGCAGGTAAATATTCAAAAGAATTTCAAAAAAGAATAATGGAAGACGGTCCTAAATGTGATCATTCCACGGCAGGAGCGGTTATAGCTTCTGAAACAAATAATTTTTCGAGAATATTTTCATACTGCATCGCAGGCCATCACTGCGGACTGCAGGATTTTGGCTTTTTTTCCGATACAGGCTGCGAAGGCACCTTAAGCAGCAGACTCTCAGAAGAATATTTGAAAAACATCCCTGACTACGGCAGCTACAAACGAGAAATTTCAAAAGATAAATTGCATCTTAACACCCCGCCTGCACTTAATCTCCCTGCGAATAGAAGCCTTTATGGATTTTCATATTATTTATTTATAAAAATGCTTTATTCTTCCCTGGTTGACGCTGACTATCTTGATACCGAACATTTTATGAACGCCGGCAAAATAAAGAGAGGTAATATCTGTGAACTTGAAGAATTAAAAAAGCTGCTGGATTTAAAACTGAATTCATTCCAAGACAGTCATGACCTTCTAAATATCAAAAGGCACGAAATTCTAAGGGATTGCATAAATTCGTCTTCAGAAAAGCCGGGGATCTTCTCTCTGACAGTTCCCACTGGCGGAGGCAAAACTTTATCTAGCATGGCCTTTGCTCTCAATCATGCTATAAAATATCATAAAAACAGAATAATATATGTAATACCATATACGAGCATTATTGAGCAGAATGCAAAAATATTTTCGGATATATTCGGCGAAAATAACATCCTGGAACACCATTCAAATTATGATTTTGATTCATCTGAAAATAATATTTATGATAATAAAAAACTCGCTTCTGAAAACTGGGATATGCCAGTAATCGTTACGACCAATGTCCAGTTTTTTGAGTCTGTTTTTTCCAATAAATCTTCCAGAAATCGCAAACTTCATAATGTAGCTGACAGTGTGATAATTTTTGATGAAGCACAAATGCTTCCTCTGGAATATCTCTGTCCCTGTGTTAACGCTATCTGCGAACTGGTACGAAATTACAAATGTACTGCCGTATTATGCACAGCAACACAGCCCGCGCTGAATGATATGATTTCTGAGGATGTAATGCCGAAAGAAATCGCACATGATCCCAAAGACTTATACGAAACCTTTAAGAGAGTCGATGTAATAAATAAAGAACTGATGGAAACAGATGAACTTGTCGAAAACATTCTTGCCCTCGATCAGTGCCTGACGATCGTGAATACACGTAAACACGCGCTCAAGATTTATTCTAAGTTAAATTCAGCAGGAGGAAAAGGAATTTTTCATTTATCTACCCTGATGTGCCCCAGGCACAGGACCGCAGTAATAAATGAAATCCGCAGCAAGTTAAAAAAAGGGGAAAGCTGCAGAGTGGTTTCCACAAAACTGATCGAGGCAGGGGTAGACATAGATTTCCCTACAGTGTTCCGAAGCCAGGCCGGAAGCGACTCTATCGTACAGGCTGCAGGCAGGTGCAACAGAGAAGGGAAACTCAAAGATAAAAATGGCAGCCTTTTAAAAGGTCAGGTAATAGTTTTCAAACCCGAAGAAGAATACTATAAAAATCAGCCTGCAGGATTCAGGCTTCCTATCGAAATCGCAGAAATGGTGCAACGGAATCATCCTGATATTATTTCTCTTGACGCTGTAGAAGAATATTTTAAAAAGCTTTATTACTTCCGAGGCCCCGAAGGCACAGATACAAAAAAAATATCCGAGAGAATCCAAAAAGGAATGCCAAAACTGGCGAAATCAGCAGATGACTGCTTTCAATATGAATTCAGACAGATAGCCGGCGATTTTAAAATCATAGACGAAGATTCATACGGGATCATCATTCCCTATGATGATGACGCAAAGAAACTGATCGCCCAATTGACATACACAGAATACATTGGAGCTGTTTTGCGAAAGCTGCAAAGATATACTGTTAATATATATCACAGAGAATATATGAACCTGTCGGAAGCGGGACTTCTGGAAAATATTTCCGAAAACACAGCGGTCCTGCTTGATATAAAATCTTACAGCAGATATACCGGACTGGATATATCAGAACGCAAAGGATCTGCACTTTATTATTAATATGAACCAGGAGGTAAAAGAAAATGGGATACGGTGTAAATGTGGAATTATGGGGAGATTATGCACTCTTTACAAGACCAGAATTCAAAGTCGAAAGAGTAAGCTATGACATCATCACGCCTTCTGCCGCAAGAGGTATACTCGAAGCTATATACTGGAAGCCTGCTATAAAATACATGATAGACAAAATACATGTATATAACGAACCGAAGTTTACCAATATAAGAAGGAATGAAATTTCTTCAAAGATATCATCCAATGAAGCAAAAAAACTTATGGAAGGCAACAAAACAGCAAAATCATATATCAACACCAGAGACGTAATACAGCAGAGAGCATCTGCAATCATAAGAGAACCCAGATATGTCATAGAGGCTCACTTTGAACTTACTGATAATGCCGGACCGGACGACACTGAAGAAAAGCACTACAATATTTTACTGCGCCGACTCAGAAAGGGCCAGTTTTTTCATCAGCCCTGTTTCGGCTGCAGAGAATTTCCTGCACATTTCAGACTGATAGAAGAAGAAATCCCCGCAAGCGAACTGACCGGAGAGAAAGATCTCGGATTTATGCTGTATGATATGGATTTTTCGGACAGAGAAAATATAGTTCCTATGTTTTTCAGAGCCAGAATGGAAAACGGAACAGTCGATCTTGATAATATAGAAATCGTGAGGTGATGTTAATGATAATCAATGCACTGGCGAAGTACTACGACATACTGGCTGAAGACGAGGATTCTGACATTGCGCTTCCAGGATTCAGCGAAATAAAAGTATCCTATGCCCTTAACCTTTCGGGAAAAGGACATCTGCTCAATATCATTCCTCTGGAAATCTCAAACGGGACAAGAAATATGCCAAGGATGATGATGGTACCGGAACAATTTAAAAGAGCAGGGACAAAACCCTATCCATATTTTCTTTGTGACAAAGCAGAATATATGCTTGGTCTCGCAAAAACAAACGCCGGGCAAAAAGAAAAAAACAAAGCAGAAGAAAAATTCAACGCATTCAAAAAAATGAACTGCGAAATACTGAAAAAATCAGAAACCGAAGAAGGCAACGCAGTTATTGATTTTCTGAATACCTGGAACTGTATCGATGCTGCGGAAAACCCTATTGTGGCCGAATATAAAGATGCCATAGAAAAAAACGGCAATCTGGTCTTTAAAATCGAAGGGAAAAACAGTTTTGTACATCAAAACAAAAAAATTCAGGAAGTTTGGCTGGCCATACAAAATGCAGCCGACGATGACGAAAACAGTCTCTGCATCATAACAGGGGAGAAAACACCGATTGCGCGTGTACACCCGGCGATCTCAGGTCTTTACGGCGGCCAGACAATGGGAAATACTTTAATAGGATTCCAGAAAGGCGCAGGTGCATATGAATCTTATGGGAAAAAAGACAGTCAGGGATTCAATTCACCTGTTGGTAAATCTACAGTATTCGCATATGGAACTGTTTTAAACAAGCTTCTGTCGAATAATGAATCAAAAATGCATTTCGGTGATACTACCATGATATTCTGGGCAGAAACATCCTCTGATGCCTACAGAGATGCTTTTGCTATAATTATGGATCCCGGAGAGCTCCACGAGACCAGCGGGAACCAAAGAGATCCTGTTGCCATAAAAGAGATCCGTGGAATCCTGGAAAAAATATCCGACGGCGAAATGGTTAAAGACAACAGCCTCTTTGATGATACGGTTCAATTCCATATCCTGGGTCTGTCTCCAAATGCAGCCCGTATTTCCATACGTTTTTATATGGAAAATTCTTTCGGATATTTTATAAAAAATATCCAGCAACATTATTCTGATATAAAAATAGAACGGCAATACGAAAGCGAAACTGTTATTATACCGCCATGGAAAATACTGAAAGAAACCGTAGCTCCAACCTCAAAAGACAAATCAGCATCTCCAGTCCTGTCTGGTAGTCTTATGCGTGCGATACTGAATGGGCAGGAATATCCCAGATCATTATACGAATCTATTATGATACGAATACGTGCGGACAAAAAGATCAATTATATAAAATCAAGCATAATAAAAGGTTATTTCTTAAGATATTGCAAAGCAGAAAATTGTAAGGAGGTACTACAAGTGTCACTAAATGAAAGCAGTGTTAACAAAAGCTACCTTTTGGGAAGACTGTTCGCTGTGCTTGAAAAAACGCAAAAAGATGCGAACCCAAATATCAATGCAACAATCAAAGACAGATATTTCAATTCGGCATGCGGCACTCCCGGAAATGTTTTTCCGGTGCTTTTGAAACTATCCAATCACCATATTTCCAAAGCTGAATACGGGTACATAAATGAAAACCGAATTAAAACTATTCTGGATAAACTGGAGGCCGATAAAGAGCCTTTTCCAAAAAGATTATCTCTTGATGAACAGGGATTATTTATATTGGGTTATTATCATCAGATGAATGCTTTATATAAGAAAAAGGAGGATAATTAAATGAGTAATGTGTTAAAAAACAGGTATGAATTCACAATCTTATTCGAAGTGGAAAACGGGAATCCCAACGGCGATCCGGACGCAGGCAATATGCCCCGCACAGACCCGGAAACCGGTTACGGCATTGTTACTGACGTCTGTCTGAAAAGAAAGATCCGCAATTATATTGAGACCTGTAAAGGAGACTCTTCTGGATATCGTATTTATATCAAAGATGGCATACCTTTGGAAACGAGCGACAAAGAGGCTTTCACTTATGTGGGGATCAAAGAATCAGAAGCACAGGCAAAGAAAAAAGATATCGACGATAAGATTAAAGATTTTATGTGCAGAGAATTTTATGATATACGTGCTTTCGGCGCAGTAATGACAACTTTCGTAAAAGCGAAACTGAATTGCGGACAGGTTCGCGGTCCGGTTCAGTTAGGTTTTGCAAAAAGCATAGATCCTATAATGCCTCAGGAAATAACCATAACCAGAGTAGCGATAACTACTGAAAAAGATGCTGAAAAAAAAGAAACTGAAATGGGCAGAAAACATATTGTCCCATACGCTCTTTACAGAGCAGACGGTTATATCTCTGCCAATCTGGCCAGTAAAAGCACCGGTTTCACGGAAGAAGACCTTGAACTTTTATGGCAAGCTATAATCAATATGTTTGAAACAGATCATTCTGCAGCCAGAGGCAAAATGTCTGTAAGAGAATTGATAGTTTTCAAACACAGCAGCGAATTAGGCAACTGTCCCGCATATAAATTGTTTGAAGCGGTTAAAATCAGTAAAAAAGAAGATGTCATTTCTCCCAGACAATACTCAGACTATGAAATAAAAATAAACGAAAAAGAAATACCGGATGATGTAGAAATGAGGCGAATGATTTAATGTACAGAGAAGAAGACTATCTTCTTTTATCCGGAATCCAGCATTTTGCATTCTGCAGACGGCAATGGGCTCTGATACATATCGAGCAGCAGTGGCAGGAAAACCTGCGTACGATAGAAGGCAATATTCTGCATAAGAAAGCCCACGATATCGATTCCTCAGAAAAACGCGGCGATCTTCTGACAATAAGAGGCATGCCGGTAGCCTCTGCTGAACTTGGACTTAATGGTGTATGTGATGTCGTTGAATTTAAAAAAAATCCTGACGGGGTGGAGATATTCGGATCAGAAGGAAAATATAAAGTCACCCCTGTAGAATATAAAAAAGGAAAACCGAAGGAAGAAGATTTCGATGCTCTCCAGTTGACCGCACAGGCTATGTGTCTTGAAGAAATGCTTCTTTGTGAGATTGCAAAGGCATATTTGTATTATGGTGAAACCAGACACAGAACAGAAATTCTTCTGACAAGCGACCTTCGAGACACTGTAATAAAATGCTGCAGTGAAATGCATCAGCTTTATGATAAGAAATATACACCTAAGGTAAAAATTTCAAAACGTTGCAATGCATGTTCGTTAAAAGATTTATGCATCCCGAAATTATGCAAAAATAGATCAGTCAAAAAATACCTTACTGACCACCTGAAAGAGGAATCGCAATGAGGAAACTGCTAAACACTCTGTATATTACTTCTCCGGACAAATATCTTGCCCTTGACGGCAAGAATATTGTAATCTATGCTGAAAAAAAAGAAATCGGCAGAATGCCGCTGCATAATCTGGAAAGTATAGTTACCTTCGGGTATTCTGGAGTAAGTCCTGCCTTGATGGGCGCCTGTGTGGAAAATAACATATTCTTATATTTCATGAGTCAGCACGGAAAATTTCTTGCACAGGTATCTGGAGAAATGAAGGGTAATGTAATACTGAGGAAAGAACAATACCGCATTTCTGACAATGAGGAAAAAAGCTGCGGGATAGCAAAAAATATCATTATAGGGAAAGTGTTCAACAGCAGATGGGTACTTGAACGTATGACTAGAGACTATCCTATGAGAATAGATGTCGAACATATAAAACAGATATCAAAAACAATGAATGAAATCCTGAAAAGCATATCCGCCGCATCTACGCTGGACGAATTAAGGGGTCTTGAAGGAAACGCTGCCAGCCAGTATTTTTCGGTTTTTGATAACATGATACTGCAAAATAAAAATGATTTTTATTTTCATGAAAGGAATAAACGTCCGCCTGTAGATAATGTAAATGCAATGCTTTCTTTTATGTACTCTATTTTAGCCGGCATGGCTGCTTCTGCACTGTCGACCGTTGGCCTGGATCCTTTTGTCGGCTTTCTCCATCGGGACAGGCCCGGAAGGATCTCTCTTGCCTTGGACATTATGGAAGAGTTACGTTCCGTTTTAGTAGACAGATTTGTCTTATCATTGATTAACAAAAAAGTAGTTTCTTCAAATGGATTCATAAAAAAAGAAAACGGTGCAGTGATCATGACAGATGATACAAAAAAAACATTGCTGGATGCATGGCAATCCAGAAAGCAGGAAACCATCAAACATCCATTTCTTGAAGAAAAAATCCAATGGGGTTTAGTTCCTTATTCTCAGGCAATGCTTCTTGCAAGATATATCAGAGGTGATCTTGATGAATATCCTCCATTCATGTGGAAGTAGGTGATAATTTGCTGATTTTAATCACATATGATGTAAACACAGAAACTGCTGCCGGCAGAAAAAGATTAAGACAAGTAGCAAAGCAATGTGTAAATTATGGGCAGCGTGTGCAAAATTCCGTATTTGAATGTATTATGGATCTGGCAAAAGCCAGAGAAGTCAAAGAAATTCTAATCAATATTATTGATAAAGAAAAAGACAGTCTTCGGTTTTACTATTTAGGCAATAATTATAAAACCAAAGTAGAGCACATAGGGGTAAAACCCAGTATTGATGTTGAAGGCACATTGATAATATAGGTGCGAATATAAAGTGAACAGAAAATCTCAGGCAGACTCGCACCATAATTAAGCACCAATAGTCAAAAAGAAATCAAATAAATTCAAATAATAAAATCCCAATTCCCATATTTTGTGGATTGGTCAATATTTATTAATAAATATTGCGGTCGTCCCCTGCGTGGGGACGTGGATTGAAATATGATGATAGCTATAGCATTGCTCACAGCAGCCATGTCGTCCCCTGCGTGGGGACGTGGATTGAAATGAATATGGGGCTGAGGAGTTCCCGGCATATTATGTGTCGTCCCCTGCGTGGGGACGTGGATTGAAATTATAATTCATGTTGCACGTCAGCACGTCAACAAGTCGTCCCCTGCGTGGGGACGTGGATTGAAATAGAGATGGAAATGATGCCTGCCCCCGGTCTCCAGCGTCGTCCCCTGCGTGGGGACGTGGATTGAAATGCCAATGTTATGATCTGAGCGCATTTGGTCCAGATGTCGTCCCCTGCGTGGGGACGTGGATTGAAATCTTTATATGGCCAATGGATCAGCTCTCCCTGCTTTGTCGTCCCCTGCGTGGGGACGTGGATTGAAATCCATACTGGTATGATCCTTATTCCAGGATCTGATAGTCGTCCCCTGCGTGGGGACGTGGATTGAAATAGATGATGCTGGATCTGGGATCCACAGAAGATGAGGTCGTCCCCTGCGTGGGGACGTGGATTGAAATGTTCCGAGTATCGCTACATATCGATCTGATACTGATGTCGTCCCCTGCGTGGGGACGTGGATTGAAATATGAATACTGACGTGGATCTCGGTACGAGTGACAAGTCGTCCCTGCGTGGGGACGTGGATTGAAATCATCCTCGTCATATGCTGTAAGCGTCTGAGCTGTGTCGTCCCCTGCGTGGGGACGTGGATTGAAATTTTTACCGTATCCTTAATATGATTTTTAATAACACAAAAGCAAAATTACAGATACATCCGTCAGTCTTTCTTCATCCTGATCTGTGCTGCCTTTGCGTGAGCCGTCAGCCCTTCCCCTTCTGCCATGGCCGAAACAAGAGGCGCTATATTCTCCGATGCTGCCGCCGTCATTTTCTGATGCGTGCATACCTTAAGAAAAGTGCCTGTCCATACGCCGCCGGTGTATCTTGCCGCACCCAGCGTAGGCAAAGTATGGTTCGTTCCGCTGGCATAATCCCCGAAAACTTCTGCAGTATTCTGACCTATGAAAAGCGACCCGTAATTATGCAGGCGGTCAAGTATTATATTTTCCTTGTCTTCTGCTATACATACTTCCAGATGTTCCGGAGCATATCCATTGGCATATTCCGCCGCCTCTGCGAGGTCTTCTGCCAGGAGCACCTCTCCGTAATCCTGCCAGGAGCAGGCAGCGATATCTGCGATATCCAGCTCCTTAAGCTGGCTTTCCACCGCCCTTATCACTTCGTTCCCCAGGCTTTCGTCAGTAACTACAGCTATGCCCTTAGCTACTTTATCATGTTCCGACTGCGCAAGGATATCCGCCGCTATTATAGCGGGATCCGCTGTCCTGTCGGCGATTATCAGAACTTCGCTGGGTCCTGCAAGAAAATCTATGCCGACCTGTCCGAAACACTGCCTTTTTGCCTCAGTCACATAACTGTTCCCGGGTCCTACCATCATGTCCACCGGAGCTATCTGCGCTGTTCCGTAAGATACTGCCGCAACCGCCTGAGCACCTCCGAGTACATATATCTCATCTATTCCGGCTATGTCCATGGCCGCCAGTGTCCTGGGATCTATCCTGTCCGTGCCCTTCATTGCAGGGGAACAGGCTATGATCCTCTTCACTCCCGCAGTTTTTGCCGGTATCCCCAGCATCAGAGCGGTGGAATAAAGAGGATAGCTTCCTCCCGGCACATAACAGCAGCAGGCTTCCACAGGTATTATCCTGTGCCCCAGATATACGCCTTCCATAGGTTCGAAGCCGTCCACAGCGCGTAAGGATTTAATCTGCTCCGACGCGAATGCCCGGATGTTCGCTGCTGCTGCACGGATATTGCTTATCATCTCAGATCCGGCTGATTCATAAGCCTCTTTTATCTCTTCCCTTGTGATCCTGAGATCTCTGCGGCGGCATCCGTCGAATTTCTCGTTATATCTTATGAGAGCATCATCGCCCTCCGTCCGTATCTCTTCGATTATAGCCCGTACGTTTTCTCTCAGATCTGCCGCGTCTGCAAGAGTCCTGGGCTTTGCGCTTTTCAATTCCTTCATTCTTCATAAACTCCCTTTAGTATTTCGATTTCCTTTGCATAACCTGCAAGATCATTTGGTGTCTCCAGTATGAAAGGCAGACCTCTGAGCTTCGGATGACTGACAATTCTGCTCAGCGTTTCCAGGCCGAGTTTTCCTTCTCCTATCCTGGCGTGCCGGTCTTTTCCGGAACCCGGCGGGTTGAGGCTGTCGTTTATATGTACGGCTTTCAGCCGTTCCAGTCCTATGACAGTGTCGAAGTCCTTCACGACTCCGTCAAGATCGTTTATTATATCATATCCCGCGTCGCTTATATGACAGGTATCCAGACATACTCCGATCTTATCCTTCAGGTCTGTTCTGTCTATTATGCTTCGCAGTTCTTCGAACCTGCAGCCTATCTCGCTTCCCTTGCCTGCCATGGTCTCCAGCAGTACTATGGTAGACTGCTCCGGCTTCAGAATCTCATTGAGCAGCTCAGCTGTTAGTTCTATGCCCTTTTCGACGCCCTGTCCCACATGGCTCCCCGGATGAAGATTGTAATAACTGCCGGGAAGGTATTCCATCCTCTTCATGTCGTCTTCCATTGCTATGAATGCGAACCCCCTGACTTTTTTATCGGCAGAGCATGGGTTGAGCGTATACGGGGCATGGGCCACCAGCGGACCGATATGGTCTCTGTCCATGATTTCCAGAAGCAGACGTACATCTTCCTCATCTGTTTTCTTTGCCTTTCCGCCCCGGGGATTCCTCGTAAAAAAGGCAAAGGTCCCGGCTCCTATGGAAACGGCTTCCCTGCCCATATGTTCATATCCTTTTGCCGCCGAAAGGTGGCATCCTATTTTAAGCATTTCGTTCATCCTTTAAAATCATCGGCCTGTCCGGAAGATTTTTCGATTCTTTTATGATGCAGACCCTGTCCGTTTGAATGGATCTGTTTCGACTGTATATATTTATTATAACATAAGTGAACAGCACATACCATCAGATACCCCCTCACAGAGTGTGCCTTTCTGCCAGCAATATGTTAAAAAACGGACGCGGTTTCCGCCGCGTCCGTCGTATCCTTCCGCACTGCAGAAAGAAAAACCTTAAATGTCACTCCATCACTGCGCCCCTGTTGGCGCCGGTGACGTTCCTCTGATATCTGACCAGCCATCCGGTCTTCACCCTGGGTTCCGGAGCCTTGTATCCTGCTCTCCTCCTGGTGAACTCCTCATCAGACACATCGGCGCTGATGACTGCGCCGGGGATATCTATATGGATCATATCCCCTTCTTTCAGGAGACCGATCTCGCCGCCCATGGCTGCTTCAGGACATACATGCCCTATGGAAGCGCCGCGGCTGGCGCCGCTGAACCTGCCGTCGGTTATCAGCGCTACTGTCTTGTCTTTTTTCATTCCTGCAAGAGCGCTGGTGGGATTGAGCATCTCTCTCATTCCCGGACCGCCTTTAGGTCCTTCGTAACGGATGACTACCACGTCTCCGTCCTTTATTCCTCCGGCATATATGGTCTTTATGGCTTCGTCTTCACTGTCGAAGACTCTGGCCGGTCCGCTGTGCACCTGCATCTCGGGCGCGACTGCGCTTCTCTTGACAACACAGCCGTCTTTTGCGATATTCCCCCACATTACTGCAAGGCCGCCGGTCTCGCTGTAGGGTTCTTCCACATGCCTTATGACTTCATAATCCTTTACTGTGCAGCCTTCCATGTTTTCGCCTACTGTTCTGCCGGAAGCCGTAATGAGGCTTTTGTCTATCAGTCCCTTTTTATCCAGTTCGCTGAATACGGCACGGATACCGCCCGCATTGTTGAGATCCTGCATATGATGGGGACCTGCCGGCGCCAGATGACAGAGATTCGGGACCTTCGCACTGAATTCATTGAATATCTTAAGATCCATGTCTATCCCCGCTTCGCTGGCTATAGCCAGAAGATGCAGCACACTGTTGGTGGAGCATCCCAGCGCCATATCGCAGGCCAAAGCATTGCTTATAGATCTTTCGTTTATGATGTCCCTGGCCTTTATATCCTTTTCGATCAGTCCCATTATCGCCATTCCCGCATGTTTTGCCAGGCGCAGCCTGTCGCTGTGCACAGCCGGTATGGTCCCGTTGCCGGGAAGCGCTATGCCTATTGCCTCGCACAGACAGTTCATGCTGTTGGCTGTATACATCCCCGCACACGACCCGCATCCGGGGCATATGCCCTGTTCATATTTCATGAGCTCATCATCGTCTATCATTCCGGCTTTTCTCGCGCCCACGGCCTCGAAAATTTTTGAAAGGCTTACTTCTTTACCGTCTACCGTTCCGGCCATCATCGGCCCTCCGGAGCATACCACGGCTGGCACATTCATCCTTACGGCACCCATTACCATGCCCGGTATTATTTTATCGCAGTTGGGCACCAGAACCAGCCCGTCCATCATATGGGCCTGGGTCATGGTCTCCACGCTGTCGGCTATCAGCTCACGGCTGGCCAGAGAATATTTCATGCCGGCATGGCCCATGGCTATTCCGTCGCATACGCCTATGGAAGGCATTTCTATGGGAGTCCCGCCTGCCATCCTCACTCCGGCTTTGACCGCGTCAGTGATCTTGTCCAAGTTCATATGACCCGGAACTATCTCGCTGTGAGCAGATATAACGCCGATAAGAGGTCTGTCCAGTTCTTCTCTGGTATATCCCAGAGCATAGAAAAGGCTGCGCATGGGCGCACGTTCTATGCCCCGGGTGACTTGTTCGCTTCTGAGTTTCATAGGATCCTCCTATTTTTTCAGCCAGCTCATCATTTTACGCAGTTCAGCGCCTGTCTTGCAGAGCTGATGCTCGTTTTCCTTCATCCTGGTAGTCAGGAACCTGGACTGTCTGCCTGCTGACATCTCGGTAACGAATTCACTGGCAAATTCTCCGTTCTGGATCCTTCCGAGTATGTTCTTCATGGCTTTCCTTGATTCTTCGCCTATTACCTGTCGGCCTGCGTAATAATCGCCGTATTCCGCAGTATTGGAAACGGATTTTCTCATCATTTCGAATCCGCCGCTGTTGATGAGGTCAACTATGAGTTTCATTTCATGTATGCATTCGAAATATGCCATTTCCGGTTCATATCCTGCTTCTACAAGCGTCTCGAATCCGGCCTTCATCAGCTCTGTGACGCCGCCGCAGAGTACTGCCTGTTCGCCGAAAAGATCGGTCTCTGTTTCTTCTCTGTAGGAAGTCTCCAGGATCCCCGCACGGCCGGCACCGATGCCGCTTGCATATGCCAGCGCATATTCCTTTGCCTTGCCGGATACGTCCTGATGTACAGCTATAAGGCTTGGAACGCCCTTGCCTTCCAGGTACTGGCTTCTTACTGTATGACCGGGCCCCTTGGGAGCTACCATGATGACATCCAGATAGTCGGCAGGTTTTACCAGCTGATAATGGATATTGAAACCATGTGCAAACATCAGCACATTGCCTTCCTTCATATGGGGAGCTACCTGAGTGTTGTAGATATCTGCGGCCTTTTCATCAGGCACCAGCATCATGACGAAATCGCCCTTTTCTGCTGCTGTTTCCACATCCACTACTTCCAGACCTGCATCCTTTGCAGACTGAGCGCTCTTTGAGTCCGGCCTCAGGCCTACTACTACTTTGACTCCGCTTTCGTTGAGGTTCTGTGCATGAGCGTGGCCCTGGCTGCCGAATCCTATTATGGCAACGGTCTTGCCGTCCAGAAGTTTCAGATCACAATCCTGGTCATAATACTTTTTAATCATTTTTATTCTCCTTTTCCTGCCATCCTCTTTCAATGGCTGTTATTCCTGTTCTGCAGACTTCCACGATCTCGTAGCAGTCCAGCATATTCATCATGCCGTCTATTTTTTCCGGCGCTCCTGTGATTTCTATAATCATGCTTTCCTTGGAAAGATCGATTATTTTACCTCTGTATATTTCAACTATCTCCCGTATTGCAGCTCTTTCGTCTTTGTCAGCTTTGACCTTAAGCAGCAGCAGTTCTCTGAAAAGGCTTCCTTCCTTTTCCAGAGTGAATATGTCTCTTACTACTTCCAGTTTGTCAGTCTGAGAGATTATCTGAGCCAGAGAAAGTTCGTCCCCTTTGAACACTATGGTTATCCTGGAGATGTCAGGATCGTTCGTAGCGGAAACTGTCAGAGAATCTATATTGAAGCCGCGTCTTCCGAAAAGGCTAACGACTCTTGCCAGCACTCCTGACTGGTTATCGACGAAAATGCTTATCACTTCTTTTTTCAAAGCCATGGTCCCGCTCCTTTCTCACCCTATTATCATGTCTTCCACAGTCCCTCCGCTCGGGATCATCGGAAGAACTCTTTCTTCTCTGCCTATTATGCATTCTATCCATACCGGTCCGTCTTCTTTCATGGCCTTCGAAAAAGCCTCTCTGAACTCGTCGAGAGTCTTCGCTCTGAAGCCTTTAAGTCCGAACCCTTCCGCCAGCTTGACGAAATCCGTTTTTCTTTCAGGCGCCGTGGCTGAGAATCTCTTTCCGTAAAACGAAGTCTGCCACTGATATACCATTCCCAGAACGCTGTTGTTCATTATTATCGTTATTATAGGGAGGTTCTGGCTAACTGCAGTGCATGCTTCGTTCAGGTTCATATGGAAAGAGCCGTCGCCGGTGAAATGTATCACGCGTTTTTCGGGGCATCCTATCTGTGCTCCTATGGCTGCTCCGTATCCGAAACCCATAGTCCCAAGCCCGCCGCTGGTTATGAAGTTCTCTGTCTTGTCATGTTTCAGGTACTGGGCCGCCCACATCTGATGCTGTCCCACATCGGTAACGTATATAGTCTCCTTATCGGTCATATCGCACACGCTGCCTATTATCTCACTGGGGTGCATTTCGGCGTCGCTGCTCTTGACATCGCCGGTGACTTTCTTCATCTCAATGACTTCGTTCATCCAGTCAGTGCGTTTTTTCTTCTCGATCATGGGTATGAGCGTGAAAAGGAAATCATTGGCGTCGCAGACCATGCTGTGATCCACCACCACATTTTTATTGATCTCGCTTTTGTCTATGTCTATCTGTATCTTAACGGCTTTTTTTGCGAATTTTTTCGGGTTCAGCGCCACCCGGTCGCTGAATCTCGTACCTATAGCGAGAAGAAGATCGGCGCTGTCCACCGCCTTATTTGAAGCTATGCTGCCATGCATGCCGATAAGTCCTATATTATGAGGGTCGTCCGCGCACAGTACGCCCGAAGCCATTATTGTATGGGCAGCGGGTATATCACCTTTGGCAAGAAAATCCTTCAGGTTATCGCCTGCTTTCGCCGCTCCGGTCCCTCCTCCAAAATATACCACAGGTTTCCTTGATTTGTTAATCAATTCTGCAATATTTTTTATTTCTTTTTTATTTATTTCGGCCGGAATTTTCGGTTCTTCCGGCATTTTTGTACTTTTGTAGTCCATCTGAGCGCCGGTGACATCCTTGGTTATATCCACCAGCACAGGTCCTTTCCTTCCCGATGAGGCGATCCTGAAAGCATCGTTCAGCGCGCCCGGAAGATCTTCTATTTTATTCACGAAAAAATTATGCTTCGTCACAGGAAGCGTCACGCCTGTGATATACACTTCCTGAAAAGCATCTCTGCCTACGAGGTTGTTCGGGACATTGGCAGTTATGGCCACCATGGGGATACTGTCCATATATGCAGTCGCTATCCCTGTGACCAGATTGGTAGCTCCCGGTCCGCTGGTAGCAAAGACCACGCCCGTTTTCCCGGTCGCTCTTGCATATCCGTCTGCGGCATGCGCCGCTCCCTGTTCATGGGCCGACAGAATATGCCTGATCTGATCTCTGTATTCATATAAGGCATCATAAAGATTAAGCGCTGATCCGCCGGGATATCCGAATACAGTGTCGACACCGTGTTCAAGCAGTATTTCTGCTACTATCTCCGACCCTGTGAATTTCATTTTTGCTCTCCTTCCTTTTTCCTCTGATTCTGGGTTTACGGCAATATCTTATGCTGCGAGACTGCAGCATATAGTTCTAATTATACAGGCAAAAATCAAAATGTCAACTTCGTTTTGTTCTGTTGCAACAAAATATTTATATGTTTTATGTGCTTTGCTTACAATTTTTTATTATTTTTTTGATTTTTCTCGGTTTTTTTGAAATCAGAAGGCCAGAAACAATCAAAGACCGGAGCGGGCACTTCCGCTCCGGCGTGTTCCGTCAGCTTTCTGCTATAATTTTTTCGACTTGTATGAAGAGTAGGGGCCGTACAATGTATTCCCCCGTGTCTTGTACGGACGTACTATATAATAGTATCTCTTTTTCTTCTTCAGCTTTTTCTTAGTATATGTCACGGTGGTATTTTGGGTGACAGTCTTTATGCACTTCCATGACTTCCCAGTGCTCTGATATATCATATAGCCCGTTGCGTTGGATATCCTGCTCCAGCTTATTTTTATGGAAGTCCTGCTTTTCTTTTTCAGTGATGTGATCCTGGGTCTGGACATGGGATAATTCACATATATGGATGCATATCCGTATTTTTTATAATTATTCTTGCTGTCATATATCTCGACATAAAGATATGACCGGCCGATAGGATAGGATCCGGAAGGATAGGTTATTCCATATGCTTTGTTTCTATTGTAATAAGATCCAAGTTGATATGTGAGTGTATCATAAACATCGATTAGAGGATTGAATTGGTTAGGACTTAGGTTATTATCTTTAGTATCGGAATAACGTACAATAAATTTTTTGCCCGAAGGAATCTGTGCTGTCCAAAAATAATGATAAGGATAATTACCCGTATCAGTAACACCTACTGTAACCTTGAGATTTGCCCACAAATCAGATGGACTGGAAAAAACACTTCTGCTGCCCGGCGACCAGTGGATCACCGACAGCTTTGAAGTCGCAGACGGTTTATATCGTGTTTCCGCAGAAGCTGAAACCGGGATGACAGATATGATCATTACGGCTGCCGTCATAAGGCTTACGGCCGTTTTTCGTATTTTCATCTCATAAAACCTCTTAAATTGTTTCAGATCGATAAAACAACAGTTGATTATATCATTTTATCGACTATTCTGTCAATTTTGCGATCGTCCGATCTTTCTGCCTGAAAATTTTCCTTGACAATAAGGCCGACATGCATCTATACTATATTTCATAGTCATAAAAGAATATTGCGTTGATGGGAATAAACCATGAAAACAGGCTTTCAGAGAGCAGCCGGCAGGTGAAAAGGCTGCAAGCCGCGGATTGGTGTCTCACCCCGGAGCAGAAACTTTGATGAGCGGGTCCGGTGTTGGCCGGACCAATTAGAGTGGTACCGCGGAAGCTTTGTTTATTACAGCCTTCGTCTCTTGTTTAGGATGAGACGGGGGTTTTTTGATATTCATGCCCGCCGTGGCACAATGGAAAAGAGGAATAAAATGCAGAACTGCAACAAGTACAAGATCGGATATTTCATGCCCCCCGAACGCAGCACGAAGTGGGTAAACAAGGATCACGCAGACAAAGCGCCCGTATGGTGCAGTGTGGATCTCCGGGACGGCAATCAGGCCCTTATCGTGCCCATGAGTCTTGAGGAAAAGCTGGAATTTTTCACCTTCCTCGTAGAACTGGGGTTCAAGGAGATCGAAGTCGGATTTCCTGCAGCTTCTGATACTGAATACGAATTTCTCAGAACGCTGATAGAGAAGGACATGATCCCCGGCGACGTGAAAGTCCAGGTGCTGACTCAGTCCAGAAAGCATATAATCGCCAAGACCTTCGAGGCGCTCAGAGGATCAAAGAATGCCATAGTGCATCTTTACAATTCGACGTCTGTGGCGCAGAGAGAACAGGTCTTCAAAGCGTCCAAAAAAGAAATAATCGATATCGCTGTAAAAGGCGCTAAGCTGATAAAAGAATTCGCGGAAAACGACGACAGCGGAACAAATTACCAGTTCGAATATTCTCCGGAAAGTTTCACAGGCACAGAACCGGAATTCGCAGCAGAGATCTGCAACGCCGTGATCGACATATGGCAGCCTGCACCGGACAGAAATGTCATAATCAATCTGCCGAGCACCGTTCAGATGTCTATGCCCCATGTATATGCCACTCAGATAGAATACATGTGCGATCATCTTAACAGCCGTGAGAATATAATCGTTTCACTTCATCCGCATAACGACCGCGGCACCGGCGTAGCCGACGCGGAGCTGGGCATGCTGGCAGGAGCCGACAGGATCGAGGGGACTCTTTTCGGCAACGGCGAAAGGACAGGCAACGTGGATATCGTGACTCTGGCTATGAACCTTTACACCCACGGCGTGGAGTCCGGGCTTGACTTTTCAGACATGCCGCACATCGTAAAGATGTATGAGAAATTCACGGATATAAAGGTGCATCCGAGACAGCCTTACGGCGGCCAGCTGGCATTCACAGCCTTTTCCGGATCTCATCAGGATGCCATCGCCAAGGGAATGGCTTACCGCGAAGACAAAGGGATCACGCAGTGGGCAGTGCCTTACCTTCCCGTAGACCCTTCGGATCTGGGCAGGGAATACGAAGCCGATGTGATACGTATAAACAGTCAGTCCGGCAAGGGCGGCGTGGCATATATACTTGAACATAATTTCGGCTATACTCTGCCGGCGAAGATGCGGGAAGAAGTAGGCTATATGATAAAGGGAGTTTCCGACAAGAAACACAAGGAGCTCAAGCCTGACGAGGTCTTTGACCTTTTCGACGAAGAATACATCAACTATTTCGATCCTATCGACATAACCGATGCCACGTTCAGAAAAATGTCAGATTACAAAAGCGGCGACGGTATGAAGGTGGACTTAGATGCTGACATCGCAGGAAAAACTTATCATCTCAGCGCAGAAGGCAACGGACGTCTGGACGCAGTGAGCAACGCTCTGCGAAAAAGTCCCTATACTTTCGATTACGAATTCATAACTTATTCGGAACACGCACTGGAATCCGAATCGGATTCGCGGGCGGCAGCCTACGTGGCTATCGCCGATGCCAACGGCTGGATATACTGGGGAGTAGGACTCCACGACGATATAATCTTTGCGTCTATAAATGCGCTGGTCAGTGCCATCAACAGGATGAACAAGATCAGCCACTTTGTGAATTGACAAGGTGCCGCGGCACCTGAGGAGGAAAATGAAATGGGAATGACAATGACACAAAAGATCCTGGCAGAACATGCAGGACTCAGATCGGTAAAAGCCGGCCAGCTGGTGAAAGCGCATCTTGACATGACCCTGGCCAACGATATAACAGCACCTGTCTCAATAAACGAATTCGAAAGAGCAGGCTTCAGCAAAGTCTTCGATAAAAGCAGGATAGCCCTTGTGATGGATCACTTTGTTCCTAACAAAGATATCAAAGCTGCGCAGCAGTGCATGCAGTGCAGAACCTTTGCCAGGAAATTCGATATAGACAATTTTTATGATGCGGGCGAAATGGGCATCGAACACGCTCTCCTTCCGGAAAAGGGACTCGTCGCTCCCGGCGAAGTCATAATAGGGGCAGACTCCCACACCTGCACTTACGGTGCTCTCGGTGCTTTTTCCACCGGCGTGGGCAGTACCGATCTCGCGGCAGGCATGGCAACAGGACAGGCCTGGTTCAAGGTGCCTCCGGCACTGCAGTTCCGCCTGAGCGGAAAACTTTCGAAAAACGTAAGCGGAAAAGATGTTATACTTCATATAATAGGAATGACCGGGGTAGACGGGGCTCTCTACAAATCGATGGAATTCACCGGAGACGGAGTTGCGGAACTGTCCATGGACGACCGTCTCTGTATATCCAATATGGCTATCGAGGCCGGCGGGAAAAACGGCATTTTCCCCGTGGATGATGTGACCAGAGAATATGTAAAAAATCACGGCAACAGAGAATTCAAAGTTTTCAAAGCGGATAGCGATGCCGACTACGATAAGATATACGATATCGATCTTTCATCGATAAAACCTACTGTGGCTTTCCCGCATCTGCCGGAAAACACCAGGAACGTGGAGGAGGCGGGCGATGTCAGAATAGATCAGGTAGTGATCGGTTCCTGCACCAACGGCAGACTTTCCGACATGGCCGTAGCTGCCGAAATATTCAGGGGCAGACATATCCATCCGGATGTACGGACGATAATAATCCCTGCCACTCAGCAGATATACAAGGAATGCATAGCGAAAGGCTATATCGATATTTTCATAGATGCCGGCTGCGTGGTCTCCACTCCGACATGCGGGCCATGCCTGGGCGGACATATGGGCATACTGGCAGAGGGCGAACGGTGTGTAGCGACCACCAACAGGAATTTCGTAGGACGCATGGGTCATCCCGACTCAGAGGTATACCTTGCAGGACCCGCCGTTGCGGCATCTTCAGCCATAGCCGGAAAGATCGCAGGCCCTGAGACGATATGAAAGACAAAAAAATCAAAACCCATTACAGTTTTCAGACAGAATCAGCTGCAGAACATAAAATCAAGGAGAAGATCCAATGAATGTAAAAGGAAAAGTACACAAGTACGGAAACAATGTGGACACGGATGTCATCATCCCCGCAAGATACCTGAACACTTCTGATCATAAAGAACTGGCTTCCCACTGCATGGAGGACATCGACAGGGATTTCGTCAAAAATGTCAGGCCGGGAGATATAATAGTAGGCGGAGATAATTTCGGATGCGGTTCTTCCAGAGAACATGCCCCTATCGCAATCAAAGCCAGCGGCGTAAGCTGCGTCATAGCCGCCACCTTTGCCCGCATCTTCTACCGCAATGCCATAAACATCGGCCTTCCTATACTGGAATGCACACAGGCCAGCGAAGAGATCCAGGCCGGCGATGAAGTGTCTGTGGATTTCGATTCGGGCATAATCACAAATCTGACAAGGAACGAGACCTATCAGGCCTTGCCTTTCCCCGAATTCATCAGGGAAATAATAGACAAGGGCGGTCTGCTGGCCAGCATAAAACAGAAATAAAAGGAAGGCAGAAAAATGAATTATAATATAGCAGTCATACCCGGAGACGGCATAGGCCCGGAAGTAATAAACGAAACACTTAAGGTCCTTGACAGGGTAGCCGAAAAATACGGTCACAGATTCGGATATCAGAAGCTTCTGGCAGGAGGCAGCGCCATAGACAGCACCGGCGTTCCTCTGCCTGCGGATACGGTAAGTGCTTGCAGATCTTCGGATGCTGTGCTGCTGGGCGCAGTAGGAGGCTGGAAATGGGATACACTTCCCGGTGATAAGCGGCCGGAAGCAGCTCTTCTGGGTCTGCGGAAAGCTCTGGGCCTTTTCGCGAATATAAGACCGGCCATGCTTTTCGACGAACTGGCATCCGCCTGTCCTCTCAAGCCTGAAATAACAGAAGGCGGGCTTGACATAGTCATCGTAAGGGAACTCACCGGCGGCATATATTTCGGTGAAAAAGGAACGAAAGAGACCGATATGGGCCATGCCGCATATGATGTTGAACTGTATTCGGAAAAGGAAGTAAGACGCATTGCCGTGACCGCTTTCGAAATGGCAATGAAACGCGGCAGGAAGGTGACAAGCGTGGACAAGGCAAACGTCCTTGAAAGTTCCCGGCTGTGGCGCAGGGTCGTGGCAGAGGTGGCAGAGGATTATCCGCAGGTCATTCTTGACAACCTTTATGTGGACAATGCAGCCATGCAGCTTGTCAGAGCACCCAGACAGTTCGACGTCATCGTGACCAGCAATATCTTCGGCGACATACTTTCCGATGAGGCCAGCCAGATAACCGGATCCATCGGCATGCTGCCGTCAGCCAGTCTTGCCGAAGGAAATTTCGGCATGTACGAACCTGTGCACGGCTCTGCTCCGGATATCGCGGGGCAGGACAAGGCCAATCCCATGGCCACCGTACTTTCCGCGGCAATGATGCTGAGATATACTCTGGGGCTTTCAAAAGAAGCCGACGACGTGGAAAATGCAGTAAGATCGGTACTGAGAGAAGGCTGCAGGACCCCGGATCTTCTGGAAGAGAACAGGACCGGCGATATCCGGACGATCGGGACCGAAGAAGCTGGAACGATGATAGCAGCCAGGATATGAAATAAAAAATGCAGGGCATACACGGCGCTGCATTTTTTTGTTTCTTTATTTCAGTTCCAGGGACAGCTTCACTGTGAAGCCATCGTATCCCCTGCTTGAAAGCTCGTCTATGGGGGTATCCTCATAAAAATATTTTCCTGTTTTCCGGTCTTCCTTTTCCGCCCTGGCAAGAATGTCGGCCGCTATATCTTCCACGAGATCATAGCCGGTGGTATAACAGGTCAGATATTCTCCGGCAGATTTGGTGAACATCCTGGGCACTGCCAGTTTTTCCGCTCTGGTGTAGAAGCATGAATAGTTGTACGGCTTTCCTTCCCGGATATCCTCGACAGAGATCATGCCTCCAACTCCGTAGGCGCTGTGGACACCGAGATCCTGGCAGTAAGTAAAATGCTCGCTCACGGCTTCGGCTATGTCTTCATCTTCATCGGAACCGTGATAATCCGTTATCATAAAATGTTCCTCAGGCTGTTTTTCCAGCAGGAGCACGTCTTTTTCCACCGCAATGGCTTCTCTGGTGAGTCTGAGCCGCGTCTGAGTATATTCCCGAAGCCAGCGGAGCCTCTCCAGCCTTGCATCGAGAACCCTTGCCTGTTCTTCCAGCAGCACCACGAAATTTTCGGGACTTCTTCTTTCCATATACTTTTTTATCTCGCTCAGAGGCATGTCCAGTTCCTTCAGCATGGATATCATATGGAACATTTCCAGCTGTATATACGAATAGTACCTGTATCCGTTGGCAGTCACTACCTCCGGCTGCAGAAGACCTATATTGTCATAATGGAACAAGGTCTGTTTTTTTATCCCGCAGAGCCTTGCGAACTCTCCTGTGGTAAAATAGTTCCTCATTTTTCCGCCTTTGCACTTGACTATACGGTTACTGTATACTTTATCATATTCTTATGATTTTTTCAATTTGAGGAGATAACTATGGAGCATTTGTTCGACAACGGAGTAACGGTAAAAAGATTTGCGGGCTTTGTGGCGCCGTCTGTTGTTATGATGCTCGTAATAGGTCTTTATTCCATAGTAGACACTATTTTTATAGCCAACTGCGTGAACACTCACGCTCTGGCAGCCCTGAACATCGTGTATCCCATATTCGGAGTGATATGGGGAGTATCGGTAATGATGTCTTCCGGCTCTTCGGCAATAGTTGCCATACGTCTGGGAGAAGGGAAAATACGCGAGGCGAACGAAAAATTCACTCTTATATACATAGTTGCTGCTGTGCTGGCACTGATAATGATAACGTTCGCACTGATCTTCATAGATCCGCTGATCAGGTTCCTGGGGGCTTCCGATGTGCTGTGGGATTACTGCAGGACATATGGCTTCATAATAATACTTGCCATGCCCGGAGGGTTCATAGGTGTGCTGTTTGAATATTTCATAAGGGTCGACGGCCGTCCGGGCTTCACTCTGGCTCTTTATATCGTCAGCGGATCTGTCCACATATTCCTCGATTATATTTTTCTCGTGGTCATGGACATGGGCATCGAAGGAGCTGCATGGGCCACGCTGACCGGAATGTATACCACTGTTGTCATGGGAGCGGGATATTTCATTTTTGCGGATACGAAACTGAAATTCGTGAAACCGAAAATCGACTGGCGTTTCATAGGCCACTCTATGGCCAATGGTTCTTCGGAGATGATATCCGAATCTTCCGTAGGCATAATGATATTTTTCTTCAATATGATGATGATTGATCTGGCAGGAGAAAACGGAGTGGCAGCCCTTACCATAGTGCTGGATTCCTTTTATCTGCTGATTTCCCTTTATCTCGGGTATATTTCCGGCGTAGCGCCGCTGATAAGCTTTTTTTACGGTGCCAGGGAATATTCGAAAGTCAACTGCTTCCTAAGATATTCGAAAATATTCACAGCCGCTTCCGCAGCAGGGCTTTCAGCAATATGCTTTCTGTGCGCTCCGGCACTGACCGGCATTTTCGTTTCTCCGGGAACGCCGGTCTATGAAATGTCTGTATCCGGTATACGGTTCCTTACCGGTGCTTTTCTGTTCGTCGGAGTAAACATATTCGCTTCGGGCTTTTTTACGGCTTACGGCAACGGAAAGATCTCAGCCCTTATATCCATCAGCCGCGGCCTTGTGATCATCATAATACTCGGGTATCTGCTTTCACACTTTTTCGGCATTGCCGGTCTGTGGCTCTCGTTCACCTTCTCGGAAGTGCTCACGGCTGTCCTTACTTTTTTCCTTTTCAGAAGATACAGAGACAGGTATCACTATTCCTTCAAACAGGCTTCAGGTGCCAGATAAGTTGTTCTGTATAAGCCGGTACCGGTTTGCTGTATATCAAGGGCATTGTGAATCTTATGCACTGTCTTGACTAACCCCCCTGTGCATCGTATACTTATTTCCATGAGTCTTTTAGAATTATTCATCATAGCAGTCGGGCTCTCAATGGATGCTTTCGCGGTATCCATCTGCAAAGGGCTCACTCTCAGAAAAAAAGAATTGCCGAAAGCCGTCACAGCGGGGCTCTGGTTCGGTCTGTTCCAGGGCATCATGCCGCTGGCAGGTTTTTTCCTGGGCGCCCGTTTCAGTTCTCTCGTAGAGGATTGCGATCACTGGATCGCTTTCGTTCTTCTCGCCTTCATAGGCGGCAGAATGATCTGGGAATCCCGCAGAGCCGAAAGCTGTCCGGATCCTTCCTTCCGGTGGAACGCCATGCTGCCTCTTGCTGTAGCTACCAGTATCGACGCGCTGGCTGTAGGCGTATCCTTTGCTTTTCTCAGAGTGAACATATTCATCGCTTCCGGTATAATCGCAGCTACCACATTCGTCCTGTCCGTCGCAGGAACAGAAGCAGGAAGAGCTTTCGGCTCAAGATACAAATCGCGGGCAGAGCTGGCCGGAGGCATAATACTGATCGCCATCGGCACGAAGATACTCATACAGCATCTTATGGCCTGAAAAGTCACATGCTTTATTCAGTTATGTCGTATACCTCATAGTCCAGTATCTTTTTCAGTTCCTCCGGAGAAACTTCCACCTGATATCCGATCTTTCCCGCGCTGAATATTACTTTATCAAGTTTCCCGATGCTTTCATGGAAAAACGTCCGGAAGACTTTTTTCATTCCTATCGGCGAACATCCGCCGTGTATATAACCGGTCAGAGGAAGCAGTTCCTTCGACTTTATCATTTCTATATGTTTTTCTCCTGCTGCGGATGCGGCTTTTTTCAGATCCAGCTCTTTTTCCACAGGTATCACGAAAACATAATGCTCTCCGCTCCTGCCGCAAGTGACGAGCGTCTTGAACACCGCCGCCGGATCCTGCCCCAGAACTGCAGCGACATCCGTGCCGCTGACAGCATCCGTATCCGCATAGCAGTAGTGAGCATACTTCACGCCGCTTTGCTCCAGCAGACGCATAACGTTGGTTTTTTCAGTTTTAAAATTTTTTTTCTTCCCCATTTCTGATGCCTCTTGTATCTTTCAGACGAAAACATACTGTATCATTATCATGTAACAGACAGTCCCCGTTCCTATGCTCAGCAGGTTGTTCCTTTTCCACAGATGGAGCAGTATGACAAGTGCCACAGAGATGAACGCCGGCGCAAATCCGGACGCTCCCTCCAGCGTGCCCGGACTGCTGAAATCAGTACTGCGGAAACAGTATACTATGAGTATCGCTATAACTGCCGCAGGAAGGACCTCTCCTATATATTTTACCGCTCCGGGCGGTTCTTTCCTTGTCCCGAATACAGCGAAAGGCAGGAGTCTGGTGATAAACGTACAGACAGCCACTGCCGCCACTATCACTATTGCATACGTCGCTGCTGTCATTTCTCCCCCTCCTCTCCTTCTGTCTTTTTTTCAAGCTTCTTCCTGAATGCCACCAGTATCCCGACGGCAGCCGCCAGTGCTGGGAGGATGAATCTGTCTGGCCCGAATATCAGCAGCGCCGCGGTCCCGCATACAAGACCTGTCAGCGCCGGTATATGAGTCTTCGCATCCAGCCACTGCTCCAGTGCGATCACTGCGAAAAGCGCAGTCATGGCAAAATCTATCCCCGTTATGTCAAAGGTGATAAGCGTGCCGAAGACAGCGCCCAGGACCGAGCCTGTGACCCACCAGCACTGATCCAGAGCCGCGATCATGAACCAGGCTCTTTCTTTGTCTGTACCATCCGGTATTTTCGTGCCGCAGAGCAGCGCATAGGTCTCATCGGTAAGTGAGAATATCATATACGGGAATGCTCTTCCCATTGTCCTGAATTTTTCTATGAACGAAAGGCCGTAGAAAATATGCCTGCTGTTGACCGAAAAAGTCATGACTATCACCGAGACAAGTCCCATTCCTCCTGTCAGCATGCTGACCAGAATGAACTGTATGGATCCGGCATATATGCAAAGGCTCGTCATGAATGCCCAGAGTATGCCGTAGCCGGCCTGATCCAGCATGAGCCCGTAAGCTATCCCCATGAAGATATAACCCATCATCACCGGTATGGTCTGTTTTATCGCAAATTCAAAATCATGTTTCATAGATACAATTATGCGGTATAATATACGAAATGTCCATATTTCCTTTCGCTGAAAAAAGGCAGAAAAAAAATTATGTTGCATTATTTTTATTCAGCGTTTATAATTAAATCAATCTTTTATGAAAGGAACAACTATGTTGAGGATATCTTCAATAGCAGCAGAATATTTTTATTTTTACTTTGCCAACGGCAAGGTAGATTTTGCTGCTGTGAGATAATACGGTTCGCCGCTCAACCGGATCAGTCAACCGAAACCATTCTCCGCAAGCATGATCTGCTGCGGAGATTTTTTTATTCTTAAGGAGATGAAGATATGATTATCGTATTAAAAGAAAATCCGGACAAAAAGCAGCTGGACAATCTGATCAGCTGGCTCAAAAGCATGGATCTTTCCATTCACTACAGCCAGGGTAAAAGTACGACCATAATGGGGCTCATAGGGGATACTTCTGCCGTGGACATGGATCTTATCAATGCTTTGGATATAGTGCAGAGCGTTAAACGCGTGACGGAGCCCTACAAGAATGCCAACCGCAATTTCCATCCGAATGATACAGTCATAGATATAGACGGCGTCCGGATCGGCGGGGGCGAGTTCCAGATAATCGCCGGTCCCTGTTCTGTGGAATCGAAAGAGCAGGTCTGCGCAATAGCAAAAGAAGTGAAAGCTGCCGGAGCCGGGCTTTGCAGAGGCGGTGCTTTCAAGCCGAGGACTTCTCCGTATGCATTCCAGGGGATGCGGGAGCAGGGCATAAGCCTGCTTCTCGAAGCAAAAAAGCAGACAGGGCTTCCCATCGTGACGGAAGTAATGGATATTTCACATCTGCCCCTTTTCGAAAACGTCGATGTGATCCAGGTAGGGGCCCGGAACATGCAGAATTTTGAACTCCTCAAGGAACTCGGGCGCCTGGACAAGCCGATACTTCTGAAAAGAGGTCTTTCCAGCACTCTCCGCGAGTTCCTCATGAGCGCGGAATACATAATGGCCGGCGGCAACCATCAGGTGATACTCTGCGAGAGAGGGATAAGGACTTTTGAAACAGCTACCAGAAACACGCTGGATCTTTCTGCCATACCTCTTTTAAAAGAAAAATCACATCTTCCGGTAATAGTGGATCCCAGCCATGCCACAGGAATAGCTTCCCTGGTAAAGCCGATGGCATTGGCAGCAACAGCTGCAGGTGCGGACGGCCTTATGATAGAAGTGCACAATGATCCGGAGCATGCGCTGTGCGACGGTGCGCAGTCCCTCAGGCCTGATGAATTCAGAGATCTGGCGGAATCCGTCAGAAAGATCCGGCCTCTTGCGTACAGACCGGATGCGAAAGGAGTCAGAAAATGATAGGAGTGATAGGACTTGGACTGATAGGCGGTTCACTGGCAAAAGCACTGAACGAGAACACCGGGCATACAGTCTGCGGATATGATATAGACAAGACCGTATCTGCCAGGGCAAAACTGTTAGGCGCAATAGAGGATGAACTTACTGACGATATGCTTCCGGAATGTGATATAGTAATAGTAGCGCTTTATCCGGCAGACACTGTGAGATATGTACGGGATCATGCCGGCAGCTTTAAAAAAGGATCTGTGATCCTGGACTGCAGCGGCATCAAAAGGATGGTATGCAGCCAGCTTCAGCCCGTTGCCGAAAAGAACGGCTTCGTCTTCATGGGCGGACATCCGATGGCAGGCCTGGAGCATTCCGGTTTCGGCCATGCAAAAAAAGCCTTGTTCAGCAACGCGTCGATGGTGCTGATCCCGTCAAACGGAACGCCAATCGCAACAGTGGAGAAAATCAAAAAACTATGTATCTCCATAGGCTTCACGAATATACAGATATCTTCTCCCGAAGAGCATGACAGGATGATAGCTTTTACTTCGCAGCTGGCTCACATAATCTCCAGCGCATACATAAAAAGCGGCACAGCCAGAGATCATCAGGGTTTTTCTGCCGGCAGCTACAAAGATCTTTCAAGGGTAGCCAAGCTGAACGAAAAAATGTGGACCGAGCTTTTTATCGAAAATGCCGATTTCCTTTCGGAAGAGATCGACGGCATGATCGCGCGTCTTCAGGCATACAGCAGCGTCATAAAAAACGAAGACGAGAAAACACTTTATGCATTGCTTAAGGAAGGCCGTGAGACCAAAGAAAAAATCGACAAGGAGTATTTCTGATATGAAAACCTCGTTCATCAAAACTTCCAAACCTTATCAGGTCCTTATGGGCGAAGGCCTTCTGGATCAGGCCGGACCGCTCTGCAGGGATACCGCGGAAAAATGCAGGATATGCATCGTATCGGATGAAAACGTGCACCGGCTTTATACCGACAGGACCGAATCGTCTCTGCATGCTTCCGGTTTCGATGTATATAAAGTGACTTTCCCCGCGGGCGAAGCCACGAAAAGCATGGATTCGGTGAAAAAACTGCTCAGCTGTCTCGCCTCCGCAGAATTTACGAGAAGCGACATACTTCTGGCTCTCGGCGGAGGAGTCATCGGAGATCTCACCGGATTCACAGCCGCCATATATCTCAGAGGCATAGAATATATACAGGCGCCTACCACCTTTCTGGCAGCGGCAGATGCCTCAGTAGGCGGAAAGACCGCCGTGGACCTTCCCGAAGGGAAAAATCTTGCCGGTGCATTCTGGCAGCCTTCCCTTGTAATATTCGACACGGAAACCACAGATACGCTTACGCATGACTGCCTGCTCGACGGTCTGGCCGAAGCGCTGAAATGCGGTGTGATCGCGGATCCCGAACTTTTCGGTTTCATACGCGATTCCGATACCGGCTGGACAAAAACGTTCATCGAACGGTGCGTCAGCGACGCAGTACGTGTGAAACAATCCCTTGTGGAGCAGGATGAAAAAGACACCGGTCAGAGACAGCTTCTTAATTTCGGACATACTTTCGCACATGCAATAGAAAAATGCAGCAGCTACAGCATAACTCACGGTCATGCAGTCGCTCTGGGCATGGCTGCGGCAGCAAAAGCCTCCAGAGATCTTGGCTGGTCGCAGGAAGACTGTTACGGTCCTCTGGTTCAGATACTGAGCAAATACGGTTTCCCCTCTGCCTGCCCTTACAATGCCGACACTCTTCTGGAAGCTGCTATGAAAGATAAAAAAAGAACAGGCGGAAAGATCAGGATCGTAGTGCCCCTGCGCATAGGCGAATGTGCTCTAAGGGAGATACCTGTCCCTGAACTGGGCAGTTTTTTCCGCAAGGGCCTTTGAAAGGGAATATTCTATGGACATAATGATAAGACCGGGACCTCTCAGGGGTTCCATACCGGCTGTGCCGTCCAAATCTCATACACACCGTCTACTGATAGCTGCGGCTCTCACTGACGGAGATGCTCAAGTCCTGACAGGACCTGTATCTGATGATATCCGGGCTACAGAACGCTGCCTCGATCATCTGTACGATCCTGATCCTGTTCTGGATTGCGGCGAGAGCGGATCCACTCTCAGGTTCCTGCTTCCCGTAGCCATGGCGGTCTCCGGGCAGGCCTCTTTTCACTGCAGCGGCAGACTGCCGGAAAGACCCGTATCTCCGCTCAAAGAAGAAATGGAAGCTCATGGCTGCAGTCTCACAGAAACATCCTGGGGCTGGAGGGTCACAGGCCCTCTCAGGAACGGCGATTTCAGACTGCCCGGCGATGTGAGCTCCCAGTATATATCCGGACTGCTTCTGGCTCTGCCTCTCATATCCGGAGACAGCAGCATAGAGGTGACTTCCCCTCTGCAGTCCGCCAGTTATGTGGATCTTACTCTGGATGTTCTGAAGAAGTCAGGTATTTCCGTGACACGTCAGGGAAATACCTTCAGAATAGAAGGCGGACAGAATTATCTCGCTCCCGCAAGCGTACGCCCCGAAGGAGACTGGTCAAACAGCTCTTTCTGGTTCGCTGCGGATCTGATGGATCCGCAAAGCGACATAGTATGCACAGGCCTCGATGAAAATTCCATTCAGGGGGACAAAAAAATAAAGGAACTGCTGCACAGCCTGCCGGGCATCATAGACGTTTCAGACACGCCTGATCTTGTCCCGCCGCTGGCTGCAGCGGCTGCGGTGACGCCGGGCATCACAGTGCTGGCAAACGCCGCCCGCCTCCGACTGAAGGAAAGCGACCGTCTGACGACGACAGCCCGTATGCTGAGTTCTCTGGGCGCCGATATCGAAGAACTGTCTGACGGCCTTCGCATATCCGGCAGAAGTACGCTGCGCGGCGGCAAAGTTTCCGGCTCCGGCGATCACAGAATAATTATGGCCGCTGCCGTGACTGCTTCAGCATGCGATTCGCCTGTGACCATATGCGGAGCCGAAGCCGTAACAAAATCTTACCCTTCGTTTTTCCATGATTTCAGTAAACTGGGAGGTGAAGCTATTGAGATCTGAATCAGCAGAAGATAAAAAAATTACGGGGTCTTTTTTCGGCAGAAACATAAAAGTCGAGATCTTCGGAGGATCTCACGAAGACCATATAGGGACCTCTATCCGCGGCCTTCCTCAGGGCACCAGGATCGATATGGAAGAACTCTGTCGTTTCCTTGCGCGCCGCGCGCCGGGCAGCAGTCCTTTCACTACGGCAAGACAAGAAAAAGACCTTCCTATCCTGCAGAGCGGAGCGGAACAGGAGCGGAACATCGCCTTCACATCAGGCGGACCTCTTGTATTTATCATAAAAAATACCGACATAAGATCTGCGGATTATAAAAAGACCTCTGATGTACCAAGACCCGGTCATGCGGATTATACTGCCCGAGTAAAATACAGGGGAACTCTGAATATGGCCGGCGGCGGACCTTTCTCAGGAAGGATGACTGCTCCTTTATGCATCGCAGGCGGTATAGCGATGCAGATGCTGAGCAGAAAGGGTATAGAAATAGCTGCTCATATAGCCTCTGTGGAAGAGCAGTACGATACTCTCTTCGACCCTGTTTCCGTAAACGCCGCAGAACTTCATGATCTGAGAGAAAGGCTTTCGGTGCCCGGGACTTTTCCCGTCATCTCGGAAAAAGCGGGGATACTCATGCAGCAGATAATAAAAGCCGCAAAGGACGAAGGCGATTCAGTGGGCGGCATTGTCGAGGTCTGCGCTGCCGGGGTGCCCCCCGGCCTTGGCGGCCCGATGTACGACAGTGCGGAAAGCGTCATCGCTCCCATAGTATTCGGCATACCAGCCGTAAAGGGGATCGAATTCGGCACAGGATTCGCTTCTTCTATACTTAAGGGCTCTGAAAACAACGATCCTTTCTGCATCGAGAATGGTTCGGTAAAAACTGTGACCAATCATCACGGAGGTATCCTAGGCGGCATCACCTCCGGGATGCCTCTGACCATGCGGGCAGCTTTCAAGCCCACACCGTCTATCGAAAAAGAACAGGATTCCATAGATATGGAAAAAATGATACCCGAAAAAATAATCATATCCGGAAGACACGATCCCTGTGTCGCTGTCCGAGCGGTACCGGTGATGGAAGCCGCTCTGGCTGCGGGCCTGCTGGATCTTATGGAGGACGAAAAATGAATCTTGAAGAACTTAGAAAAGAGATCGATGAGATCGATGAAGCGCTGGCCGATCTGTTCGTAAGACGCATGTCACTGTCCGCGCAGATAGCCGAATACAAAATAGCAAACGGCAGATCTATAGAAGACGTTTCACGCGAGAAAGAAGTAACGAAAAAATTCGAGAAACTTATCGGCGAGATGTTCGCGCCTTATGCCGGTTATTTCTGCAGCGGCCTTTTCGATGCCAGCAAAGCCTTTCAGAAGGATTATATGAAAAGAGAACAGCTATGACATCGGAAAAATCAGCTTCGCATCGCAGCGGAAACAAAAAAAACGAACTTTTCGGTCTGGTGGGCGAAAAGCTCGGTCACAGCTATTCCAGACTCATACATGAATCGCTGAATGAATATGATTATGAGCTTTTTCCCATGCCGGAAAAAGAACTGAAGGATTTTATCAGGAAACGGGAGTTTACAGGCCTTAATGTGACTATTCCTTACAAAAAAACTGTTATGAGATTCTGTGATGTGCTGGATCCCGCAGCCCGGGAAATAGGTGCGGTAAACACTCTTTATTTCCGCAGCGGGAAACTGCATGGCGCCAATACCGACTACACCGGTTTTCTTTACATGGCTTCTGGCGCCGGAATATCCTTTGCCGAGAAGAAAGTCCTGATCCTCGGCTCCGGAGGCGCAAGCCTCATGGCACAGTATGCCGTGCGCAGCCAGCATGCCTCGCAGATATATGTTGCCTCCCGCAGCCTTAAAGGCACATCCGGAGATATTACTTTTGTATCTTACGATCATTTGCCTGAAGATGTCCGGATCATCATAAACGCTACGCCTGCGGGCATGTTTCCCGATAACGAAGGCTGTCCCGCAGACCTTGACGATTTTCCGGAATGCCGGGGAGTTATTGACCTGATCTATAATCCATTTTCCACGAAACTGATCCTGCAGGCAAAGGATAGAGGAATAAAATGCTCCGGCGGTTTTCCCATGCTGGTAGCTCAGGCTACTGCTGCCGCAGAACTTTTCCTCGATCGCAGAGGTCTGACTGAAAGGAACGAAGAACTTGTAAGAGACCTGCGGTTTTCCCTTGAAAATATAATACTGACAGGGATGCCGGGATGCGGCAAGACCACGGTCGGGAAAATAATAGCCGCAAAAACTCAGCGGGATTTCGTGGATCTCGACGAAGAAGCAGTAAAGATCGCAGGTAAAACCATACCCGATATCTTCCGGCAGGACGGCGAAACAGCCTTCAGAAATATTGAAAGCAGAGTCTGTGCTGCTTTCGGCAGAAAAAATTCACTGGTCATCTCCACAGGAGGTGGGACAGTGCTCAGAGAACGGAACATGATGTATCTCAGGCAGAACGGCAGGATCTTTTTTCTTCAGCGTCCCGCTGATCTTCTCGACACGGACGGACGCCCTCTTTCATCGGATGCCGAAACTCTCGAAAAAATGTACAGCGAACGTCTGCCGCTTTACAGGAAATATTCAGATACAGATATAAAAAACTGCGGACTCCCGGAGGAATCCGCAGAAATGGTAATCAGTACTGTCAGATCATAAACTTATTTTTACACGCTTCGAATATCTGCTGTATATCTTCTTGCCGTTTACTGTATTGTATGCCTTTATTTTGAAATAATGTTTATGATTCTTAGCCATATTTTTGCATTTGCATGAATGCACATATCCGCTCTTTACCGTTATGCCTTTTACGTACTTGTGTCTGTTTGCGGAATATTTATAGATCACATAGCCGTCGGCGCCTGATACGCGTTTCCATTTGAGCATTGCTGATGTGCTGCTCAGCTTATCGAGGTCTACGCCTGCAGGCTGAGGTGTGATATATGTCACTGTGATCAGCGTGCATTTTCTGCTCGGCAGATTGGTCTTATAATAATAACTGGTCTTCTTTATCGTCACTTTGGCAGCAGAACCTATCTTTGCTTTTCCTCTGCCGTTCTGCTTGATCGCATAAGAGGTACCTGCTATCGAAGTCTTCTGGCCTTCTGTACCCTGGAGCGTCACTTTGGCGTATTTGGAATTTCTTATGTATATGCCATAGGATCTGCTCCCTGTTGCAGCTACGTTCCCTGCAGATATTTTGAGAGTTCCCTTTTCTACATAAAAAAGTTTTGCCCTGGCTGTATCGGTGCGGATCTTTCCGCTGCCGGAAGCCGATGTGTCGGTCACAGTCACATTCCCGCCGGAAAGCTGAAATCCTCTTATATTTTTATTGTCTGCGGTCTCGTTGAATATGATGTCATAGCCGTTGAGATCGATAGTTATATCGCCGGCAGTTACTTTTATCGTCGTATTGTTCAGGTTTACATCCTCTGTAAGTTTAACGACGTTTCCGTTTCCCGGATCCTCATGTATGCTGCTGGATCCGCCCAGAGCTTCATACATCTGTTCTGCTGTAGCCACGGTAAGCGCTCCGGTTTTTTCAGGAGTCACCGCAAAGGCAGCAGCCGGTATCATAGCAATTATCATTGCTGCCGATATCACTGCGGCTATGATGGTTCTCCTGCCGCTTCTTTTATTTTTCATAAATAATACCTCCAAAAACATTTTCCAGGCCGCGTTGTATTATCGCATGAAAAACATACCATATTTCTTTGTCTTAATCCATATTCCCACAGGAATCTTCACTAAAGGCACACCATGTCTACACTGAAACTTTTCATATATTCCGAGGCAAAGAAAAAAACCCGGATATTCGCAGCTATCTGGGTTTTCTCCTTGTATTTTGTAAGCAAATTCTTGCCCTTTTGACTTGTCTGTTTACCAGGACCAGCTGTACTGGTTATACGTTCTGCTTATGTCCGTATCGCTTATGCTTACGGCCATGCTCTTTATGTAAGCATACGTCCTGGGGCGCTCCGCCTTGAGTTTTGCGCCGTTTTCAAGATAATTCCTGTAAGATTCAGCAAAATACTCCTGTGCGGTTCCGGTTACATAGCTCTTGTTCGTTCCGCTGTAAGCATTTTTTTCCGCTGCGTATATGGCCTGGAACTGGCTGGTGCGCGATGCCTTGTTTTTCAGAGCATCCAGGAAATGTCCCATTTCATGTCTGAATACTCCCTTGTTTACACTCTGAAGTTCTATGCGGTGTTTCGTGGTGCTGAACATGCCAGCATAGCCTGCACCGGTATTGAGCTTTATTTCGAACCCAAGCTTGTCGAACGCCGCTGCCAGAGCGGGCGTGACGCTTGCCTTAAGGCTGGCTGCCGTAGCCGAATCTATCGAAGTATATACTTTCTTGGTAGTAGTCGTGAGCGTCGTCGTTGTCTTTGTGGTTTTTATGGCCTTTTTTCTGGATTTCTTCGTAGCTTTTGTAACGATAACTTTTTTGACTGTTTTCTTCTGCGTTACTTTCTGTGTGCTGGTATTCTTTACGGTCTTCGTACCGTATATTTTATTGATTTTCTGGACTTTTTTATAAGTTTTCTTAGATGCTTTTTTTGTTTTTACTACTTTATTTGTGACCTTTTTTGTGATCTTTTTGGATGTGCTGCTGGTAGCTGCAGATCCAAAATCAGTAGTAACCGCAACCGCTCCGGTTGCAAATACTACTGCTATCAATATAAGCGCCAGGCTTTTTCTTATTATCCTCTTCTTCATTTTCCCGTACCTCCCGAATGAATCCGTTCCAAAATACACTTGGTAAACTAAAAACGACTGCCGGTCCTCATCGGTCCTGACAGTCGTTTATGTTGCGGCGGTACGTTTATCGTCCCTTAATTACACTGATAGCTGCGAACTATCGGCGGCAACCGGCTGTCATACCTTTCGGTTTAGACCCTATGGCTTTGCGTCTCCGGATTTCTCCGGATTTGCTCTTCGTTATTTAGTTTTTTGTGATGGATCACTACACTCGGGCACATGTTCGGGTTTAAAGTTTCGGGTTCCTGCTAAAAAAGCCATTCGAGGTATCCCGAATGGCTTTGCATGCGTAAGTGCTGTAATATCCATACACATCTTACAATGCGGCAGCTGGCTGGCTTACCTTTACGGCTTTAGCCCCTGAGCTTTGCGTCACAGCCTTTCGACTGCTTTGCCATTACTGAATACTTTCTGTATAATTACAGTATACCCTCAGACCTATAAAGTCAAGCAGTTTTTTTCAGAAAAAAATATTTTTTTCTGATTATTTTTGCTGCCATTCCTTTCTTAGCATGGAATAACAGCGAATATCCCTGATAGTTCCGTCATATACGGCAAACGCTTTCCTGAGCGTGCCCTCATATGTGAATCCCAGCCTGTCTATCACTTTCTGCGATCTTTTGTTTGCCGGACTGGTACATATGGATATCATGCTGAGCCCCAGCTTTTCGAATGCATACTTTATGACTTCTTCTGCCGCTTCAGTCATGATCCCCTTCCCCCAGAAACTTTCCGAAAGCCAGTATCCCAGCTCCTTGCAGGCCGTATCCGGTCTTTTCTTATCAGCTTCCAGTCCTATGCAGCCTATCAGCCTGCCGCTTTTCTTTTCGATGATCTTCCACACTATATTCGAAAAAAATACAGTATTTATTACCTCTATGGATTCCTGAAGGCTTTCATGAGGCTTCCATCCGGCAGCAGGGCCTACATTGGGATTCGATGCTATCCGGAACAGATCAGGACCGTCATCGAAAGTCCATCCTTCCATTTCCAATCTTTCAGTCTCCAATATATCCATGATTCATCTCCTTTTCCGGTGCGTGATCATTCTGATGTGCTCAGGATATCTTTATCCTGCTTGTCCACCTGGCTTACTTTCATCTTCGATACTGAATCCGGATCCACATCCTCCTGGAGCCCCAGTATCGTAGGACCGAGATAGATCGTTTTGAGTATTTTGCCGTCCATGGTTATTTTACTGTATTCGGTAAAATTCTCACCCTTGATATAATATTTATCGCCTATCTTGACGATCTTGTCGATCTTTATGTCCTTGACGCCCATTTTCATCTTCGTTGCTGTGAAAGGCGTCTTGCCGCCGTCATCATATATGTATCTCTTACCGTAAAGTATATCATATTCAAGCGCTTCCAGGTTCTTCATATAATTTTTGCTGTGCCTGTATTTCTGATGATATGTCACCATAGTTCCCTGATGTATACCGAGCCGGTTCAGAACTTCGGAAGATATCTGATAGGCAGCAAGATCCTCGTGCGTCTTTTTCATTTTGAAGTTGCTCCAGATAACGTAATCTGTCTGATATTCGCTTCTTCCGTACTTGAGTGTATCGTCGCTTATATCGCTTATTGCCGGCAGATGGTCACCGTATATGACAACTACTGTATCTTCATCGAAGTTTTTCATTTCGTTTATGAACTGTCCTATGAATTCATCCATCTCATAAAGCTGGTTCACATAATATTCCCATTCCCATTTAAGTTCCTCCGAAGCTGCTTTTTCCACGGTTATCTTGGGATTCTCTATGACCTTTTCCGTAGGATATGACCCGTGCCCTTCAACGGATATGGTATATATATAATCCGAGCCCTTGGTGGATTTAAGAGCATCCTCTATCTGGTCTGTCAGCACGAAATCCTTTGCCCAGTTCTTTGGGGTTGTGCTGACATTGTTCATATATTCCAGGGATGTGAATGTCTGGAAGCCCAGATTTTTGAAGACTGTGTTCCTGTTATAGAAAGTGGCCCTGTGGTCATGTATGGCATGTGTGCTGTATCCGATGCTCTCCAGATCATACGGTATGCTTTCACAGACCTCTTTCCCGAGTATGGACTTGTACGGATATTCTCCGGGTCCGAAAAATTTCACCCGCATTCCTGTCATGGATTCAAATTCCACATTGGCAGTACCTGCGCCCACTGCGGGAGAAGTGAATCTCCCGGAAGAAGTTTCCTTCATCAGTTTTCTGAAGTTAGGTATAGGATCCTCGGAAAGTTTGAGCCCCTTGATAGTTTCGGGATCCATGAAAGATTCCATCTGCAGAAAAATTATATTGGGATGCTCTTCGTTTCCGTCCTTGCCCTTTGCGGCAACAGTAGTTTCGAGCTCCTTCTTGGTAAAAATGGATCTTATCTCCTTTTTCGAATAATTCGCAGGTTTGCTTACACCGGTGTTCAGCCATGTATTTATGAAACAGTACGGAAAGCCGTTGTCCTGATATCCATAGGCCAGGTTCGGGAAATACGTATCAAGTATGCCGGCTTTGATAAATAAGCCGGACGTCCCGAAAACTGCGAGTATCACGGCCAGGAATATAGCTATGTTTTTTTTGTATCTGGTCCTTATCTCTCTTCTTGCCGATTTTCTCCAGAGTACGATGATGCCTACAGCAGCAGCAGCAAAGCATGCTACTATCAAAACCATCTGAGCGACTGAAAAATAGTTGCTCGCTATGGAAAGCCCCTCTTTGAACGAAGACAGGTCGTATACCGTGAAAGGAGTCATCCTCTTGGATAATATGACGCCGTTGGTTATGCCCAGGCCGATCCATATGGAAGATACGATCACCAGCACGAATGTCCGCTTGCTGAAAAGTATGGAAAGCAGAAGTGTAGCAAAAATTATCAGCGAATTATATAAAAAAACAAGAGGGCTCTGTATCAAAAAAAGAATGCCCCCGTATGCCGATTGTCTTGCCAGTGTCTCGATTATCAGATTGATCAGTAGTGCCAGTCCTGCGCACATACCTGTTGAATTGCGCAGATATTTTCTGTAAAACTCTTTTATTCTGTTCATATGTTTTTTTGCTCCTCGGATAATTTGTCTGCAATCGATGCAAACTCTTCCATGGTCAAAGTCTCTGCCCTTCTCACAGGATCGATCCCCGCTTCTGTCAGGACTTTCCTGATGATTTCCCTGTCGAACATTCCTATTCCCGATAATGAATTGAGAAGAGTCTTCCGTCTCTGCCCGAAGCCTGCTCTTATACAGGCGAAAAACATTCTTTCATCCTTTACGTCGACGGATTTCCTTTCTTTTATATCCAGACGCAGTACTGCCGAATCCACCTTCGGCTTTGGTACGAAGGCTTCGCGCGGCACTGATATGATATGTGTCACTCTGCAGCTGTACTGCACCGCAAGAGACAGCGCTCCGTATGTCCTGCTGCCCGGTGCCGCTTCTATGCGCTGGGCAACTTCATCCTGCATCATCACAGTTATGCTGTCGGCAGGAACATCTTCCTTCAGTATCTTCATTATTATAGGTGTAGTTATATAATAAGGCAGATTTCCTATGATCCTTACTTTGCCTGAAGGTCTTTCCCTTTCTATGATATTTCTGAAGCTGCATCTGAGCACATCTTCGTTTATTATTTCTATGTTGCTGTACTCGGATAATGTATGTTCCAGTACAGGGATAAGACTCCTGTCTATCTCTATAGCGACTACCTTCCCGGCACGTTCCGCAGCTTCCTGTGTCAGCACACCCATGCCGGGGCCTATTTCTATCACCAGGTCTTCTGAAGAGATATCCGACGCTTCGATTATTCTGTCGCGGATATTTTTGTCCGTAAGAAAATTCTGACCCAGACTCCTGGAATGTCTGAATTCATGCTGACCAGATATCTCACGGATGGTTTTTGTCTTGTAGAGCTTCATAAAAATCTTCCTTGCGTATCCTGTACTGGTTCAGTTTTTTCAAAAATCCTCTGCTGCTGCCATACCCTATTCCCAGGACTTCGCCTGTCCTGCGTCTTTTCGAAGCAGCATCCCGGCATCCGGAAAGGCCGCCTGCACGCAGATCTTCCATACAGAAAGAGTCTTCTCCGCTGTACATCGTACATCTGGCTTTCTGCAGAGCTTCTGCCAGCATATAAGGAGGAGCATCCTCAACGTCCTGTTCGTAAAGATAAGCGTCACTTGCACCGGGGAATCTGTTTTTCAGGCGCTTTCTTATCTCTTCTCCCGCATGATCCGGATCCGTGAATATTATTATCCCTCTGGATGCATAAGCTGTCTCCAGCAGCTCCCATGTTTCCTTTTTTATACCGAAACCGTGAGTTTCTATCGTGTCGGCATTCACTGCTCTTTTCAACGCAGCAGTATCATCCCGGCCTTCCACTACTATTATCTCTTTTATCTTTGTTTCCATGTCCATCCTGCCGTCAGTCACTGCTTTTTATCTTGTCATCAGGAAGGACATAAAGCGTCTCGCCGGGCATTACCAGGTTCAGCTGTTTTCTGGCCTGCTGCTCTATGTATTCCGGATCGTTGACGTTCTTCAGTTCTTCACTGAGTCTCTGCTTTTTTTCCTTAAGCTGCTGATGCTGTGCTTTCAGCTGTTTCTGCTCCATTCTGAGATCTATTATCTTATATACCGAAAAGCCTGTCAATGACAGTATCAGAGCAATAATAACAGCATATATCGCTATCCGCCGGCTGGTCTTTCTGATCTTTCTCTTCCTGCGCGGATCCGTGGGCCTTCTCCGGATCGTTTTTTTCTCCTGTATCTGTCCCCGCTTTTCACGCCGATTCTGCCTTGCTTCATCGATATCAATGACCTTGGATTCTTTATAAAATTTTCTGCTCCTGCCCTTATTTTTCTTTTTCATCTGATACCCTTCAGACCCCCGGATAAAACTCTGTCTATTATATCATAAAGACAGCCGGTATCTACACATTTTCAATTTTTACAGTCTTCATGGTATCTTCCTTCTCTATCCTGTGCGTAGCATATATCATAGTGGAAAATACCACGAAAAATATGCTCAGTATGCTTATGACCACGCTCTGTACAGGAAGCGAAAACGAGACTTCCATGCCCACCGCCGCAGTCCTGTAGATCACATAGGTCACTGCCGCCGCCGCAGGCAGACCGTAAAGCAGTGCCTTGGCTCCGTATATTATGCATTCATAATTCATCATTTTCATAAATCCGCCGTCGCTCATCCCCACGGCTTTAAGCATAGCGAACTCCCGCCGCCGCACCAGCACATTTGTGGAGATCGTATTGAAGACGTTGGCCACCGCTATGAGAGATATGAGGATTATGAATCCGTATGCGAAAATATTCACTACTGTCATGAGGCTCTTCGTGATATTTTTTTCTTCCTTTACGTTAACTATGTCATCCTGAGAAATATTCTCTGTCTTTGCCATCTCAAGCATGGATGCATATGTCGCGTCTGTGTTTTCGCTTTTGAAATATCCGCTCCGTGTCACCACCATACTGTTGAAGTCACTGCGGCCGAAAATATTTTCAGCATTCTTTTCGGAAGTCACCAGCAAAACTCCCGAAGCGTATTCTCCCGCTCCTGCCGGAGCATCCTGCACGAAAGCGTCTATCGGGATGTCGTACGTTTCATCTTTATAATCGAGTTTCAGCCGTTTGACGTTGTCCGACTTGTATATGGTCATTTTTCTGTATCTCTGCTGTTTCGCGTCATAAAAGCCGCCTTCCCTCAGAGCGATGAATTTCGGGTTTCTTTCTCCCAGTCCCTGCTGGTTCACATATTTTCTGTATGAAGCGCTGTCCATGGCAAAGACTGTCACGGGCACTACGGCCTTGTCGCCTTCCAGATATTTATATTCCCTGAATATCGTCAGAGTCTCCTTGTCCAGGGAACTTTTGGCGACCTCCGTCTCAAGGACTGCAGCCTGTGAATATGCTTTGCCTGTGACGCCTTCAGCTCCTGCCAGTACCTTGAATTCCTCTTCAGCTTTCTGTGAGGAAGCATTTTTGCTGTTGTATACTATGTCATAGTTGTCGCTTTCACCGAACAGCGCCTCTACTCCGCCTGTAAGATACTTGGTGTAAGCGCTTGCTGATATGAAAAGGACTATGCTCATGATAAGCGACAGAACCGTAGCTCTGTATTGCTTTCGGTTTCTTTTGAAGTTCTTGGCTGCCAGTATGCCTTCTATGCCGAACAGTCTGTAAACCAGGGCCGAACCCAGTATCCTCTCCCGTCTGACCTTTATGTCGCGTGTCTGTCTTATCGCTTCCACAACACTCATCTTCGAGGCCCTGAATGCCGGAATGAATGATGAGATAAGAACGGTAAGCAGAGACACTCCGAAAATGATCACGACCTGCGGCGCCGTCAGATAAAGCTTCAGGGTCAGGCCCGCTGCGTTCATTCCCGCTGTGGATACCACCAGATTCCTGATCGCGTATAATATCCCTGCTGTGCCCCCGGTACCTATCAGCACTCCTATAGGGATCCCTGCGCCGCTTATCAGCAGAGCTTCGAAGGTCATGGTCTCACGTATCTGCCTTTTTGTTGCTCCTGCCGAAGACAGCATCCCCAGCTCTTTTGTCCTTTCGCTGACAGATATTGAGAACGCATTATATATCAACGAAACGGATCCTAACATTATGAGCCCGATCAGAAATATCTCCAGGCCCTTTATTATCCCGGCGCTGCCGTCATCCCGGTTTGCCCCCAGATATGTGAGCAGTTCCCGGTTGTATGTCACTTTCGCATTTTCGCTTTCGGCAGTTTTCATGGTCGCATATATATCTGCCGGATCTTTTGTTTTTATGTATGTACCGTAAAAGCCGGTGCTGTCTCCCGGCGCTGTGACAGCGGTGTATCCGCATGACGGATATGATTCCGTCGGGATCCGCTGGCATATGCCTACCACTTTATATGTCCTTGTTTCTCTTACTTCTATTCTTTCGGTGCCTTCCGCATATTCGGAAGTCTGTCCGAGAAATTTTCCCTTATCTCCGTAAATATATGCTCTTTTGCCAAGCTTGAGAGTTATCGTGCTTCCTACTGTATAATGCTGTCCGCCGTCGCTCATGAGATGCTCAGGCAGCACTATCTCTCCGGAATTCCGCGGTTTTCTTCCCTGCATCATTTTAAGCCGGCTGACGTCATACATTCCTTTGTCGAATGCCGTAACGAAAATATACGGCTTGTATTTGTTGGCCGGATCTTTTATTTTGGCATATCCCACGATCTGATATGAAGCCGAATCTGTCACGCCCTTCTGATCCACCAGCCTTATGCGGTCATTTTCGCTGAGAGGTTCTGCCATGGCATACCAGTCGCCTACGGTAGCCTTGCTTCCTTCCACGAGGAAATGCTGGATGCTGCCGGAAATGGCAATGACGCCTGTTATCATTGCCGCAGACAGTACGACTCCTATTATCGTCACTACTGTTCTTGTTTTATTTTTTTTCAGATTCTCTATAGTGACCTTGTGAAAAACATTCATCGCTTTATTACCTCATCGCGGACGATCATTCCGTCATCCAAAGCGATTATCCTGTCTGCCTGAAGTGCTATATCGTCATCATGCGTTATCACGAACAGCGTCTGCTTGTATATCTTATTGGATTCTTTCAGCAGTTCTATTATTTCCTGACTGTTCTTGCTGTCAAGATTTCCTGTCGGTTCGTCGGCCAGCACTACAGCAGGCGCGTTTATCAGCGCTCTTCCTATGGAAACTCTCTGCTGCTGCCCTCCGGAAAGCTGGTTAGGCAGGAAATTCTGCCTCTCGGTAAGATTCAGGCTCTCCAGCAGTTCACGGACTCTTTTGTCGTTTACCTTGCGGCCGTCCATCAGGAATGGGAGAGCAATGTTCTCTTTCACATTGAGTACAGGTATCAGATTGTAGAACTGATATATGAGACCGACCTGTCTTCGTCTGAATACGGCCAGTTCATCATCGCTCTGTCTGTATATATCGCGTCCGTCCAGTATCACTCTGCCCGATGTGGGTTTGTCCACGCCTCCGAGTATATTGAGCAGTGTGGATTTACCGGAGCCCGAAGGCCCTATTATCGCTATGAACTCGCCTTTTTCAACTGAAAAGGAGACATCATCCAGCGCTCTGACGCTGTTGTTTCCCTTTCCGTAAGTTTTGCAAAGATTTTGTACCTGTAATATCTGCATCGTCGTCTCCGGATCCTCCGCTTCTGCAATGCGGGTGTAATTATATATTTTCAATGTGACTTTAACGTGAATATTTCATTACAATAATGTAAGCTGATATAAACCGAAACCTTTTTCCGCCGCAGTCGGCATGGGCGTGAATTTAAAAAAGGCTCTCCGGCCTTCTTTATTCAGGCTTTTTATAAAATCTTATGGTGAATTTCGCCCCTTTGTCTGCATTGTTTTCAGCTTTTATGCTTCCGTTCTGTTCCTGCACTATCATCCTGGAAAGCGCCAGGCCTATGCCGATGCTTGATTCGCCGGCATTTTTGCCTTTGTAAAATCTTTCGAATATATGCGGCAGGTCTTCGGGATCTATGCCCTTTCCGTTGTCAGATACTATTATTTCAGTATAAAGAGCGTTTTCCGAGGCGGTCACGGTAAGCAGCCCCCCGTCCAGGGTATGTTCCATACAGTTTTTAAGTATATTCGCAAGAGCTTCTATGCTCCAGTTCAGATCCCCGCGGAAGCCTGGCCTTCCTGTGACCTCCAGACGAAAATCCTGCTCCCTGAGCTCTATCGGTATTATCAGCGGATCGAATGCCTTGTCTATGAGTTCTCTCACATCTACTTTTTCTTTTTTGAAACCCGCAGTACCTGCGTCTATTTTGGATATCTTGAGAAGAGAGGTTATCAGCCAGTCTATTCTTGCCAGGTTCTGGTTTATTTCCTGTATGTATGTGATGCGTTTTTCTTCGGAAAGGTTCTTTTTCTGCATGAATGACATTATAAGATTTATGGTGGTGAGAGGGGTCCTCAGCTGATGGGAAATATCCGCTATCGAGTCCGTAAGATATATCTTTTCTTTCTGCAGGGCATATGAATGCTCCCGCAGTTTCAGGGTCATTTTGTATATCTCACTCTCCAGTATCGCCAGTTCGCCTTCCTGATTGTCGTTTATAACGAAGAAATCCTCTCCGTGAAGGATCTGATTGAGTTTTTCGGAAAGTTTTTCGATATTGTCATATCGTTTTCTGGTAACGATAAGAAAGGCTCCGCAAAATGCGAAAGAAATCAGAAACACCCCTATGGCAAAGGGTGCTCCGGCAAAAGACCCAGCGGCAGTAAACGCTGCTGTCATCAGAGAAAATATTATAATCTGTCCTCTGATCTCTTTGTTCCTTAAAAATTTCACTTAGTCACCAACTTTATATCCCAATCCCCGTACTGTCTTTATTATTTCCGGGTTCTGCGGATCATCCTCTATTTTTTCCCTCAGGCGCTTTATATATACGGTGAGGGTATTGTCGTTTACGAATTCGCCTGCGATATCCCATATTTCTTCAAGAAGCTTGTTCCTGGAAAGTACCACGCCCTTATTGTTGAGGAATACCAGCAGCAGCCTGTATTCCAGGACAGAAAGGAACAGTTCTTCGTCTCCTTTATATACCGTGCCTTTGAGCGAGTCCACTTTAAGATCGCCGGCTTCTATGACCGGCTTCGTTTTCCCGCTTCTCCTGAGTATGTTTTTTATTCTTGAGACCAGTTCCCTGGGCCTGAAAGGTTTGGTTATATAATCTTCGGCTCCCATGTCCAGTCCTGTCACCGCCGTCGTCTCGTCGTCATAGGCAGTTATGAATATCACCGGCGCGTCTATGTTCATGTTGGAAGCAGAATCTGCTTTAGCCGCCGAGCAGACAGCGTATCCGCTTCCGTCAGGAAGAGATATGTCCAGAAGCAAAAGATCGAACCGCTGGAAATCCAGTGCCTTCAGGGCTTCTTCCTGAGTAAGCGCGATCTCCACCGAAAAGCCCTCCTCTTCAAGAAGAGCCTTGAGATTCTCTACAATGCTGTTGTCATCTTCCACCAAAAGAATTTTATTCATCGTTAACATCCTCCTGAATATATTATTATATCAGAGACACAATACAACGTCAAAACAGACTTTGTACAAAAAGACACCCCCCGTGTTTTCCGCGGAGGGTGTCTTCGGCTTCTGGCGCCGATATCAATGCTTTATCCCAGTACTTTCCTTACCATATCCATGTCGCTGTTCTGCTGCACGCCCGACAGGACCGGCTCTTTTGAATATTTGTCTTTTTTGCTTTCCATTTTTCCGAGACATTTGTCTATGAGCTTTATGCTCTCCTGGCTCGGCTCGCTTCCGTCCATTATGAACGGTATGCTCCTGTAATAATTTTTCAGAGGTGTACGTGCGGGATCCACCAGCATTTTGCCGCCGGAGCCGATTATCTCCTTTGCCTTTTCCAGTATCTCCGGAGCTGTCATGTCCTCATACCTTACTTCCGCCTTTTCCGCAAATTCTTCAATGACCTTTTTGTTGTTGGTTATTATTACCCTTTTCATATTCTCACCTTCCCTTTGATCCATTTTATCTTCTCCTGTGCATTTATATGATATTACGGAAAGGCTGCTTCAGTGCAACAGGCATTTTTCTGTTTTCATGCGGCCGGCTCGAATTATTAATATAAAAACCAGGATAGTCAACCATGCTTCATCTTGACCGCAAAACTTTAATAACATATACTGTTATTGTTGATTCCGGAGGTTTCTTATGAGGATAGGGGAGTTTGCCAAAAGATTCGGTCTTAACGTAAGTACTGTAAGATACTATATAAGCAACGGCCTGCTCGTGCCGGGCAAAAAAGCCAGACAGTATGATTTCAACAGCAACTGTGTTGAAGACATGAAAAAAATACTGAAATACAAGAGTTATCATTTCTCTCTGGAGGAGATACAGCTGCTGTTCTTCCTGGAAAAGACCTCACGCTTCAGAGATGATGTAGTATTGAAATTATGCTCTGAAATACTTGAAAACAAAAGAAAAGAACTTGTAAAAAAACGGGATGAGCTGAACAGGAACATATCATCCCTGAAAAATGAAATAGATGCTTTCCCGAAAACCGCACCTGAAAAGGGCTCTCCTGCCGGCGTGCCTTTTTCCTTCATACCTTATTTATACTGTCCCAGATGTCAGGTCCCGCTTAAGCTGGATTCCGCCAGCATATCGGAAGGATTCCTCCAGAAGGGAAAGCTCTGGTGCGAATGCGGCTACCAGGCGTCTATAGAAAACGGTATAATACTCTGCGGCGGATATTCCGAAGATACGCCTTTCAGAGCTTTTGAAAACATCGACTCTGTCCTGGCGATGACCGTCCAGTTCAGTCCGGCTTACAGACTGCTCATAGAACAGGCGAGCCTCTATATGTACAATAAGATATATGAAAGTCCTGAGGATCCGATGTTCGTGATGACCGGGCCCTTTACACTGAATTTCATCCTGTCATATATAGAAAAGCTCAACAGGAAAAACACTTATATAATAACGGATCCTTCAAAGAAGAGGATAGAAAAGCTTCGCAGCTATCTTTCAGGAGGAGGCTATAACATAGTCTATCTGACCGGATCTCCGGAAGCGCTGCCTGTGAAGAACGGCATAGTCGATATATTCATAGACGATTTCTGCACTGTGAACTCCATGTTTACATTCAATACTTTCGAAGTCGAGAACATAGCTCCGCTGATGAAAAAGGCCTCTAAAGTCTCCGGCATTTTCGGAAGCTACGCGAAAGCACCTAAAAGCATCGAAAAATTCAAGGCAGTGCATCCGGAATTCGATCCCGGGAAAATGACTCTCAGCGGTCTTGAATATTCCTGGGAGCAGGGCGGTTTCGGAAATTTCGAAAAAAAGCACATAGGGCTCACATCAAGGACGAGTCCTGATTATCCGCAGGACGTGATCGGAGAACAGGTGGAAGTCCTGGTATATACAGCAAGCAAAGGAAACAGAAAAAAATTATGAAAACAGCATATTCGAAAAATTATCAGCTCGATTATTTCGACATCGATGCCAGGCTTCGCCTTAAGCCCGCCCGTATCGCAGATATCTTCCAGGACCTCGCGATACATCATTCCGCCGCTCTTGGGTATAATCTCGAATGGTTCATGAACGAGCACAAAGGCTGGGCGCTGCTTTACTGGCATATAGTGATAGACCGTCTCCCGGTCAACGGCGACGATATCGTCATCAGTACATGGTCCAGGCCTTACAAAAGGGCCCAGGCCGACAGAAGCTTTTCCATGAAAACAAAAGACGGAGAGACTCTGGTCATCGCCGAATCCAGATGGGCGCTGATGGATACTCTCAAACGCAGACCGGCCAGACTTCCCGCGGATTTCTACGAAGCCTACAACATACCCGGGACTCCTGTCATGCCTGACGAGACTTTTGAAATGCCTGTATGCGAAGAGGTCCATTTCGTCACGGAAAGGACACTGGAAGTATTCAGAAGCGATACGGATACGAACGGACATGTGAACAATGCCGTTTATCTCGAATGGGCGCTCGACGACGTGCCCGACAGTGTCTATGATGAATATAAACTGTCGGATATACGGGTCGCTTACCGCAAAGAATGCCGCAAGGGCGCCTATATAAAAAGCCAGTCCTATGCCAGGGCAGTGACAGAGAGCCGTACGGAGATAAGTTCGGTATTCGTGGATGCCGACGATGAAGAAAAGATCTACTGCCAGGTGTCGGCTATGTGGGACAGATAAATAATACCGGAAATACACAGATCATATGTTTATTGCAGACTTTCATATACATTCAAAATATTCAAGAGCGACCAGCAGGGACTGCGTACCGGAAATGCTGGATCTTTGGGCCCGGCGCAAAGGTCTCGGTCTCATAGGAACCGGAGATTTCACTCATCCCGCATGGCGGGAGGAACTTTCGGAAAAACTCGAACCTGCCGAAGAGGGTCTTTACATGCTTAAAGACCAGTACCGCCTCCCCGCGGAACTTGCAGGCAGGCAGGACAGGCCCCGCTTCATAGTTTCCGGAGAGATAAGTTCCATATACAAAAAGAACGGCAGAGTCCGAAAAGTGCATAATCTTATCATTCTGCCGGGCATCGCTCAGGCGGAAGCTCTTGCGCACAGACTTGAAACTATCGGCAATCTTCATTCCGACGGAAGACCGATCCTCGGTCTGGATTCCAGAGATCTGGCAGAAATAACCTTCGACATATGTCCCCGGGCCATATTCATACCTGCCCATATCTGGACCCCTCATTTCTCAGTGTTCGGAGCCTACTCCGGCTTCGACGATTTCGAAGAATGCTATGAAGACATGTCAGGCTACATCCATGCCGTGGAAACAGGCCTGTCCTCTGACCCGCCCATGAACTGGCGTCTTTCCGCTCTCGACAGGTTTGTCCTCGTTTCCGACTCGGACGCTCACTCGCCGAAGAACCTGGCACGCGAGGCAAACATCTTCGACACCGAAATGTCATATTCTCACATTTCCAGGGCACTGCAGGATCACGATACACGCGAGTTCTACGGTACCATAGAATTTTTCCCGGAAGAAGGCAAATACCACTGTGACGGACACCGCAAATGCGATGTATGTTTCAGTCCCGGGGAAACAAGAGCAGCATCAGGCATATGCCCCGTATGCGGGAAAAAACTCACGGTAGGAGTGCTTCACCGGGTGGAAGACCTGGCAGACCGTCCGGAAGGTTTCATACCTCCTTCAGCCAGACACTTCGAAAGCCTGGTGCCTCTGCCCGAAGTCATCGGTGCTGCAGCAGGAGTCGGATCAGCCAGCGTCAGGGTGCAGAGGAAATATGACGAACTTCTTCATCTCATAGGGCCCGAATTTTTCATACTCCGCGAAGCCCCTCTGGAAGACATACGTCAAAAGGCAGGTTCGGTCATAACCGAAGCTATCCGCAGACTGCGCAGCGGTGACGTACGCCGCGACCCCGGCTACGACGGCAGATACGGCAAGATAGAGATACTGGACGAACAGGAGACCGGACAGCTGTGTTTTCTGGAACCAGTGAAAAAAGAAAAGACTCCGGATCTCCGAAAGAGATCCCGTGATGATAAAGATTCCGATGCTCCGGCGGCCGGTCCATCTGTCCCTGAAAAAAATCAGGCGGCCGCAGAGACAGCAGAAGCAGCAGAAGCACTGCCCTACGGTTGCAATCCGCGGCAGTGGGAAGCCGTTTCGTCTTCAGGTGACCATATCATGGTATCCGCCGGTCCCGGGACCGGGAAAACGAAGACTCTCGTAAGCCGTATCTGCTATCTGCTCGACGAATGCGGCGTCAGGCCCTCCCAGATAACTGCCGTTACTTTTACCAACAAAGCTGCCGAAGAGATGCGTCAGCGTCTTGAAAAGCAGCCGGCAGGTAAGGCTAAGGTAAAAGCAATGAATATAGGGACTTTTCATTCCATCTGTCTCAGGATACTGTCCTCCCGCAGGAATGCCGGAAAGATCACTGTCATCGATGAGACCAATGCCATGGATATAATAGAAGGGATACTGAAAAAATTCGAGACGGATATCTCCCCGAGGGAAACGCTCCGTAAGATATCCCTGGTGAAGAACGGCGCTCTGGACCTTCAGACATCTGACATACCGCCTGAAGTCTATGACCTCTACAATGAAAGTCTCAGACAATACGACGTACTGGATTATGACGATATACTGCTGAACGTGCTGGCGGACAAGGACGATCAAGGCACTGCGAAAACAGACTGCTTTTCATATATTTTGGCAGACGAATTTCAGGATATCAACGACATTCAGTATCAGCTGATAAAAAAGTGGAGCGCCGGCAGCAGAAGCGTCTTCGTCATAGGCGATCCGGATCAGTCTGTCTACGGGTTCAGAGGTTCGGATCCCGGCTGCTTCGATCAGTTCCGCGAGGAATTCTCGCCCGAGGTCGTCAGGCTCACGGAAAACTACAGATCCACACCGGAAATACTGGACTGTGCCGCTTCTCTGATATCAAAAGGGAATCCGGATCGTTTAGGATGCGCTCTGGAAGCAAAAAAGGCAAAAGGCACAAAAACAAGACTTCTTTCTGCTGCAGACACTTTTTCCGAAGCAGTCTCGGCGGCAAAGGAAATAAATGCGCTGGTAGGCGGTATCGATATGCTGGACGCCGTTTCCCGCACATCGGAGAACGTTTCAGGAGGCAGATACGCTTTCTCTGACATAGCGATACTCTACAGGACCAACCGCCAGGGCGAGATACTGGAAAAATGTCTGGCAAAAGAAGGTATCCCTTATACTGTCGCAGGGAGAGAACGTTTTCTTTCCGACCCGGACGTAAAAAAGACCGTTGCTTTTTTCAGGTTCCTTCTGGAACCGGACGATATGGTCTCCCTGAAAATATGCCTTGAGAATCTGGGCTTTTTAAAAGGCGGTGCTCTGCACGGATTCATGGCGGACTATGCTGCCGGACCTGCCGGTCCGGAAACGTTCCGAAAACTGCTGAAAAAATATCAGCCGCCTGACAATCTTCCGGTACTCTTCGAAAAGTACAGGCACCTGGTCCGCAGAAAAAAGCCTCAGGATCTTATAGAGGCCTTCATGAAGGATCTTGCGATCTCCGGAGAACCTGCGGAACGCCTGCTGAATATGGCTGTAATGCATGACCGGACCGAGGCTTTTCTGCAGACGCTCGTCATGGGCGGCGAACGTGACGTAGTGCGGAACGGCAGCAGGTCCTACTCCCCCGACACAGTTTCACTGATGACCCTCCACGCGGCAAAGGGACTTGAATTTCCTGCGGTATTCCTGTGTGGGCTCAACGAAGGGACGGTCCCTTATGAAAGCAGGCTGAGATCCGGCGATCCTGATGAAGAGAGACGTCTTTTATATGTCGGGATCACCAGGGCCCGGGACGAACTTTTCATGCTCACCTCCGGTGTGCCTTCTCCTTTTCTTGAAGATATACCTGAAGATCTTCTTCTTAAAAAGAAAGTGTTTTCCTGTAAGCGTAATTCTGATATCTATCAGATCAGTTTTTTCGACAAGTCGTAAAAGACCAAAATTTCAATATTTTTGGAATATTGGATAAGCTGCTGAAAACTTTTTCTTATTTAGGCAATCGTACGGTTTTGCATATTTGAAAAGCAGTCTCTGCGTATTATACTGCTATTGTGCAGGGTCTTATCGACCCTGCTAATTCAATAACAAAAGACAGAGGTAATGATCGATATGAACAAAATAGCAACAGGAGTGGTCAAGCACAGAAAGATCCTGCTTATCATAGCTGTACTGCTCCTTATACCTTCTTTTTTCGGATATCTCAGCACGAAGATCAATTACGACGTACTGGTCTATCTCCCGAAAGACATCCAGACAGTCAAGGGACAGGATATAATGCTCAAGGATTTCGGCACCGGCGGAGTCTCCATGCTTATGGCAAAGGGGATGGATGACAAGGACGTTGCGACTATGGAGTCCAGGATCAAGAATGTAAAACATGTAAAAAGCGTCATATGGTATGACGATCTGTCCGATATCACGATACCCAAAGAAATGATACCTGACAAATATTATGACGACTTCAATTCCGGCGACACGACGATGATGGCCGTATTTTTCGACAGTCCCGTCTCCTCGGACAACACGATAAGCGCTGTCGAGCAGATCCGGAGCATCGCCGGCAAGCAGTGCCTGATCAGCGGGACTTCCGCTTTCATAACCGACCTCAAAGAACTGTGCGAAAAGGAAGAGCCTGTCTATGTATGCATAGCTGTCGTCCTTGCGTTGCTGGTACTGGCAGTATTCATGGATTCGTGGATAATACCGTTCCTTATACTGGGCGGGATCGGGCTTGAAATAATGTACAATTTCGGCACTAATATCTTCGTCGGGGATATCTCGTATATAACAAAGGCCATAGCTGCGGTGCTGCAGCTGGGTGTTACCATGGACCTTTCCATCTTCCTGATGAATTCATATAAGGAGCAGCGCCTGAAATACGGCGACGATATCCAGGAAGCAATGAGAAGGGCTATCGTGGAGACTTCCAGCGCCATTGCCGGAAGCGCGCTTACGCTTATAGCGGGATTTCTGGCACTGTGTTTCATGAGCTTCACCCTGGGCCTGAACCTGGGCATAGTAATGGCAAAGGGCGTACTTTTCGGTGTAATCGGTACGTTCACCATACTTCCTGCCCTGATACTTGTTTTCGATAAGGCAATAACGAAGACTACACATGTGACATTCCATATGAATTTCGGTAAACTGTCCAGATTCATCACAGGACATCCAGGTATTTTCGTGGTACTGTTCGTGGTAATGCTGTTACCGGCCTATTACGGTTATTCGCATACCAGCGTTTATTACAACCTGGATTCAAGTCTTCCGAAAAATCTTTCATGCATGAAAGCCAGCGCGCAGATGGACAAAGAATTCGGTCTCAACACGACACATATGGTAATGGTAAATTCAGATCTTTCCTCAAAGGATATGAACGAAATGAGCCATCAGCTCGAAGATATAGACGGCATCACCAGTGTCATAGGTCTGCAGAGTTTCGTGGGACCGGCTGTGCCTGAGTCGTTCCTTCCTGCGGACGCGATAAAGACTTTCAAAAGCGGCAAATATCAGATGATCATACTGAACTCGAAATACAAAGTGGCCAGCAGTGATGTGAACCGGCAGATAACGCAGATGAATACAGTCGTGCATCGCTATGACAGGAAGGGTATGGTCATAGGCGAAGCGCCTCTTACGAAAGACCTGATCAAGATAACGGACAAGGATTTCAAGATTGTAACGATAATATCTCTGATACTGATATTCCTGATACTGGGGATCGTACTCAGGTCAGGATCGCTGCCTTTCATACTCGTGGGCGTAATCGAAATGGCCATATTCATAAACCTGGGCATACCCTTCTATACTGGTACCGTCCTGCCTTTCATAGCTTCGATATGCATCGGCACAATACAGCTGGGATCCTGCGTCAATTACGCTATACTTATGACTACGCGGTACAAGGCCGAAAGGTATGCCGGGCGGCCGAAACGCGAGGCGATCATTATCGCGCATTCCACTTCGGTGCCTTCGGTCATCATGAGCGCGACCGGATTTTTCGCAGCAACATTCGGAGTAGCTATATACTCCAATATAGATATCATAAGTTCGATGTGCATGCTTCTCGCCAGAGGAGCACTGATAAGCGCAACGATGGTAATATTCATCCTGCCGGCTCTGCTGATGCTGCTTGACGGGCTCATCTGCAAGACCAGCAGGGGATTCATCGACAAGGATGCCGCAAAGGTCAGCATAGCAAAGAACCTGACTGACTGATCCGCATACAGGTCCGACTGAATAAAAGGTCTTCTCCGGCATAATGCTGCGGGAGACCTTTTTCGTTTTCCGTGCCGCAAGTGCCCTGCCGCTTGAATTATTTCCCTCCTGTGATATAATCCAGAGGAAAATGCAGACATGTGATCACATGCAGGATCAGAGAGAGGAAACAGCATGGCTTTGAGATTCATAGAAAAAATAAAAGAGGAAGAAAATTTGCGGAACGGCGGAATTTCCGAGGAACATTTCGGCATCGCCGGCGTTACTTTAAAGAACAGCGACGGAGCAAACAGGCAGGACATACTGAAGAAAATATATAACGACATCCCGCCGTTCGAGGATCCCGGGGTGGAATTCGAACGATATGTCTCAGGCGGCACGGACGCCGTAAGGATTCTGGTCAACGGTGTGCAGATAGGGAATATAAAAAAGGAAAACGTAAATCATTTCATTTCTGTTGCGCCATACATTACAGGCATTGCCATAAACGTAGATACGATAGACGCGGATATCGGCAATCCTGTTTTTTATGCCATGATCACGGTTGAATGCAATGCCGAAAGGCGCAGACGCGAAGCAGCAGGAAACAGGGCTGCTGCTCCCGCGGACAATGAAACTATAAATAAAATAAAGAAAAACCAGAAGACCATTATAAGCGCCGGGATACTTTTCACAATAATTTTTATAGTCTGCTGCCTGTTCAGTCTGATGATCCTGGCCTGCATAAGCGTTATGGCTGCCATAGTCTGTCTTGCTCTCATCCTCATATCAGCCGTAGCCCTGAAGGATACGAAGATGTGACAAAATGCACCTGTTATGGAAATATTTTATCCGCAAAAGAAAACATATGATATTATTGTCAATGTAATTCGAAGCACAGCTTACCGTAACGGTCACGGGCATACCCATCTTATGAAACTGGAGAATATCTTAATGTCAATGAGACATTTATGATAGATTGTTTAAGGTTTTATTCAAGGAGGTGTCAGATGAATATTCCGGTAAAAACGAAGGATCGGTTCATTAAGGGGTTGAAAAAGTACAAGCCTGTTATCAAAAAGGCGCAGGCACAGGACATAAATGAAAGCGACACTGTAACTATCATCACTGATATATTCGAAGACATCTTCGGATAGATAGAGTACAATAAAGTTCGCAATTTCATAACTGGTTGAAAAAGCCACGGGGATTCTGAGGCTTTTAATAGATATTAGTTTTTTATTTCTTCAATATCCAGTATGTTCTCCATATCTATACCTTTCATTGTCCTGATTCCATAATCCATCCAACTTACATCTTTAATGCCAGCAAGTTCATATTGCAGCACCACTCTGATTAAATTATCAAGCAGATCAGTATTAAAAGGTTCTTCAACATAACTAAATGGCACAGTAGCTGTTACCTTCACTGAAATACCAATATCACATAAGAAATCATATATTTGCGGAAATTTTTCTTTACCAAATTCCACTATTTCTCCACCTATAGCATCTGCGTAATGTTTACATGATCTGCCGTTTGATAGCGGATAATAGAACGACAAATGTCCAATTCGTGGACCTGAAATATAATCATAAAGATTAAAACAATATTGTTTTAATTCTTCAATTTCCTTTTCATCAGTAAATCCATTACCGATTAACAAATCTCGCAGTCTTGCAAATCCCCTTTTGATATTTAATGGTCTGAGGCCCTCACATAGTTCCTGCTTGTTGATTATTTTTGTATAATGCCCTGCTAAAAATTTATAATCAGATACTATTGCTTCCATCCCTTTTTTATGCTTTGCGTAAATATCATCATCGTACAAAGACAACAATCCATATCTATCTACTGTATTGCGTTCTGATTTTTTTATTAAATCATATCGATTATCCAAGATATACTCTTTTAAAGCACTTGGCATCGTTGAATAATCATCGAAATTAATAATATAAGCCATTTGAAACATCCTTATTATTCTTTCCTGATATAATAATTAATTTGTTTACTACATTTTATTAACAGTCAATTTATACTCTTTTATCCGTCACACTCTTCAGAACAGGATCCTGTTTTATTGTTTTGAAGTTACATCTATACATAATTATCGCCAATATCAGCATGATTACCGGTACGCCACTCATAAGGCCGTCTGCCAAATAAATACCGGCAATATGAAAAGATATATAACCAAAGCCGCCAAATGAAAGAAGATACAACATAATGAAAGGTGTTGTTATATTGCTTATATCATATACTATCTCAATCGCTGCGCTGTCCGTTGATATCCAGGAAAGAACATATTCAAAAATCAAACTTAATCCTATAAAAATCAAAAATATTGCCCAAAATAATATAATAAATCGCGACAAACGTTTTTTCCTGTTAAAAACGATCAGTAAAAACCATAATAATGTATAAGTTGCTGACAATATAAAACTTGGCAATGTCGCATTACCGTCAAAATCCAACTGAGTATCATTGATAATACATGTGATTGCCAAAGAAAAAGAAAGAAAAGCAATAAGAAAAAGTTCTCGTTCCGACTTTATTTTATTGAATATCCACATACATAGCCTCCTGCATGTCTCGTATTATACCATGCTGCAATCTTCCGGACAAATAAAAAAGCACCCGCCTGCAATGTAAACAAAACAGTCGAACTCCTTCCCGTGCCTGACGGCACGCCAAAGGTGGCTCTGCCCCCTGCCGGCGCTCACTTCCGTTCGCTGCTGACCCCCGGAGAGGTGGTCCGCCGTTTGATCGAAATGTCTGCATCTGCTGCGGCTCTGCCCGGGGACGATCCTCTTCCCCGGACCTCTTCTCGTCGGAAGTTCGACTTTCAGCAGACAAAAAGAAGATCAGACGGCCTTTGGCCGTCTGATCTTCTTATGGCACCCCCGAGAAGAGTCGAACTTCCGACGCACGGTTTAGGAAACCGACGCTCTATCCACTGAGCTACGGGGGCTCGTACACGATAAATATAATAGCACAATCCGGGCGTCTATTCAATATATTTATCCTCTGTGATATAATACTTTTCAAAGCTCAGGGAATAATTCCACGGTATGGACACAGGGGGTGGTCTGAAATGAAAAAAGTATTGCTGGTGGTTGATATGCAGAATGATTTTATCGACGGATCTCTGGGAACGGATGAGGCGCGGTCTATGCTGGACGGTGCGGTGGATAAGGTCAGATCTTATATAGACGCGGGGGTGGATGTGGTTTTCACTATGGACACTCACGGTGAGGATTATCTGAATACGCAGGAGGGAAGAAAGCTGCCGGTGTGTCACTGCATTGCGGGGACGGAGGGCTGGGAGATGCCTGCTGAACTGAGGAAGCTGGCTGACGATTCTTCTTCTGTGATAATGGAGAAAGATACTTTCGGGAACATCGAGGTTGCCGACTATCTGGCGTCGGAGGGGTATGATGAGATAGAGATCATAGGGCTGTGTACGGATATATGTGTCATTTCGAATGCTCTGATCATACGGTCGCGGATGCCGGAGGCGTCTGTGAGGCTGGATGCTTCGTGCTGTGCGGGGGTGACTCCCGGATCTCACGAGGCGGCTCTTGCGGCTATGAGGATGTGCCAGGTGGAGGTGGTGTGAGATTTGACTTTTATCATGCCGGGTATATAATTGTCTATGTCATAAAAACTGACTATCAACAGCATTCAAATAACTGATAACGGCTTCTGTGCGGATCCTCGCGGAGAGATCTTATCAGGAAAGGGAAGGACATGACCAGAAAAAAGGAAGGCATACTGCTGATGTTCGCTTCTGCATTTTTCTTTTCATCCATGCAGATCGCCATCAAACTTTCCGCAGGTTCCATCCCTCTGATGGAGCAGGTATTTTTCAGAAATATCATAAGCCTGATCATATGTTTTATAATAATAAAGAAAAACAACGGTTCACTCTTTGGCAGCAAGGAACATCAGCCGTTGCTTTTTGTACGTTCGAGCTTCGGCTTCATGGGACTTATCTGCATGTTCTACGCGGCAGCGCATGCGAACCAGGGAGACGTGACGACGCTGATGAAGCTGTCTCCGTTTCTCATAACCATATGGGCTGCTGCGTTTCTTAAAGAAAAGATACAGAAGGTGCAGCTGCCGGCACTGCTGCTGGCTTTTGCGGGGGCGGTGTTCGTAGCCAATCCTGCATGGACATCGAATCTTTTTCCTCTTTTCACGGCTTTCCTCTGCGCGGTGTTTTCCAGCGTGGCCTATACGCTGCTGGCTTATTTCAGGAACAAAGTGGACGGAATGACTATAATAATGCATTTTTCGACTTTCTGCGTCGCGATATCCATACCTTTCATGTGCATGGATTTCGCAGTGCCCGATCCTCTAACCATGCTGCAGCTTATACTGATCGGGATCCTGGGAGGCTTCGGACAGATAGCCCTTACCTATGCATACCGGATGGCCCCTGCTGCGGAAGTGAGCATCTACAACTACTCAGGCATTATATTTTCCATAATCCTGGGCTTCCTGTTCCTTGGCGAAAAGCTTTCCTGGAACTCTTACATCGGTATCGTTCTGGTGCTCTCCGGATCCTTCCTGGTATATAAGTTTTCAAAGTCCGACGTTGATACAACTATATAAAAATGATATAATATTCTCTCAAAGAAGGAGGCACTGCATGAAAAATTATCACAGTCCCTTTTCAGAAAGATATTCCAGCCAGGAGATGAAATATCTCTTTTCGCCGGAGAAAAAATTCCGGACCTGGAGAAGACTCTGGGTAGCGCTGGCTGAATCCGAAAAAGAATTGGGACTCAAAATCACCCAGGAACAGATAGACGAACTCAAATCTCATATGGACGATGTAAACTATGATGTGGCCGAAGAAATGGAAGCGATAATACGCCACGACGTCATGTCCCACGTGTATGCTTACGGCATACAGTGTCCGAAAGCAAAGGGCATAATCCATCTGGGCGCCACTTCCTGCTATGTGGGAGACAATACCGATCTTATAATCATGCGGGAAGCTCTGGACCTTATCAAAAAGAAACTGATCAACGTGATATCCGTTCTCAGAAGTTTCGCAGAAGAACACAAAGATCTTCCGACGCTGGGATATACTCATTTCCAGCCTGCCCAGCCCACTACCGTAGGTAAACGTGCCACGCTGTGGATGCAGGATCTTGTCATGGATGTCGAAGATCTCGATTATATAACAGAAAACTATAAGCTGCTCGGCTCAAAAGGCACCACAGGCACTCAGGCAAGCTTTCTGGAACTCTTCGAAGGCGATTTCAGGAAATGCGAAAAGCTGGATTCCCTGATCGCGAAGAAAATGGGCTTCCGCGACTGCTTCGCAGTGTCCGGACAGACTTACCCAAGGAAAACGGACAGCAGGATAACGAGTCTGCTCAGCGGCATAGCGCAGAGCGCTCATAAATTCTCGAACGACATACGGCTCCTCCAGCATATGAAGGAGATAGAAGAACCCTTTGAAAAGAAACAGGTAGGTTCCTCGGCTATGGCTTACAAGCGCAACCCGATGAGATGCGAAAGGATAGCCGCTCTTGCCAATTATATGATCTCCGATGCTGTCAATCCTGCCATAACGGCTTCCACCCAGTGGTTCGAAAGGACTCTGGACGATTCCGCAAACCGCAGGATAAGCCTTGCGGAAGGTTTCATGGCAGTGGACGGCATACTGGAACTGTATTATAATGTAGCCTCCGGCCTTGTGGTATATCCCAAGGTCATACGCTCGCATCTCGAGGCGGAACTTCCGTTCATGGCGACTGAGAACATCCTTATGGATGCTGTCACTGCAGGCGGCGACCGCCAAGCTCTTCATGAAAAGATCAGGGTGCATTCCATGGAAGCCGCACGCAACGTCAAGGAAAACGGCAGGCTTAACGATCTGCTGGAAAGGATCGCCGGGGACAGCTCATTCGGCATGTCGAAAGAGGATCTCGAAAAACTCATGGATCCGAAAAAATTCATCGGCTGTGCTCCGGAACAGACGGATGTCTTCCTTATGGAGATCGCAGATCCGCTGCTTAAGGAAAACAAAAAACTCATAGGCATGGATTCTGAAGTTAGAGTGTAAACAGGAAAGGAAAGGTAAAAAATGGTCAAGGCTGTTGTAGGCGCTAACTGGGGCGACGAAGGAAAAGGAAAAATCACGGATATGCTGGCTAAGGAATCGGATATAATAATAAGATTCCAGGGCGGCAGCAATGCAGGACATACTATAGTCAACGATTACGGGAAATTTGCCCTTCACCTTCTCCCTTCAGGCGTTTTTTACAATCATACGGTAAACATTCTGGGAAACGGCGTAGCTCTGAATATCCCCTATCTGATCAACGAAATCGGCGGTCTTACCGCAAAGGGCGTTCCCGCTCCGAAAGTACTGGTCTCCGACAGGGCTCAGCTGCTGATGCCCTATCATATACTGTTCGATCAGTACGAAGAAGAACGTCTGGGAGGCAAATCATTCGGCTCCACCAAGTCCGGCATAGCGCCATGCTATTCCGATAAATATGCGAAAATAGGTTTTCAGGTCAATGAACTTTTCATGGACAGGAAAGACCTTGAGGAAAAAATAAACAATATATGCGAACAGAAAAATTCGCTTCTGGAAAATCTTTACCACAAACCTCTTCTGGATCCGAAGGAACTGCTCGACCTGCTGCTGGGATACCGCGATATGATCGAACCATATGTATGCGATGTTTCCGCATACCTGTGGAAAGCACTCAGCGAGGGCAAAAACATACTGCTGGAAGGGCAGCTGGGCGCACTGAAGGATACCGATCACGGCATATATCCTATGGTCACGTCTTCTTCGACGCTCGCCGGCTACGCTTCCATCGGAGCAGGCCTGCCGCCATACGAGATAAAAGATATAATAACCGTAGTAAAAGCTTATTCCAGTGCAGTCGGAGCAGGAGCCTTCGTAAGCGAACTCTTCGGAGAGGAAGCTGACGAACTGCGTAAACGGGGCGGAGACGGCGGAGAATACGGCGCTACGACAGGAAGGCCCAGAAGAGTGGGCTGGTTCGACGCAGTAGCCACCAGATACGGCTGCCGTATGCAGGGAGCGACGGAAGTCGCGCTCACCGTTCTCGATCCTCTGGGATATCTGAACGAAATACCCATCTGCACAGGCTACGAGATCGATGGCAGAGTCACGAAGGATTTTCCCAATACTTCTCTGCTCTACAAAGCAAAACCCGTACTGCGCAGGCTTCCGGGCTGGAAATGCGATATACGCGGCATACGCGAATTCGGCAGACTTCCGGAAGAATGCAGGAACTATGTGAACGAAATAGAAAAAGAAATAGGTTTTCCTGTTACCATGGTCTCCAACGGCCCCGGAAGGAACGACATAATCAGGAGATGATCTGATGCGTAAAGATACAATGCGAGCCGCCTGGGCCCAGATCGATCTTTCTGCTCTGGACTATAACATCAAAAATATAAAAGCAAAAGCCGGCGGCGCTGAAATAATAGGAGTGATCAAAGCTGACGGATACGGCCACGGCGCCGTAAAAGTCGCAGATGTCCTGAGAGAGAACCGTGTGGACACATTTGCCGTGGCTACCCTCCAGGAAGCGGTCGAACTCCGGGATGCCGGAGCCGAAGAAGAAATAGTCATACTGGGACTGACTCCGGACATGTATGCGGAGACTCTCGCGGAATACAGACTGACGCCTGTGGTCATGTCATATGAAAATGCTGCCGCCATATCCGGTGCAGCAGCCGCAAAGGGCACTGCGGTCTCCGGCCTGATCGCCGTAGATACGGGCATGGGCAGGATCGGTTACATGGCTGAAGATCTCAGCACCGTACAGGATGTCGGAAAGATCGCGGATCTTCCGAATTTCAGGATCCGGGGACTTTTCTCCCACTTTGCCACCGCGGACGCAGAAAACAAAACTTTCGCGGACGAACAGAAAAGCAGATATGAGCGATATCTTTCAGCCCTGAAAAAAGCCGGCATAGCTGTGCCCGTGCGGACACTGGCCAACAGCGCCGCGATCATGGAAATACCTTCCGTGCATTATGACGCGGTCCGTCCGGGGATAATCCTTTACGGATGTTACCCTTCGGACGAAGTGGACAGATCGCAGCTGGACATAAAGCCGGTGATGTCCGTGAAGGCGAATATCGTCCGGATCGCTCAGGTCCCCGAAGGTTTTTCCGTAAGCTACGGAAGAAAATTCATAGCAGGCAGGAAGAGCCTCATCGCGACCATTCCTCTTGGCTATGCCGACGGATTCCCGCGCCTGTATTCAGGCACCGGGAAAGTCATAGTGAACGGCACTTTCGCCCCTCTGGCAGGGAACATATGCATGGATCAGTGTATGGCGGACGTTACCGACGTGCCCGGTGTCAGAGAAGGAGATGAAGTCATCATAATGGGCTCTGACGGGAAAAACACCATCCTTGCCGATGATATCGGCGATGCTACAGGCACCATCAGTTATGAGATCATATGCGCTTTCGGACAGAGACTTCCGAAAGTATACATACGTTAGACCGAAGCAAAAGCCGCAGCAGAAAGGTATATACCCGTCTGCCGCGGCTTTTTAAAAGGATTGATAAAGGTCTTGCAAATTATTATTTTATTTCACTTTTTTCACTGCGGAAAAACTGCCCGTTATTTTTTTGCCTTTATATACTTTATATGCTCTTACCTTGTAATAGAAAGTCTTCGATCCCGGATGCACACTGGTATATACGGTACCTGCTTTTGTATCCTTGAGCTTTTTATATTTCCCGTTTTTCGACGCAGCCCTGTAGATCATATATCCGTCGGCATTCTTTACTTTCTTCCACTTCACGACAATGTTGCCGCCCTGTCTGGAAAGCCTGGTGATAACAGCTTTTGCAGGCCTCGGCCTGTTGCTTTTCACAGAAGAAAGAGCACTGGTATAACTTCCGTAGACAGCCCTGACTTTATAGTAATAACGCTTGCCAGTTGTCAGACTGCTGTTGGTCCAGCTGCGGGCCGTGGTGGTCTTCACTTTTTTGAATCCGCTGTTCTTTTCGGCGGATCTGTATATCCTGTATTTTGATGCCCCCGTCACTTTCCCCCAGCTTATCTTAAGACTTTTTATGCCTTTATTGCTGACCTTCACGGCAGGAGTGTTCAAAGTCACGTTCACTGTGGCCCACGGGGCTGTGATATTTCCCGTTGCCGATCCGCTCCATCCTGTATAAGTCACTGATCCTGCAGCGGAGATATAATAAGTACCGGGTCTTGTGAACGACATTGACACGGTGCCCTGAGAATCCGTAGTTTTACCGCTTACGGCAGTAAGCGCGCCTGTGCTGCTGTTCACCTGGGATATCTGTGCCCCGGCAGTCGGCGTCACTGCTGTTCCCCAGTTGTCCGCCTTCAGTGTCATACTGAATGTACTGCCTGCTTTTACATTATAGATATTTTTGTCGAAGCATGAATAAAGATCCGAATAACTGTCTCCCAGATAAATGGTTTCCACAAGATCATTGTCTGATACTGCGGTCTGATCCACGCTGGAACTGCATGCAGTGTTGTTCAGGTAGTATGCAGTGTTGTATGTGCTCTGGCCGAACCATTTGGTAACGCTGTATGAGCTGTAGGTGTCGCTCCATGCAAAGTCCATATAATCGTCTGCTGTAGCTGCCGTAAAGGCTGATCCGTATTTTGCCCTGCATGCTGCTATCAGGGCATCCATCACTGTCGGTCCTGATACCGATTCATGAATGCTGTAGTATTCGTCGGACAGATCCGAAGATACTGTAAGATTCTGTCTGGACATTATGAAACCGTCCGAATCCGATGCATTGAACTTGACCGTTGCAGTAGTCGGTGCTGCATCGGCAAATGCCGCTGCGGGCAGCATAGTGAAAACCATGGCCAGCGATATTATGGCTGCTGTAAGTTTTCTGCTTTTTTTGATTTTCATTCTTTCTTTTCTCCTCTCCTTCTGTGATTTTATTTTGCTTTTTTATAACTTATGTTCGAATATCCGCTGAAGACCTTTTTTCCGCCTGCCTTTCTGTATGCTCTGACTTTGTAATAATATCTTTTCCCTTTCTTCAGCTTTCTGTTCGTCCAGCTTTCTGCCGAGCCTTTGCTTATGGTCTTTACCTCCTTGTATTTTCCGCTTTTTTTCGTTGCCCGGTATATCTTATATCCGCCGGCGCCCGATACATGCTTCCACTTTACTTTTATGCTTCTTTTGCCGGCATAAGTGCCCGCAGACGGCGCCGCAGGCCTGACCTTTGCCGATCCTGCCGCTGTGCCTGTATATGTGCTGCCGTAAAAACCGCTTATCTTATAATAATAAGTCTTTCCCGTCTTCAGTCCTGTATCGGTGTATGATGTGCTTCCGGAAGACAGAGTCTTTATGAGGCTGTAGCTGCCTGACTTACTTGTGGCCCTGTATATCTTATATCCCGAAACATTAGCCATCGATCCCCATTTCAGCTTCAGGCTTTTGTAACTGCTGTTGCTGATGGTCAGGGCAGGGGCCGCAGAAGGTATGAACACCGCGCTTATGCTGTGAGGCGCCTGAACATCCGAAAAAGTATAACTGTTTTGCGACCCGACGCTGGTGCCGTCCGCCCTGACATCTGCGATCCGGTATCCTGGATAAGGAGACATATAGAACGTTTTGCTGCCGCCTGCCGTCACACTGCTGTATGGCGTTATGCTTCCTCCTGTCGTTGCGGACGAGCTCAGCGCATATCCGGCCTTCACCGCCATCATATATCCCGAATCGTTCTTGTAATATAAAGTACCTGCGTCGTCGGCGATCACCGGAGATATGCAGTACTGCTGACGCAGCGGAGTGAAAAGCGTTCCTGAATTTCCGGTATTTATCGTTTTTATGCCGCTGTTGTCATCTACTTCGATCATATATATCCCGCCCGGATATCTGTTATATGTCGTATATAAATAAAGCTTTCCGTCTGCTTCGTTTTGTGTCGATATGAGTTTTTCTGCCTTGGCAAATCCGGGCACCGGTGCTGATGTATCTATCCTCATACTGCCGCAGTCGATCACCCTTATGTACTGACCGCTGCTGCCGAACTGACTTGAAGAATCACATACCCCGGCATATATCTTCCCTTCGTATAAAGTCGCGCCCCCGGCGGAAGTGCCGTCCAGATCCAGAGAAGAAGGTGTCCCGAGAGTTCCGTCGTTTTCTACAGGTATCTTATAAAGCAGGGCTTTGTCCGTCAGGACGAAAGCATATCCGTCATAATAAAGGACATCGCTGCATACGTTGCCTTCCACCGTCACAGAATCTATCAGAGAAGAAAAATCGGGTTTCATGGAATATACAGCGGCGCTTCCGCTGCTGTCAGCCTGGGAACCGAATATCACATAACTGTCAGTAGCGTAAGCGCCTGCCCAGTAGTATCCTTCCGGATTCTCCCTGGGTAAATTTTCTCTGGTTCCGTCTTCAGTGTTCACACAGTAATAATATCCGGTCTTGCCTTTCCCGTTCCAGGTGGCATAATATGCTCTGCCATCGTTATATGTCACCGGAGAGATGGTCTGACCCGTATCGCCCGTGACAGGAGTGGTGGTCCATGCCTTTTCCATGTCTGAAAGACTGACCGCTTCAAGCTTCCCGCCGCTTATGGGCACAAATATCAGCTTTTCGCTTTCACCTCTGTATCCGATGACCGGCGCTATCGTAGAAAATCCTGTGCTGCCGTCAAGCGTCATATGGCTGATCACTTCTCCGCTGTCTTTATTCAGCTTATATAACGTGCTTCCTGCCGCCGTATAAAGATAATCTCCGTCAATCACCGGCGGCATGGGAGAGCTGCTCCATCCCGATCCGAACGAATGCTCCCATTCCAGCGCTCCGTAATACACTTCGGCCGGAGTCTGGCTGCCTGTGACTGATGCAGATGCCGGAGAGATATTTATCACCGACAATATCATTGCTGCGGCTGTAAAGACTGCGATCGTTTTTTTCAGTTTCCCGAACCTTTTCATTTCAACGTTTCCCTTTAAACAAAAAACTGCAGCAAATCTGCTGCAGTCCGTTTTTCTGCAAAAAATATCAGCCTGTTACCCGAAGCTTTTTTCGTTTCATGCAGGTCTCCTGACTTCGTGAGTCTACGCTATCCTTCCTTCCCAAAGCCTTCGCTTCAGTGGATGCCTGCGGCGCAGGAATCGCTCATCACTTACAGTGGCGGGTCCGTACCGGATTTACACCGGTTTCCCTCTTGGCCGGCCCTGAGGCCGGAACATGGAACTATTCTGTTTGGCTTATTCTATCATTTAAGTCCTGCAATGTACAGTCTTTTTTCCTGTCTCTATTTATATATCCCGTATTTTATCTTTATGCGCTCGAGCTTCCTTATCATGGAATTGCCGAAAATAAACACGCACAGGGCTGCAGTCCCGGCATGATAAAGATCATAGGGAACGCCTGAAATATAAAGCGTCCTCAGAGTCCCGAAGCTTACTGGCTCGCCTCCCGGGATCCCGGCGGAGGTCACCATTGCGCATATGTTCATGATGCCGCCGTATATTATGAATACCGAGAAGAAAGTGAAAACAGCCAGGTTCACATTGTCTGCCGGCAGTCTTTTATGCTGGAAGAGCACTCCCGCAAGCATGCCGGCCGCGCCGAAAACATATAGCCGCCAGCCGAAGAAAGTATCGTCTTTCCCCGGCCATATCAGATAGCTGACATATGCCGCGGCTATAGCAAAAGCGATGCATATGACCGGCCCGAGTATTATTTTGAAGTCTCTGGATTTCAGCGCTTCAAGATCCACTTTGTTGAATACCAGGCCTGCCAGGAATCCCAGTATCCCCCAGCAGAATATCTGCCACGGGGTCCACGGGCCCTGCCCTTCGTAAAAATTGCATATGAAGCGGGCCATGGCTCCTATGAGGAATCCCGCTTCCGGGCCAAGCGCGATGCCGGAGATTATTATCAGCGCCGAACCTATCTGAAGCGGTATGGTCATGTGAAAAAACATCTGCGCGCATACGGTGACTGCCGTCATGACTGCTATAAGAACTATCTCCCTGGCCCTGGGTCTCCGTTTTTCAAAGACCATAAAAAACGGGATTATTGTATATATTAAAAGAAGTATGCTTATGATCATATATCTGCTGTTGTCGAGGAACACGCTTCCTGCCCATATTGTCAGGGGCATAGGTACGAAGATGAGTATGGCGCTCACCTTTCTTCTCTTTTTTACGGCAGCTTCATATCTGGTCATATCGCCTTTTTTATGCATTCCACGACCTCCTGATATGTCACTGCCTTCGGGAACCATTCTCTTGCCATCCTGTTGGAGACAGTCGTATAGAAATTATTGCCTGAAAAAAATTCTTCCGGCCTGTCCGCAGAGATCACTTCACCGTCGAAAAACATGGCGCATCTGTCCGAGTTCTCCGCGCAGAATTCCATATCGTGCGAGACCATGACTATGGTGATCCCTCTGGAGGTAAGCGTCCTGAAAATACCTGCCAGAGTCCTTTTGAAGAATGCATCCAGACCCTTGGTCGGCTCGTCAAGCAGTATTATCTCCGGATCGATGAGGAATATCTTGCCCAGGGCCAGCCTCTGCTGCTCGCCTCCGGAAAGATCATAGGGATGAGTTTTCCTGAGATGCCGGAGTTCCATAAGTTCCAGGGTCTTTTCGATCTTCTCCGCTTTTTCGCTGTCACTTGCCTTTGTGTAATAAAGCGCCTCAAGAAGTTCTTCTTCCGCCGTTATTTCGGTAAACAGCGCCTGAGGGTTCTGCGGCAGCATGGCGATCTTCCCTGCTGCTTCTATATTGCCTCTCTGCGGGCGTATCAGTCCTCCTACGGCTTTGAGCAAAGTAGTCTTCCCCGTGCCGTTGCCGCCCATGATGCTGAACCATTCCCCTTTTCTCACCTCAAGATCAGTGTCCTGCAGTATGTCGTGAGAACCTTTATCATATCTGTACCTGAGTCCCCTGATCTTCACTGCGATATCTTCCGCATTTACGTGTTCTTCTCTGTCTTCCGCATCTTCGTTTTCTTCGGCTCTGCCAGTCATTCGTTTTTTCAGGAAACCTTCAAGCCAGATCCTGCCTTCTCTCATGGTCAGAGGAGCATTCCCCTGTTCCTCGGTCTCCGCGAATATCTTCATTACCGAGGGAAGTCCGTAAAACATATCGTTCCTGGGCTCTTTCGACAAAAATATCCCTGCCTTTTCAGGAGTATCACAGAATATCATCCTGCCTTCGTCCATGACTGCTACCTTGTCTGCCATCGTGAATGCTTCTTCCAGCCTGTGCTCCGACATCACCACCGCAGTCCCTATCTCCCTGTTGATCCTGTATACTGTCTTGAGGAATTCCGATGCCGCGATAGGATCCAGCTGTGCAGTCGGCTCGTCAAGAATGAGAAGTTTCGGCTGCATCACCATCACCGACGCCAGATTGACCATCTGTTTCTGACCGCCTGACAGAAGTGCCGTCTCTCTTCGGAACCATGTCTGTATGCCGAAAAAGCTGGCAGTCTCGGCGACCCTTCTTTTGATCGTCTTATTGTCGGTCCCCAGACTTTCGAGGCCGAAAGCCAGCTCGTGCCATACCTTGTCGGTAACTATCTGGTTATCCGGATCCTGCTGGACGAAGCCTGTTTCCGCTGCGCTCATTCTGTCGGAAAGCTCTGCCAGAGGCTTGCCCCGGTAATATATCTCACCTGCAAGTTCTCCGTAAGGCATCATGTTTTTTTTCATGTGCCTGAGAAGCGTGCTTTTGCCGCAGCCTGACTTACCGCAGACCACTATGAAATCCGATGTGTCCACGTCCATCGATATGTCTTGCAGCGCTTTTTTATCCGAAAGAGGATATCTGAAATTCAGATCTCTGATTCTGAGCGTTTCCATTTTATTTCTCCGTAAATATCTATTATCACCGGTATAAATATAAGCAAAACAAACGCGGTCAGGGTCACCGCAGTCATCATGTCCGGCTGCGGGAACTCAAGTGAAGGATAATAGTACATGACTGTTTTTTTCAGGATGCATCCCGCCAGAGATATTCCCCCGAAGATCACTGTCCAGATCATGACTGCCCGGTCCTTTGCAGTAAATCTGAAAAGGCTGAAAAAAGTCCGGCCCTTCAGACCGTATCCTCTGGCCTCCATGGAATCCGCCGTTTCTATCGAGGCTTCCAGCGACCATGAGATCAGTATGGATATTTCCTTGGTTATCTGCCTGGCTTTCATCATAAAGCTCTTTCCGGCATCCCGTCCCATGCATTTCTGCCCGTCCGAGATCTCCCTGTAGCGGTTCTTCAAAAGTCCTATGAATCTGAAAGTCATGGAAAGCAGAAGTCCGAATACAGGCCATGTCCTGCCGAACAGATAAATGAATTTATCCGATGTCATCACGGTGTTGAAGCAGGTGAACCAGATTATAACCGCAGACAGTATCACCGAGGCTGCGAATCCGTAAACAAGAGCTTCCAGAGTTATCCGGTTCGTATTGACATAAAAAAGGACAGTGCTGCCGTTATGCGTGAAAAACGTATTGATAAGCGTCATTACGACCATGACAGGTATCATGAACAGGATATTGGTCCTGACTGCCTTTTTCCCTCTCAGTATCACCGAATAGATCCAGGCCGCGGCAAAAGAAGCGGTCAGGAAAAGCGGATTCGTAGAAAACATAGTGATCCCGATCACAAATACGAAATATGTAAGATTGACCGCAGGATGATAACCTGCGAATTCCGAGTTTTCACCCAGACCGTCCCTGAACAATATTTTCACCTCACGGTATGGCCTTACCAAGGTCTTCCCCGCCGTCACAGGTATATGCCCACACTATGGCATCGCCGTCTTTCAGCTTATATGCCGAGCAGCCGTAATCGGGATAAGTCCCGTTCACCTTGTACATCCAGCCGCTGAGACTTCCTTCATCATATTCATAAAGATTATCTATGCCCTTCACATATGTGCTGCCGTATGTGGAATCATACCTGGCTTCCATCTGTATGTCTTTGTTCCTGCAGACCGTGTACAGCACATCGTATACGCTTTTGCCTGCTTCGGCGGTATAGCTCGTTTTGCTGAGAATAGGATCCCGGTGCCCGGAATATGTAGTGCACCTTATTTCTATAGTCACTGTTATACCGCTGCTGTCAGCTGACTTTTCACTGCTGCCGGTATCGGAGCTGCCCTCGCTTTCCTTCTGGCTGTTTTTTTCTTTTTCTGCTGTGCTGTCTTTGCCGCTGTCCGTCTCAGCCAGGAGTATCGCGTAATCTCCTCCTTCAGAGACGCTGAATACCGCTTTGCCTCCCGAGATCCTGCCTTTTCCCGCATATATGAGTTTCGATTTTCTGTTATCGAATCTGTAGACATATACCGTGTTTTTCCCGTCGGCATAAACAGGCAGGGATATTTTTGCCTTCCCGCCGAAGCTGCCCTGCTGATACAGCGATATGGTCTCACCCTGCAGTTCGTTTTTTTCAAGGCACTTCAGCAGTTTTTCATAATAGGGACCTTCCGTTTCGGCCTTCAGATTTATATCCCTGGCCTTGCTGAAATTTTTTCCTGTGAATTCCCATTTTATCTCTTTGTTTTTCGATATGTCTGTTTTATATACGGATGTTTTCCCGCTTTTTATCAGTTCCCTCATTTCCGCACTGCTTATGCACTGGGAATTCCTGCTTTTTCTGAAAGTACCGATCTGTTTTTTCAGTTTTTCATAAGCGGATTTTTCCTTGTCATATTCGCTGTTCTTGTCGTCGGCTGTTTTTTCGGCTGTTTTTATCTGAGCCCGAAAATCAAGGACAGTATACGGTGCGTATTCCCCTTCTCTGTTTCCGGTGTCAGCATCGGATGCAAGTTCCTGCGCTTTCTCTATCTGTCCGTCCAGAGCTTTCCCGTAATCGGCATATTCGAAATCCGTGTGCCAGAAAGCTGCCGCGGCGCAGACGATGATCACTGCTGCCAGAGCGATTCTTCTTATCCGCTTTTTTCTTATTTCTTTCTCCATATAAAAAAACATCCGCTCTTTCAGACGAATGCATGTAAACATTATCTGTTTATGCATCCATAGCCTGTAGAATCATAAACTGACGGGGCTCATCCCCATTCCCGACTGGCAGGTTTTCCGGCTTTGACGGCAGCAAGGTCTGCTCAGGACTTTCACCTGATTCCCTATTATCACATTGCGCTTCTTCGTCGCACACCAGTGAGTCTTTTTTTTGCATCATTACCTTACCACATTTACACATATTATGCAAGGTGGTATGATAGTCTTGTATATACTGGAGGGCACATATGTCTTTTGATTTTTTCGATAACAAAGAGGCTGCCGATATCATAATTATCAACGGCAGGATATATACTCAGGATCCGGATCTTCCCTGGACAGAGGCTGCAGCCTGCAGACAGGGGAAAATAACGGCTGTGGGCGGATCGCAGGAGATCCTAAGTCTTAAAGAGGAGGGGACCGATGTCCTTGATCTCGAAGGCGCTTATATGCTGCCGGGTCTTATAGATACGGACGGTTCCCCTGTCACCGAAGTTTTCGAAGATTCCTGCCTCCGTCTTTATGACGACATGGACACAGCTTCCGTTCTGGATTCCGTAGAATTTTACGCTTCCGAACATCCTGAGATGAAGACCGTCCTCGCCTGGGGCTATGACACCGGGCTGGAAGAACGGAACAGCAGCGATGATATGAAAAAACGGCTGGACAGGATATCCGCAGACAGACCTGTCATACTTCTTTCCGAAGACGGCATGAGCGCATGGATGAATACTGTCTGCGGCAATATGGCAGAATCTGCTGCTGCAGGGGATATGGCCGAGATAATGACCATGCCTTATCTGCTGAGCATCCTTGATCCATTTGACTGCGAAAGCATGCGGGACGGCATCGCTTTTCAGACAGAAAAGTACAGCAGCCGCGGCTATACAGCCATATCAAATTCCGGTTCTCCCGGATTTTTAAGCGAAGCATACAACGGGATCATGGCTTCCATGATACATGACGGCTCTTTCCGTCAGAGATTCTACGATTCTTTTTCAGTCTCGAGAAAAATGAATCCCAGATTCGTTCATGCCAGGCTCACGGAAAGGCGCAATCTTTTTACGGAGACTTCCGGACTTGCGGCAATGCGTACTCTCAGGATATACGCAAAAAATAAATCAGCGCTGTCCGAAAGATATATCAGAACTCTCTGCAGCGAAGCGGCGGCATCCGGCTGTGACATCGAAATATCCTGTGACAGCCGCGAGATCCTTTTCTGCATGTGCGATATCATAAAGAATATAAATAAAAAATACCGTAAAAAGCTTTTTTTCACTTTCGTACATAACGAAGCACTCGATGACGAAGAAAGGAAAAACTGTTTTTCCGAAGAAAATATTTCTGAAGCCGCTTCATCCGCACCGGATAACAGAGATCCCGGGGAAAAGATACAAGCGCTGACTCTGGGTGCGGCAGAAAAGCTGGCCGTCTCCCGTGATCTCGGCTCCATAGAGATCGGTAAATGCGCAGATTTTGCGGTTTTCGAGGAGGATCCTTTACAGAAAGGCCGGATGCCGGAGTGCATCATGACTCTGATAGACGGGCAAATCGTCTATGATGCCGTGAACGAAAATATGGAAGAATGGTATTCTGTGATGTCTTCACAGCAGTTCTGAATATCCGTTAAAGATACACTTTGTGAGCGGTCATGTTTTTTTAAGCAAACATCAAAAAAAATGACATTTTATTCACACAATCATCACTTTTTTGTTTTATACTCTATCTTGAGTAAAGGATATGGAAGTATTCCATACGAACTTTCCTTCTTTTATTGAATACACACACACTTTGCAGAGAACCCGGGATCCCTCCCGGGTTTTCTCATTTTTGTTTATCTGTGATCTGCTCTGCCTGTTTCCGCTTTGCCTCTATCTCCTTTTCCATTTCCTCATAGCCCTTCTCATATGCCGTAAGATTCAGGCCGGCTATGCTGGCAGCGAAATTCTCCATTATTTCTTCCTCCACCTTAGGGTAATGGAGTTTCGGAAGGAGCTTGGTAAGGGCCCCCAGCATCACCATGTTGACTACGAAAGGTCTGCCCATTTTTTCGGCTATTTCCGTGGCCGGGATCCTGTAACAATCCTTGTCGTCACTTTCCACAAGTGTACTGTTTATCAGTACCACGGCGTCTTTTTTAACTGTACGGCCGTACCTGCTGAATCCGGCCTGATTGAAGGCTATGAAAACATCTGCGGTATCCACCTTCATATAATCGATAGCTTCGTCGGAGATCACCACTTCCGCCTTGCAGGCTCCGCCCCTCGCTTCAGGGCCGTAACTCTGGGTCTGGGAAATGTTATAATCCTCACCCAGTCCGTAAGCCTTTGCGAGCAGTACAGACGCCAGTATCACGCCCTGGCCCCCGGCTCCGGCGAAACGCACATTGATCCTCATCTATTTTTCCTCACCTTCCACATTTATGGCTCCGTCCGGGCAAAGTCTCTCACATATCCCGCACCCCCTGCATTTTTCTGTTTTGACGGCTTCAGGCATATTTGTCCCGTAATCGTTGCGTTTTTTGGATTTCACGAATATCTTTTCCGGGCATACCGAAAGGCATATGCCGCATCCCTTGCAGCAGGTTCTGTCTACAGTGATATCAGCCATTGCCATGACCTTCCTTTATATTGTTTTCAGTCAGTTTTTCTCTTATCTTCTTTGTATATTCTGTTTTCGAAGTATCATGTTTTATCAATCCTATCCTGATCTTGTCCTTCGGTATCTCCATCCCTTCCCTGCGGATGTATGTTATCTTTTTATATCCTGCCATCATTGCTACCGGATCCCTTTCGCCGAAAATGTTCCTGCCGGCCTGTACGGGACACTGAGTGAGCACTTCTATGAAAGAAAATCCTTCATGCTCTATCCCTTCTGCTATCGCTTTTTCCAGCTGCACAGGATGGGCTGTCGTCCATCGGGCGACATAAGTGGCTCCCGCCGCTGCTGCCAGCTGACACCCGTCCAGCGGTTCGTCATAGCTTCCGAACGGAGAAGTCTTGGTCACGGCACCTTCCGGTGTCGTCGGAGATTTCTGTCCCCCTGTCATCCCGTATATATAGTTGTTCACTTCTATAACTGTAAGGTCGATGTTCCTGGCCGCCGCATGTATGAAATGGTTGCCGCCTATCGCAAGACAGTCGCCGTCCCCGGTGAATACAACTATTTTCTTCTCCGGACGTGCCAGTTTCAGTCCCTGCGCAAAGGCAAGAGCCCTTCCGTGCATGGTATGGAGGACATCCATTTTGAAATAGCATGGTATCCAGGAAGAGCATCCGATCCCGCTGACACAGGCAAGATCGTCCTTTATCCCGAGTCTTTCAAAGGCGTTTATAGCGGCGAACTGTACTATGCCGTTGCCGCAGCCCGGACAGAACAAAGTGGGAAGAGCTTCTTTTTTTATGTATTTCTCATATAGTCTGTTCACTGACGCCCACCTCCTCAAGTATCCTGTCCAGAAGTTCTTTAGGCGTATGTATGTCTCCGCCGCACTTTGGCATCGGGATAACCTGCTTGTCCCACAGCGCTCTTTCTATCTCTCTGCTGTATTTCCCCGTATTCATCTCTGGCACGATAACCAGATCCGCGTTCTTTGCCAGTTCCTGTATCTTTTCTTCAGGAAAGGGCCAGACAGTGTTTACTTTTATCAGACCCACTTTAAGATGGCTGTAGTCGGTTTTCATTGCTGCCGGGACTCCGCGTCTGAAGACATCTTTTACTATTTTCAGTCTGGACAATATCCTGTCGTCCCTGATCCCCCTGGCGAGTCTGATGGCGTTCATGGCCGGCCTTGCCACTGATCCGTAGGCGATGATAGCCACATCGGCATCCTCCATGCACAGTGTCTCTACGTCAGATATATCGCCGATGTTATCCGTTATCTTGCTGCATATCCCGTTTATGAATGTCCCGCTCCTTGATGCAAGATGACCTATGCGTTTTCCTTCTTCATCATGGAGCTGCCCTTCCACCATCGAATCTGCGCCTTTGAAAAAATCCTCCTGCGGAGAGCAAACAAAGATCTTCCCGTTTTCTTTCTCCTCCAGCCTTCCGGACGATACTGTGATCTTTTCCCTCATATGGCCTACGATCTCGTCTGCCAGGATTATCACCGGCGTCCTGTATTTTTCCGAAAGCTGAAAAGCCCTGACTGTGAGATCGAACATCTCCTGGACTGACGACGGGGACAGTACTATTATCTCGTAGTCTCCGTGGCTTCCGTATCTGGCCTGGTATATATCCTGCTGGGAAGACATGGTCGGCTGCCCGGTTGACGGACCTCCGCGCTGGACATCCACTATGACTGCCGGAGTCTCCGTAACAGCAGCAAAGCCTATGGCTTCCTGCATCAGTGTATATCCCGGCCCGGAAGTCGCCGTCATGGCTTTTTTGCCTCCCCACCTTGCCCCGATCACAGCACAGGCCGATCCTATCTCGTCTTCCATCTGTATGAATGAGCCTCCGGCTTTCACCATTTCCGAAGAAAGGGTTTCGATTATTTCTGTGGACGGGGTTATGGGATATCCCGCAAAAAATCTGCAGCCAGCATAGATCGCCGCTTTCGAACATGCTTCATTGCCCTGCAGCACCATCGTCTTTTTTTCTTTTTTCTGTGGCTCCATTTCCCGACCTCTTTTTTATTTAAAGAAGATGATTTTCTATGACCTGTACTGACGCGTCGAAATCTTCTATCTGCAGATAGTATTCGGCAGCATCGAACAGCGCCTGCATGGGACACAATCCTATGAGTTCCGTTCCGATCACCGGGACTCCGTATCGTTTTGCTTCGTTTCTCACCAGTTCCGTGACACGATGCAGCGGCGTCACTGTGAAATCTGTCATATTTATCGACACCTGAGCGATATTCCTGTCCTCGAGCATCACGCCCATTGCCTTGACGCATTTCAGGCCTCCGCCTGACTCTCTTATTATTTTGCTTATTTTCGACGCGATCCCGAGATCATCGGTGCCCAGATTGATATTGTAAGCGATGAGCGGCGGTCTTGCGCCTACTGCAACGACTCCTCCGGTAGGATGTATGCGCTGTCCGCCGAAATCCGGTATCCAGTCCGGATCCTTCACTTTTTCAGCCATGCCTTCGAACTGTCCCTTTCGTACCTTTGCCAGATTCTCGCGATCAGGAGCCGAAGCGGATCTTTCATAGAGGAAGACCGGGAGATCCGCTTCTTCCGCGATCCTCCTGCCCACTCTTTTTGAAAGCTCTATGCAGTCTTCCATGTTCGATTCCTTTATAGGGACGAAAGGCATGACATCGACGCATCCCATCCTGGGATGCTCTCCTCTGTGCTTTGTCAGATCAATGAGTTCCACAGCCTTTGCTGCCAGTTTCACGCTGGCTTCCTCACACCCTTCAGGGCTTCCCATATAAGTTATGACCGTCCTGTTGTGGCTGGTATCGGAGCTGTAGTTCAGAAGCGTGCACCCGGGAGTGTTTCTGATCTGATCCACGCATGCTTCGATGACATCCTTATTGCGGCCTTCGCTTATGTTGGGTATACTTTCAATAATCTTTGCCATTTGTTTTCTCCTGTATCTTATAGTTTGTTTTCCGTTTCATTATATACTCTTTCGGCGATCTTTGCGCTCCGGCTGCATATATCGCTCCCCTGCCGGCGAAAACGGTCTTCTTTCTCAGCGTCCCTGAGCCCCGGGAGATTGATCTTCACGTTGAGCCATGCGCCTCTTACCGCGGCGTGCAGATCCAGGACCGATACGCCGAGATCGCTTGCCGCGTTAGGATTGGAATGTCCGAGAAGCGTTTCCGCTATTTCCATTCCCCTGAGCGCCTGCTGCATGACACTGAACGGCACTTCCGTAGCCGCAAGGTTTCCTGCTCTTATTGCCCGGCTTCTTTCCTCTTTTTCTTCCGCTGTTTCTTTAGGCATTCTGTATGCTGCTGCCACCTGATTGAAAGCCTGCGTGTCATTATCCACTGCTGTCGTCAGCTCACGAAAAAGGTCTCTGCCTTCCGCTGCCGCTTTTTCACAGATATCCTGATCGTCCGCAAATTTCTCCCTGCCGGCAGTCAGGCCTGCTACCATCATGAAAAGAGCAATGCCCTGAGCTCCTGCAAGAGCGCTGGCCGATCCGCCTCCCGGCGCCGGCGCATCCGACTGCAGTATATCGAGATATTCCTTTATTTTAAGATCTGCAAGGTCCATTATACCAGAACTCCTTCCTTTATCACCTGAAGCGCCATGTTCGATCCGAAACGATAGCACAGCATCTCCATATCCGGGGCGTCCCATATCACAAGATCGGCTTTTTTGCCTTTTTCCAGTGTTCCTGTGGCCCCGCCCATGCCTGCTGCGCAGGCAGGGTTCACGGTCACAGCCGTAAGTATTTCTTCCGGGGTCATCCTGTATTTCAGATATCCCAGATTCATCACGAACTGAAGACTGAGTGACGGACAGGAGCCGGGATTGAAATCCGACGCCAGCGCTACCGGTATGCCCATTTCTATCATTTTACGTGCGGGAGCGAAATCCTTGTCCAGATAAAACGAAGTGGCTGGAAGGCACATTGCCGTAGTTCCGCCCGATGCCAGTGCTTCGAGTCCCCTTTGACCTATCGCTATCAGATGTTCCGCCGAATCCGCGCCGAGTTCGCCCGCCAGCTGCGAACCGCCTGTTTCTTCTATTTCATCTGCATGGATCCTGAGTCCGAAGCCCAGAGACTTTGCTTTTTCCAGATATTTTCTGCTCTGTTTTGCATTGAAGATCCCTTCTTCGCAGAAAATATCCGCATGAGATGCCAGTCCTTTTTCTTTCACAGCGGGCAGCATCTCTTCACAGAGCATGTCTATGTAATCGTCCGGTCTTCCGCTGTATTCCGGAGGCACGGCATGCGCACCCATGAATGTCGGTGCGATATCCATAGGATGGTTCTTTTTCAGGGCATCTGTCACCTTCAGCATTTTTATCTCGGTCTCCATATCGAGGCCGTATCCGCTTTTGATCTCACATGAAGTGACGCCCATACCCAGCATCTCATCCAGGAATCCTTCGCTTTTTTCATAGAGTCCGGTAAAATCCGCTTCTCTGGTCCTGGCAACCGTATCGAGTATCCCTCCTCCGGCTTTCAGTATCTCAAGGTAAGACGCGCCTTTCAGCTTCAGCGCGACTTCGTGCTGCCGGTATCCGCCGAAAACAAGATGAGTATGCCCGTCCACCAGTCCCGGAGTCACAAGTCTGCCTCCGGCATCTACGACTTCGGCCGGCCGTGATTTTTCAGCTTCCTCCGGTATCCTGCCGTCATCCGTTATTTCACTGATCTTCCCGTCTTTTATAAAGACCGCCGCCTTTTTCAGCTTCAGATTTTCGCCCTGCTGTCTGCCGCAGTGTCTGAAATCTCCCGCAGGAGTCTGCAGCAGTCCTATATTTCTGATCAGAAGTGTGCTCATTGTTCTTTTCCTTTCCCGATCCCGCAGAGAATCACTTCAAAAACTTCGAAACGGTCTTTTCGATCAGATCTTCATCCGCTATGTATGGAACCGTGATATGACCCAGGCCGTTCTGTCCTGCGTTATAGGCTGCCGCGGTCTCAAGGGCATTTTCGTTCCTTGCCCAGTTTCTCCTTGCCACGCCTCCCATGACATCCCACATCATGGCAGATCTCAGTATTTCGTCTGTTCGTCTGCTGCCGTCCAGGACCATTCCGAAACCTCCGTTCACAGCCTTGCCGATGCCTACCCCGCCGCCGTTGTGCAGCGCGCAGAGGCTCATTCCCCTTGCGGCATTGCCTGCAAAGCACTGAACTGCCATATCTGCCATGACATTGCTTCCGTCTTTTATGTTGGATGTCTCGCGGAAGGGCGAATCAGTCCCGCTTACGTCGTGATGGTCTCTTCCCATCATGACCGGGCCTATCCTGCCTTCTCTGACCATTTCATTGAATCTGAGAGCAATCTTCATTCTTCCTTCTGCGTCCTGATAAAGTATCCGTGCCTGAGTGCCGACTACGAGCCTGTTCTTTTTCGCATCCCGGATCCATACCCAGTTGTCTCTGTCCTGAAAACGTCTGTCAGGATCTATGCAGTCCATCGCTGCCTGATCGGTCGCATCCAGATCCTCGGGTTTCCCCGAAAGGCAGACCCACCTGAACGGTCCGTAACCATAGTCGAAAAGCAGCGGTCCCATTATATCTTCCACATACGAAGGCCATATGAACCCGTCTTTTTCGTCTTTTCCGTTCTTCGATATCTCTTTTATCCCGGCATCATACATCGCTTTCATGAAAGAGTTTCCGTAATCGAAAAAATATGTGCCTTTTTCCGTAAGGTTCTTTATAACATTGAAATGTCTTCTGAGAGAAGCGTCGACCATATCGCGGAAGATCTTTCTGTCTTTATGCAGCAGCTCCGTACGCTTCTGAAAAGTCAGCCCTACGGGGCAGTAGCCTCCGTTGTATGCATTGTGGCATGATGTCTGGTCACTGAGCAGATCTATTCTGAAATTTTTCGCGTCTGCAGCCTCCAGAAGGTCGACGATGTTTCCCCAGTATGCTATTGAAACGCTTTCTCTGTTCCTGACTTTTTCTTCTGCCACCCTGAAAACTTCATCGAGATCCGGGATCATCATATCGACCCAGCCCTGTTCATACCTCGTTTCTATTCTTGACTTGTCCACCTCTGCGAATATCCCTACCGCTCCTGCTATAGTAGCGGCCTTCGGCTGGGCCCCGCTCATTCCTCCAAGTCCCGATGAAACGAAAGTCAGACCTGTCAGGTCGCCCTGTTCGGGAACTCCCAGAAATTTTCTCCCTGCATTGAGTATAGTATTGAATGTCCCGTGGACTATGCCCTGAGGCCCGATATACATCCAGCCTCCGGCAGTCATCTGGCCGTAATTGGCTACTCCCATTTCCTCGGCGATCTCCCAGTCGTCAAGATTGTCGAACATTCCAACCATCATCGAATTCGTTATGATGACTCTGGGTGCTTCCGGCCTGGACGGAAACAGCCCGAGAGGGTGTCCGGATTCTACCACAAGAGTCTGCTCCTGTGTCAGTTTTTCCAGATATTTTTTTATCAGCCGATACTGCAGCCAGTTCTGGCATGGCTGCCCGGTCTCGCCGTAAGTAACAAGCTCATAAGGATAAAGAGCCACTTCAAAATCCAGATTGTTGTCTATCATGACCTGGAATGCCTTGCCTTCCAGACATTTTCCCCGGTATTCATCCACCGGTTTCCCGTAGATCCTCCCTGCCGGCCTGTAACGGTAGGCATATATCCTTCCGCAGGTCCGTAGTTCTTCCATGAATTCAGGAGCGAGTTTTTCATGAAGCTCTGCAGGGACATAACGAAGCGCGTTTTTCAGCGCCAGTATGCTCTGTGCCCTGTCGAGCCTGAACCCCCTGTCCGGAGCTCTTCTTTTTCCCTCCTCGAATTCAGGATACTCAGGAAGCTCATTATCCAGTTTTATGGTCATTGCCTGTGATATTTTCCGGTTTGTCAGCATTTCTCTTCCTCCTTTGCAGTCTGCCGTTACAGCAGCGGTCCTGTGACTTTTTCCGCCGTTTCCGCAATAATGTTGTCCTTTATCATCTTATCGAATTTTTCCAGTTCATAATGCATTATTATATCTTTGTCCACCGGCGCCACGGTCTTCCTTATATGATCATAGACTGCCTGCGTTGCCGGCGCCAGTCCTTTCTCCCCTCTGAGCCATATCCCCTGAGCTGCGGAAAACAATTCGATGCCCAGTACTTTCTGTGCGTTGTCCAGCACCATGGCAGCAGTCCTGGCTGCTGTGGTCCCCATGGAGACATGATCCTCCTGGTTCCCCGACGAAGGTATGGAATCCACGCATGCGGGATGCGCGTAGATCTTGTTTTCCGATACCATGGATGCCGCCGCATACTGAGCGATCATGAAACCGGAACATACGCCGCCGTGTTTCGTCAGAAAAGGCGCAAGACCTTCCGACAGCTGCGGGTTGATGAGCCGTTCGCTTCGTCTTTCGGAGATGTCGGCAAATTCCGAAATAGCGTTCTTCATGAAATCGAAAGCAAGAGCCATAGGCTGTCCGTGGAAATTGCCGCCCGATATGACTTCGTCATCATCAGGGAATATTATGGGATTGTCAGTCACGGCGTTTATTTCCCTGCTCACGGCTTCATATACGTACTGAAGTGCGTCCCTGCTGGCGCCGTGGACCTGCGGCACGCATCGCAGAGAATACGGATCCTGCACTTTGTCCGGATTAGCATCTCTGGCGTTCAGGCTTCCGTCAAGGAGCCTGAGAAGATTTTTCGCACAGTCCTTCTGCCCCTGATGTCCTCTGACATCCTGTATTTTATGATCGTATGCTTTTTTTATGGCATTAAGCGCCTCGCCTGTCATTGCAGCTGCTATATCCGCAGTCTTTGCCAGGTTCAATGCATCCCGCAGAACATTCACGCCTATTGCCGTCATTATCTGAGTGCCATTTATAAGTGCCAGTCCTTCTTTAGCTGCCAGCCGCACTACAGGTATCCCTGCTTTTTTCATTGCCTCTGCGCCGGAAAGCAGTTCTCCCTTATATTCGGCTTCGCCTTCCCCTATCATGGGCAGCACCATATGCGCCAGCGGCGCAAGATCTCCGGATGCGCCAAGCGAACCTTTTTCAGGTATCCTGGGATGCACTCCTCTGTTCAGCATTTCCAGAAGAGTATGCAGAGTAGAAGGACGGATCCCTGAATTTCCCCGTGAAAGAGCATTGCATCTGAGAAGCATGGCAGCTCTTACCGTTTCCGCAGGCAGCGGATCTCCCATAGCGCATGTATGGCTTATTATAAGGTTCCGCTGCAGATCTGCAGTTTCGTCGTAAGAAATGAAAGTGTCGGAAAATTTACCGAAGCCGGTAGTCAGTCCATATATGATGGAGCCTTCTTCAAGTTTTCTGTCGACGTAATTTCTCGCCTTTATCACCGCAGCTTCGGCTTCATCCGAGATTTCCGCTTTTTCATTGCTTCTGGCCACTTTTATCACATCTTCGACTGTAAGTGTTTTTCCGTTTAATACTATCGCCATTCCCTTTTCTCCGATCTATAATAATGTTATTTTATGTATATTTATGCATAAATGCAGTGCTCTTCTTTTGCCGTCATTATACTTAAAAAATCTCTGAAAATCCAGTGACTTTTGAAATCTGTCACTTGTTTACCGCTTTATTGCGGTGTTGTTATATTGTGTATATTTATTAATGTAAAAAAATTATAAAAAAACACCTGTGGAATGTCTCCGCAGATGCCTGAAAGATGTGTCTATTTTCCTCTTACGTATGTATACACTGTCTTCCCGTCTTTTTCATAGCTTTCTCTGAGAAGATAATCGCTGCAGCCCTTTACCATGACAAAGACTATTTCTCCTTTATACGTATCGCCGGCGGAAAAATCGTATCCCTGAGGGATCTGACCGATCTCCCAGGTCTTGTCCAGATTTTCATATACTTTGCCGTCTGCCTTCAGATTTTTTCCATCCAGTCCAGTGACCGTAAAATCAAGCGTCACATCCGTTATCCCGAAATCTGACTGGGGAAAATCTCCGGGAAACTTCACTTCATATTCCGCAACAGCGTATTCCAGATCTTTTTCGCTGAGATCTTCTATTATATTCCCGGAAGCCGAAAGATTATATTCACTGATCTTTTTTTTCACATCCTTTTCATTTCTGTCTATCGATGTGATACGGTATCTGATTTCATGCATATGGCCGTCCGCCTCTGCCTTCTTCATGGTTTTGATCCATGTCCCTGTTTTATATGCGTCCTTTTCAGACTGCTCCTGCTTCTGACCGCAGGCTGCAAGTCCGAATATCAGTACAGCAGACAGCACTAATAAAAACATTTTTCTCATGTTTTTCACCCGGTGTTCCACGTGGAACATTTTGCTTTTCTTTTTAAATATCAATGGATCTGAAGATCTCTCAGCATCTCTATGAGCCTTTCCAGCTCATCCCTGCTGTAATATTCTATCTCTATCCTGCCTTTGCTGCCCGACATATTTATGCTGACTTTCGTTCCAAGCAGATCTTTGAGTTCTTTTTCCACCTGCAGTGCATCCGTGTCTTTGCTTTTGCGTGCCGGTCTGCGCTTCATTTTTCTTTTTTCCGGCTTTTCGGTGACTTTCTCAACCTCCCTGACGGAAAGTCCTTCCCTGACGCTCCTTCTGGCCAGTTCGATCTGATCCTTTGTTTCATTCAGTGAAAGTATGGCTCTGCCATGTCCCATCGAAAGATCTCCGGAACTTATCATATCCCTGATTTCTTCAGGCAGTTTGAGAAGTCTGAGGGAATTCGCGACATAAGGCCGGCTTTTGCCCACGCTCCCCGAAACCTGTTCCTGCGTCAGTCCGAAAGTCTTTATCATTTTTTCCAGGCCTTCGGCTTCTTCTATCGGATTCAGATCTTCTCTCTGCATATTTTCCACTATTGCAAAGAGCATGTTCTCTTCCTCTGTCAGCTCGCGCATTATGCATGGGATCTCCCGCAGTCCGGCCGCTCTTGCGGCACGCCATCTTCTTTCGCCGGCGACGATCTCATAACCTTTCTGCGCTTTTCTTATTATAAGCGGCTGTATGACACCGTGCAGTCTGATCGACTCTGAAAGTTCCGTTATCTTTTCTTCATTGAAGACTTTTCTCGGCTGATCGTGATTCGGCTTTATTTCGTTTATGTCGATATATTCTATTCCCTTTTTTTCTGTTTCCATTCCCGCAGCTCCGCTCTCTATCTCGGCATCGCCGATAAGCGCTTCGAGTCCGCGGCCCAGCGCCTTGCTCCTGGCTTTACTCATTGCCGCTGCCCTCCAGACTGAGAAACTCTTCCGCGAATTCTCTGTAGGCTGCGGCTCCTGCGGATCTGGGATCATATTCGGCTATAGGCATACCGTAACTCGGAGCTTCTGCAAGACGTACATTTCTCGGTATCACTGTGGTATATACTTTCTCACGGAAATATTTCTTTACCTCTTCGACTACCTGTATCGAAAGATTCGTCCTTCCGTCGAACATGCTGAGGATGACTCCCTGGATCATAAGCCCGGGATTCAGATTCTTTTTTACGATCTCTATAGTGCTCATCAGCTGGCTGACTCCTTCCAGCGCATAGAATTCGCACTGGATCGGGATCAGCACGGAATCCACGGCCGTAAGAGAATTTATAGTCAGAAGGCCCAGGGAAGGCGGACAGTCGATAAAAATATAATCATAATCGTCTTTTATAAGACTTATGACTCTCTTCAGCCTTTTTTCCCTTCCCTTGAGCTGGACCAGTTCCACTTCCGCTCCGGCGAGATTCGCGTTGGCCGGGATTATGTCCAGATTCTCCATAGATGTATGCATTATGACTTTCGCAGGATCCATATCGTCGTCTGTAAGAAGTTCATATATCGAGTGCGGCAGATCTTTTTTTGAAATGCCAAGTCCGCTGGTGGTGTTTCCCTGAGGATCTATGTCTATCACCAGGACCTTTTTACCCTTTTGCACAAGGCATGCCGCCAGGTTTATATTCGTTGTGGTTTTGCCCACGCCGCCTTTCTGGTTAAATATAGCTATTGCTTTTCCCAATTTAAAGCCTCCTTGTTTTTTCATCATCTTATTGAAAGTATATCCTATAATAAGAAAATATACTACTTCTTTTCTGCTTTTTCAGTAAAAAAAAGGATGTTTCACGTGAAACATCCCTGCTGTGATCTGCAAACGTCATTTTAAAGGCTCTTTTTCAGGCGTCCCCGCTCTTCTCGGATACCTGACCGGCGTCGATTTTTCTTTTCTGATATATATATATGTATGTTCTATCCCGTATCCCATGCTGCCGTGATCCTCGCCTCGCAGTATCCTGCCGCCAAGAATGCTTATCGCGTTTTCCGCTTCGGCCATCTCGCTGCTGCAGTCACGCCCCTTGAATGCCAGGAAAGTCCCTCCTCTTCTGACAAAAGGCAGACAGTATTCCGCCAGGACCGGCATTCCGGCCACTGCGCGCGATACGCAGAGATCGAATTTCTCTCTGTATTTTTTTTCTCTTGCGAGATCCTCGGCTCTGGCATGGATGAACTCCGTATTCACGATTCCCGCTGCCCCGGAGATCTCCTTTATGACCTTTATGCGTTTGCCGAGCGAATCCAGCAGTACGAACTGTTTTTCAGGAAATATCGCAGCCAGCGGGATCCCCGGGAAGCCGCCTCCTGTCCCGACATCGATGACAGTCCCGGCGCTGCTTATCTCCTCGGCTCCGCAGCACATAACCGAATCCAGCAGGTGCTTCCTGACGAACTCATCCCTGCTGGTTATTGCTGTAAGATTTACCTTTTTATTCCACTTAAGGATCCCGTCCATATAAACCTCGAGCCGGCCGGCTGCTTCTCCGATCAGTCTTTCGGAAAATCCTTCTGTTTTTAAAAAAGCTTCAAACTCATCCATCATCGCCGCTGTTTACCCGCCTTCTGTTTTTTTCCATATATATCATAAGAACATTTATGTCTGCCGGAGAAACTCCTGAAATCCTGGAAGCCTGTCCTAGCGAAGAAGGCCGGATCATATCCAGCTTCTGTCTTGCTTCGATGCGAAGGCCTTCTATCTCAGAATAATCCATATATGCCGGCAGTTTCCGGTTCTCCAGCTTTTTGAACTTTTCTATCTGGGCAAGCTGTTTCTCTATATATCCCCGATATTTTATCTCCACTTCGAGCTGAGCTGCAGCAGTATCGGAGATCTCCGGTCTTTCACTGTCTATCTCCTTCATTTTTGCATATGTCATTTCAGGGCGTTTCATGAGTTCCTTCAGAGATATCCTGTTTTTCAGCGGAGCGCTGCCGTTTCTCTGTAAAAATCCGCCGGCTTCTTCAGGGAGCACATATACAGACCCAAGCCGTTCCATCTCTTCTTCCATCATTTTTTTCCTGGCCGTAAATCTCCGGTAACGTTCTTCGGTTGCCAGTCCAAGCCTGTAACCCTTCTCTGTCAGCCTCATATCAGCGTTATCCTGTCTCAGGATCAGACGGTATTCTGCTCTCGACGTCATTATCCTGTAAGGCTCGCTAGTACCCTTTGTTATAAGATCGTCCAGCAGAACGCCTATATATGCTTCGCTCCGGTCCAGAACGAAAGGTTCCTTTCCGTCTATTTTAAGCACTGCATTTATGCCTGCCATCAGGCCCTGGGCCGCGGCTTCTTCATAACCGGAACTGCCGTTGAACTGCCCTGCGCAGAAAAGGTTCCCTATCCTCCGGTCTTCAAGGTTTGTCTTTAGATCCAGAGAATCGATGCAGTCGTATTCTATGGCATATCCCGGCCTTACGATCTCAAGATCCTCAAGCCCCGGTATAGTACTGTAAAACTGCTCCTGTATATCCTCCGAAAAACTCGTTGCCATTCCCTGCAGATACACTTCGTCAGTGGTCTCGCCTTCCGGCTCCACGAAAAGCTGATGCCTTTTCCTGTCCCGAAAACGATTGACTTTATCCTCTATCGACGGACAGTACCTCGGCCCCACTCCTGTGATTCCGCCGCCGAACAATGCGGATTTATCCAGATTGTTCCTTATTATCTCGTGAGTCTTCTCATTGGTATATGTCAGCCAGCATGATATCTGATCTCTTTCAAGGGTGTCATTCATAAAGGAAAAAGGTGTGATCTTGGTGTCGCCCTTCTGTTCCTTCATCCTGCTGTAATCCAACGACTGACGGAGAGCTCTGGCAGGCGTGCCGGTCTTGAATCGTCTCAGAGGGAGTCCGTGCTTTTTAAGATTCTCTGCCAGTTCCACCGAAGGCGCAAGTCCGTTAGGACCGCTGGGATATCTGGTCTCGCCCATGAATACCTCGCCTCCAAGAAACGTCCCGGTAGCTATTATCACTGCCCTTGCTTCGTATTCGGCCATGGTCTTCATTCTTACGCCGCAAGCTTTTCCTTCCTTCAGAAGTATGTCCACGACTTCTCCCTGCTTAAGATCCAGGTTCTCCTGTTCTTCTATCGTCTTTTTCATCCGGAGATGATACAGATGCTTGTCCGCCTGCGCCCGGAGAGAATGTACTGCCGGGCCCTTGGCCGTATTCAGCATCCTGCTCTGCAGAAAAGTCCTGTCTATATTCAGTCCCATTTCTCCGCCCAGCGCATCTATTTCTCTTACAAGATGTCCCTTGCCGGTACCTCCGATAGAAGGATTGCACGGCATCATAGCCACCGCCTCCAGATTAATGGAAAAAAGAAGCGTTTTCTTTCCCATCCTGGCCGAAGCAAGAGCCGCTTCACAGCCGGCATGACCGGCGCCTACGACTATGACATCATATCTGCCCATCAAAAATGTTCTCATAAATCATCTCTTTCTATTTGCCAAGGCAGAACCTTGAAAATACTTCATCCAATATATCTTCTGAAACCGTTTCGCCGATGATCTCTCCCAGGAAATCATAACAGCGCCTTATATCTATTTCTATGAGATCGAGAGCTTCTCCCTTATCTGTCATTTCAAGCGCATCTCCCAGCGCCTTGCTGCTTTCATTCAGCAGATTTTCATGTCTGGCACTGGTAACGATGAGGCTTTCGTTCTGTCTGACCTTTCCGCCGTAGACAAGCGCTTCTATTTCTGTTTCGATCATTTCCATTCCTTCGCCCGACAGCATGGATGTTTCGATAAAAAGACATGAAGGCAGCATTTTCTTTATTTCATTTTCGGATACGGCCTTTCCGATATCTGATTTGTTCGCCAGCACTATCGCTTTTCTGTCTCCAACGGCATCGATTATTTCTTTGTCCTCTTCTGAAACACCTTCGCTGTCATCCAGCATAAAAATTATGAGATCTGCTTTGTTGAAAGCAGCCTTGCTTTTTTCTATGCCTATCTTCTCTATCCGGTCGTCGGTATTTCTTATGCCTGCGGTGTCTATCAGCCTGACCGGTATGCCTCTTATATTTATGGTCTCTTCGATTATGTCTCGGGTCGTACCAGGAATATCGGTGACTATGACCCGTCCTTCCCTAAGCAGATTGTTCATAAGAGAAGATTTTCCCACATTTGGTCTGCCGGCGATGACCACATTGAGACCCTCCTTGATTATTCTGCCGGTATTAGATGTATCTATTAGTTTTTCAATCACATCGCCTATCTGCAATAGTGAATTTCTCAACTTTTCATAGGTCATTTCTTCTATGTCTTCATCCGGATAATCGAGGTTCACTGTTATCTCTGCCAGAAGTTCAGTCAGCTCACGGCGAAGATCATGCACTTTGTCCGAAAACGCGCCCTCGAGCTGATTTACAGCCAGATCGAAGCCTCTGTCGGTTTTCGCTTTTATCATATCGATCACCGCTTCAGCCTGCGACAGATCCAGCCTTCCGTTGAGAAACGCGCGTTTTGTGAATTCTCCGCGTTCAGCCGGTCTGGCTCCGCAGGAAATGACCAGCGCAAGGATCCGACGCAGAGATATGACGCTTCCGTGACAGTCTATCTCTACTACATCCTCCCTCGTATATGTATGTGGAGCTTTCATATATACTGCAAGCACTTCATCTATCACTTCATGCTTTTCAGGATCTGATATTTTCCCGTAGCAGAGTTTCCTGCCCTCGAATTTTTCATGCGTACCGGAAAAAGGAACAAATACTTTTTTAAGTATCTGCCCCGCATTTTCCCCGCTTATCCTTATAATACCGATGCCGCCTTCACCGTATGCAGTGGAAACGGCAGCAATGGTGTCTTCCATTATCTTCTTCACCTCTTATCAAAATGGCCCGTTACACACGGGCCATTGATCAGATCGTTTTATTTCAGTTCGATTATGACCCTTCTGTAGGGTTCTTCGCCCTCACTTCGGGTCTTGACCTTCGGGTCGCTGTGCAGCGTTGCGTGTATCACCATTCTTTCATAGGGATTCATAGGTTCAAGACGTACGCTCCTCCGGGTCTTTATGACCTTTGAAGCAAGCCTTTCAGCCAGCTGTTCGAGCGTTTTCTCTCTTTTGCCCCTGTAATTCTCAGCATCCACGACTACACGTATATATTTTTCTTTTTCTTTGTTGACAACCAGGCTGGTAAGATACTGGATAGCATCCAGCGTCTGCCCTCTTTTGCCTATTATGGTTCCCGCGTCTTTTCCTTCGATATCCAGATAAATGCATTCTTCGTTTTCACTGGCTCTTATCTGAAGCGCAAGTCCCATCTTTTCAGATATCTGCCTGAGAAAATCCAGTGCCGCATGTTCATCTACAGCCTTAAGATCAGCCGGTCTGCTGGTAGCTATCGAAGAAACCGAAACCGGTGATTGTTTTTTTGATTCAGTTTTTTCTTCTCTGTCTCTGGTTTTAGGTTCGCGCTTTTCAGGTTCTTTCGGCAGCTTTTTATCCTCGGCTCTGACTTTTTTTCTTTCTACTCTCACTTTTGCAAGCCTGGATCCCAGACCGAGAAATCCCTTAGACGGTTCCTCAAGTATGATGACTTCCACTTCATCTATAGTTGTTTTGAGATCCTTCAACGCCAGCTGTGTGGCCTCATCGATATCCTGTCCCCATTTTTCGGAAAAGTCCATTTTATTTACCTCCCTCTTTCCTGAGTTTTTCTCTTACTTTGTTCAGATGCAGATTGAAGAAGATCTGAATGAACTGACCGAAGAACCAGTATATAGTCAAACCAGCCGGGAAAGTCCTTCCCATGAGAACTATCATGAGCGGGAAAAAATACTGCATCATTTTCATCATGCCGCCCATGCCGCCAGGCTGAGCTGCAGCCTGCTGCTGAGAAGTCATCCTGAAAGATATGAATGTCGCTATGCCGGCCAGTATCGGAAGTATCCATTTATCAGGCTGACAGAGATCCATCATCCACAGAAACGACTCATGCACGGCAAAAAGCATCTGCTCAGTATGGATATAAGCAAGCGGGTTCCTGAGCAGCGCAAATATACCGAATATTATCGGCATCTGTATAAGCAGCGGCAGACATCCTCCTGCCGGATTGAATTTTTCTTCTTTATATAGTTCTGCCATCTTCATGTTCAGTGTCTGCTTGTCATTAGCATACTTCTGCTGAAGGGCTTTCATTTTAGGCTGCATCTGCGCCATACGCGCTGTAGACTTTATCTGTTTGGCATAGAGCGGATAAAGACAGAACTTGGCTATCAAAGTAAAAATAATCAGCGTTATCCCATAATTGCCTACCAGCTCATAGATATGAGTAAGCAGCCAGCCAATGGGTTGCGCCAATGCTCCAATGATTGTGTTCATTAATTTTCCTCCGATTGAAGATCCGAAGAATCACTTCAGCGGATCATATCCTCCCGGATTCCACGGATGACATCTGAGAATCCGTTTTATTCCTAAATAACTACCCTTGAATATCCCATATTTATCCAGTGCCTGGATACAATATTCGGAACAGGTAGGGTAAAACCTGCATGTCGGCGGGAACAACGGAGAAATGAACTTCTGATATCCTTTTATCAAAATGATAAATATCTTTTTCAAAATTTCACCTTCCTCATGGCGGCTTCAATAGATTTTTTCACATCCGCACATTTACGATTATTTATTGTGTTCCTGGCTATGAAGATCAGATCATATCCGTTATCTGCAATGGGTGTCATTGTTCTGACACTTTCCTTCATCAGCCTTCGCGCCCTGTTTCTCTTTACGCTGTTTCCTACTTTTTTGCTTGCTAAAAAAGCGATCCTGTTATACGGTAATTCATTTTTCTTATAAAAAAGCACCACATAACGCTCTCCTACAGATATTCCTTTTGAATAAACAGCAGAAAAATCCTTTTTTCTGCGCAGTACGTTTTTTTTCAGCATAAATTGATATCCTGTCAGGCAGACAGGACTTTTCTTCCCTTTTCTCTTCTTCGTTTAAGCACATTCCTGCCATTTGCCGTCTTCATTCTTTTTCTGAAGCCATGTTCCTTTTTTCTCTGCCTTTTTTTCGGCTGATAAGTACGTTTCATCTTTTAACACCTCCTTGCACACATGTCCTATAATTATAGTTCCAGCAAAGTTTTATGTCAACGGTTTTGTTTTTCCTGACTCACGATTTTTAATTGATCCCTATATGTTGTGTGTGTGTTGATTTCTTGCACAATTTTATCCACTTCCTGTGGATAAGTGTTTTGCGATTTGTTTTTCAAAAATTAAATTAAACACTTGCCTGTGGATAACTTTTTCTGTATGATGGAAATACGATATTTTTTATTAAAGGGACAGATATGAAAAACTTACAGGATTATTGGGAAAAAACATTGGAATTGCTCAAACCTGAGCTTCCTCCGATCAGTTTCGATACCTGGTTTTCGCCGCTTATGCCTAAAAAAGCCGATTCTTCACAAAATATTCTATATGTAGAGTGTGAAGAACCTTTTATAATAGACGTGCTTCGAACCAGATACCTTACTCTGCTGGAGTCAGCAGTGAGAACTTCTTTCGACACACCATATCATGTGGAATTCGTTGAAAAAGTTCAGGAACAGGAAAAAGAAAAAACATCCAAACGGCAGGACGATTCTGATTTCGATGAAGAATTTTATTTCAATCCGAGATACAGCTTCGATAACTTCGTGGTAGGAAGCACTAATCAGTATGCGCATGCAGTGGCTCTCGCTGTCGCCGAAAGTCCGTCGAAACTTTACAATCCACTTTTTATATACGGAGGCTCCGGTCTGGGGAAAACTCATCTGATGCATGCAATAGGACATTACATACTCGAGCATCATAAAAAACTCAAGGTTCTTTATGTTTCCTCGGAAATGTTCACAAATGAACTGATTATGGCCCTTAAAGATAAAAATAAAATAAGAAATTTCAAAAAGAAATACAGAAACATCGATGTTCTTCTCATAGACGATATCCAGTTCATAGAAAAAAAAGAAGCGACACAGGAAGAATTTTTTCATACTTTCAATACTCTTTACGATCTCAATAAACAGATCATAATATCCAGCGACAGGGCTCCTAACAAACTCACTAATCTCGACGAAAGACTGAGATCAAGATTCGCATGGAACATAATAGCAGACATACAGCCTCCTGATTATGAGACTCGTGTTGCCATACTAATGAAAAAAGCAGAACTTGAAAACGTGAATATAGACGAAAATGTTTCCGCTGTAATAAATCTGATAGCAGAAAAAATCAAATACAATGTACGTGAACTCGAAGGGGCTTTTTCAAGGATAATAAGCTTCTCAGTACTTATGAACAAGCCTATAACTATTCCCTTCGCAAAAGAAAATCTGAAGGACATAGTATCTTCCGACGATCTCAATATCAACATAGAAACCATAAAAAGATCTGTGTGCAAATATTACAATATCACTACCAAAGAAATAGAATCTTCCAGAAAAGTAAGAGCTCTGGCTTTTCCAAGACAGATAGCCATGTATCTCTGCAGAGAAATAACAAATTCTTCTCTTCCGAAGATAGGAGAATCTTTCGGAGGAAGAGACCATACGACAGTTCTCCATGCATGTGACAAAATAAAAAAAGATATTTCATCAAGCGATTCCGTAAAACACGATATAGACTCTTTAAGACAGATAATAAGAGAAAGCTGAACTATTCACTTTTTGTTTACAGCAATGCCACTGGTTATACACAGGTCATGTCTTACAAAAAGTATTGTTTTTTTAACAGAAACACCGGTTTTCCACATTATCACAGACCCTACTACTATTACTACTAAAAATATATAAGAAAAAAAGTAAATCCGGAGGTAGAAAAATGAAATTCACATGTGAACAGCAGACTCTCTCAAAAGCATTGAATACAGTTTCAAAAGCCGTAACAGTAAGAACTACTATTCCTATTCTAAAAGGGATACTTCTGAAAGCTTCTGATGATCAGAAACTTACCCTTGCTGCCTCGGATCTTGATATGAGCATAGAAAAAAACATAGATGTGGATGTGGAAGAACCCGGGTCAATAGTGGTTTCGGCAAAACTCTTCGGCGATATAATAAGAAAGCTTCCGAATGAAATGATATTCTTCGAAATGTCTGAGAACGGAAATATAAAGATAAAAACAAAAAATACCGAATTTGAGATAGTAGGATTCTCAGCAGAAGAATTTCCGAATATAGGAGAAATAGAAGACGTATCTTCTCAGCTCTCTTTTGATAAGGACATATTCAGAGAAATGATAAGGAAAACTTCTTTCTGTGCCAGCATAGACGAATCAAAGGGAGTAATAGTAGGCGTTCTTCTGGAACTTGATGATAACGATTTCAATATGGCTGCTCTTGACGGATTCAGAATGGCGGTAGCAAGGGAAAAAATCAAAAATGAAAAGAAGCAGAATATAATAATATCGGCAAAAATATTGAATGAGATATATAAGATACTTTCTGAATCTGAAAAAGAAGAAGAGATAGGGATGATACTCAGCAGCAAAAAGGCTGTGGTCCTTCTTGAAAGAACCAAGATAGTCATAAGGCTCCTGGAAGGCGATTTCATAAAATACAGGGAAATAATACCTGCGGATCAGGATATCAGGATAATAATAGAAAAAAGAGAACTTGAGGAAAGCATAGAAAGAGCTTCTCTTCTTGCAAAGGAAGGAAAAAACAATCTTATAAGATGTTCGGTAAAAGAAAATCTCTTTACGATAAAATCCAGCTCGGAAGAGGGAAACGTGAAGGAGGATATAATCATGGAAAAAACCGGAGGGGACATAGAGATAGGGTTCAATTCTAAATATCTCATTGAAGCGCTTAAGGCCATAGATGACGAAAAAATAATGATGGAACTGAAGACCGGTACTACCCCGTGTCTGATAAAACCTGTGGAAGGAGATAATTACGAATATCTTATACTTCCTGTCAGGATATCGACCAACTGATCATGTATATAAGCTCTATAGAACTGGAAAATTTCAGAAATTACAAAAGTGAGACAGTGAATTTCCACAGAGATGTCAATATTTTCACAGGAGAGAACGCACAGGGAAAGACGAATCTTCTTGAAAGCATATATATGACGTCTATGGGAAGATCGTTCAGGACCCCAAGAGAGAAAGAACTGATCAGATTCGAAGAGAAAGCCTGCAGGATCAAAGCTTTCTTCGAAAGAGAAGAAGGCCCGTGTTCTGTTGAAATAGCGATAGGAAAAGAAGGCAAAAAAGGAATAAGGGCGGACAATATAAAAATAAAAAAGCTTTCAGATCTATTTGAAAACGTATCGGTAATAGTTTTTTCGCCTGAGGATCTCAGGATAGTAAAGGACGAACCCGAAAAAAGAAGAAATTTTATCGACAGAGAACTTTCACAGCTGAGATATTCATATCTTGACGATATCATAGCATATAAAAAGATTTTGAATCATCGCAACGCGTTTTTGAAATCAAAAAAAGAAGATGAAGACGAAATATACATATGGGACAGAGGAATAGCAGAAAAGGGAGCGGACATAATAAGAAAAAGGACAGAATTTATCAAAAGGCTCGATGAGATCAGCCGCGGGATACATAAAAAAATAACCAGCGGCAGTGAAGAACTGAAAATAAAATACGACTGCAACATAAACTGTGCCGGGCAGGAAGATCCGGCAGGACATATACTTGAAGTGCTTTCACGAGACAGAAAAAAGGATATATATTACGGAAATACTGGAAGAGGTCCTCATAAAGACGACCTTGAGCTTTTTATAAACGGAGTCAATATCAGAAAGTACGGATCACAGGGGCAGCAGAAGACAGCTGCGCTTTCCATGAAGATGGCAGAGATAGCACTGATAGAAAAAGAGAAATATGAGAAGCCGATACTTTTGCTTGATGATGTTTTTTCGGAACTTGATGAGGAGAGGCAGAAACAGCTTATAAGTTCTCTCGATGACACGCAGCTCATCATAACTACAACTGAACTGTCTCCGGCAATAAAAGAGAATCTGCGCTCCGGAAAAGAGTTCGCAGTCAACAATGGAAATATATTACAAAAGGCTTAATATATACAGACGTTTAAAAGCTGTTCGACGGGGATAAATTTAGCCGTTGAAGACTATAAAACAAAAAAGAAAATATTTATATCCTGACAGCTGATTTTGTTTGTAAAACCGGCTGTTTTAGTATATAATATTTTTGTATCATAAAGAAACAAGAGGTGAATCATTAAATGTCTGCAGACACAAAACAGCAAAAATATGACGCGGAGCAAATCCAAGTTTTAGAAGGCCTGGAACCTGTGAGAAAAAGACCCGGTATGTATATCGGAAGCACAGGGGAAAAAGGCCTTCATCATTTGGTTTATGAAATAGTCGATAACAGCATCGATGAGGCTCTTGCGGGATTTTGCAATAATATAAACGTTACAATACAGAGGGACAATTCCGTTTCTGTCGAAGATGACGGAAGAGGAATGCCGGTGGATATGCATCCGAAACTGAAGATCCCGGCAGTGGAAGTAATACATACCGTGCTGCACGCCGGAGGAAAATTCGGAGGAGGAGGATACAAGGTATCGGGAGGACTCCACGGCGTAGGTGCATCTGTAGTGAATGCGCTTTCCACGAAAATGGAAGTAGAGATAAAAAGAAACGGCAAGATCTATTCTCAGACATATTCAAGGGGAAAAACTGTTTCCAGACTTACCGAGACAGGGACTTCGAGAAAAACAGGATCAAAAACGACTTTCTGGCCGGATCCTGAAATTTTCGAAGAAGTGGATTTCGATTTTGCCACGCTGGAATACCGTCTGCGTGAAATGGCTTTTCTCAATAAAGGAGTCTGCATAATCCTGAAGGACGAAAGAGAAGGATTCAAGAGAAAGGAAGAATTTCTGTATGAAGGCGGTATCAAAGAATTCGTAAAATATCAGAATCAGAGCAAAGAAGCGATTCATCCTGATGTGATATATTTCGAAGCACTCGGAAAAGATAAAAAAGGCAAGGGCGAAATGGAAGCAGAAGTCGCCATGCAGTATACCGACCATTATAACGAAGTGATACTCTCATATGCGAATAATATAAATACAACCGACGGAGGTTTTCATCTCGTAGGATTCAAGACTGCTCTGACCAGAGCATTCAATGATTATGCAAGAAAAAACAAATTTCTGAAGGAAAATGACAGTCCGCTCAGCGGAGAGGATGTCAGGGAAGGTCTGACTGCAATAATTTCAGTCAAGCTGACTAATCCTCAGTTTGAGGGACAGACAAAGGCAAAACTGGGGAACAGTGAAATGCGCGGATTCGTGGAGACTGTCACAAATGAAAATCTTACCGCTTTTCTCCAGGAGAATCCGAATCAGGCCAAAGCCATACTGACTAAGTGCCTTCAGGCAGCAAGAGCGAGGGAAGCAGCCAGAAAAGCCAGGGAAATAACAAGAAAGAACAGTGTTCTGGACGGACTTTCGCTTCCGGGAAAACTGGCTGACTGTTCCGAAAAAGATCCGGCGCTTTCAGAAATATTCCTGGTGGAAGGTGAATCCGCAGGAGGTTCCGCAAAGCAGGGAAGAGACAGGAAGAGACAGGCAGTGCTGCCTCTCCGCGGCAAAATACTCAACGTAGAAAAAGCCAGGCTGGAAAGAGTGCTCAGTTCTGATGAAATAAAGAACATGATCACAGCTTTCGGCTGCAACATAGGTCAGGAATTCGACATAAAAAAGCTGAGGTATCATAAGATCATAATAATGACAGATGCCGACGTGGACGGAGCGCATATAAGAACGCTGCTCCTGACATTTTTCTACAGGTATATGACTCCGCTCATAGAAGGCGGATATGTATATGCTGCTCAGCCCCCGCTTTTCCAGGTAAAGAAAGGCAAAGACGTTTTTTATACTTATTCTGAGAGGGAACAGGAAAAACTGGTCGCCGATATAGCGGAAAAACCGGGGAAGACAGATATACAGAGATATAAGGGCCTGGGCGAAATGGATTTCCAGCAGCTCTGGGAAACTACCATGGATTTCGATCATCGTACGCTTGTACAGATAACCCTTGAGGATACTGCAGCGGCAGATGCGATTTTCACCACGCTTATGGGGGATAAAGTACCGCCCAGGAAAAAATTCATCGAGGACAATGCAAAATATGTCCAGAATCTGGATGTATAGGAGATAAAAAATGCCTAATTTAATAGAAGATCAGAAACTTATACAGCATGAGATACACAGTGAAATGAAAAAGTCCTATATCGATTATGCCATGAGCGTCATCGTAGGGAGAGCACTTCCGGACGTAAGGGACGGAATGAAGCCTGTACACAGAAGGATCCTTTACGGCATGAACGAACTGGGTGTGACGCCGGACAAGCCTCATAAGAAATCGGCTCGTATAGTCGGCGAAGTAATGGGTAAATATCATCCTCACGGAGATTCTTCGATATATGATGCCATGGTAAGGATGGCACAGGATTTTTCGATAAGATATATGCTGGTAGACGGCCACGGCAATTTCGGTTCTGTGGACGGAGACGGGGCGGCAGCTATGCGTTATACCGAGGCAAGGATGACGCCTTTTGCGTTGCAGATGCTTCGTGATATCGAAAAGGACACTGTTGATTTTATTCCCAACTTCGATGAAGAGGAAAAGGAACCGGTAGTGCTGCCTTCAAGGTTCCCGAATCTTCTTGTGAACGGATCCAATGGTATAGCTGTAGGCATGGCCACTTCCATACCTCCGCATAATCTCGGAGAAGTAATAGATGCCGCCGTAAAAATGATAGATGAACCGCAGAGCACTTCCGAGGATCTTGCGAAGATAATTAAGGGTCCGGATTTTCCTACCGGCGGCATAATCATGGGGAAAACAGGCATAAAGGAAGCTTACCGTACAGGCATAGGCAGAGTAAAAGTCCGTGCGAAAACAGAGATCGAAGAGACTTCCAGAGGAAGATCGCAGATAATAGTTACAGAGATACCATATCAGGTCAACAAAGCCAGACTGATAGAAAAAATAGCCGAACTTGTAAAAGATAAAAAAATAGACGGAATATCATACATAAGAGACGAATCGAACAGAAACGGGATGCGCATAGTCATAGAACTGAAAAAAGACGCGAACCCGCAGATAACTCTGAACAGGCTGTACAAGCACACGCAGATGCAGGACAGCTTCAGCATGATAATGATCGCTCTTGTTGACGGACAGCCAAGGACGCTCACTCTGCAGCAGATACTGGAAGAATATCTCAAGCATCAGAAAAACGTAGTCACGAGAAGAACGAAATTCGATTTGAAAAAAGCGGAAGACAGAGCGCATATACTGGAAGGGCTGAGGATAGCTCTCGACAATATCGACGCTATAATAAAACTCATCAGAGCAAGCTATGACAACGCCAGGCAAAGACTTATGGATACATTCGGGCTTTCCGAGATACAGGCCCAGGCCATACTTGACATGCGTCTGGCAAGACTGCAGGGACTCGAAAGAGAAAAAATCGAAAACGAATATCAGGAACTGCAGAAAAAGATAGCTTATTATAAACAGCTTCTCGCAGATGAAGAGCTTCTCATGGGAGTCATAAAGGACGAACTTATTGAAATAAAAGACAGATATTCCGATAAGCGAAGAACCAGGATCGTTGCAGATGCCACAGATATCGACGACGAGGATCTGATAGAAGAGGAACAGGTGACCATAACCCTGACCCATCTGGGATACCTTAAACGCATACCGACGGATACATATAAGGCACAGCGCAGAGGCGGGAAAGGCATAATGGGCGTCACAACACGCGAAAACGATTTCGTCAAGGACCTCATAATGACGTCTACGCATGATCTTCTGATGTTCTTTACGAACATGGGAAAAGCGCATATGATAAAGGCGTATGAGATACCGGAAGCCACAAGAACGGCAAAGGGCACGCCGGCAGTGAATTTCCTCAACCTTCTCCAGCGGGAGAGGATAAATGCCGTGATACCCATAAAGGAATTTTCCGATGACAAATATCTTATCGGAGTGACCAAGTACGGGACTATCAAAAAGACAGCTCTTTCCAATTTCAATACGAAGCGCAAAGCTGGTCTCATTGCCATAACACTTAAGGACGGGGACGAACTTGTTGACATAAAACAGACTTCAGGAACGGACAATGTCATCATCGTGACGAAAAACGGGAAATGCATATGTTTCTCGGAAAATGATGTAAGAGCCATGGGAAGGATCGCCGGCGGCGTAAGAGCCATAAAGCTCGAGAACGATGACGAAGTCGTTTCGATGCAGCTTGTGCAGCCTAAGGAACAGCTGCTGGTAGTGACTAAAAAAGGTTTCGGAAAAAGGACTTCGGTAAGGGAATATAAAGTTCAGGTAAGGGGAGGCAAAGGCCTGCTCACCTATGACAAGTCGAAGTTCAAAAAAACAGGAGAACTTATAGGCGCCATGGTAGTGGATAACGAGGATGAAGTCCTTCTCATAAATTCCAACGGCATAATAATAAGGATAAAAGCAAATGAAGTTTCGAGACTTGGCAGAGCTACCCAGGGAGTCAAGATCATGAAGATCGGAGATAAGGACGAGATAATTTCCATGGCCAAAGTAATCAAGGAAGATCCCGAAGAAGAAAAAACAGAGGGAAACGACAGGGATGACAAAAACGGTGGCATGGAGCAGATGAAAATAGAAACAGAGACGAAATAGAGATGCTGGAGAAAAGAGGTAGATCGAATGTCTGAAAAAATGAGACTGATAATGCCGGGAAAGCCCGAATATATCAAAGTCACGGAGATCGCTGTCGAGGCTGCTGCTGCTCAGGCCGGGTTCGATATAGACGCTGTGGACGATATAAAGCTTGCTGTAGGAGAAGGCTGCAAACATGTGATCTGTCATGGATATGAGAAATGGTGCAGATGCTATCAGGTAGACTGTGAAGCTCAGGAAGACAGAATAATAATCGTGATATCCGAAATGGACTGCGGACATCAGATACGGAAGACAGGAAAGATCTGTATGGACTGCCCAAGAGAAGGTGATCTGGGGATACATGTCATAAAGACTCTTATGGATGAAGTAGATATATATATGTCTGAAGAAAACAAAAAAGTCGTAAAAATGGTGAAGAAAAAATAACGTCTGCGAGAGCAGAAGGAAAAATATCACAGCAAACGACAGGGGCAAACGGATATGACTGGAAAAGAATCCTTCATAAAATACAGGAAAACGGGAGATCTGGACATAAGGAACAGGATCGTAGAGGAACATTTATATATGGTCGATATTTTGATACGGAAATATCTGAATAAGGGCGTTGAGTATGATGATCTGTATCAGGTGGGCGCCATGGCTCTGATACATGCGGTAGACAGGTTCGACCCGGAAAAGGGCTATGAATTCAGCAGTTTTGCGACCCCCACGATACTGGGAGAAATAAAGAAATATTTCAGAGACAAGGGCTGGAGCATGAAAGTGCCCAGGAGACTCAAGGAGAATGCCACGACGCTTCCGGTGATAAAAGAGCAGCTTACAGGCAGACTGGGAAGGACGCCTACCGTGCCGGAGATCGCGGAAGAAATGAAGATAACAGAGGAAGATGTTCTGGAAGCTATGGAGGGAAGACAGATATACGGAACTTTTTCTCTTGATCAGACTTTTGACGACGACGGTGAAAGCGGAGATAACCCTGTTTTTGAAAAATTCGCATCGCATGAGGACAAGGGATTCGATATGCTCGAACATAAGGAGATAATAGGAACGGTCCTAAAAAATCTGAGCAATACGAATCGTTATATATTCAGAAAGAGATTCATCGAAGAAAAATCCCAGTCCGAGATCGCCGATACACTGGGGGTTTCTCAGATGACAGTCTCAAGAGCAGAAAAAAACATAAAACAGAAGTTCACAGATGAAATGAACAAATAGATATGAGCTTACTGAACGGAGGCATAAAAGAATGAAAAGAGTATTTTCCGGCGTACAGCCGACAGGAAATATCCATATAGGTAATTACCTGGGCGCATTGAAGCAGTTTGTAGATCTGCAGGAAGATAATCAGTGCGTTTATTGTATAGTGGACATGCATTCCATCACCGTACCTCAGGATCCGGCTATGCTGCGCAGACACATCCTCGACGTTGCGGCGCTTTATCTTTCGGTGGGAGTAGATCCTAAAAAATCGATCGTTTTCATACAGTCTGACGTTCCCGGGCATGCCGAGCTTTCATGGATACTGACATGCAATTCATATACCGGAGAGCTTTCCCGCATGACACAGTTCAAACAGAAAAACAGAGGCAGGGAATCTGCGCCGGCGGGACTTTTCACATATCCCATACTGATGGCGGCAGATATACTTTTATACGATACGGACATAGTGCCTGTAGGCAATGACCAGAAACAGCACATCGAACTGTGCAGGGATATCGCTATCCGTATAAACAATAAATACGGAAAGATGTTCACTGTACCGGAAGGCAGATTCCTGAAGGCCGGAGCCAGGATCATGGCTCTTGACGACCCTTCGGAGAAGATGAGCAAAAGCGCGGAAAACGTCCACAGCAGGATATCACTGCTGGATGACGAAAATAAAATAAAGAAATCGATCATGAGGGCAACTACGGATTCGGAAGGCAGCATCAGATTCGATCCGGAAGAAAAACCGGGGGTCAGCAATCTGATGAATATATACAGCGCTTTTTCTGACATGGGAACGAAAGAGATAGAGAAAAAATACCAGGGCTGCGGCTACGGCACGTTCAAGAAGGAACTGGTGGAGGTAGTGACCGATTCGCTCAGACCTGTAAGGCAGAGGTTCGAAGAGATACGGGAATCCGATGAACTGATCCGGATCCTGAAAGACGGCAGCGGACAGGCCGGTGAGATCGCCGAGAAAACTATAAAAAGAGTAAAGGAAAATTTCGGACTGGGGCTTTAGCACCCGGTCCTTTTTTTGTACAAAAAAACCACACATTCGATGCGCGGCCGTTTTTTATGTGACATATCAGTTCTGAGAATCTGACCTGAGCAGGTCAAGGCCGTTCTGAACGGTATCGTGTATCTTTTCGGGAAGGATCTTTTCTTCCTGACGGCTGAGTCCTTTGGTCTCTACCGGGGGATGGATCATCACCTTTACGTGGCCTGCGGTTATTATCCCTCTTTCCTCGAAGATCTTATATGTGCCGTCGATGGAGACCGGGATCACGGGGACCTGAGGTTTGGTCGCCATCTTGAAAGCTCCCTTTTTGAATTCTCCCATCCTTGGACCGCGGCTCCTGGTACCCTCTGGGAAAATAAGTATCGAGAATCCGTTTTCTATATATCTGATCCCTTTTGCCATGGATTTAAGCGATTCCCTGGAATCTTCCCTTTGTATCATGATGCTTCTGATGCGGTCGATCCATTTGCCGTAAAGCGGCACTTTCGAAAGATTTTCTTTTGCGACAAAACCGAACTGAACGGTATTCAGCACAGCGCACAGCACTACTATATCGGCATAGCCCTGGTGATTCGATATATAGACTACGGGCCCTTCCGCAGGCAGATTTTCTTTGCCACTGACATCAAAAGTAACGCCTGTCATTTCGCACAGCTTCGTGCCCCAGGTCCTGGTGGCTGCAAGAATGTTCTTTTTTTCTTTTTCCAGATCGCCGGAACTCCTTGCGGAATCCATTTCTTTTTTATATTCGTTGAGGTATTTCAAAGCGTCGTATGCCTTGATGATACCGGGAATGTTTCGTAAGATTTTCATATGAGTGCTCCTTTTGCAGCTGCGGTGCCGCGGAGCGGATGTCAAGGCCGGCGGCAAAGCAGTCTATACAGGAAATTATAACACAAATCTTTAGACTTTTCGCCGGAAAAAGTATATAATATTTTTGCCTGAAAAAGGAGAGTTTTATGGCCGGAAAAAGTAATGCAGTGAAATATGCGGCTCCGATCGTTTTTACCGCGATAATAGTTTTTTATGAGATAGCAGTCATAACGGCAGTTTTTGTTATGGATTTTTCAGAAAAGATACCTGTGTGGGCGACAGTACTTATAATCGTACTGCCGGCTATAGCCGCAGCAGGTATAATCGCGGCACTGATAATGAGGATACAGGAAATAAAAGGAGGAGAAGAAGATGCTGCTTCTAAGTATTAATTATGTTCCGGATAAGGAAATAGACGCTCTTGGAATAGTGAAAGGAAATGTGGTCCGCTCCAAGAATGTGGGAAGAGATTTTATGGCAGGAATGAAAGGCCTTGTAGGAGGAGAACTGGAAGGATATACCGAGATGCTCAACGAGGCAAGGCAGATAGCGACTAAAAGGATGGTCGACGAAGCGGAATCGCTGGGCGCCGACGCTGTCATAAAGGTCGAATACGCATCTTCCGCTATAGTACAGGGAGCGGCAGAGATAATAGCATACGGAACAGCTGTGAAATTCAAATGACCGGAATGACGGTCTTCGCAGCAGCAGTCACGGAGAAAAAATGAAAAAAAAGATCATAATAATATCAGCTGCCGTTTTTTGTTTCGTGCTGATCACATGTTTTGTGTATTATGGGATTTCAGACAGATTTGACGACACAGTCTGCAGCTTTTTTTACAGTATAAGGACTGACGGGCTCAATACTCTTATGGAGGGAATAACATATCTCGGCAACTGGCAGTCGGTTACCGTGCTTTGTCTGCTTCTTCTGGCATACGGCAGCACGAGGAACATATATGGCATTCCTGCCGCAGCGGCAGCGCTGACGTCTTCCGCAGTGAAGGCCGCAGTCAAGCCTCTGATGAAGATACCCAGACCGGATGCGAGCCTTCATCTTATAGAACAGGGAGGCTATTCATATCCAAGCGGTCATGCCATAACCAGCATGACAGTATGTCTGGTGCTTTTTATCCTTGTGAAAAGACATATGGAGGGCGGCGTGAAGAAGAACGTTTTCATGAGTCTTCTGATCATCGTACCTTTGATGATAGGCATATCCCGGGTATATCTGGGAGTCCATTTTCCCACGGATGTCCTGGGAGGGTGGAGCGCGGCGGCGGCCCTGGCTGCAGGCGAGATCGCTGTGATAGATAGAATAAAAAAGGATCGGCTATGAACCTGATCCTTTTTTAAAATATATATCGGATATCCGAACTCCTTAATCCTGCTCGGCCTGCTCGGCTCTGTCGAAAAAGACGCTTTTGCCTTTCGTCGACAGAGGAATGCCGTAACATACCGTTACTCTGTCTGAAAAGATATTCATACGAAGTGCGCCTTTTCCTGCGGAAAAAAGTATGCGGTTGTCGATCCTGTGGTCTGCTGCGACTGATACCGCAGATCCCAGCGCGATACCCAGGTCTGTGAGCTTGAAGGCGCAGTGGGCGCCGGCTTCTGCCATTTCAGCACAGTCTTTGAATCCGCAAAGTCCGCAGGCATCAAGGGCCAGAGGGATGTTTTTCACGCCTATCATAACTACGCAGTGGCTGTCGTTCACGTTTTCGCTGTCTCTTCTGTAGAAATCAGCTCCGGTCTCCCGGGCAATATCATTCATGTGTTTTGCAAGAATGTCTTTTTCACTGCCTGAAAGTATAAATGTCTCTATTTCATCGACGCCGCAGCCTTTCGGCGCGGTACGTGCCGCTGCTGCCATAAGATCCGCAACCGCAAAGGCAGTTCTTTTTTCTGCATCAATGCTTTTGATTATATCTGTCATTTTCGATCCTCCAAATCATGTTTCGGGTAATCTGTTTCAATGGAACTCATTATATCACTGTTCACCGTTTTTTTCACTATCGGAAAGGAGAAAGTATCCGGCGCGAAGAAAGTGAAACGGGCAATGCCGGCCTTGATATCTCACACATTGTGGTATAGAATAAAACGAAAAGATGATAAGGGGGATTACAATGAAAGAGCCGACACTGATAATAATGGCAGCCGGGATGGGTTCCCGGTACGGAGGCCTGAAGCAGATAGACCCGGTCACGGAGCAGGGAGAAATAATCATGGACTTTTCTCTTTATGACGCTGTACGGGCCGGATTCAGAAAGACTGTTTTTGTCATCAAAAGAGAAATGGAAAAGGATTTCCGGGAGCTGATATCAAAAGGTGCGGGAAGGCATATGGATATAAAATATGCTTTTCAGGAACTTTCTGATCTGCCGGAGGGATTCAGCGTTCCTGAAGGCAGGATCAAGCCGTGGGGAACGTCTCATGCGGTAATGAGCTGCAGAAAGTATATAGACGGTCCTTTTGCGGTCATCAATGCCGATGACTATTACGGGCCGGAGGCTTTTAAGAGCATATACAGATTTCTTTCCGAAAGCGAAAAAAGACCTGATAACGAATACTGCATGATAGGGTATGAACTCCGCAACACAATTACGGAAAACGGCTATGTCTCCAGAGGCCTTTGCGAAATATCGAAGCAGGATCTTCTGGAACACATCGTTGAGAGAAAAAAGATAATGAGGATCGGAAAAGAGATCTGTTTTTCGGAAGATGACGGGACCACGTGGGAGCCGGTACCGGAGGATACTACGGTATCCATGAATTTCTGGGGATATACCGGGAAGATGATGCAGGAACTTACAGACGGATTTCCGGCTTTTCTGAAAAAGACGCTTGCTGAGGATCCGCTGAAAGGTGAATATCTGCTTCCCACATTGACGGATGAGCTCATACAGGAAGGGAAGGCATCGGTAAAAGTTCTGCCGTCAGGAGACAGATGGTACGGAGTGACATACAAAGAAGACAAACCGGCAGTCGTTTCTTCTCTGAAGACACTGAAAGAAAAAGGAGCATATCCGAAAAAACTATGGAAATGACGAAACAAAAATGTATATTCTTGCCATATGCTGAAAAAAGCAGTATAATATATATGTATATGTAAAGAATTTCGACTGATCGGGGCATGATGATATGAAAAAGAAAAAGATATATCTCATATTGTTGGCGTTGCTCGTTTCTCTGGCAGGATACTATATGTTTTCCGGTCTGACTGCGGGGACTTCTGATACAAACACGGCGAAGATCGAAAAAAACCAGAAAACTCAGCAGAAGGAAGCAAAAAACACAAAGAACAAAGACAAAAAAACCAGCAATACGAAGAAATCCAGCATCAAGCTGACTTACGGGGAAAACAACCGGTACTCAACCAAAGACCAGGATTCTGATGAAACAGTATATGAGATACCCAAAGGAGAGTATAAAGTGACTATGTCCGACGACTCGGATACGGACACAGGGACTGTACTCGTTGAGGAAGATAAAGCCACTTATCAGAAAGTGACTCAGTATGTCTTCTCTGCGGGCGAGAGCCAGAAAGTAACTGTCAGTGACGGGCAGCAGGTGACCGTAAGTGAGGACAGCAGCTGGGAATTCGATAAATAGATAATGGAAACTACCAGAACAGCCCTGAAATATTGTATAATACCTCTTGTTTTTACCGAGATACAGAACCTCGTCAGTTTTATGGGAACGATGTGGCTGCGGGGCGATACTGTCTACCATAACATAGCCACATCCGCCGACAGAGCGATGCCTTTCATACCGCAGTTCGTGTATATCTATCTTGGCTTTTTCGTTTTCTGGATACTGAATTTCATACTTGCAGCAAAAATAGGAAAACATTTCTTTTACCGCGTGATCGCGGCATTCATACTGAGCGATGCATTCTGTTTTCTGGTCTATGTGTTTTTTCCCACAACCAATGCAGGCCTGCGTCCTGAGATCGCGGGCGACTCTGCATCGATGTGGCTAATGACCATGGTATATACTTTTTCGAAACCTACCAATCTTTTTCCTTCCACACACTGCTTCGTCACATGGCTGTCGTTCATTTGCGTAAGAGGTCAGAAGGAGATCCCGTTGTTTTACAGGGTGTTTTCTTTTATTTTTGCCCTGGCTGTTTTTGCTGCCACCCAGTTTACAAAACAGCATGTGCTTATAGATATAGTTTCTGCTGTCATACTGGCTGAGAGCATGTATATTTTATGCGGCAGGACAGGATTTCCTAAACTTGTCGAACGGTTCTTCAGCTTTATCAACATAAAACTCGGCATGGAAAAACCTGCCCGGGATATTTCGCCGCGGGCATGACGGGATATCAATTTTCTCTTGCAATTCATTCTGATTAATGTATAATAAATAGGCACGCACAAAGCGCTGCACCCTGCGTCGGATATGTGCCGACGCCATTAAGTCCACAGGGAGGTGAAAAAAATGACAGATTATGAAGTTATGTTCATCATCGATCCTGCTCTGGAAGATGAAAAGAAAGACAGTCTGACAGAGACAGTCAAAAGTATCATCGAAGAGAACGGGACCGTAGTCAAAACAGACGTATGGGGAATGAGAAAACTTGCATATCCAATCTGGAAAAAAACAGAAGGATATTATGTAGTTATCGAATTCCAGGCAGATGAAACATTGCCGAAAGAACTCGACCGCAGACTCAGGATATCAGACAGTATAATGAGACATCTTATAGTCAACAAAGAAGAAAAGTAAAAAGGGGGATCAGTCATGAACAGTGTGGTTTTGATCGGAAGGCTTACAAGAGATCCTGAGATCAGATATACAGGAGAGCAGATGGCAGTGGCCAGTTTTTCTGTTGCCATCGACAGACCTCAGAGAAATGACAGGGAGAAACAGACTGATTTTCCCAGGATCACAGTATTCGGCAAACAGGCTGAGAACTGCGAAAAATATTTGAAGAAGGGCCGTCTGGTAGGAATCGAAGGAAGACTTCAGACAGGCAGCTATACCAACAAAGAAGGACAGAAAGTCTATACCACGGACGTAGTGGCTAACAGAGTCGAATTCCTGGAATGGGGAGACAGAAACGAGCCGCGCAGCAATAAGGGATCGAAAGAAGAAGGTGTCCCGGAAGGCTTCCAGGCTATAGATGACGACGAGATACCATTCTAGAAGGACTGTCCTTAGATATCGGAGAAAGGAGACTGCGTTATGGAAAACAGAAGACGCGGAGGCGGTTTCAGAAGAAAGAAAGTATGTCAGTTCTGCGCTGACAAATCACAGAAAATAGATTACAAAGATGTGGATATGCTTAAAAGATATGTGACGGAAAGAGGCAAGATCCTTCCCAAAAGGATAACAGGGACCTGTGCCATACACCAGAGAGAAGTGACAAGGGCGATCAAAAGAGCGAGAGTCGTAGCACTTCTTCCGTATACATCAGACTGATCGAAAAGACCGGATATCAGAGAAGAGCGGGATACCGCCCTTCTTTTGTTTATGGAGCATGTCCGGCGGATCTGAGGATTTATATGGTAGAGACAAATCCCGCGTTGTATGATATAATATGCGGGCATGAAATATAGATGTGAAGAAGGACTCGTATGTATTCGACTCTGATGATGGCAGCTTTGATAATATTGCCGATCCCTGTAATGATAAAGGATATTTATAAGAATGAAAATCAATACAGGACTATAGTCAACGGTATAATATGCGCGGGGATCGGAGCGGTCCTTATACTTATAATTTCCTCTGCTGCAGGGAAGGGTTTTGCTTATGAAATAAAGCAGAGCATAGACGCTTTTTCCGGAAGTTTCGGAAAAAATGCGGAAACATATCGGAAATATCTTGAAGAAAGCATGCAGCTGCTTCCTTCGGCGATGCTGTTCATGGCAGCAGTCGTTTCATATATAGAGTATGCGATGCTGAGCAGGGCAATATCCTTGAAGAAGGAGGATGCCCTGAGGCTGCCTCCCTTCAGAGAGTTTTCGTGGCCGAGAAGGGGAATAATAGGCTGGTTCATAATATTTCTGATATCATGGATGTTCAAGGCCGGTGGTACATCATGGGGTGAAGCAGCGGCAGCAAGCGTGAATGTGCTTTTTGAAACGGCCTTCGCACTGCAGGGCATATCACTGCTTTTTATGATATTTTTCGTAAAAAAGATACCAAAGGGATTTGCGGCAGCAGCAGCGGTGATACTGTGGTTCCTGCCTTTTGGAAGAAGTGCACTGTTTCTTGCCGGGATAGCGGATATATTGTTGGGGCTTCATGTGAGGCTGTCACATAAATGACATGTTGAGGTGTTGAAATGGCTGAAAAAAGGATAGAAAAAATATTTTCGAAATACATCCCGCTGCCTATGTGCATAGTAGATCCGAAGGGAAAAGTAAGCAGTGCCAGTCCCAGTATCGGTGAAGTTTTCCTTTACGACAGGATCAAGGGGGCGGATATATTCGCCCTGACAGGAATAAAGCACGAAAAGCTGCTTCAGGCCTGCGAAAACAAAGAGGAACCTGTTATATCAAGAAACAGCAGGACTTTCAGAATAATACCGGCAGCAGTTGGAAACAAGGAAAGTGCCAGCATAGCATTATATTTCATGGATATAACCGATTTTGAAGTTGCGGAACAGAAATATGAAGAAGAAAAAGTATGCGTAGGCATCGTGAATGTGGACAACTTCGACGAACTGCTTTCAGGCACTCCGGACGAAAGCCAGGCAGCTCTGACTTCTGAGATCGACAAGGTTCTGCGGCAGTGGGGCGCTTCGATGAAGGCTTCTGTGACAAAGTACCGTGACAATATGTACATTGTGATGTTCGAAAAGAAGTATATGCTGGAGCAGATCGAAAAGAAATTCCCTGTTCTGGATCAGATAAGGGAGATCGAGACTGAAGTGGATTTCCCTGTCACTCTCAGCATCGGAGTCGGGACCGGAGGCGACAGCCCCACACAGGCAGAAGAATTTGCTGCGGATGCAAGAGACCTTGCCCTCGGAAGAGGCGGGGATCAGGCAATAATCAAGGAAGGCGACAAGCTTTTTTATTACGGCGGGAAGACACAGACAGTCGAAAAAAGCAACAAGGGCAAATCGAGGATAATAGGACACGCGCTTACAAGACTCATCGAAAATGCCGACAGCGTTCTCATAATGGGACACAAAAATCCCGATATGGATTCTTTCGGAGCGGCACTCGGGATATACAGACTGGCACAGCCTATCAACAAAAAAACATATATCATAATAAATAAATATAACGAAGCTCTTGAAGCTATATATCATACAGTAAAGGAGACAGGCGACTATAACATAATAACCAACCGGAAGGCCATGAATATCATCAGCAAAGACACACTTGTCATCGTACTGGATACTCACAGGCCCAGCATCACAGAATGTCCGGAACTCCTGGAGACAGCGGAAAAATCCGCGGTCATAGATCATCACAGAAAGACAGAGGAGTTCATAAAGAATCCAACTCTGGTATATACGGAACCTTACGCATCATCCACATCGGAACTTGTAGCTGAGATACTGCAGTATTCGGGAGATAAGAAAAGCATAGTCAAAACTGAAGCAGAAGCGCTTCTTGCCGGCATCTCTGTTGATACCAACAGATTTGCTGTGAAGACAGGCGTAAGGACTTTTGAGGCAGCAGCATGGCTTAGGAAATCAGGAGCTGATACAGCTACGGTAAAAAGGTTCTTTCAGACAGACCTTGACACTTTCAAAAAGCGTGCCATCTGTATGGCCAGTGCGGATTTTCTTGAAAACGGCATAGCAACGTCCATATGCGAAGGGGAAAATATCAATGCCCAGATAATAAATTCTCAGGTGGCGGATGAACTGCTTACGATAAAGGGCATCAAGGCCAGTTTCGTGGCCGGACGAAATGAAGAAGGTCAGACTGTGGTAAGCGCAAGGTCGCTGGGAGATATAAACGTACAGACGATAATGGAAAAATTCGGCGGCGGCGGCCATCTCACCACAGCAGGCGCGCAGATGGACATTTCTCCGGAAGAAGCTGTCGAAGAAGTCAAAAAAATACTGGAAAAGGGAGAAAAGCAATGATAGTGATATTGATAAAAGACATAAAAGGCACCGGAAAAGCCGGGGATGTAGTAAAAGTGAGCAACGGATATGCAAGGAACATGCTTCTGCCCAAGGGACTGGCCAGAGAAGCTACGGAAGGAAACATAAGAAACCTTGAAAAGCAGAAAGCTATAGTAGCTGAAAAGAAAGCGGAAAACAGGGCAAAGGCAGAAGAGACGGCTGCATTGCTGAACAGGATCACAGTGGAGATAACTGCAAAAGGCGGAGAAAACGGAAGGCTTTTCGGTTCCGTAACGTCCAAGGATATCGCGCAGAGCCTGAAAGAGCAGGAAGGCGTGGATATAGACAGAAAAAAAATAATGCTGGATGTTCCGATAAAAGAGGTCGGTGACTTTTCGGTGCCTGTCAGGATATATCCGGAAATAACTTCTGAACTGAAAGTGAAAATATCTGTCTGATAAGGAGAATTTTATGGAAAGGATACCTCCCCATAACGAAGAAGCGGAAAAATCGGTTCTTGGCGCCGCAATGCTCGATAAAGATGCACTTTATGATATCCTTGAAGAGGTAAGAGCCGGCGATTTTTATGATCAGAAGCATAAAGAGATATTTGAAGCCATTACGGAACTGAGCCGAAACAACGCTCCGGTGGATGTGCTGACTGTTGCGGAAGAACTGAAGAGAAGGAATTCTCTCGAGATATCCGGGGGAAGAGCATATATAGCTACACTTTCCGCCGGCGTGCCTCTGGTATCAAACGCACGGGAATATGCCAGGATAGTGGCTGAAAAGGCTGCTTTGCGCGAGCTGATCTCAATAGCCGGGGATATAATGGAAAAGGGCTATGAAGACCAGATGGAAGCAGAGCAGATAATGGACTATGCGGAGAAAGGCATATTCGATGTGGCCAAAAATCGCCAGGCGAAGGAAATGTCGCCTTTGAAAGACGTGCTTCTTGAAAATCTCAATGAAATAGACGAACGATCGAAAATGAAGGGTAAACTGCTGGGAGTCACAAGCGGTTTCGTGGATCTCGATGAAGTCACTTCGGGATTTCAGAAATCGGATCTTGTTATAATCGCAGGCCGTCCATCCATGGGCAAGACCGCATTTTCCCTCAATATCGCACAGAAGGCGGCAGAGATCGAAAATGCGCGTATACTTTTTTTCAGTCTTGAAATGTCCAAGGAACAGCTGGGCCAGAGACTGCTTTCTATGGAAGCCAGAGTTGAGTCACAGAAGATCAGAACAGGCGACATCAAGGGAGAAGAGTGGGACAGGATAACCATGGCGCTGGATTCTCTGAGCAAAGGAGATATCACGATAGATTCCACTCCCGGGATAAAACTTCTGGAAATGAAGAACAAAGCCAGAAGGCTCAAGGCGGAAAAAGGCCTTGACATGGTAATAATAGACTATCTGCAGCTTATGGAAGCTGAAGGAAGATCCGAAAGCAGACAGCAGGAAATAACTTCATTATCACGGGGGCTCAAGCAGATGGCCAGAGAACTGGAATGTCCGGTACTGGTACTTTCTCAGCTGAGCCGTGCTCCTGAACAGAGAAGCGAGCATGAACCTGTTCTGTCGGATCTGAGGGAATCCGGGTCGATCGAGCAGGATGCGGACATGGTTCTTTTTCTTTACAGGGACGAAGTATACAACAGAGAAACTGAGAAACCGGGCATATGTGATATAGTTATCGCAAAGAACAGAAACGGTCCCATAGGAAAAATTGCCATCACCTGGCGGGAAAAATATACGAGATTTGAAAACAATAAAAAGGGCTGACAGAGCGGTGCGCACAGAAATCAAACAAAGATCGGAAAAAGCGGGAGCATAATAATGAAATTCAAAAAAGAGCAGATAAAAAACGGCTATATTCTGGATACGGCCGTTGAAAATATTTTTATAAATGAATACATGCTTTCTGCTCCCGGTGAATATGTCAAGATATACATGCTTGCGCTGATGTACACGCAGATGGGAGAGGAAGCGGAAAACGAGACTATAGCGATGACATTGTCCGTTTCTCCTGAAGAAGTGGAAAAAGCATGGAAATACTGGCATGACCTGGGTGTGATAAAAAGGAAAGGCAATGTGATAGAATTCTGTGTGCTGAAAGATCATCTTTACGGCAGAAATCATGAAGCGGATCACTGTCATGCAGCATGCTCTGCAGGGTCGATGCTGGAAGATCTACCGCTGAAAAGCATGTACAAAGCCATAGAAAAGTCTGTCGGCAGACCGCTCAGCGGCACCGAATCATCGGAAATAATAACATGGATAGAAGATTACGGAGCATCCCCCGAAATGGTGGCATATGCTTACGTTTACTGTGCTTCAAAGAAGAAAGACAATGTCAGATATGTCGGCGCCGTGGTAAAGGACTGGGCCTCACAGGGACTGGTAAACGTTCTGGATGTGGAGAATTTTATTTCGGAAAATGACGAAAGACATTATATATATAAAAGGATAATGAAGGCTTTGGGTTTTTCCAGAAACGCGACAGAGGAAGAAAGACGTATAATAGACAGATGGGTGGATGAAAAGGACTGCACTCTTGAAGATATCCTTGATGCATGCAAAAAAACCAGCGGGATACCGAATCCCAATATCAATTATGTCAATAAGGTGATCACAGGCCGTAAGTCCGGAGAAAAAACGGGCAGGGCCGAGGCGGTCGCGGAATATTACGGATATCTGCGTGAAAAAGCGGAAAAGGAAGCAGAGCAGAAAAAGCAGGAAGTTTATCTGAAAGTACCCCGCATAAAAGAAATAGAAGAAGAAATGAAACGCTGCAGTATGGAACTTTCCAGAGCCATAGTCTCCGGCTCTTCAGGGAAGCGTGACAGCATAAAGAGATTGCAGGAAAAGGGAAAAGCTCTCAGCAGGGCAAAAAAAGTTCTGCTTACAGAAAACGATTTTCCCGGAGATTATATGGAAGTCCACTATGCCTGCGGGCTTTGCAAGGATACGGGCACAAAAGACTCAGGAGAAAGATGTGTGTGTTTCCCTGAAAGAGCAAAAGAGGCAGATGAATGGATAAAAGACTCATAGAAAAGAAAGAAAGACAGATCAGGAGAAAACTGCGGCGGTCGCTGAGATCGCTGAAAAGCAGATACCGCAGACTCAAATACAGCAACAGCAGGTTTGGGCGCAAACGGAGAAAAATCAGACGCAGGATCGCCGAAAGGCTTCTGGCTTTCAGAATCTCATTCATAAAAAAAGAAAGAGCCATATCAGAGACTATGGCAGGCTGGGTATCAGGGTTTGATTCGGTTCATGATGATTTTGCCGAGAAAACGGAAAAAGCCGTTGAAAAAGGCAACCGGCGGTTCAATCTTTTCAGAAAACTGGCCGACAGGAAAAAGGCCGTTTTGCTCAGCTATTTCGCCGGTATAATCATGGTGACCGTTCTGGTCCTTGTTTTGTTCAATTATGCTACAGGATATGAATATTCATATAACGGAAGGGTCCTTGGGGTCGTCAAAGATCAGAAGAACGTTACGGATGTGCTCGACATCGCCAGTCATGAGCTGACGCAGGAATACAGTGCCAAAATAGCCATAGGAGAGGGAAAAGACATACAGTTCAGAAGGATAGTGACGGTAGGCCGCGATGTGGATGATATGGAAGAAGTCCTGAAACGGCTGACATATATGAAGGATATAAACGCGACAGGATATGGCATATATGTGAACGGCAGAAGATCTGCCGTGCTTGCAACCAGAAAAGAAGCGCAGACGACTCTGAACGATATACTTGCAAAGTTCTCAAAGGCGAAAAAAGATACTGAATACGAAAGTGTGGGATTCGCCGGACAGACGGATATAAAACAAGTAGATACGAAGCTGGTCAATATAACGGATGCTGCGGAATCGGAAACGAAACTCCTGCAGGGAGACACCGCAGTAAGTGTCAGAACCGTAGAGAAAACCGAATATACCGAAAAAGTGGAACACAAAACGGAAAAGAAAGACAACCCCAAAGCATACAGGGGGACCGACAAGACCACAGTAAAAGGCAGAGACGGAAAAAATAAAGTCATTGCAAGGATCACCAGGATCAACGGGAAAGAGACGGGCAGGCAGATCCTGAAGACTACGGTGATAAGCAAACCGGTTACGAAAGTCGTGCTTGCGGGCACTAAAAAAATACCCCCGACCATGGGAGACGGGCATTATCAGAACCCGTGCCCTGCCGGATATGTATCTTCTCCGTTCGGACCGAGATGGGGGAGCTTTCACAGAGGTGTTGACCTGGCGTGCGCAACGGGAAACAATATTTATGCAGCGGACGGAGGCACAGTGATCTATGCGGGACATAAGGGTTCTTACGGAAATCTGGTAGTGATAGATCATAAGAACGGAGCTGTCACCCGATACGGTCACTGCAGCCGCATACTTGTGCATGTCGGCCAGAAGGTCTATCAGGGCAAACTGATAGCAAAGGTGGGAAGCACTGGGCATGCTACCGGACCGCACTGTCATTTTGAACTGGAGATAAACGGAAAACTCGTGAATCCCATGAAATATATATAAGCAGGATCCGATCGCCTGAGAGCGATCCGGATCAGGATCTGTTTATGAAAAAAAGACCTGCGGCACAAAGAAGTATCCCGGCGATCTTGTAAACGGATATATCGTCCTTGTAAAAAAATATCCCTACAAAAAGAAGTACAAGCGCAAGAAGTATCCCGCATATCGTGGAGCCTACACTTATGTCCCACCCCACCTTGTAAAGCAGGATGAAACCGAATTCCAGACCTACTATTGCGGTGCCCAGGATAAAAGGCGCGGGATTCACGGCCTTCATCTGAGCGAGAAGATCGTTATCGTGGCTGGTAACGAAGAAAAGCGCCAGCGATAATAAAGCTGCGGTAAGATATACCCATATCAGGAGGGCAAAAGTGTTTACGCCCGCAGGCATCCCCTTTGCAGCCACATGATAAAGAGTATTGGCCGCAACTACTACTATAATCGGGACATAGTAAAGCATGTTTCCATTCCTTTCCGAGGAAGGCCCGCCTGAGCGGTTTTCACAGAGCATTCCTGGCCGCATCTCTTCATCTGTTATTGATGATACATAGAATATTATACAGGCTGCAAAGATTTTTTCAAGTTTGAATTCTCTGTACCCTGTGATACAATATAGCAGAAATACGGGGTGATATAATGGTCGGGAAAACAGGAAAAAGAAAAAAAATGAGCGTGCCGCAGAAGGTGATCTTTTTTGTATCGCTTCTGGTTCTTTGTGTTTCTTCAGGAGTTCTGATACATTATTATGCCCAGGGAGAAAAGGCACAGAAGGATTTTGCTTCTCTGAAAGTCGGCAGCGGGTATGACCTTTCCGAACTCCATAAACAGAACAGCGACATAGTAGGATGGATCAGAATAAAGGACACGAAAGTGGATTACCCGGTCATGCAGACAAAAAGTTCGCCGGAATATTATCTGCGCAGAAATTTCAAAAAAGAATATTCCATGGCAGGAACGCCGTTCATGGACGCAGCCAGCGATATCAGCCTGCCCACGAAGAACTGGCTGATATACGGACATAATATGAAGAACGGAACTATGTTCCATGACATACTGGAGTATGAAGACAGCGGTTTTTATAAAAAGCACAGGACTTTCATCTTCGATACCATAAAGGGAAAAGGCATATGGGAAGTAGTGGCAGTCTTCAGAAGCAAGGTATACGACAGGGATTCAAAGAAATTCAAGTACTATGAACAGGGTGGGATAACCACTGCGGAAGAACTTAAAAACTATATTTCCAGATGCAAGGCATTGTCAGAGTACGACACAGGAGTTTCCGTCAGCGGAGACGATCAGGTCATAACGCTTTCCACATGCGCGTACCATACAGAGGAAGGCCGGTTTGCAGTGGTTGCAAAAAGAGTAAAATAAAAAAGGATCCTGCGGCAGATCCTGCCGCAGGATCCTTTTTAGCCGAAAAAGCTGCCAAGAAGAAGCAGAATGAAATTGTTGTCATAAAGGTCTTTCGCAAAAATAGAATTGTTCAGTGAATCCACTATGGCCTGCGAATGATCCGGGGCCACCATACTGGTGACCGGAAGAAGAAGTGCCAGGAAAATGAAAACCATGACGGCACCCTTTATGAAACCCATGACCAGTCCGAAAAATCCGTCGGCAAAACCTGTGAAACCATGTCTGTAATCTTTTGAAAGCAGTCTCAGTATCAGCCAGAGAACGATCTTTATTATGATGAACACAGCCATGAAGATCATCACTGTAAAAATGATATTGGCGAAGATCTTGCCGGCCTCGCTGGCAGTGGAATCCGATAAGTTGCTTAATATCGTTTCTATATTGGAAGGTATGCTTTGCGAAGAAGAATCCAGCGCGGGAAGCGAGTCAGAAAATCTGTTGCTGAGATCGTCCTGAAGGGAAGCATAAATAGTCGTATTAGCATTGAGAAAATTTTTCACGAATGGAGTTGCAAGATATGCAAGCACAGCTGCAACTATCCAGCCAACAGTATGTATGAATGTAAATACAAAACCTTTTCTGAGGCCGTACATCATAGCTCCGATCATGATAAGACCGATAATGATGTCTAAAACCATAAAGATGTCTCCTTTCTCTCATTCTCTCGTGTCGCTACATGTTTAATATAATACTAGACTTGATTTGAAATTGCAACAGGATGCCTGTATCCTGAAATAATGCTGAATAAAATTTTTATCGTGAAAGGATCGATTTTGTTGAATAGTCAAAAAAAGTATGATAATATGCTATGGTGTATGGAAAAGTATATGCGTGAGGCCCTTCGTGAAGCTGCGGATGCAGCGGAAAAGGGAGAGGTGCCCGTAGGCGCTGTGATAGTCAGAAACAGCGAGATCATAGGAAGAGGTCATAATCTGACGGAAAGCCTGAAAGATCCTACTGCTCATGCAGAAATCATAGCTATAAGACAGGCGGCAAAAAATCTGGGAGGCTGGAGGCTGACAGAAAGCGATCTTTATGTGACTGCAGAGCCGTGTGCTATGTGCGCGGGCGCTATAATTTTGTCCAGGATCAGGAAGGTATTCATAGGAACGATGGATCCGAAAAGCGGAGCCTGCGGTTCGGTGTTCAATCTGATCCAGGATGGAAGGCTTAATCATTTTACGGAAACAGAATCCGGAATCATGCAGAAGGAATGCGAAAGCATGATGAAAGATTTTTTTAAGACATTAAGAAAAAAGAAATCGGAGGAAGACGAATTATGAAAAGGGTAGGCATTTTGGTAAGCCTTTCATTACTTATAATATTATGCAGCACAGCATTCGCATCAGCGGCGGCTTTCAGGGTGGATGAAACTTCACCAAAGGACGGACAGACAGGTATGTCTGTTGACAATATGGGCGTCAAGATACATTTTACGGAGGATGTGTACTCCAAAGATAATCAGAAGGCAAACGCCAAGCTGTGCAAGCTGTTGGATTCAAAGGGAAAAGCAGTACCGCTGAGGGTGGTTTTCAATCCCAAGGACAAAAAAGTGGTCATGGTACTGGCAGATACCGAGAAGGGCGCAAAGATCAATGGCAGTACCAGATATACCCTGACTATAGGAGCAGGTTTTGTTTCGGATGACGGTCAGACTCTGGACAAGGAGGAAAAGGTCACCTTTGAGACACTCAACCCGCGTTCAAGCACGACAGTAAGTATGGTCATGATGGGCGTCATGATCGTAGGAATGATATTCTTCTCTTCGAGAGAAGCGAAGAAACAGCTGCAGAAAGATCCTAATGCCAAGAAGGAAACCGTGAATCCATATAAGGAAGCCAAAAGGACCGGAAAGTCTGTCGAAGAAATAGTCGCTGCGGAAGAAAAGAAAAAGGAAAAGGAAAAGGCAAAGAGAGAAAAGAAAAAGAAGCAGGAAGAAGAAAATAAAGTGGAAATAGCTTCAGATAATATAAGGGTCTCGAAACCGCGGCCGATCTCTGCTGCCGGAAGCAGCTACAAACCGGCCCGTGCCCGAAAAAAAACGGAACAGGCAGCGAATGCCGGCCAGTCGAACAAAAAGAACCAGCAGAACAAAAACAGAAAAAAAGGCAAGAAAAAGTAATAAAAAAGGCTGTCCTTCAGGACAGCCTTTTGCAGCAGAGAGGAGAAAAATGAAAAGTATAAAGATAAAGTCATTCGCAAAGATAAACCTTTCTCTCGATATACTGGGCAGGCTGGAAAACGGCTACCACAGGGTGGACATGATCATGCATCAGACAGAACTGCATGATGATGTCACGGTGAAGCTGGTCCCGTCTGAATGTACAGGAGATACAGACAGTATCACTGTTTTTTCAGATGATCCTTTTCTCCCGGACGGAAAAGAAAACACGGCATACCGGGCAGCTGCGCTGATGAAGGAAAAATACGGCAGCGGACATGATGAGCGCATAAAGATAGAAATAGCCAAAAGAGTGCCTGTTGCTGCAGGACTTGCCGGAGGAAGCGGAAACGGAGCGGCAGTGCTTCATGCGCTGAATACATTATGGGGACTGGGACTTTCTCTCAGAGAACTGTGCGCTGCCGGTGCCGTTATAGGATCGGATGTACCTTTTTCGGCAGCAGGCCAGGCCAGGGAAAACAGCATTCTTGGAACTGAAATCACTGAAGATCCCCTGGCATCCAGCTGTGTCCGCGCAACCGGGACCGGTACGGATATAGAACCTCTGCCGCCGCTGGAAAGTTTCATTGTGCTTAGCAGACCGCCCGTAGAGATATCAACGAAAGATTCATACGGGAACTTCGTGGCGGATAAAGCTGCAGCAAGACCCGGGACGGAAAGGATCGTACAGGGCCTGCGGAACGGTGACTTTGAAAAAGTCAGGGAAAATATGGCGAATGTACTTGAAAAATACGCGCTTACAATGTATGATGAAGCTATGTATACAAAGAACAAGATGGAAGAGGTCTGTGACGGCGGAGCAGTAATGATGAGTGGGAGCGGGCCGACGATATATGCTTTGCTGAAAGATGAAAAAGAGGCATCTTATGTATATAATAAAATGAAAGGACTGAACAGGGAGACTTTTTTAACGAAGACTACCATGTAACAGGAGAATCGTAATGATAAATTTTGATATACAGAATCATCGGCCGCTCAGGGAGATCGTATATGAAGAACTGAAGATGCAGATACTGAAGGGACAGATCGTGCCTGGTACCAGGATGATGGAAGTTGAAATGGCCGAGGAAATGGGCGTAAGCCGCACTCCTATCAGGGAAGCGATAAGGAAGCTCGAAAAAGAAGGTCTTGTCACCATAGAACCCAGGAGGGGCGCTTATGCATCGCAGATATCCGCCAAAGATATGGTGGACATACTGGAAGTAAGGCAGAACATGGAAGGACTGGCGGCGTATTATGCAGCTCTTCGGATGAATGAAGATCAGAAAAAGAAGCTTAAAGAGATTTCCGAGAATTACAACCATGCTGTGGATACTGGGATCACATCCGATATGATAAAGTATGATACGGCATTCCATCATCTCATAGTTGAAAGCAGCGGCAACAATGTTCTGGTGCATATGGTGGAACAGCTGCAGGAACTGGTACTCAGATTCAGATATCTTTATTATGACGACTTCAGGAGAGCGGAAAAAATGCCGTCTGAGCATAAGGCTATAGCCGATGCCATATGCAGCGGCGATAGGGAAGCTGCCAGAGACGCGGCAGATATACATATTCAGAAACTTAAAGAGATGATACAGAACGAAGAAGTATTATCCGAATAGAAATAAAAGCGGAAACACAAAAAGCACTTTAAAGTGCTTTTTGTGTTTTTGAGAGGTTATGAGTTACTTTCAGAAAGAGTGAAAGTTATATCTACGCGGGTGCCGTTACGCACCACGACGTATTTGATTTTATCGCCGGCCTTATGATCCATTATGATGGATTTCAGAGTGCTTATGCTGTCTATTTTCGTGCCGGCTACTTTGTACACCAGATCTCCGCTCTCGAACCCCGCATTTTTCGCATTGGTGCCGGATACCTGTTTGATATATACACCGGTCTGACTGAGGCCGTACTGCGTGGCTTCTTCTTCTGAGGTCACATCGATATAACTCATTCCTGTGGAAGCCCGGCCTTCGACCTTGCCATTTTTGATCAGAGACGAGATGACATCTGTTGCTGAATCTATCGGTATTGCGAAGCCTATACCTTCCACATCGGTACCGGAAGATTTTGCTACTATTATACCTACAAGCTGACCGTACTGATTGAACATGCCGCCGCCGGAGTCTCCGGGATTTACCGAAGCGTCTGTCTGTATAAGAGTCATAGGCATATCGTCTATAGTTACCTCGCGGTCGAGAGCACTGATTATACCCGCGGAAACGGTTCCTCCGAGCTCACCCAGAGGGTTGCCGATTATCACTGCCAGATCGCCGACGTTGAGCTGAGAACTTTTCCCCATGGTGACCGGCGTGAGCCCGGTGGCGCTTATTTTAAGCACTGCCAGATCAGATTGAGAGTCAGCTCCGACAACGGTAGCCTTATATTTTTTATCATTGGACAGTGTCACATATATCGAGTTGGCATCTTCTATTACATGATTGTTGGTCAGGATATAACCGTTGCTTTTGATTATTATTCCGCTGCCCGCTCCTTCGGTGACATAATTCTGGATCCATTGATCTGTACTTACGCTTTCGGTAGTGATATCTACTATGGAATCCGAGACTTTGTCAGATATTTCCTGTACAGTCATCTTGCTCCCGGTGGCATCCTTCAGATCGAAACCAGTAGTTGAAGCACTGGATGAAGAAGAGCCGCCGTTCAGCAGGTTGTCCGCTGCCCACATGCAACCGAAACTCAGGGCACCTGCCAGCAATATGCATATCAGCATGATCGCGACAAGCTTTTTCCTTGTCAGGGTCACTACTTTGCTTTCCTTCTTTGCGTGTTTCTTCTTTCCTGATTTTCCATCAGTTTCAGGAGGGTCAGGCTGTTGTGTCACGTTATCATACATAATCTGCCTCCTTTCTTTTACAATTATAACATACTATCCATGTGTGGCGTTTTTGTGTAGAAAAGGTGTATATATTTCGCCTTATTTATGTTAGAATTATATAACATTCTGGAAGGAAAAGAGCTGATATTTTGAATGATTTTAAAACAGAATACAAAAAATGGCTGAATAAAAAAGATATTCTGCCGGAGATCAGGGAAGAACTTTCTGAAATGGACCGGGACGAAGCGAAAATATATGAGGCATTTTATCAGGATCTGCGGTTCGGTACTGCAGGACTCAGAGGCATCATGGGAGCCGGCACCAACAGGATGAATATATACGTCATAGGAAAAGTGACTCAGGGACTTGCGGATTATATGAATGAAAATTTCAGAGAACCGTCGGCAGCGATCGCATATGACAGCAGGAACAATTCCAGGTTTTTTGCACAGACTGCGGCAGGCATCCTTTCTGCAAATAACATAAAGACATATATCTACAAAGAACTGATGCCGGTTTCCGCGCTGTCTTTTGCAGTAAGGGAACTTGCCTGTGATATGGGGATCATGATAACTGCCAGTCACAACCCGAAAGAATATAACGGCTACAAGGTATACAGAAGCGACGGATGCCAGATACTCGGCAGCGTTCCGCAGGATATCCTGGATCACATCGAGAAAGTGGATATTTTCGGGGATGTCCGGACTGCGGATTTTAATGATGCACTGAAAAAAAACTGTTCCTTTATTTCTGAAAAAACAGAAAAGAAATATATAGACAAGGCTTTCGGATATTCTCTGGGAGAGGATCTCCGAGATCTCAGACTGGTATATACTCCGCTGAACGGCACAGGGAAAGTGCCGGTATGCCGCATACTTGAAAAGGGCGGGCTGAAGGATATTCATCTGGTAGAAGAGCAGAAAGATCCGGATGGTGATTTCCCCACGTGTCCTTATCCTAATCCGGAGATCCCGGAGATATATGATCTTGCTTCGAAACGCTGTGATGAAGCCGGCGGGGATCTGATACTCGCTACGGATCCTGACTGTGACAGGGTGGGGATAGCAGAAAAGAACGGAGGAGATCTTCATATATTCAGCGGCAATCAGATCGCAGTCCTTCTTTTTGATTATATATGCCGAAAGAAGAAACTTCCTCAGGATGCTGTTGCTGTACGCACGATAGTAAGTACAAGACTGGCAGATCAGATCGCACGTGAAAACGGGGTCCGTATAGAAAAGACTCTTGTAGGATTTAAATATATAGGGGAAAAGATCAGGGAACTGGAAGATGGCGGAAAAGAAGAAAGTTTTATTTTCGGTTTCGAAGAAGGCAACGGTTTTCTGCCCGGCAGTTATGTCAGGGACAAGGACGGTGTCAGTACAGCGCTGCTCGTATGCCAGATGGCGGCCAGCCATAAAGCAGAGGGCAGAAGCCTTACCGAGGCGCTGGAGGAACTTTACAGGAAATACGGGTTTTACCGGGAAAAGGTTCTGAACTATGTTTTTGAAGGTTCCGAAGGTGTGAAAAAGATATCCGGGATCATGGATTTTTTCAGGAACAGCCAGAGAGAATCTTTTCTCGGCGAAAGACCGTCCGAAATAACAGATTACAGAGAGGGAAGCAGATATATGCTGGGAGACTGCAGCGGATGTGTCCTGGCAGCAGGCAGCAGGCCTACCGGCCTTCCCAGGGAAAATGTCATGGGCTTTTCTTTTCGCAGCGGACGCGAGTTCATAGTAAGGCCTTCAGGCACGGAGCCGAAACTGAAGATATATCTTTTTTCAGCAGCAGCAGACAGCGATAAAGCTGAAGCAGACATAGAAAAAATGGAAAGGGAAATCAAAAACTTGATTAATAAATAGGGGAGAGGGTATAATGTGGAAAGAGTTTCGGTGATTTGCTTTCAGTGTAGGGTTTTACAGATTTTGCAGCCACAGTGCCTCTGACAGGCATGTCCATGGGAAGAACGGATATGATCAGCCTTTCCGTCCGCTGAAACAGGATATCTGCGTTAAGGAGAAAAAATGAAGAATATAACTCTGAAGATAACAGGCAAACATATACATGATGATGTGGAAGAAGAACAGATGGAGCTTATAACAGAAGGCAAGCTTTACAGGAAAGGCGAGGCTCTTTATTTGGTTTACGACGAAAGCGAATTTTCCGGTATGCCCGGATGCAAGACCAGACTGACGCTTGACGGCGATACTGTATATATGACCAGAAGCGGCAAGGCAGTAGGAGTAGATACGGAGATACGCTTTGAAAAGGGCAGCAGATATACCGGGTTCTATGATACGCCTTTCGGACCAGTGGAAATGGAAGTGCTTACGAACAATATCGAAAGCTCGGTCACGTATGACAACAGCGGCCGGATCGATATAGATTATAATATAAGCCTTAAGGGCGTAAGCCAGGGCAGAAGCAGACTGAACATAGAAGTAATGTAGGAGGCAGACAAAGATATGAACATGAACAGAAAATGGGTGCAGGTGGTCGCTATAGTTCTTGTGGCGGCACTGGTGCTTACCTCGCTGATCATGATCAGCGGAGTGATATAAGGAGAAATCTCTGTTTCAGCTGATTTCCACCGAATCCGGCAAACAAAAAGGGGGCGGAGAAATGGATATAAAAGCAGATATTAGCAGATCCGGAGTCACACAGAGTCAGATAGACGGATACAGCAGAAAAACCAACGATGCAATGGATCGTTTATGGTCGGGCGAAGAAGATTTTACCGGATGGGTGGATCTGCCTGTCCAGCATAATGAAGAAGCTCTCGAGGAAGTACTGATGACCGCGGCTGAGATCCAGGCCAAATGCGATTGCTTCATAGTCGCGGGAATAGGCGGATCTTATATGGGCGCAAGAGCGGTGATCGAAGCTCTGGGAGGAAACCGGCCGGGGTATCCGGAAGTCATCTTCGCAGGGAACAATCTCAGCGGGACTTACCATAAGCGCATAATCGAGAAGATAAGAAACAGGGAAACCTGCATGTGCATAATCTCGAAATCCGGGAAGACTATAGAACCTCTTGCTGCTTTCAGTCTCATCAAGGAAAGCATGAGGCAGAAATACGGCGAAAAAGGTGCGGCAAAAAGAATATATGCCATAACTGATGAAGAAAAAGGCGTGCTGAGAAAAGAAGTGCGGAGGGAAGGTTATCAGAGTTTTATCGTACCTGCCGACATCGGCGGAAGATACTCCGTACTCAGTGCCGTGGGACTGCTGCCGGCAGCCGTAGCCGGGATCGATGTGAAACGGCTGATCAAAGGTGCGGAAGTCATGGCAAAGGATCCTGCATGGGATACGGATGCTGCCGATTATGCGGCAGCACGGAACGTCCTGCGTGAGCGGGGCAGAATAATAGAAGTCTTCGAGTTTTTCGAACCTTCCATGGAGTATTTCGGAGAGTGGCTCAAGCAGCTTTTCGGTGAAAGCGAAGGGAAGGAAGGAAAAGGTATATATCCTGAGACGCTGAGTTTTACCAGAGACCTTCATTCTATGGGGCAGTTTCTTCAGGAAGGGAATCCGGTACTCTTTGAGACGGTTTTCAGAGTGGACAGTCCGTCTGAAGATATAATGATACCGGCTTCTGCCGGCGCGCCGCTGGCAGGGAAGACTTTCGGCCAGATCAACAGATGCATCACGGAAGGAGTCATTTCCGCCCACGAAAAAGCCGGCATACCGGTCATCACTGTAGACATTCCTGAAATGAACGCTTTCGTTCTCGGTCAGCTCATATATTTTTTCGAACTGTCATGTGCCGTATCGGCCATGATCATGGGAGTGGATCCCTTTGACCAGCCGGGAGTGGAAAAATATAAAAAAGAAGCTGAGGCAGAGATAAACAGACTTTAAAACAGGGCTTTACTAAACCGCAAAGAATGTTATAATATTAACAACTGAAAGTTAAAATTTTAACGAAATCCGGATATGTTTAAGGAGGACACAAAATGAAAAAAATAGGTGTATTAGGCACAGGTACTATGGGTGCGGGAATCATCCAGGTCATGGCTCAGAACGGATACGAAGTGGTGCTCAGGGCAAGGCATCAGACATCCGTTGACGGCGGCATGGCCAAAGTCACCAAAAATCTTGAAAAAATGGTGAAAAAGGAAAAGATCACTGAAGCCGTGAAAAATGAGATCCTCGGCAGGATCCAAGGCTCTACGGATATAAGCATCGTAAAGGACGCTGATCTTATAATAGAAGCAGCAACCGAAAACATGGAAGCAAAGAAAGCACTTTTTGCAGAACTGGACGAACTTTGCAAGCCGGACACTATCATTGCGACAAATACATCTTCTCTTTCGATAACAGAGATAGCTGCCGCTACAAAGAGACCGGACAGAATCATAGGAATGCATTTCTTCAATCCTGTGCCTGCCATGAAGCTGGTAGAGGTAATAAAAGGCCTTGCAACTTCCGAAGAAACAAAAGCTACTATACTCGAACTCACTGAGAGCATCAGGAAAACTCCTGTGGAAGTGGCAGAGGCTCCTGGATTCGTAGTCAATAGGATACTTATTCCTATGATCAACGAAGCCATAGGGATCCTTGCAGACGGAGTAGCGGATGCCGAGGGCATCGACAATGCCATGAAGCTGGGTGCAAATCACCCTATGGGGCCTCTGGCTCTGGGCGACCTTATCGGGCTGGATGTCTGCCTTGCAATAATGGATGTGCTTTATAATGAATTCGGAGATCCGAAATACAGGGCTCATCCGCTTCTGAGGAAAATGGTAAGAGGAAACAAGCTGGGAATGAAGACCGGCGTCGGCTTCTACGACTACAGCAAATAGTGGATAGATGTTTTATGCAGGATCCGGCATCACCGGATTCTGCACTTTTCTTTTTGTTTTGCTTGTAAAAAAACAGTATCAAGTGTATAGTAACATTACTGAATCTTACAGACGGCATTCGCCGTTTATCTGATCAAGAAACAAATTATTTCCATTTAATAACGATAACAGGAATGAATTATGGATGAAAAAGTTTTAAAGTCGAAAAAAGTTGCCGAACTCAGAGAGGTGGCAAAGGCTTTCGGTCTGAGCGGTTATAATGAGCTGAAAAAAAGTGAACTTGTACAGGCGCTGGTAAACATGAAAGAAGAACCGGCCGCCGGGACAGAAAAGCCGGGAATGTCTGAAACCAGTGAGACGCCTTCTGAAGCGCCGGCGCATGAGACACCGGAAAACAAAAAAAATGAAGAAAAGGAAGACCGTCCGGAGGTCGAAGGCATACTGGAGATCGCCGACGGCGGATTCGGATTTCTGAGGTTCTCAAATTTCCTTACAAGTGACAGGGATGTCTATGTCTCGCCTTCGCAGATAAGGAGATTCAACCTCAAGACCGGCGATAAAGTAAAGGGAATCTCAAGAACGCCGAAATCAGGAGAAAAATTCGGAGCGCTGCTTTATGTCATCAGTGTCAACGGAGATGATCCGGGAGTGGCCAAGAAGAGACCGGAATTTGACAGCCTGACACCTATTTTTCCTGACGAACGTCTTACTCTGGAAGACAGCAGCAGAGACCTTGCGGTAAGGGTCATAGATCTGGTCGCTCCTATAGGAAAGGGCCAGAGAGGCCTTATAGTTGCCGCACCTAAAGCAGGAAAAACAGTTCTGCTCAAAAAAGTTGCCAACAGTATAGAAAAAAGACATCCGGAAGTAGAGATGATGGTCCTGCTCGTGGACGAGAGACCTGAGGAAGTAACAGATATGCAGCGGTCGCTTCTCGGCGGAGAAGTGGTGTATTCGACTTTCGACGAACAGCCCAGCCATCATGTCAAAGTTGCGGAAATGGTTCTTGCCAGAGCTCAGAGACTGGCAGAACAAGGCAAGGATGTGGTCATTCTTCTTGACAGCATAACACGTCTTGCCAGAGCATATAATCTGGTTGTACCGCCTTCGGGGAGAACACTTTCCGGCGGACTGGATCCGTCGGCGCTTTACAAACCGAAGAAATTTTTCGGCGCTGCCAGGAACCTTGAAGAAGGCGGGAGCATAACCATACTGGCTACGGCTCTGATAGAGACGGGAAGCCGCATGGACGATGTCATATTCGAAGAATTCAAGGGGACCGGCAACATGGAGCTCCATCTGGACAGAAAGCTTTCGGAGAAAAGGATATTTCCGGCTATAAATCTCAACAAGTCAGGAACAAGAAGAGAGGATCTTCTCATGAATCAGGAGGAAATGGAAGCTATCTGGTATATGAGGAGAGCTCTCGGCAACAGCGATACTCAGGAAGTCACTGAAATGATAATAGATAACCTTGCAAATACGAGAAACAATGCGGAATTCATACGGCTGATCAAAAAGATCAAACTTGAGGTATAGAATGGATCTCAAAAAGATATTCATAAAAAATGCCTCTCCTGTGAAGACGGGGGGGCAGGCCGTCCTTGAAGGCGTTATGATGAAAAGCGAAGATCGTGTCTCGCTGGCAGTAAGGCTGCCTGACGACACCATGCATATCAAAACGCAGGCGACAGGGAAAAGAGGCAGATGGACAAGGATGCCAGTCATAAGGGGCGTGATAGTGTTCGTGGATTCACTTGTACAGGGAACGAAGACACTTATGGATTCGGCAGACATACTGGAAAGATATGAAGGAGAAGGACAGCTTGAGGAAGACCGGTTTTCCCTTTGGCTGAAAAAAATATTCGGCGAAAAGGGTGCATGGAATGTAATGCTCTATACTTCGGTGATACTGGCTCTGGCCTTTACGATAGGCGTATTCGTAATAGGACCTACGGCAGCAGTGAGCTGGGCGCACAGATTTACGGACAGCGACATACTGCTGAACCTTATCGAAGGGATCTTCCGTATACTGCTGTTCGTTCTTTATATAGTTCTGATATCGAAGATGGAAGATATCAAGAAAGTTTTTCAGTATCACGGAGCAGAACACAAATCCATTCACTGCATGGAAAACGGAGAGGAGCTTACGGTCGGGAACTGCCGCAAATACTGTACGATACATCCCAGATGCGGGACCAGTTTCCTTATGTTCGTGATGGTCACGGCCCTTATCCTTTTTTCGTTTCTCGGATGGCCTGATCTGCTGTGGAGGATACTTTCCAGGCTGCTGCTGATACCCGTTATAGCGGGCATCTCTTTCGAGCTGCTCAGATGGGCTGGGCGAAGTGAAAGCTGGGTGGTGAAAATACTTAGCATTCCAGGACTTTATCTCCAGAAACTTACTACCAGGGAGCCTGAGGACGATCAGATGGAGGTAGCTATAGCCGCGCTGAAGGCGGCAACTTCGGACATACCGGAATTCGGCGAGGGGATGTGTGATAAAGAAGGCAGGATCATCAAAGATCTGCCGGAAAAGGAAAATGAGAATAGACAGGAGGAAGATACGATATGAGCTTGTTGGTCAGGGACCTGATAAAAATGGGAGAAACTCAGCTTAAAAAGACAGGCTGTCCGGAGCCTAAGACAGACGCGGAGGCTTTGTACTGTTTTATGAGGGAGATGGACAGGAACGAATTCATCATGGAATGGTCGGAAACAGTCGAAGACAAGATATGCGACAAGTATTTCGATCTTGTGGCAGAACGCAGCATGCGCCGTCCGATCCAGCATATTACAGGCAGACAGAATATAATGGGGCTTGATATCGGAGTGCGTGAAGACGTCCTTATACCCAGGATGGATACGGAAACAGTCATCCTCAAGGCCGATGAAATAATCAAGACATACAAAAAACCGCCGTCGGTACTGGATATGTGCTGCGGAAGCGGAGTTATCGGCGTAGTTCTGGCAAAACGGAACAGCGGGATAAAACTTACCATGTCCGACAGCAGTCCTGCAGCAAAGGCGCTTGCCGAAAGCAATGCGCGCAGATACGGCATAAAGACGAATGTCCTTCTGGGGGATCTTTTTGCTCCGGTGAAAAAGAAGTACGATATCATAGTTTCAAATCCTCCTTATATACCGTCAGACATAATAGATACTCTTGAAATCGAAGTCAAGAGATTCGAACCTGCGGAAGCTCTGGACGGAGGGCCGCAGGGTCTGGATTTTTTTGAAAAAATAGCTGCGGAAGCTCCGGATCACCTAAAGAAAGAAGGCTGCCTGATATTCGAGACAGGTCATGATCAGGCGGCGCAGGTGCGCACCATAATAAACGCCACAGGAGTTTTCGGAGAGCCGGAGACAGAAAGGGATCTTTCCGGCAACAACAGAGTAGTCTGGTCCAGACTGAAAAAACAATGAGCCAAAACCGCCGCAATTGATTTTACGGCGGTTTTTCAATAGGCCTTTTCAATGATGCAATAACATTATTAAATTTGAATAAACGTTATGATCTGTGGTATAACAGAATATAGAGGATGAACAGGTGAATAAAGAAGAAATAACAGAAGCGCTGCTTCTGGAAGATTTTTCTCTGATGTATGAAGAAGCAGACCATATCCGCCTTGTAAACAAAGGGGATGATGTTTTTATAAGGGCGATAATAGAATTTTCCAATGTATGTGCCAGAAAATGTTTTTACTGCGGTATAAATGCTGCCAATAACAAAGTGAACCGATACAGGATGTCGTACCGGGAAATAACGGAAACGGCGGAAGCAGGCATAAAGGCCGGATACCGCACTGTGGTCCTGCAGTCCGGCGAAGTCCGTGACGAGGATCCCGAATGGCTCGGACAGATCATAAAGAAAATAAAAAAGCATGACGGGGTGGCTGTGACGCTGAGCGTAGGAGAGCAGGATCATGATGTCCTGAAATATTACAGGGACTGCGGCGCGGACAGATATCTCCTGAAACATGAGACCGCAGACCCGGAGCTTTACGGAAAGCTTCATCCCGACGGGACTCTGGAGGAAAGGATCCGCTGTCTGCGGGATATCAAAGCACTCGGTTATGAGACCGGAAGCGGATTCATGACAGGCCTTCCGGGGCAGACTACGGAAAGCATCGCTGACGATATACTTCTTCTGAAGGAACTCGAGTGCGACATGGCCGGCATAGGACCTTTCATACCGCATCCCGATACTCCGCTGGCGGGAACTTCCCACGGAGACCCCGAAATCACCAGACGGGCAGTAGCGCTGGCGAGGATAATTCTTCCGGAAGCGAATCTTCCTGTGACTACTGCACTGGGAGTGCTGGACCCGAACGAAAGACGGAAGGCTTTTTCCTGCGGAGCCAATGTCATAATGAAAAAGATCACCCCGGACATATATAAAAAGGATTACTGCATATATCCGGCAGTATTCGGCAGAACTGAAATAGAAAAAGACCGGATAGAATTAGAGAAACTTATTGAAGAAACGGACAGGAGGCCAATATGACTACATATAACAGCAGATCTGACAAGGCCGAAGAATTTATTTGCGATGAGGAAATAAAAAGAACCCTTGAATATGCACAGAAGCATAAGAACGATCTGGATATGATGAACGAGATCCTGGAAAAGGGAAGAAAATACCAGGGCCTGGATTTTAAGGAAGCTATGACTCTTCTGGAGTGTGAAGATCCTGAAATAATCGAAAAGATATTCCATCTGGGCAAAGAGATAAAGCAACATTTCTACGGCAACAGGATAGTGATGTTTGCACCTCTTTACCTTTCCAACTACTGTATCAACAGCTGTGTATACTGCCCCTATCACGGAGAGAACAAACATATAAAAAGAAAAAAGCTTACCCAGGACGAAATCCGGGATGAAGTGATAGCGCTTCAGGACATGGGGCATAAGCGTCTGGCTCTGGAATCAGGTGAAGATCCTGTAAATAATCCTATAGAATATATACTGGAGAGCATAAAGACGATATACGGCATAAAGCATAAAAACGGTGCGATCCGCCGGGTGAACGTCAACATTGCCGCCACCAGCGTGGAAGATTACAGAAGGCTCAAGGAAGCCGGCATCGGGACCTATATACTGTTCCAGGAAACATACAACAAAGAAGCATATGAGAAACTGCACCCGGCCGGACCAAAGAGCAACTACGCATATCATACCGAAGCCATGGACAGAGCAAATCAGGGAGGCATAGATGACGTAGGATGCGGGGTGCTTTTCGGACTTGAGAATTACAGATATGATTTTGTGGGAATGCTGATGCATGCCAGACATCTTGAGGACACTTACGGCTGCGGTCCGCACACCATAAGCGTACCGAGGATCAGACCGGCTGACGACATAGATCCGGGAGTATTCGACAACGGTGTCCCCGATGATGTCTTCAAGCGTATAGTCGCAGTGCTGCGTATAGCAGTGCCGTATACAGGCATGATAATGTCTACGAGAGAAAGCGCGAAGACGCGAAGAGAATGCCTGGAGATAGGGATAACTCAGATAAGCGGCGGAAGCAGGACCAGCGTCGGGGGATACGTCGAGAAAGAACTGCCTGAGGAAAGTTCGGCACAGTTCGATGTGAACGATACCAGGACTCTGGGGGAAGTGGTGGACTGGCTCATAGAGCTCGGCTATAATCCCAGTTTCTGTACAGCCTGTTACAGGGAAGGCAGGACCGGCGACAGGTTCATGGGGCTTCTTAAATCAGGGCAGATAGCAAACTGCTGTCAGCCAAACGCGATAATGACGCTTAAGGAATTCCTTATGGATTATGCTTCTCCGGAGACGAAGGCAAAAGGTGATGCTCTCATAGAAAAACGTCTTGAATATATACCTGATGAAAACGTCAGGAGGATAACCAGAGAACATCTCAAAGATATAGAAAACGGCAAGCGTGATTTCAGATTTTGATTCAGAAAAGAGGAAAAATGAGTCTTAACGATACTCCGAGAGCCAACAGGCTGCACATCGGCATATTCGGCAAAAGAAACAGCGGAAAATCTTCCCTTATAAATGCACTGACCGGCCATAACGTGGCCCTTGTTTCGGAACATGCAGGGACTACTACCGACCCTGTCTACAAATCCATGGAACTGCATCCCATAGGGCCGGTGGTCTTCATAGACACTGCCGGATTCGATGATTCCGGGGAGCTTGGAAAACTGAGGGTATCGCGCGCAAAAGATGTGATCCGGAAGACAGATGTAGCCCTCCTGCTTTTCGATGACGGCGGACTGGATCCGGAGAAGGCCTGGCTGCAGAGCCTTAAGGAAGCAGACGTACCGGTGATACCCATAATAAACAAGTCCGATATCATGGACAGAGCAGCTCTGGAACAGAAGGTGCGCATGGTTTTCGGAATGACGCCTATCATGGTCAGCGCAGCTGAGAAAAGCGGTCTCGATGAAGTCCGCCGGGCCATAGACCATTGCATACCGGAAGACTTCAAACGCGAAAAGATATTAGGCGATATGATCGGAAAAGGGGAGACGGTACTTCTTGTGATGCCTCAGGACATACAGGCGCCGAAAGGCAGGCTGATTTTACCGCAGGTGCAGACGATAAGGGAACTGCTGGACAATAAGTGCATAACAGTATGTGTTACGGCGGATAAAATAGCAGGAGCCCTTGAGATGCTCAGAGAAGATCCCGCATTGATAATCACCGATTCGCAGTGTTTCCAGCTTGTATATGACATGAAACCGGAAAAAAGCGCACTGACATCGTTCTCTGTCCTGTTTGCCGCGTTCAAGGGCGATATCGAAACGTATACAGAAGGAGCGGAGGCTGTAGATACGCTTACTGAGAGATCCAGGGTGCTGATCGCTGAGGCATGCACTCATGCACCGCTTGAAGAGGATATAGGCAGGGAACAGATACCCCGGAAGCTGCGGCAGCGTTACGGCAGCGGCATGAGGATAGATGTGGTTTCGGGTTCGGATTTTCCGAAGGATCTGAGGAAATACGATCTGGTCATACAATGCGGATCATGCATGTTCAACAGAAAATATACGATGTCCAGGATAGAGCAGGCAAGGATGCAGGGAGTGCCGGTCAGCAATTACGGAGTGGTACTGGCGAAACTTGCCGGGATACTGGACAAGATAACACTTCCGGGTTCGGGACAGAGAGTCTGAAAAACCACTTGCATTGAGCATATCTGTATGATATAGTAAAAAAGCTGTAGTATGCAAAAACAGAAACAGTACAGAGAGCGACCATAAGGAAAGAGGTGAGAAGCATGAAGGAAGGAATCCATCCTAAATATCAGGAATGTAAAGTGACTTGCGCATGCGGTAACGAATTCGTTACAAGATCTACTGAGAAAGAGATCAGACTTGACGTTTGCTCAGCATGTCATCCGTTCTTTACGGGCCAGCAGAAATTCATAAACCGAGGCGGCCGGGTAGAGAAATTCAAGAACAAGTATCACATGGACTGATTATTGAAACCGGAATCGACTTTCCGGTTTTTTTATGGGCTGAATTATGATATAATATCCCTTTGAAAACGAGAGAAAACAGATATCCGAGGAGACAGAAATGTTTGATAAATTAGACTTCATTTCCGATAAATACGACGAACTTTCCGCCAGAGTTTCTGATCCTGAAATAATAGCGAATCAGGCATTATGGCAGAAATACGCCAAAGAAATGGGAGAAATGGAGCCGATAGTAAAAAAATACAAGGAATATAAAAAAGTCCGGGAAGATCTGAAGGATGCAAGGGAAATGCTTGAGGAAAGCGGAACGGATGAGGAGCTCAGAGAGCTGGCGAAGGCTGAACTTTCCCAGCTGGAGGGCAGGATATCTCCGCTGGAAGAGGATCTGAAGGTCCTGCTTCTTCCGAAAGATCCTAATGATGATAAAAACGTTATACTGGAGATACGTGCCGGCACAGGCGGTGAGGAAGCCGCTCTTTTTGGCATGGATCTTCTAAGGATGTATAAAATGTATGCGGAGAACCGTGGCTGGAAAACTGAAATAATAGAAATAAACGATACAGATATGGGAGGCATCAAGGAAGCCGTAGTCCTGATAAGGGGCAAAGGTGCATATTCGAGACTCAAATACGAAAGCGGCGCTCATCGTGTCCAGAGAGTGCCGGAGACCGAATCCAGCGGCAGAGTACATACTTCTGCTGCTACGGTAGCGGTGCTTCCTGAGGTGGAAGACGTGGAGGTGGATCTTAATCCCAACGACGTGCGAGTTGATGTATACCGGGCTTCGGGAAACGGAGGACAGTGCGTAAATACCACTGATTCGGCAGTCCGGCTGACACATGAACCTACCGGACTTGTGGTGACCTGCCAGGACGAGAAATCCCAGATAAAAAATAAAGACAAGGCTTTCAAGGTGCTGAGATCCAGACTTTATGACCTTAAGATGCAGGAACAGAACAGAGAGATATCCGAACAGCGCAGGAGCCAGGTGGGTACCGGCGACAGAAGCGAGAGAATACGGACATACAATTTCCCGCAGGGGCGTGTGTCCGATCACCGTACAGGATCGACCATATATAAACTGGAAAACTTCCTGGACGGAGATATGGATGAAATAATAGACGGCCTGATAACATATGATCAGGCAGAAAAAATGAAGGCGTTCTGAATGCAGACAAAGATACTCGAATACACAAAAGAAAATATAGAAGAGGCTGCCGCAATAATAAGAAGGGGCGGTCTTGTGGCATTCCCTACGGAGACCGTATACGGCCTCGGTGCGGATGCAATGAACCCGGAAGCGGTCGGAAGGATATATGAGGCAAAGGGCAGGCCCAGTGATAATCCGATGATCGTACATATAGCAAGGGCGAGCGATATAGGACAGCTGACGCCAATGCTGTCTCCGGGCATAGTAAACCTTATAGAAAATTTCTGGCCCGGCCCGCTGACTATGGTAGTCAAAAAAAAGGAAGAGGTCCCGTACAGGACTACCGGAGGCCTGGAGACTGTGGCCGTGCGTATGCCGGACAATCCTGCAGCACTTGAACTGATAAATCTTTCGGGATGTCCGATAGCAGCTCCGAGCGCCAATATTTCCGGACGACCCAGCCCTACGAAGGCAGAGCATGTCATAAACGATCTTGACGGGAAAATAGATGCGATCCTGGTTGGTGAAGACTGCCGTGTAGGCATAGAATCCACAGTGCTGGACATGAGCGGAGCGACACCTACTATACTGAGGCCGGGGATCATAACTGCAGAGGAAATAGAGGCAGCGCTGAACAAGGATGTAGGTATCGACAGATCTCTGTTTGAAAAACCGGGCAAGGATTTCAAGCCGAAAGCACCGGGGATGAAATATAAGCATTATGCCCCGAAAGCAGAGATGATAGTCCTGGAAGGACAGAGAGACAAGGTCAGGAGCGAGATAGAAAGGCTTAAGAAGCTGAATGAAGGCATGGGCAACAAAGTCGGAGTCATACTCTTCGAAGAGAGGGCTTTTATCGAGGCAGCTCATGATTTCTTTGCGAAACTGCGTGAAATGGACAGGGAAAATGTGGATCTGATACTTGCCGGGGCTTTGAGCGCTACTGACGGCGTGGGGTTCGCGGTGATGAACAGGATGATGAAATCCGCAGGATACAATATAATAAAAGTATAAAGACCCGCAGACAGTTACGGGCAGGGGAGGAATATATGAGGATCGCGATTGCCAGTGATCACGGCGGTTTCGATTTGAAAGAATCGATCAAAAAACATTTGAAGGCCCGCGGAGAAGATGTGACGGATATGGGTACCTATTCTTCAGAATCGGTGGATTATCCCGTATTCGGCAATGTATGCGCACAGGCTGTGATATCGGAAAGCGCTGACCGTGGCATAGTGATATGCGGCACGGGGATCGGCATATCGATAGCTGCCAACAGGAACAAAGGGATAAGATGCGCATTATGTACAGATACATATATGGCTGAGATGTCGAGAAAACATAACAATGCCAATATGCTGGCGCTCGGAGGCAGAGTGACGGGGACAGACCGGGCCCTGGAAATAGTGGACACGTGGCTCACAACGGATTTTGAGGGCGGACGCCATCAACGCCGTGTGGATATGCTTGACAGCATATGAATAAAAATGTTTCGTTAAAATGTGTGGAGGTACGAAATGGGTAAAGTTTATGTATTCAATCATCCGTTAATTCAGCACAAAACAGCAATGATACGAAAAAAGGAGACCAGTGTCAAGGATTTCAGGGAACTGGCCAAGGAGATCGCCATGCTCATGGCTTATGAAGCTACCAGAGATCTGCCGCTGGAGGAAGTGGATATCGAAACCCCTATATGTCCTACCAGAGTGAACATGCTCAAAGGAGAAGATATAGCTATCGTACCTATATTGAGAGCCGGGCTTGGTCTGGTGGACGGGATGCTTGCCCTGATACCTAATGCGAAAGTCGGACATATCGGACTTTACAGAGACCCGGATACCCACGAACCGGTGGAATATTACTGCAAAATGCCCAGCGACATCAGCAAAAGGAAGGTCTTCGTAGTTGATCCCATGCTGGCTACAGGCGGAAGCGCAGTGGCAGCGATAGACTTTATCAAGGAAAGAGGCGGGAAGGACATAGTTTTCATGTGTCTCATAGCAGCGCCCGAAGGAATGGAAGTCCTTCAGAAGACTCATCCCGATGTTGATATATATATAGCCGCAAAAGACGAAAAACTCAATGAAAATGCCTATATCGTACCGGGACTGGGCGATGCGGGCGACAGACTTTACGGAACCAGATGAGGGAGAACAGATGGATTTTATCAGAGATGATGTGAGCAGATATGACAATGTTTTCGATGTGCTCAGGGAAAGGGGACTTATCGAGCAGTGTACTCATGAAGAGGAAATAAGAGAGCTTCTCGGAAAAGAGAAGATCAGATTTTATATAGGGTTCGATCCTACTGCGGACTGTCTTCATGTAGGACACTTCATGCAGATCATCATAATGATGTACATGCAGAAGTTCGGACATACACCGATAGTCCTCATAGGCGGCGGCACCGGCATGGTGGGAGACCCTTCCGGCAGGAGCGATATGCGCCGGATGATGACACCGGAGACGATAAATGCAAACTGCAGTTCTTTTAAGCATCTTTTCGACCGGTTCATCGATTTCGATGAAGAGTATGTTTATACAGGCAGACAGCCCGGCACGGATAAGGTCGAAAACAAGGAACCGGAACCGGGGAAGGCGATATGCGTGAACAATGCGACATGGCTGCTGCCGCTCAATTATGTCGAGTTCATAAGAGATATAGGGAGGCATTTCAGCGTGAACAATATGCTCAGAGCGGAATGTTTCAAGCAGCGGCTGGAAAAGGGCCTTTCCTTCCTGGAATTCAACTATATGCTGATGCAGTCGTACGATTTCATGGTAATGGCAAGAGATATAGGCTGCAGGATGCAGTTCGGCGGCAATGATCAGTGGTCAAATATCCTTGGAGGCATCGAACTTACCAGAAAAGAGACAGGCAAACAGGTATATGGGATGACTTTTTCCCTTCTGACTACCAGCGAAGGCAAAAAGATGGGCAAGACTCAGAAGGGGGCTCTGTGGCTGGATGCGGAAAAAACATCGCCCTATGAATTTTATCAGTACTGGAGGAATGTCGAGGATGCGGATGTGGGCAAATGTCTGAGGATGCTCACTTTTCTGCCTATGGACGAGGTTGAAAGACTGTCTTCACTTAAAGATGAAGAGATCAACAGGGCCAAGGAGATATTGGCCTTCGAAGTCACAAGACTGGTCCATGGCGAGGATGAGGCGAAGAAGGCTCAGGAAGGAGCCAGGGCAGCATTCGGAGCAAAGGCCGGTACAGGGTCATCCGGGATGGAAAACATACCTTTTACGAAAATGGATGCATCTGTTTTTGAGGGCGATGGCATAGGGATAGTGAACCTTATAAGGGAAATAGGCCTGGTTCCCAGCAACGGCGAAGGATTCAGGATAATAAAACAGGGGGGACTTTCGGCAGCAGGCAAAAAAGTCGAAGATCCCCGGATGAATATTACTGCTGAAATGTTTGAAGATAAAAAACTTCTTATACAGAAGGGAAAAAAGATATTTCATATGATCGGGATCTGAGACCGTCAGAATGCTTACGGCCGGATAGTCTTAAGAAATTCAGACATCGGCATAGGTCTTTGATAGTAATAACCCTGAGCCAATTCACTGTCAGTCCGGAGCAGCACTTCATGCTGCTCCTTTTTTTCTACTCCTTCTATTACTATTTTCAGATCGAGCGCTTCCAGAAGATCTATCAGTTTTATGAGCATAGTCTGATTCCTGCCTCCGTCAAGACTTGCGGAAGTCACCGAACGGTCTATTTTGGCATATGTGAACGGCAGTTTGAGCAGGGCGGAGATATTCGCATAACCGGTTCCGAAATCATCCACAGCGAACTGGAAGCCCGCATCGCAGAGAACACGCATATTGCTTTTCAGTATTTCACTGTTCAGCATGGCGGTGCTCTCGGTCATTTCGAATCCGAGGAATCCGCGTCTGACCCCGAATGCATCCATACAGGAAAGTGTTTTTTCTGCAAAATCTTTCTGCATCAGATCCACCACCGAAAGATTCATGAAAATATGCTCCAGGCCGGAATCCGTATCAAGGCGGTTTTCTTTTATGAAAAGACACAGGCTCTCGATGACCTGAGTACTCAGCTGCCTTATGCTGCCGTTCTGTTCGGCGATCGGTATGAAGTCCTCGGGACTTACAGCGCCCAGGGAGGGATGGACGATCCTGCTCAGGGCCTCTGCCGCTACTATTTTCCCGTCTGCAAGAGAGACTATGGGCTGAAGATATACCAGAAGGTCTTTCTTTGCCAGTGTTTCTTTAAGAGCGATCTGGATATCCGAAAGATGAAGGATGTCATCTGCCATTTTTTGTGTGATCTCGAAGACGGTGCCGGTATGTTTCTCTTTGGCATACTGTATCGAACGTTCGATTATGAGCAATATTTCGGATTCTGCGGAAGGAGGTGTCATGTCATGAGCGTAGCACATAGTGGCTGAAAGCTGGATCTCAAGATCGTTGAATCTCCATGGCGTTCTCATTTTTTCCATCAGAGCATCCTTAAAGAAAAGACAGTCGCCGGATGTTTCCGTTACGACTACAAAAAGATCTCCCATCAGGCGGAAGGTAAAAGCATCAGGACGAATGGTCTTTATGTATTTTGTAAAAGCAAATATGATATCATTTCCTGCGTCGATGCCGAAAAGCTTATTTATGTCCGACATGTTATCCAGTGAAACTATGACAGAGTTGAAAGGTTTTTTTCTATGGAGACGCTTGGTTATAAAAGCCAGAAAGGCACTGCGGTTGAGGCATCCTGTGAGTTCATCCCGCATAGCTGCCGGATTGTTCAGTGTCAGATAAAGCATCATGATGCTCAGGGCTGCTCCCGGCCCCATAAGAAGATAACGGGGGAACAGGTACTGAATTATTATGGAAACATACATGATGACCGAAATGCCCAGTATAGTGAAGAACTGCTGCTGCTGGATGTTCCGCTTGTGAAAGAGCGTTATCGCGAGCGAAAGCATAAGGTATACGAAACCGCATATATACATGATCGCGATCAGCATTCCATGATGGTAGACATTATTGTCATCAAAGTAAAAAAGAAAGTCGAAAGCAGGATTGAGGGCCCATATCACGATTGAAAGGAGATATGGTATGAAGGAAATGATTATGGCATGTTTGTTTTTCTTTGCAAAATTGTCTGTCGTGAGAGAAAGAACAAAAATATAAAGCAGCGGGCCAAGAGCCAGCTCTGTCAGGAAAAATATCTGGAGCAGTGTTTCGTTCAGGATCACAGGGACAGTGTCGCTGTACGAGATAGTATATGCAGTTATGATATCCAGAAGATTGAAAAAAAGAACTGTCAGCAAAAGTATTCTAAAAGATATATTCTGCGGAGCCGGCAATTTGTATCCACTGAAAAAATGCATGATCACCATAAATAAAAATATTATGGCACAAAGTTCATAGCTTATTATGTAATCCATATATATACCCCTTTGTAGGCGCTAACGCCACAATACATCTATTATAACAAAAAACAAAAAAAATACCATGGTCAGATGGTATGAAAGAAGGGATATAATATTCATTTTTTCGGGTCGGAGGCAGTATCGGAAGACTTGCAGCACCGTCGGCCGCATTCGGCCCTGTTTTCCTTGCATATCATGTATTCGCCGCCTTCGATTATCAGCTTGCCGCCGTCAACGAGAAAGCGTCCCAGCTTGAGGCGGGCACTGTTGTATATCGACTGAGCCGTAGTCCGTGCTATGCCCATGCGAAGCGAACATTCCTCCTGATTCAGGCCCTCGACATCGATGAGCCGGATGCATTCGTATTCGTCTACGGTCATGACGGTCTCTTCGGGATTCCCGTTTACATCAAAAGTACCGAAACTTTTATGTCCCGGCATACAGCATATTCTTCTTTTTTTACATGGTCTGGGCATTATGCTTCAGAACTCCTTTTTATTTATGACATATGCCATTAATAAAATTATACATTTTCTGCAGCAGGTGTCAAGTATCTTTTCGATACATCGGATTTAAAATAAATCTTTGACTTTTCACAATAAATCATGTAAACTGATTCAGTGCCGCATGATGCGGGATTTGCAGGGCAGGTCGGAGACCGGGCTCTTGCAGCTGAAAGAAAATCGTTTTAGTTATGCCGAAAAGGATCCGTTTGGTGATTCCAGTAGGCAGTGCCGAAAAAGATCTTCAGAGATCCCAGTAGGCAGGAGGGAAAAAATGAAATCATTTATCGCCAAACCCCAGGAGATACAGCGTAAATGGTATGTCATCGATGCCGAGGGCAGGACTCTGGGCAGGATGGCTTCCGAAGCTGCCGCTATACTCCGGGGCAAGAAAAAGCCTATTTACACACCGCATGTAGACTGCGGAGATTATGTAATAATAATCAATGCGGAAAAGGTGGAAGTAACCGGCAAGAAGAGAAAAGAAAAGATCTATAAACATCATTCGGGATATCCGGGCGGACTCAGGGAACTGACCTTTGAGAAACTCCAGGAAAGAAATCCTGAGGAGATAGTAAGACATGCAGTTAAAGGCATGATGCCAAACGGCAAACTTGGCAGACAGATGTTCAAGAAATTAAAGGTTTATGCAGGTCCTGAGCATGATCATGCTGCTCAGAAACCGGAACCGTGGGAATTTTAGCAAGGGAGGAATAAGAAATGGCAAAGATGCAATACTGCGGAACAGGCAGAAGAAAGTCTTCCGTTGCTAGAGTAAGATTGATCCCTGGCAAAGGAAACATAACTGTCAATAAGAAACCGCTGGATGATTATCTGGCTATGGAAATAGTCAAGAGAGAAGTAAAAAGACCTTTTGAAATTGCAGGCTGTGAGGGAAAATTCGACGTTATCGCGACTGTTCACGGCGGCGGATTCACAGGTCAGGCCGGTGCATTGAGACACGGTATATCAAGAGCTCTGTGCGTTGCCGACAGAGATGCCTACAGGGCACCTTTGAAAGAGGCAGGCTTTCTGACCAGAGACCCGAGAATGAAGGAAAGAAAGAAATACGGACTCAAAAAAGCAAGAAAAGCAAGCCAGTTCTCAAAGAGATGATCGTCAGAACATGTATATCAGATTCAAAAAACCCCCGGATATATCACCGGGGGTTTTTTATTCGAAACAGATCGTTCAGCCTTCTGCGGGATCTTCTATCGAGGCGTATACGGCAAAACGGTCATAATTCTTTCCGACGATCTTGCATTTTATGATAAATGTCCTGATTTTTCCGGAGATCCGGCAGTGTATGAGATTTTTTGAGACTTTTTCAGTACGTATGGCTTCTTCTGTCATATTTATCAGCAGTTCCCGGTCCTCGGGAACTATGGTTTCGGTTATCTGATATGAATGATTCCTGAAGTTGTCTGACGTCATTCCGAGCATTTCCAGATATTTGTCATTCACATTGATAGTGGCGAGATCGGTTGGCCTGTATTCCAGGATACAGGCGGCACCGGAATTTTCGCCGGAAACAAATGAGTTTTTGTATTTCAGATCGAAAAAGTTTTCTTTTTCACTCAGGCTTGCATTGTTTTCGCTCAGGTCAAGATCGCTTACAGGAGTCTGATCCGCGAGTTTTTCAAAATCCGATATAGTCAGCGGCTTCGAATACAGATGCCCCTGGATAAGTTCGCATCCCAGCGTTCTCAGATATTCCGCCTGACTTGTGGTTTCCACGCCTTCCGCGATTACTTCCAGATCCAGCCATCTGGCCATGCGTATGATTGAATTCAGGATGATGCCGCTCCTTATACCGGCCCCGTTCGAAGAAAGAAACCGCATATCCAGCTTCAATATATCTACAGGAACATCCTTAAGGGTGTTCAGTGAGGAATATCCGCTGCCGAAATCGTCGATCTCGATTATGAATCCGTGATCCCGGAGCCGGGTCACCTGAGATATCAGCTGGGTGGGATTGTCCATATAGGCAGATTCGGTTATTTCCAGCCTGAGCATTTTCGGGCTTATATCGTATTTTTCGGTCATGGCGCATAATTTTTCGAAAAGATCCGGTATGCACATGTCGATACGGGATAGATTCACTGATACGGGCACTATCTTTCTGCCCTCTTTTTTCCATTTGCTGAGCAGCGCACACGCTTTATCCCAGATATATTCGTCAAGTCTGGCGATCAGACCGTTTTTTTCGAAAACAGGAATGAATTTCTGAGGGAACAGTATGCCTTTGGTCGGATGGTGCCAGCGGGCCAGAGCTTCTGCCCCGACTATTGCGCCGGTAGTATGGTTGTACTGAGGCTGGAGATGTATGTAAAATTCGCCGTCTTCCATTGCGGAAGCCATTTCGTTTATTATCTCCTGCTCTTCCAGAAGGGCACCGCGCAAGGAGTCTTCATAAAAGGCGTAATGCCTGGAAAAGTCGCTTTTTATTGAACGAAGGGCCAGAAGCGCACGGTCGCACATCAGATTGATATCCAGAGAAGGATCCTCTATAGGATAGATGCCGAAACGGGGCACGAAACTGAAATCCATATTCAGACTGTCAAAAAAATCAAAGGCATATTTCATTAAGAGATCCGTATCCAGGTCTTTTTGCGGAAGGCAGAAAACGAAATGGTCGGCCTCGATGTGGCCGAAAATGGTATGCTCTTTTTTCTTTCTTCTGCAGAAGGATCCTGCATAGCTTAGAAATTTGTCCCCGGTCTGCATGCCGAAAATATCGTTGAGCAGTTTGAACCTGTCGATATCACAGCGTACGATAGCATATTTTTCCCGAGAGTTTTCCGATATCATTTCAGAGACCTTGCGGTAAAATGTTTCTTTGTTATATATCCCGGATTTTTCATGATATTCGGTGTAACGTATGAGGTTCTCCTGCCGCTGCAGCCTGGATTCATAGTACCTGTTCTGTTCTGTGATACGCAGAGATTCACTGCGGCCGACCATGTTCTTTATCCTGCTCTTAATGATCCGTGAGTTGAAAGGTTTGGTTATCACTTCCGCGGCACCAAGATCAAGAGCCTTTATCTCACATGACACATCGTCGAGAGACGTGAGCGCTACGACAGGGGTTTCTGAAAGAAAAGAGTTTTTCTGTATTTCCCGAAGAATATTGTAACCGTTTATTTTTGCGGATATTATATTCAGGATAACAACTGAAAAAACAGAGTCACGTATTTTTATAAGTGCTTCTTTTTCATCATCAGTCTCTACAATAGTATAATCATCATAGAATATTTCATTTAGGAGGATACGGTCTGCATATGAATCGTCTATGATAAGCATGGTTTTCTGTTCGGAGTCGTCAGTCATCATATTATTTCCCTTTTGATATAAAATGCTCAAATAAATTGAAAATCACACAGGAATTATACAAGTTTTTAAGCTTCTTGTCAAAAAAATTCAAAAAAATTCCAGTATATCATATAATAAAACCATGATATACTTTTCCGGGAGGTATTTATGAAGATTATATCGTGGAACGTGAACGGGCTCAGGGCCTGTATGAAAAAGGGATTTCTGAAATCTTTCAGAAACATGCAGCCGGATGTGATGTGCATCCAGGAAACGAAAATGCAGGAAGGGCAGGCAGATGTGCCCCTGCCCGATTATCATCAGTACTGGTACGGAGCGGAAAAAAAAGGCTATTCCGGGACTCTGGTGCTTGCCAGGCGGGAACCTCTGTCGGTCTCGCTGGGTATTGGAACAGATATACATGATCATGAAGGCCGTGTGATAACCGCTGAGTACGAGGATCTTTATCTGGTAAACGTATATACTCCCAATTCGCAGCAGGAACTCAAACGCCTGGAATACAGGATGGCCTGGGACGATGCTTTCCGGGCCTATGTTGCTTCTCTCGATGAAAAAAAGCCTGTGGTGATATGCGGAGACATGAATGTTGCTCATAAACCTATAGATCTTAAGAATCCGTCGTCAAATGTACGCAATGCGGGCTTCACAGAGGAAGAGCGCAGCAAGATGACGCTTCTTCAGGACGCAGGTTTTACAGACACTTTCAGATATTTTTATCCGGACAGAGAAGGAGCTTATTCCTGGTGGAGCTATCGTTTCGATGCCCGTTCCAGGAATGCGGGATGGCGGATCGATTATTTTCTGGCATCCAGGAGACTTGAAAAAAGGCTTCGTTCTTCGGAGATCCTTGCGGATTTTTACGGCAGTGATCACTGTCCGGTGATGTTGGAAATATCAGATCCGGATGCCGTATAAAATATCAAAAAAAGTATTGACATTCATACAACCGTGTGTTATTGTATTAATTGCTTAAGACAATAACACACGGTTGTTGCTATGCAGAACAGTTTAAAAGGACAGGAGGGCAGATATGAACTGGACATTTAAACAAGGTCAGCCTATATATATGCAGATAATAGAGCAGATGCGTATGAATATAGCCAGCGGTATGTACAAACCGGGAGAACAGCTTCCGCCGGTAAGAGATATGGCGCTTGAGGCGGCAGTGAATCCAAATACGATGCAGAGGGCTTTTGCGGAGCTTGAGAGAGACGGTCTGATATATACGGTAAGAACCAGCGGAAGATTTGTTACAGAGGAGGAAGGAACATTGGATGATCTGAAGAGGACATTAGGTGAAAAGTTCATAAGCGAACTTTTTGAAAAACTCGGCAAACTGGGCATGAACAAAAGGGAGATCGTCAAAGCGGTCAACGAATGGTCAGGGGAGGTGAAATAGATGAGCGTACTGGAATTCAGAGCCGTAGATAAAAATTACGGCAGGAAGAAAGCTCTGGACAACGTGGATCTCAAACTGGAAGCCGGACAGATCACCGGTCTTCTGGGCCCCAATGGTTCAGGAAAGACCACGATGATAAAACTTGCCAACGGACTGCTGCAGCCCACTTCGGGTCAGATACTCATCGACGGGATGGAGCCGTGTCCTGAGACAAAGGCCAAAGTCGCATATCTTCCGGACAGGGAATTTCTTCCAGGCTATATGTCGGTCGAGAGACTTATAGAATTCTATTCGGATTTTTTCGGTGACTTCAATCATAAAAAAGCCGAAAAGATGCTGGAAGGACTCAATATATCGAAATCCGAGATACTGAGGAAGATGTCGAAAGGAAACCGGGAAAAGATCCAGCTGATACTGGTTATGAGCAGAGATGCCAGAGTATATTTCCTCGACGAGCCTATCGCGGGCGTCGATCCTGCTGCCAGAGACTATATACTGAGGACAATAATATCGAATTACTGTGAGAACTCGCTGGTAGTCATATCCACTCATCTCATCGCTGATGTGGAATCCGTGCTTGATGATGTTGTGTTTCTCAAAGAAGGAAAGATAACTCTTCATAAGGAAGCGGACAGGATCCGTGAGGAGGAAGGGAAAAACGTGGACGAATTGTTCCGGGAGGTGTTCAAATGCTAGGAAAATTGATGAAACATGAATTCAGGGCGGTAGGACGCATCATGCTCCCACTTTACGGCGCATGGCTGGTAATGTCGGTGTTGCTGGGCTTTACTATAAACCTGATAGAAGAGCAGCGGATCGTAGGAGTGATAATAGCTCTGATATATGCGGCTGTGACAATAGCAGTGATAGTTCTTTCAATAATACTGATAATACAGCGTTTCTACAAGAATCTTCTCGGATCTGAAGGATATCTGATGTTCACTCTGCCGGTGAGCACGGCAAAGCATGTATGGAACAAGGTTATCTCCGCGGCAGTATGGATAGTGGCAGGCATACTGATGGGTATCATATCTGTCGCTGTGATCATGAGCTGCACCGGCGGGATCGGAACGGTAAAGGATGCCATAGGCAGAGTCCTGCATGAAATAACCTCTGAAATAGGCGCCGGCAATACCACGCTGGTATTCATAGAACTTGTTGTAATTGCACTGCTGATCGCCGGTGAAACAGCACTAAAGATATATGCATCCATATCAGCAGGACATCAGTGGAGCAATCACAGAGTGCTGGGAGCCATCATAGCTTTTCTGGCCTTCGGCATAATAGAGACGATACTTGGAAATATCATAGCTGTTATAGGAAACAGCACCGACATCATGAACAGATATTACGAGGCGACGGAGAACATGAGCCCTTTCGCTCAGGGACAGCTGGTGCTGCTGCTGTTTACACTGCTTGTAGCTGCTCTTACAGCCGTTTATTATCTGGTTACATATAAATTGCTGCAGAAAAGGCTCAATCTCGAATAGTGCCTTTCAGCGCATCATGTATGCCGATATCGGCTACGGTAAGGCTGCCCATGACTTTAAGGGCGGCCTTATTTTTATGTATCTGTTTGAATGCGTGGAAAGTCACGGTATTATCCGCATGAACGCTGGAACCGACGGGAGCATCTTCATCTATGTCTCCGGGAAGGCCGGAAGGCAGATCCAGAGCGATCACTTTGCTTCCGTTTTCCTTCGCGAAATTTATCATATCTACGGCCCTTGCTGCATGCGGCCGCAGTTTTCCGTGGAATCCTGTGCCGTATATTGCATCGACGATGACGTCGGCGCCGCAGACAGTTCTGGCGATATCCTTTTCGTCTATGGAACGCAGAGCCACGTCAAGAGGTTCGAGCAGACCGCAGTTCCTGGCTGCGTCGTCTGTGACAGGTCTGCCTTCAACCAGGATCACAGTCACATCGGCTCCGTAGCCTTTCAGTATGCGGGCGACTGCAAAACCGTCTCCGCCATTGTTTCCCTTTCCGCAGAAAATAACGGCTTTGCCGCCTCTGATCATTTCAGGGCAGGCGCCCATTATGATCACGGAAGCGCAGGTGCCCGCATTTTCCATCATCTGATAGTAAGAAAGGCCGGCTTCGTCGGCTGCTTTTTCCAGAGCTTTCATTTCTGAGCAGGTTATTTCATTTTTTGATTCAGATCTTAACATAATATACCTCTTTTCATAAAAGTCCTGATATATCCAGCGAACCGTATTTCCTGAGCAGATCGTGCATATGGGAAGATATGACCGCGCATCCGCCGCTGGAGTCGGATTCCATGTTCAGCGGCATCAGAGGATCATGCAGAGATTTCCTCAGAAGGCACCAGCCGTTACCGTTTTTTTCGTCGAAATCGATCCGGATACCTTCATAGCATGGCTTTGCCAAGGACATGCCCGGAGCTCTGCCCGAACCTATTGCAGCTTTCGTTTCATAAAGGATCTTATCGCTGTATGAAGAAAAATCTCCGGCAGTGATCGGCATGCGGACTTCCTTTGATTCCGCAGGATGATCCATGGCCGAGATAAGGCTGTCAAGGGTCCTGCCTTCCTGTTTCATCTTTGCGGCCTTAATTACTATTCTTGCCGCCAGATATGCTCCGTCATCGAGGAAATAATTTTCTTTGAATGCGGCATGGCCGGAAGTCTCTATGGCCAGCTGACTGTCTGTACCTGATCTGTTCAGTTCTATGGATTTGTTTATTACGTTCCGGTATCCGCGCCGGAACCGGAAATGCCGGATATCCAGATGGTTTTCGAGAAAATCCGTAAGATGATCGCTTGTGACGCTGTCCGTTACGACTGCAGTACCGGGATGATCCTCGGCGATTATGGCAGAAGCAAGCGCTATTATGCCGTTCCTTGAGATCTCTCTGCCGCAGTCGTCTACTGCCGCGGACCGGTCGACATCCGTATCGAAGATGAGGCCAAGGTCGGATCCGCTGGAAAGGACTGCAAGGCTTAGTGCTTCCATAGCGCTTTTGTCCTCCGGATTCGAAGGATGATTCGGAAAGGTCCCGTCAGGATCCAGAAACTGGCTGCCGCTGATGTCGGCTCCCAGAGGAGCAAGGATGTCCCGGGCATAAAAGCCTCCTGAACCATTGCCGGCATCTACTGCTATCTTCATCCCGGAAAGAGGTTTCTCTCCATTGTTTATGCCGTAGCATATTATATCGCGCATATGGGCACAGTACTTTTTCATAAGCTCCGCAGGCTCAGCAGTGTAAGTCTTTCTGCCGAAGATCATCGAAAAGTCATCCGCAAAGGCGGGGGGGCCGAGCGGTGACGGAGATCCCCCGTATTCTATTGCGGTCTCTATGATCTGAGTTATGTCCTTTTTTTCAAGGCCTCCGTCACGGCAGAAGTATTTGAACCCGTTTCTGTTGTACGGAAGATGCGAAGCGGTGATCATAACGGCACCGTCGCAGAGAAATTCGGGAAATACGGTAGACATGAACATTGCAGGCGTAGATGCGAGTCCGCAGTCCAGCATCCTGACTCCGTAAGGCCCGAGCCCTGCCGTGACAGCTTCCATCAGATGTTTTCCGCTGACCCGGGGATCTCTTCCTATGGCTATCTTTATATTTTCGGGAGTTTTTCCTGTATGCCGGCATAACCAGAGAAGAAAAGCCCTGGTCAGTGCCACGGTCTCGTCCTGATCCAGATTGGCCGGCTGCCCTCCTTTGACTGATACTGCTACACCCCGTATGTCGCTGCCGTTCTGCAGTTTTTTCAAATCATTATTTATCATTTTTCTTCCTTAATATAAAACAATGGCCCTGCAGGCCGGAGCTATTTTTTAGCTTTGTTCAGATTCCCCATCGAATATCCTTTGAGATCCAGAGCAGCATACCTGAAACCGGCATCTTTCACTGCTTTGTCCACATAGTCCATAAATTTTTCGCTGAAAAAAAGATGACGGTCCTGAGGCAGCACTTCGATACGCGCAACGTCACCGTGATGGCGCACGCGGACCTGGCTGAAGCCCAGATCTTTCAGAGCGCTTTCCGCAGCATACACGGATTCCAGCTTTTTGACCGTGATCTCTTCTCCGTAAGGTATCCTGGATGCCAGACAGGCGAAAGCCGGCTTTTCCCATATATCTATATTCATTGCCCGGAGCGCCAGGCGTATGTCGTTTTTGCTGAAACCGGCGTCCTTCAGAGGGCTTATTATCCCCAGCTCGTAGAGGGCCTGCTGGCCTGGCCTGTAGTCGGCAAGATCGTCGCTGTGTGTGCCGTCGGCTATGACTGGATATCCCATGATGTCCGCTGTGTTCTTCAGCTTTGAGAAAATGCTTTTCTTGCAGATATAACAGCGGTCCTCAGGGTTATGAGAAAATCCGGAAAGAAATTCAGGCCCCAGATTCACCATCAGGTGCCTTATGTTTTTTTCTTCGCACAGCTTTTTCGCATATTCAAGTTCGTCGGGAGCAAAATTCGGCGCCACGGCGGAAACGGCCAGTACTTTTTCCCCAAGCACTTTTTTTGCGTACAGGAGAAGAAAGGTACTGTCCACACCTCCGGAAAAGGCAACAGCCAGATCGTCATAGCCTGCCAGATTATGTCCCAGCGTCAGCAGCTTTTCCTGCAGAGGATCCTCTGCAGGATTTTTTTTATTTCGCAGTATTTTCGATATCATCTTCACAGCTTCTCATGGCCATGATGGTCTCTTCGAACAGTCTGTCGAGATCCCATCCCAGCATTTCCGCTCCCTTTGCGATCACATCTCTGTCGCATCCGGCAGCAAATTTTTTATCCTTGAATTTTTTCCTGACCGACTTCACTTCCATGTCTTTCGTGCTCCTGGACGGGCGCATGAGGGCACAGGCTCCTATGAGTCCTGTAAGTTCGTCAGTGGCGAAAAGGACTTTCTCCATTTCATGTTCGGGGGCCGTATCTGAGCACATGCCGTATCCGTGAGATGCGACAGCGTGGATAAGGTCGTCATCGAAGCCGGCTTCTTTCAGCAGCTCCGCTGCTTTGGTGCAGTGCTCTTCGGGATATTTTTCGAAATCTATATCATGAAGAAGTCCGGCAGTTCCCCAGAAATCCGGATCATATCCCAGCTTTTTCGCAAAATAGCGCATCGTCCCTTCCACTGTCAGGGCATGTTTTATATGAAAGTCTTCCTGATTGTATTTTTTCAGTAGATTCAGAGCTTCTTCCTGTTTCATCATTTTTTATCACTCCTTTTCATTTCCGAACGTTCTTTTTTTGACGGCAGCTGCGCCGTTATTATTGCTGCGAACATAAGTATACATCCCAGAAATTCCCTGTGGGTGAATGTCTCACCCAGAAAAATGAAACCGCCCAGGGCGCCAAAGAGGGATTCCGTGCTCATTACAACAGAGGCTACCGTGGGGTTGGCATCTTTCTGTCCGACAGCCTGCAGGGTGAATGCCACTCCGCAGGACATGCATCCTGCCAGAAACAGATTGAACAGCTGCCCTGAAATGATATCCGCAGTGACCTGCTCTCTGAAAAGCGCAACGACAAGGCTCATGCTGCCGGCTATGAGAAACTGCATGCATGAAAGCTTTGCCACGTTCACTTTCGGGGCAAAATGCCCTATGCACAGGATATGTGCTGCCCAGAAAAATGCGCCGATCAGAACTATCAGGTCTCCGGGAGCCATGTCCAGACTTTTTGTTATGCAAAGAAAATAAAGGCCGGCAGTGCCCAAAATCACTCCTGCCCAGTTGAATGCAGTGGGACGGTGCTTCATGAACATGCCGAAAAGAGGCACGAGGACTATATAAAGGGTCGTTATGAAAGCACTCTTTCCTGCGCTCACGGAGACAAGGCCTACCTGCTGGAAGTTGGCGGCGAAAAATATTATCGCGCCGCAGGATATCCCGCCTTTGAGCAGAAAATTCCCGTCTTTTTTTTCTTCTGTAGGCGCCGGAACTGCCCTCCGGCCCGCGGGCTTTTTTGCTCTGTGATCTGAGAACCATATCACGGGCATGAGTGTCAGAGCTCCCAGATACATACGGAAAGCACTGAAATAAAAAGGCCCCATTTCAGCCATGCCGTTCCTCTGGGCAACGAAAGCCATCCCCCAGATCATTGCGCAGAGCAGCAGAAGAACAGTCGATTTTATTTTTTTATTCATTTTGTTCCTTATCTGTTCAAAAAATCACGGCAGGAATATTATATCATAAGGATAAAGCTTTGTATAGAAAGGCAGGACCCGAAAAGGCACTGTAAAAAGGCTGCGTATGTATTTTCATATCCTTATATTATCCAGATATTCCTTGACTTCATGCAGACGCACGAAGATATAAAGCTGAGTGATCCGATCTTCGCTGTTGCTGATCCCCAGTATGTTCATTATCTTATCCATGCGGTATCTTATGGTATTGCTGTGCTGAAAAGTTTTTTCGGCTGTTTCAGCTATGTCGCCGCCGCAGTGCACATAAACAGTCAGGGTATTCATGAAGTTGGATTTATGTTTTTTGTCGTAATCTGATATTTTCCGGAGCATTTGTTCATAGAAGTCTGTCGTCCAGTAATTATCCCTCAGCGGGCACAGAAACTGAGTAAGCCCGCCGCTACCGTAATCTGTGATATTTTTTTTGTTGAGAGCACAGTCCACAGAAGCGTAAAGCGCTTCTCTCAGCGCGGTTCCGAGTTTCAGAAGCTCGTCGAAAGCCCTGCTTACTCCTATGGCGAATTTTTTCTGATCAATCTGCAGAGAATCAATGAATTTTTTCAGTTCCTTTATAAGGTCGTCGCCTGCGATCCCGCCTGTGAAGATCAGAGCTATGCCCCACGGGAACTTGACGATGGAATAGGTGAATTCCTCTGCTTCTGCACGAGGACTCAGGGTCATCGTGTAATGAGAAAAATATTCCTCGGTAATGTTTTTTTTCTTTTTTATGTTACGGGGCAGGCAGAAAGCGCATGCTACGTTCCGATGAAAATAAGGATTTATTTCTTTTATCGTGATCTCTTTTTCCAGATCGTTCATATTTTCATACAGTATTCTGCGTATCTTGTTCACGGTCTTCGAGTTTATGTCGTCAGGTGTCAGGGAACTTTTTACAGCAAAGATTATCTCATCGAAATATGTATTCGAAAATAAAAAGAGAGGTACCTGATAGTCGTCAGCCAGTTTTATTATTTCTTCAGGTATCTCTTTGAAATAGACATCTTTTATGCATAAAGCCGCAAGCTTGCGTTTTATAAGAAGCTTCATGTATTTTTTCGCGTTTTCGGGATCGTCTTTCTGAGCGGCAAGAGTTGTCACGACAAAATCGCCGATATGAAAGGATTTTTCTATCACTTCTTCATTTTCCCATTCGAATATTCCTGAATCCCGGACTGTGTTATACAAACCGCTTCTGCCGGAGATCAGTCTGAAATCATCGCTGAATGACGGATGGGAAAGCAGTTCCATCACAGTAACCATAAAGTACCCCCAAAGACAAATATTTAGCCGAATTATAGCATAAAAAACTGTAATTGTACAGCAAAAAAGTGTTGAAGCTCAGGAATGCTTGTAAATTATACAATATTATATGAAAAACTTAGTTCAGTATACAATTGAAATAAGCAGGATATCTGATATTATAAAGCTGATGTACGGATGACGGTCGCAGGATCGTCGGAAACATATCACAAATTTGATAGTATCTATCCCCAATAAAAGATACCCCCTATATAGCTGAGAGGGAGACTGACAGAAGATGCGGTCTCTCTTTTGCTGTCCGGGCATGAAAAAAGCGCAGGCATTGCCTGCGCTTTTGATATTTCATCATCCGAATACCAGTCCGGTCCGCACCAGAGGATAACGGGAAGTCAGTTCGTTGACTATGGCCATGGCTTTTTCCTTATTGTCCTTTGTCTCCATCATCAGGACTATGGCCTTCGCTACTTCATCCATATCTTTAGTATTCAGTCCGCGCGAAGTAACTGCAGGAGTCCCCAGACGTATGCCGCTGGTGACGAATACATTTTCCGGATCATTGGGGATTGCATTTTTGTTGCATGTTATATGCGCGTCATCCAGACGGGTCTCCATTTCTTTGCCTGTAAGGCCGGTTCCCCTGAGATCAACGAGCATCATATGATTGTCGGTCCCGCCGGAAACTATGTTTACTCCTCTGTTCATCAGGCCGCGGCATAAAGCATCGGCATTTTTTATTATGTTTTCCTGATATGTTTTGAATTCAGGCTGAAGAGCCTCATAAAGACATACAGCCTTTGCTGCGATGACATGCATCAGCGGGCCGCCCTGTATACCGGGGAAAACTGCCTTGTTGAGGTTAAGTTCCCTTGCCACGTCGTTGCTGCTGAGTATCATGCCGCCTCTGGGCCCGCGAAGGGTCTTGTGAGTGGTAGTAGTGGTCACATGAGCATAGGGGATGGGACTTGGATGGAGTCCTGCAGCAACGAGGCCCGAGATGTGGGCAATATCTGCCATGAGATATGCACCGGCTTCATCAGCTATCTCCCTGAATTTTTTGAAATCTATTATCCTTGCGTAGGCGCTGGCACCGGAAACTATAAGCTTCGGCTTGTGTTTCAGTGCAAGTTCTCTTACCTGGTCATAATCGATGAACCCGTTTTCGTTCACACCATAGGAGATTATATTGTAATACTGTCCTGACATATTGGCAGGGCTTCCGTGAGTAAGATGTCCTCCCTGGTCAAGTCCCATGCCAAGAACTGTATCGCCCGGCTTCAGCATGGCAAAAAATGCAGACATATTGGCCTGGGAGCCTGAATGAGGCTGTACATTGACATATTCGCAGCCGAAAAGCATTTTTGCTCTTTCGATAGCCAGATTCTCGGCCATGTCGACACACTGGCATCCGCCGTAATGTCTTTTGCCTATATAACCTTCTGCATATTTGTTGGTAAGAACGCTTCCGTTGGCGGCCATTACTGCATTGCTGGCCCAGTTTTCGGAAGCGATCAGTTCGATGTGTGAATTCTGTCTTTCGATCTCCGCTTCTATGACTTTGGCGATCTCCGGATCTGCTTTCTGGATCTCTTCAAATGGATACATTTCGTTTTCCTCCGCAATAAAATATCTGTTTATCATTTTATCAGACAAAAGCATATTTTCCAATCGGTAATTTATTTTTTTACTCTGATCGATACCTCGCCGCTGCTCAGAGTTTCTATCTGGCCTCTGAACGGATCGTCTTCATGTCTGATGATCAGTCCTCCGTTGTGGTCTATTCCGAGTGCGGTGGCCCTCAGCGGGACTGCGGCATCAGAAGCGCAAGCATCAGATTTATAGACATCTATCTGATGATCTATGACCATGGAGAGCCTCTTGTAATCTTTCAGGAAAGTCCGGTCCTCTATGTTCTCCAGAATTTTCATGACTTCGTTTATGATCTCTGAAGCCAGACGGTTACGGGAAAAATTCCCGTTCACAGAGGAAGCGACCTGGCAGATCTCTTCCGGAAATTCTGTTTCGAAGCAGTTTACGCCTATCCCGAGTACGATATTCTGGATCCGGCCCGTCTCAAAGTCTGTTACGGCTTCCGTAAGGATACCGCATACTTTTTTATCTCCCGAGTATATATCGTTGACCCATTTTATTTTCAGATCGGCAGGAGAAAGCTTGTTTATAGCACGCACTACGGCTACCGCGGCGGCAGTGGTGATAAGGATTGATTTGCTCATGTCGAAAGACGGACGAAGGAGAAGGCTCATATAAAGGCCGGCGTCTTTGGGAGAAAAGAATTTCCTCCCCAGACGGCCCCTGCCTGCTGTCTGATGGTTGGCTATGATCGCTATATTGTGATCTGCGTCCTGTATAGCCAGTTTTTTCGCAGTCTGGTTCGTGGATTCCAGAGTATCATAGAGATGTATGGAAAATCCCGAGAGATTATCATCCAGACCTGCGATCACGGCGTCTTCTGAGAGATAATCGGCATGGGCCGAAAGGCGGTAACCTCTGTTGGTGGATGCTTCGATAGGATAACCGTCTTCTCTCAGGGATCTTATGGCTTTCCATACCGCTGTACGGGAAAGCTGAAGATCCTGAGCCAGATCTTCGCCGGAAACGGATTCTCCTTTTCTTTCATTCAGGATTTTGAAAATACGATCTTTTGTAGACATATGCACCTCGCTGCATAAAAAACTCAATTGCTTTCATTATATAGAACACAAAAAAAATGTCAACTTTGATTTTTGCGGCAGGTTGACAATTATCATAGTTTTATGAAGGTATTGTGAAAATGACAAATATGTCATTGACGGAATGCAGTTTGTAATTTACTCTGAATCCATGATATGTGATTGGAAAGGTGAAAGTACTTTTTATGAAGAAAACCAGCAAATCGATATTAGCATTTATTCTGGCTTTGGGGCTGATATTCGCGATGATGCCTGAAACTGTTTCAGCAGCAAGTATCACGAGCAAATCTGTATCGAAATCCAGTAAAGTGATAAAAATAGCAAAGAAAAAAATAGGCTGCCGCTACAGATCCGGAGCGAGAGGACCCAGATATTTCGACTGTACCGGGTTTGTATATTACTGCATGAGGAAATCGGGCGTAAAGGTCAAATCCGGACGTCTGGCACCTTATAAAAGCAGCAAATATAATGTAGGAAAAAGTATCAAGAAAGCTCAGAAGGGCGATATACTTCTTTACTACAGAGGCGGCCGTGTCGGACATGCAGCCATATATATGGGAAAAGGCAAGGTCATACATGCCACGTCTCATGGCGTAAGGATAACCAGGTGGAACGGCTTCGGACAGAAACTGGCAGCAGTTATAAGGGTATACAGTCCTGAAGTTGAGACCGCTTCCGATTCATCGGGTCAGACTCCGTCGGTATCGACTGCTCCGGCAGCTTCAGGATCTTCGACTTCGACGACTACGGGCGCTGCTGAGTAACGCCGGATCTGATGTGAATAAGAAAGAAAGAAAAAAAGAAAGCCGCCGGCGGCTTTCTTTTTTTCTTTCTATTTTTTCAGCAGCCTCGGACGTAGTTTTTTCACCAGCATCATCGAGGCGAAAATTTTCAGTATCTCTCCCGGAAGGAACGGCAGCACACACATTACGAGAGCTGCGCCGAGACTGTTGCCTGTGGATATGATGAACCACAGAGTTCCGAGGACGTAGCATCCTGTCAGTCCTGCTGTCATGGAAACTGCCATTGACCACCATGTCAGCTTTTTCTTTGCCAGAACGTCAAGGAGCAGACCGCATATAAGCGCAGAGATGATATATCCGATTATGTAACCTCCCGTAGGACCGGCAAGTATCCCGAGACCTCCGGTAAAGCTGTGGAATACCGGTATTCCTGCGGCACCCAGAAGGACATATACGATCATGCTGAATGAACCGTATCTGGGTCCAAGCAGACTTCCTGCCAGACATGTGGCCATTGTTGCCAGTACTACCGGTACCGGCGTGAAGGGCAGGGGTATGGCGATCCATGAAAAGACCGCGGTCAGTGCGGCGAAAAGAGCGCACAGTATAAGGTTTGTCGTTTTGCTGTATTTACTCATGAGGCTATTGTAAAGTATATAAAAAAAATTGTCAACCTTAATTTTAAAAAAGGTTGACAATTAATTTGGTTCTGCGGAAATGTTATTATGAGAACTGACTGTTGTAAAGCTCTGCATAAAAACCGTTCTTTGCCAGAAGATCTTCATGTTTTCCCTGTTCTGTGATGTCGCCGTCCCTGATGACGAGTATCCAGTCGGCATCCTTTATGGTAGAAAGCCTGTGGGCGATGACGAAGCTGGTCCGGTCAGCCATCAGGCTGAGCATGGCCTTCTGTATCATTTTTTCTGTCCGCGTATCCACCGAACTGGTAGCTTCGTCCAGTATGAGAATCGGACTGTCGGCAAGAAAGGCTCTGGCAATAGTGAGAAGCTGCTTCTCTCCCTGAGATATATTGCTGGCTTCTTCGTTTATCTCCATTTCATAGCCCCGGGGCAGTGTCTGGATATAATGATGTATATGGGCGGATTTCGCAGCCTCTGTGACTTCTTCGTCAGAAGCGTCCATCCTGCCGTATCTTATGTTTTCTTTCAGCGTACCTCTGAACAGCCATGTGTCCTGCAGCACCATACTGAACATTGAGCGGAGATCCTTTCGCGAAAAATCTTTTATATCATGCCCGCCCACGCAGATCGAACCGGAATCCAGTTCGTAATAGCGCAGCAGAAGTTTCACTATTGTAGTTTTTCCAGCACCTGTGGGACCGACTATGGCGATCCTGTCTCCGGGCCGGGCTTCGTAGCTGAAGTCCTTTATCACAGGCTGATCCTTCACATATCCGAAGCTGACGTGATCGAACTTTACTGAATATTCCGGAGAAGAAAGATCGGAAAAAACTTTTTTTGTCTGTACTGATGAAGTATGATCTTCCGGTTCGGGGGCATACGGATCTGCTTCATCTTCTTCGTCAAGGAATTCGAACACTCTTTCAGCCGCGGCGGCAGTGGACTGCAGCATATTTGCGATGTTTGCGACCAGCGACAGAGGCTGATTGAATGAACGGACATACTGTATGAAAGCCTGGATATCGCCTATAGTGACTTTGCCGTTTATCGCCAGATATCCGCCGAGTATGCATACGGCCACATATCCCAGGTTGCCTATGAAGTTTGTCACAGGTATCATCAGTCCCGAAAGGAACTGTGACTTCCATGCCGATTCACAGAGATTGTCATTGATCCGGTTGAAAGTGTCAAGAGCATTGTCTTCCTGATTGAAGGCCTGTATCTCCTTGTGACCTGTGTACATTTCTTCGACATGGCCGTTTACGTCGCCCAGGGAGTCCTGCTGTTTTTTGAACTGCTTCTGGGATCTGCCGACGATGAACTTTATGAATATCATGGAAAGCGGCAGCACGACCAGCGCGGTAATGGTCATCAGAATACTTATCCTTACCATCATAACGAGTATGCCTGCAATCGTAACGATACTGGTTATACTCTGGGTTATGCTCTGAGACAGAGTCTGATTCACGGTTTCGATATCGTTTATGAAATGGCTCTGGATTTCGCCGTGGGTTTTGGAATCGAAATATCTGAGCGGCATCCGGTCCATTTTTTCGGAAAGTTCTTTTCTGAGCCTGTATGTGATATGCTGAGATATACCTGCCATTATAATCCCCTGTGCCGAGGAAAAAGCAAAGCTCATTCCGTACAGGCCGCACAGGAACAGCAGTATATCCAGCAGTTTACCGAAGTCTATTCCTTTCCCGCTCATAAGGCCTTTGACTACTTCGTCAGTGGCATTGCCGAGGATCGCAGGTGAAATTATGGTAAATACGGTGCCCGCAATGGCGAATATGAAGACCAGAACCAGTCTGATCCTGTAGGGCCTGAGATATTTCATAAGTGTTTTTATGGCGGCACCGAAATTTTTAGCTTTTTCGCCTGGCATCATCTGGGCGCCGGGACCGTGGCGCATGCCTGAACGAGGTCTTTTTAAAGAATTTTTTACTGTTTCTTCTGACATTTATGCAGGCTCCTTTCCGAGTTCTTCTTCACTCAGCTGTGAATAAGCGATCTCCTTATATATGCTGCATGTTTTCAGCAGCTCCTTATGCGTGCCGATACTGTCTATGTTTCCTTCGTTCATCACTATGATCTGATCGGCATCCATTATAGTGTTGATGCGCTGAGCGACGATTATTATGGCGGCATTCCGGACGTTGCTTTTCAGGGCTTTTCTCAAAGCTGCATCTGTTTTGAAGTCCAGAGCTGAAAAACTGTCGTCGAAAATATATACGTTAGGCTTTTTTACAAGAGTCCTTGCAATGGCCAGTCTCTGTTTCTGGCCGCCTGATACAGTCGTGCCTCCTTCGGACACCGGCTCTTCAAAGCCGTCTGTTTTTGAGTTTACAAAGTTCAGAGCCTGAGCTGTTTCTGCCGCTTCAGAGAGTTCCCGATCGGTGGCCTGGCTGTTGCCGAACCGCAGGTTGCTGGCGATAGTTCCTGAAAAAAGCATATTTTTCTGAGGAACGAAGCCGATCTTCTCTCTCAGAGCTTTCTGCGGCATGGAACGGATGTCCCTGCCGTCTATGGTAATGCTTCCTCCGGTCACATCGTAGAATCTGGGAATTAGGTTGACCAGGCTGGATTTGCCGCTGCCGGTGCCTCCTATTATCGCAGTGATCTGTCCCGGACGTGCGGCAAAGGTTATATGGCTGAGAGTCTCTTTCTCCGCATCGGGATATGCGAAAGAAACATCGTTGAATTCTATCAGACCTTGTGGATCGGGTATATCTTTCGCATTTTTGTCATCGACTACTGAAGCTTCTGTTTCGAGGACTTTGCCTATACGCTGTCCGGAGACTACGGCGCGCGGTATCATTATGAACATCATGGTGATGAAGAGAAACGACATTATTATCTGCATTGCATACTGGATGAATGCAAGCATATCTCCGATCATCATATTGTTGGCATCGATAAGTTTCGATCCGGCCCATACGATCAGAACACAGGAAACGTTCATGATCAGCATGAGGGAAGGCATCAGGAGCGACATGGCCCGGTTGACGAATACGTTTATCTTCATAAGGTCCATGTTGGATCCGTCGAAGCGCTCTTCTTCATGTTTCTCCATATTGAAGGCCCGCACTACCAGGAGGCCGGAAAGCCGTTCTTTGATTATAAGGTTCAGTCTGTCGAGCTTCTGCTGCAGGATCCTGAATCTTGGCATTACCAGAAAAAAGGCCAGCAGCATGATGCATAAGATGACAGCTACGGCGAGTCCTATGGTCCATGTGAGTGAGACATTCGTATGGAGGGCTTTGATGAGAGCACCTGCTCCCATTATGGGAGCATAGAACGCCAGCCTGAAGACCATTACCGAAGTCTGCTGGACCATCTGCACGTCGTTGGTGGAACGGGTTATAAGACTTGCCGTAGAAAATTCGTTCATTTCAGCGTCTGTGAAAAAAATTACTTTTCTGAACAGGGCTCTGCGTATGTCGCGGGAAGATTTTGCCGATATCCTGGAAGCAAGAAAACTGCATGTCACTGCGCAGCATGCTCCCCCGAAAGTCACAGCGATCATTATTTTCCCGAAGTGATAGATGGCATCCATATCGCCCTTGACTATCCCTTTATTTATTATATCCGACATGTATCCGGGCAGTGCCAGTTCGCACATGACCTGACCGAAAAGCACGGCTATTATCAGCAGCATAAAAAACATGTAGGGTCTGTAATATTTAAGTGTGTATTTCATATTTATACCTCCGGGGACGAATTCCCTGCTTTGCTTTTTCCGTTGTTGCCGCAGGCGCAGCAGGAACATCCCTTTGCGGAAATGAAGTTGGCTGCCGCTTTGTCGGTAAGTTCGCGGAGACAGGCTATTTCATCAGCAGTCATTCCGCTGGTTACTTTTTTTTCAAAAGACTTCTCCATATCCATAAGACGAGGAATCAGAGCCTTGCCTTTCTCCGTGAGAAAAAGATTACAGCATCTTTTGTCGTAAGGGTCCGGCTTTTTTACGAGCAGTTCATGCCCTGCAAGATAACGGACTGATTTTGCCACGAATCCCTTGTCTATATGCGTGATTTCGGAAAGTTTTTCCTGAGAAATGCCGGGTTCGTGAAATATTATTATAAGATAGGGAGGAAAGCAGTTTTCTATACCCATTTTCTTCATTTCACTTTTTACATGCATCTTTGCAAATCTGTGTATCACTGAAAAATTTATGAACAGATTCCTGCCGGGAGGATGGCAATGCTCCCGGCCGTTGTTTGTGTTGTTCATGACGGCCTCCTTATAATGCTGTGATTCCAGCATTTCTGTATAATAGTTTTCAAAAGACTTACTAATAATATCACCAGCGTAAATGGTTGTCAAGACAACTATTACCGCGAAAAACTCATCCTGCGTTCATGAAATATACATTTTTTTTGTGTTATAATAAAAACACAGATGATTTTCTGAAATAATAAATCATAACAGGTGGAAAAAATGATTCTTGAAAAGAAAAACGATCTGAACATCGACATGCAGGGCATGCCTTCGTCTCTTGAGCCGCTGGCCAGTGAGATGCAGGCTATTATGGAAATGAGGAACCTTTATCATTCCGCTATACGCGAAGTGAGCACTAAGCTTGAGATACTGGACGATGAATTTCAGGTGAAGAACGACTACAATCCCATACATCACATGGAATGCCGGGTAAAATCACTTCAGAGCACTATGGAGAAAATAGAAAAAAAGGGTTTCGACATATGTGCCGATAGCATGAAAAAGATCACAGATATAGCCGGGATAAGAGTGATCTGCAATTATGTGGATGATATATACAAGATCGCTGAGCTGCTTATCAAGCAGGATGATATAGAACTCGTAAGGGAAAGAGATTATATAGAACATCCCAAGGAAAGCGGATACCGGAGCCTTCATCTGATAGTGATCGTGCCGGTCTTCCTTGCGGAAAAGACCGAAAAAGTGCCGGTAGAGCTGCAGATACGGACTATCGCCATGGATACATGGGCAAGCCTTGAGCATGAACTTAAGTACAAAAGCAATGAAGATCTTTCTGAAGAAGCGGTCAAAAGCCTCAGGCAGTGTGCGGAAGATATGGCTGCAATAGATGAAAAGATGCAGAGGATACACAAAAAACTGTGATCATATATGCAGATCCCTGCGGCAGAATATCTTTATGGCCAGCAGAAAAAAGACGCATCCCGCGGCAAACAGTACCAGGAGCTTCATGCCTGCACTGTGCTCATCATTGATTATGCCGCTGGTATCATACAGAGAATAATATGTGAAATATTTCAGCCTCCCCAGATCCCCGCCCATATTTGCCAGCATTTTTATCAGGTATGCCAGGAGCGGTATGCCGGCGCTCAGGATAAGGCTGTTTTTTGTTTCGCTGAATATGCATGACGACAGGAAGCACAGTCCTGCCACGGCATACTGGAGAGCCAGAAGTCCCAGATTCAGAAAAAGATATTCTCTCATATCCAGTCTGCCTGGGAACATGATCATGCTGTAAAGTATGCCGGAACCGGCAGCGATGCCGATAAGCGCCACTGTGCTTATAAGAAGTCCCGCAGCCTGTGTGAGCATGAGCGAACTTCTGGTCACGGGAGCGGCAAGCAGCTGTGCCATGGATCCCCGGTCCGTATGGCTCACCACCAGACGTGTGGCAGCCATGATCACGAATATCAGGGGAATGATCACCATCAGAAAACCGTAAAGGTAGGTCGAAAGAAAGCCGGTGAGCGTTGTGTAGGAGCCGCCCATACCGAATGCGCCCATCATTGCAGGCATGGTCTTCGCCATGTCCATCAGACTTCTGTTCAGTTCAGGTTCATACATATATATAACAGTGCCGAAATACATGGCAAGGACAGCCGCAAATATTATAAGCATTTTGCAGAGTGATCTCAGGTCCTGTTTCAGCAGAGTAAGATTGATCATTGCTCCATGCCCCCTTTTCCCGCTTTTTCCGGAGTGTCGACGGAGATGTTCTGAGGAGTCTCTTCGCCGTAATACTGAAGGAATATCTCCTCCAGGCTCTGATTTATCTGTGAAAGGTCTTTTACCGGATATTTTGCCAGAAGCTGCAGAAATCCGGTCAGGTCGTTCCTTACAGTGACGGATATCCTGCATCCGTCGGGCGGATCTGTCATAAGACCCTCGGAAGCAAATCTTCCGGCACTTTTTTCATTGTCGAATGTTACGACATAACGTTTCAGCTGGGACTCCTTGAGGGCAGATATCTCATCGACTGCGACAAGGTGTCCGCTGCGGATTATGCCCACGCGTCCGCAGGTGCGTTCCACTTCTTCGAACATATGAGATGACATCAGGATAGTTTTGCCGCGATTTTTTTCTTCGGCTATCAGATCGATGAATCTGTTCTGCATGAGAGGATCCAGTCCGCTGGTGGGTTCATCCAGTATGAGCACTTCGGGATCGTGCATGAAGGCGCATACTATAGCGATCTTCTGTTTCATGCCTTTCGACATTTTTCTGATTTTCCCGTGCGGATCCAGATCGAAACGTCTTATCAGCTCCGGCGCTTTTCCCAGATCGTGCATGCCTCTGTATGCGCTGAGGAATTTTATGAATTCCATGCCGGACATACTGTCGATGAAAGCCGTCTCTCCGGGGATGTATCCGAGAAATGACTGGATCTTAGCGGAATCTTTCCGGCAGTCCATGCCGTTTACAGTGCATATGCCGCTGCGCGGATTTATGAAACCCATAAGGTGACGCAGTGTCGTCGTCTTTCCTGCCCCGTTAGGGCCCAGAAAACCAAAGCATTCTCCTCTGCGGACGCTGAAATTCACGTCGAAAATGCCTCTGCCGCTACCATAGTCCCTGGTCAGATCCTTTATCTCTATGACATTCATATGGATCCCTCCCTGTAAAATGTTTTTTTCATCATATTCATATAAGGTTCGAATCCCGCTATCATTTCTTCTGCCGGCAGTCCTTCCGCTACGGCTTCCCTGCCGAAACCTTCTGAGATCCATTGCGCGATTTTAAGTATTTTCATTATATCTGTGCCGGCCTTGAATTTTGAACGGTCTATGCCCTTGAGGAGTATCCCGGTGCCGCGGCGGAGGTATGCTTCGTTGGATCCCGAGATATAAGGTGAGACCTGGGGGTCGTCTTCCGTATACGCTCTTGTGAGAAAGCTGAACATGCCTTCGTATTTTCTCATGAGACGCAGTTTGATGTCCTGAGAAACGGAGATCCTTTCAAAAAAATCATCAGTAGCATCCTGCAGTGTACTGCAGATCCCGGTACAGACAGCATCGATGCAGAAGTCGTAAAGAAAACAGAAAAATTTCTGCTTGCTGCCGAAATAATAAAAAAGCGCAGCCTTGGAAATGCCGGCAGCTTCTGAGACATCTGCCATGGATGTTTTTCTGTAGCCGTTTCTCCCGAAGGCCGTAAATCCGGCGCTTATGATCCTGATCCGTTTTTCTTCTCTGAGGTTCCGAAAAACCGTGTTCTTTTCCAAAGGACTTCTCTCCTTTCTCATGTGCTTACAATAACATGATTGACCGAAACGGTCAATATAAAATCATGTCATGATTCACGACATCGTTTTATTTATGTTATAATAGAAGCGGTGTATCCGGCATCATTGAATGCTGCGCACAGAAAACTGTGATAAGAGGAGGAAAACGATGAAAACTTTGGAACTTAAAAAAGATTTTTACTGGACCGGAGTCCAGGATCCCGGACTGGAAATATTCGATATAATAATGGAAACTGAGTTCGGCACCAGCTATAACTCATATCTTCTGAAAGGCAGCGAAAAGACAGCTCTGTTCGAAACTGTCAAGGCGGGGTTCGCCGGGGAATATATCGATAAGCTGAACAGCATAACGAATATAAAGGATATAGATTATATAATACTGGATCATACAGAACCGGATCATGCCGGAACAGCTGCGATGATCATGGAAAGAAATCCGGACGTGACTCTGGTAGGCTCTCAGATGGCTATCGCTTTTATGGAAGAGATAACAAACATGGATTTCAAGTCAAAAGTCGTGAAAGACGGAGATGTTTTATCTCTGGGCAACAAGACCCTGAGATTCATAAATGCTGTGAACCTGCACTGGCCGGATTCTGTCTATACATATGTCGAAGAGGACAGGACGCTTATCACCTGTGATTCTTTCGGAGCACACTACAGTTTCGATGAAGTCCTTCTTTCAAGGCTGAACGCACAGGGAAAAGAAAAAAGAGACGAATACATAGGGGCCGTACGTTTTTATTTCGATATGATAATGGCGCCGTTCAAGCCATATATGCTTAAGGCTGTGGATAAAATAAAGGATCTGGATATCGACATGATCTGCCCCGGTCACGGGCCGGTGCTGGACGACGATCCATGGTGCATAGTGAATTTCTGCAGGGACTGGTCACAGCCGGCTGTGAAAAACAGTAAAAAAACAGTTGTCATGCCTTATGTTTCCGCATACGGATATACCGCTCAGCTGGCAGGGAAGATCGCTGACGGGATAAGGGCAGCCGGAGATATAGATGTGAAGATGTATGATATGATGGCTTCCGACAAGGCAGAGGTCATGGAAGAACTGAGAGCGTCTGACGGAATGCTGTTCGGCACTCCGACCATACTTGGAGATGCACTGGGACCTATCTGGGATCTGGTGATCTCACTGTTCCCGGGCGAATGTGTTGGGAAAGCGGCTTCGGCTTTCGGGGCTTTCGGATGGAGCGGCGAGGCAGTTCCCGATATAATGGCGCGCCTGAGCCAGCTGCGGACGAAGGTCTACGGCGCGGGTTTCAAGATCAGATTCAAGCCCAGCGATACTCAGCTGAAGGAAGCCTTTGAATTCGGCAAGGGTTTCGGCGAGGAACTGATTTAAAAAACATATGAAAGCCCCGCGTCTGACGCGGGGCCTGATTTTTTCGGATGATGCTCTATTCGGAGTATTTCTTCATAGTATCGACGATGCTTTCCAGACCTTTCTTTTCTTTTGCAAGAGTTTTTTCGAGATGATCCTGCTGTATGTCTCTCAGTGCTTTTAGCTCTGATATCTCGTCTGAAACGTCAGGATCTTTCTGATCATATTTTTTGCCGAGACTCCTGACTACGCCGTCTATGTCACACATTCTGTAATCGATGAGACCGTCGCCCCAGGTGCCTTTTTTGTTGTCCCAGAGCTGTTTTTTGAAGTAATCGCAGGTCTCCCTGTCGAAATTCATCGGATACCAGGCCCAGTCGACATCCCACAGGTAGTCATCATATGCTTTTCTGACTTTGCCTTTTGAAAGAGCGCTGACGGTATTATCCAGCGCTTCGATATTTGAGGTATACATTTCATGCCTGTTTATCACATTCAGATCGTAGTCGATGCCGAGAAAGGTATCCTGGATCTTTTTATATATCCTGTAAGTTTTTTCGTTGAACGCGGCGGCTTCTTCGCTGTCTTTGCTTTTATTTATGTCTTTCATACGGTCTTTCAGATCTGCCGACAGTGTCACAGCTTCGTCCAGAAGGGCATCCATATCAGTATATCCTTCAGGCAGGCTCTTCTTTATATTTTTGAATCTCGATGCAAAGTCCATGGGTCTGGCGTATTCGCTGTCCAGATCAAGGATGATCTTTCCGTATACCTTATGGTTCTCGAGAAAACCATCCGTGTCCAGAGCTATTGCATCGAAGGAATCATCGGTGCTGTGGTAGCACTTGCTGTAATATACTTCACCGCCGCCTTCACCGGCAACGATAGAAGGGATGCCCATGCGGGTCCACATGAAATCTTCTGTGCCGGTAGATGCCGGCGAAGTGTATTTCCATGTATACTGTGAATCTTTATTGAGACCGCTAACGCTTTTTTTCACGAAATCATTCAGCTCGAACGAAGTGTCTATCCCGGCTTTTGTTTCTCCTTCAACAGGATAGCCGCCGTCGATATTGACTGCGGCGAATGCCTTTTCAGCCCATTCGGGATGAATGTTCATGATCTCCTCATAACCGCCGGTGGACCAATCATATTCATTGGCGGTCCTTCCGAATTCTTCGGAGCCGTCAAAAAGGATGCGTATGGTCTTGTTTGGCTTATAGCCGCTGTCCGTTATAGCCTTTGCTATGCCGAGACATGTGGCAACTCCGCTGGCATTGTCGTATTGGGAATGATAATATCCGTCGTAATGTGCCAGCATATATATGACTTCGTCGGTCTTACCTGGTATCTCCCCCCAGACATTGTATGAAGTGGCGTTTCCGGCGACTGTTGAATCGGAGTTGAACGTAGCGGTTATTTCTCCTTTGCCGGAAGCTTTGACAGCCTTCCGAAGGGCTTTTGAATCCTCCTGGCTTATAGCGTATGCGGGAGCGTCAGCAGGACCGCAGATATCCTGAGATCCTATGCGCGTTTTGTCTTTTTCAGGCATTATGGACATTGCAAGCACTGCCTTTGCGCCTTTTACCTTTGCCTGATAGGCTGGATAGGAGATCCACCAGTCATCTTTCTGATTTATATCGATAAGGACCAGTTTGTCTTTTACATCTATGCCTTCGTAATCTTCAGCCGTACCCTGACCGAGATATACCACCTGCACTTTTTCGTTATCGGCTTTCAGTGTGGTAGCATAGCCGCCAAGCGTTATTTCAGCTGTTCTGCTTTCTGCATTTCTGTAAGTCAGATCTGCGCCTTTGTAAGTCCAGCCGTCTACGGAGGCGGCGTCCGTCGTGATGTTTTTCAGGCCGGCTTTTTTCATTGCCTTTGCAAGATATCCGGCAGCTCGGTGTTCTGCAGGGGAACCGGCCGAACGATTGCCTGTGGCAGGATCATCGCCGAAACTGCTGAGTTTTTCTATGATTTTTTCTGAAAAATCCGTATCTATGCTGCTGCTGTATTTGTCATAGGTCTCGCCGAATCCCGAACTGCCGCAGGCGCTGAACCCCAGGATCAGCGCTGTGCAGAACAGGAAAACTGATATTTTTTTGATCATACCGGAACCTCCTGATCGCAGCCTGCTATTTTGACAAAATTCTAAATTTTTAAAATTGTTTTGTCAATAACATATGCAGAATTCAGCAAAATAGTCATGATTTAAGGCAAATGTGTTGAAGCTGTGAAAAATATATCGGGCGGTTGACAAAATCACGGGATAAAGGTACTATGACACAGTGACAAGTTAGTCACTAATACAATATCTATAAGGAAGAAAGAAAAATGTTCGACAAATATTTTGACAGGAAAGTCAGAAGAGACTTTCGGAGAAAGATTTGCAGAACGAAGAAAAATGCCTTGAGATTTTGTAAGCGCATCCATGTGAGTTTAAGAAGAAGCTACATAAGGAATTTCAGGATCCGTAAAGGACCGCGGGATTGGCTGAACGAGAAAAAAAATGCGGTTCCCTTGACTCTTTTGAGTTTCAGGGCGAAGGTTGTCTGTGAATGGAACGGGATCAGGCAGGATATTGCCGAGATCGCCGCTGCGGGCAGGGATGAGTTCAAAGCCGGAACAGCGGCTCTGAAGCATCAGGTGCCCGGGATGCTGGCTTTTTTCGGGAAAAAGCTGCAGGCTGCAATGCATGATAAGAAGATACGCAGAAGGACCATAGAGGTAGCTGCACCGATCGTGACAGCTGTCCTGGTCGTTGCATTTTTCACGATGACCGCGCCTTACGGCATTGCTGCCAATGGTGAGAAAGTAAAGGACCCCTGGGCAGTGAAGGCCGGCGAAAAAGAGATCGCGATAGTGAAGGATCAGGCAGCAGCCAAAAGAGTGGTCGCACAGGTAAAGGCTTATTACGGTACTGGAGACGATAATGTAAAGCAGGTCAGTATCACACCTTCGGTGAAGGTCGAAAGCAAGGACCTTGAGTGGGGCGATGACCCCGTAAAGGTCAGCAGCGTGGATAGGGCCGCCGATACCATCATCGACGCCAATAAAAGCGACGACCCTGTGATCACTGTGGCAACTACTGAAAATGTGGTTTCTCAGAAGACTATCGCTTACGATACCGATGTGAAAAAATCCGGAAAATACGAGGAAGGTACCACGAAGGTCGCTACCGAGGGCCAGAACGGGACGAAAGAGATCGTCTCACAGGTCATAAAGAAAAACGGTGAAGTAGTAGACACTCAGGTACTTCAGGAGACGGTCACTGCGGCCCCTGTGACTAAGGTAGTCGTCAAGGGCACGAAAGTAAGCCGTACAGGTGAAAAAGTCGTCGCATATGCATCCCAATTTCTCGGGAATCCGTATGTATGGGGCGGCACAAGCCTGACAAACGGTGCTGACTGTTCCGGTTTCACGCTCAGCGTGTATGCTCATTTCGGTATATCGCTCCCTCACAGTGCGGCAGCACAGAGAGCTTACGGAAAGGCTGTTTCTTACAGCCAGGCCAGGCCGGGAGACCTGTTCTTCTATTCGCATCATGTGGCTATATATATCGGCGGAGGAAGAATAATACATGCAAGTTCTCCCAGCACAGGAATAATATACGGCAATGCGCATTACAGGACCATAGAGTGCATAAGAAGACTTCTGTAAAACAAAAAGAATAAGAATGAAAAAGAACTGTTCTGTTTCAGGACGGTTCTTTTTATATGTCGGGCGCCGGGCGCTGTTTTTCCCTGAAACTCCTGCGCAGATCCGTAGGTGTTTTTTTGTACCATTTTTTAAAGTTTACCGCCAGATGCTTGCGGTTGACGAAACCTACTTCTCTTGATATTTCGTCCACAGTCTTTTCCGTATCATACAGGAGCCTTTCTGCTTCTTCACAGCGCGCTACAGAGAGAAGTTCCGAAAATGTCAGGCCGATAACTTCCCTGAGATAGCGTGACACATAAGCCGGGCTGAGATATTCGCGGGAAGCTATGTCTGTCAGTTTCAGTTTTTTTGAAAAATTTTCGTATATATAGTCTACTATTCCGTAGGCTCGTCTGTTATGCCTGCTGCCTGCCGAAAGACTGGACTTGCGGAGGATGCTGTATTCTCCGTCAGGTCTTTTCCTGTATACATAGAACTGAAACTGATCGTAAAGAAGTTTCAGCATTTCCGTTGCGAGACTTTCTGTCAGCACATCCCCCGGATGTTCCTTTGAACATTCGTTTTCGAGGCGCCGGATCAGGGATCTCAAATGATCTGCCTCCTCGCCCGAATCATCTCCGGGAGATTCGGAGCCGCATACGAAATAAATCATGCCAAGATCCCTGAAAAAGAACCTGTAGTAGTTTCTGTCTATGTAAACAGTATAGACGTAAGCGGGATCTCCGGACAGGGGACATATCCTGTGAGGGTCTCCGGGATTGAATATGTATATATCGCCTTTCTTCAGCTCGTAGTCCAGAGCGCTGTCAGAAATGAGGAGCCGCCCCGCGCTGACAAAAATTATCTCGATGGTGTTTCTGTGCATATGAAAAGGAGCATGCATTGCCTGATGATGAAAAGCATGCACGCCGGAGCTGGTTTTGAAGTTTACCGGCTGATCGAACCTCATAGATCCACAATATCAAAAAAATACCCTGAAAACAACAAAAATATACCCCTTTTTTCTGTTATAAAAGATATGATTTAATTGAAAATACAGAAAAATCAGGAACTGTATATAACAGGGAGGATAAAGGTAATGGAAAAATTGTTCGAAGATATGAGGCAGTCTGTAATAGACGGTGAAGAAGATCTTGCCGCACAGCTGGCCGGGCAGGCGCTTGAAGAAGGCATAGATCCAGTCATGGCTATGGATGAAGGATTTCTGAAAGGCATCTCGGAAGCAGGAAGGCTTTATGAAGAAGGTGAATTTTTTCTTCCTGAGCTGGTATGCGCGGCGGATGCCATGAAAGCAGCTCTGGAGATACTGGATGTGGAACTCAAGAAAAATTCTGCCGGAGCAAAGAACTCAGGCAAAGTGATCCTTGCCACGGTGCAGGGCGATGTGCACGATATAGGCAAGACTATAGTAGGAGCTATGATGACTGCCAACGGGTATGAGGTCCACGATCTTGGCGCCGATGTGCCCAATGAAGAAGTTCTCCGTGTCGCCGCGGAGATCCAGCCGGACATAATAGGGCTGTCGGCATTGCTTACAACGACGATGGAGGAACAGAAAAATGTAATAGACATGCTTTCCGAAAAAAATATGAGAGACAAAGTGAAGGTCATGGTGGGAGGTGCTCCGGTGAGCCGTGAATGGAGCAGCAGAATAGGCGCGGACGGTTATTCGGACAACGCCATGGATGCCGTAAGGCTCGCCGACAGCCTTATGCAGTAAATCGAAAAGGATATGAAAAGGAAAGATAAAGGAGAAAAAAATGTTGATGACAGGACAGGTCCTCAGCAGTGAGGAAATAAAAAAAATACATGAAGGCAGTATCAGACTCCTTCGGGAGACAGGCATAAAATTTCCCGGGGAAAGAGCCATGGATATTCTGGAAGCAGGAGGAGCCAGAGTGGACAGAGATAAGGAGACAGCGTATATAAGCGAAGATATGGTGAAAAAGGCGCTGAAGACCGCACCAAAGAAATTCACTCTCGGTGCGAGGAATTCCGCTTTCGATCTTGAGATGCCTTCTGCTTCATCATCATATAATCTGGACGGCACGGGAGTGAGCGTGCTGGAATATGATTCAGGCAGCAAGCATGCAGCCGGAGTGAAAGACATAGCAGACGCAGCTGTAGTTTTCGATGATATCGATATCGGAACAGTGCTGTGGCTTCCCGCTGCAGCTCAGGACGTTCCAGGAGGAGCGCGCGGCATAGTCGGCACCGGGACAGCGTTCATGAACTGCAGGAAACATTTTCAGGATGAGGTGAAGAATATCAGGGAGGTCCGCTATGTCATGGAAATGGCAAAAGCCATCCTCGGGAGCGAAGAAGAAGTGCGCAGACGGAAAATATATTCTGTGACATATTGTACGGTAGCGCCTCTTTCCCATGACAGGGAGATGATGGAGGCCACTATGGAACTGACGAAATATGAAGCGCCGGTGCTCATATATCCGATGCCTGCCTGCGGCACAACCGGTCCCGCCAGCCTGTATTCAAATATCGTCATGGCAAATGCGGAGGCGCTTTCCGCTCTGGTCCTTTTCCAGCTGACGACTCCGGGGACTCCGCTGATATTCGGAGCTGCCCTCGGTATAGTCAATATGAGGAGCGGCATATTTCTGGAGGGCGCTCCGGAAACATCAGTGCAGCTTATGGCCATGACTGAAATGGGGAAATATTACGGCCTGCCTACGATAGTGGCCGGATGTCTCACGGATGCCAAGGTGCCGGGCATGCAGGCGGTACTGGAAAAATTCCTGACATCGATGCCGCTGGTGCTGGCAGGCGTGGACGTGGTACAGGGCATAGGACTTCTGGAAAGCAGCATGACCCTTTCTCTGGAACAGATGCTGATAGATGAAGAGATCGGCAGGCTGTGCCGCAGACTGGCTCAGGGCGTCGATGCGTCTCCTGATAAAGAACTTTTTGATGATATAGCCGCAGTGGGACAGGAGGGACATTTTCTCAAACAGAAAAGCACCAGGAAACTTTTCCGGACAGACGAATTCTATCTTCCCGGCAGCCTTATAGACAGAGGATCTTATGATGAATGGACTAATATGGGAAGTCCGGACATGTTTTCAAAAGCTCATGAAAGGGTCTCCGCGATTCTGAAGGAAGGCCCGAAGGAACCTCTTGACAGCGGAGCGGAAAAGACCATAAAAGAAATAATGGATGAAGCTGTCGCCAAACTGTAAAGGAAAAGCTCCGTCTGATAAAATACAAAAGGAACTGCAACAATCAGTTCCTTTTGTGTTAATATGATTATTATGAAGAAAAAAGATTTTTATGTCGCCACGATGGCAGGCGACAGTTCTCGGGTGATCGAGAAATACGGTCTGGGCATGGAAATTGATGATTTCATATATGCCGGGGCCATGGATGCTGAAAAGCTGCCTGATATCACGGGGCCGGAAAAACGGTTCATGCACGGACCGTTCAACGAGATATATCCTTCCGCGATAGAACCTGCGGCAAGGAAAATGGCTATGGAAAGGCTGGACCGGGCATATGAGATAGCTGTGCATTACGGCATAAAGGATATGGTCGTCCATTCCGGATATGTCCCGCTTGTCTATGATAAGGAGTGGTATTTTGGACATGCACCGGGATTCTGGCAGGAATATATGAATGATAAGGCACCGGATTTTCATATATATATAGAAAACGTAATGGATGATGAGCCCGGAATGATGGTCAGGGTGGCCCGGAGGATAAATGATCCGAGAGTCGGGCTGTGTCTCGATATAGGGCATGCTCGCTGCGTAAGCAGTTTTGCTCCGGAGGAATGGATAAGTACTATGGCTCCTTATCTCAGACATTTCCATTTTCACAGCAATGATGGAAAGGCAGACGAACACCTTCCGCTGGGTCAGGGCACAGTGGATATGGAGAAAGTGCTTTCTGCTGTAGACGATCACTGTTCCCGGGATGTTACTGCAACGATAGAAAGCTATCATGCGGAACCTTCTGCAGAATGGCTGAAGGAAAGAGGCATATTGGATGATCGATAAGACTGCTGTGAAAAAAGCCGAAGAAAGGCAGGCAAAGCTGGCCAAGCCGCCCGGAAGCCTGGGGAGACTGGAAGAAATAAGCGTGCGGCTGGCCGGGATCACAGGTCAGATAAGCACAGTCATAAAAGATCCGTGCGTGGTGATAATGTGTTCCGACAACGGCGTGGTGGATGAAGGCGTGGCATCGGCACCTCAGTCGGTGACCATGGCGCAGACTGTAAATTTCACAATGAAAAAGACCGGCGTGGGTGCACTGGCCAGGCAGTTCGGCACGGATATGATGATCATAGACACAGGCATAAACGGGAAAATCCCCGGGGAGCTTTCCGCATCTGAGTATACAAGGCAGCCGGCCGGAGCAAGAGGACGGATCATAGACAGGAAAATTGCAATGGGAACGGATAATATAGCATGCGGCCCTGCCATGACCAGGGAACAGGCGCTGAAGGCCGTCGGCATAGGGATAGAAGCTGCCGGGACTGCAGCTGCCCAGGGATATGACATCATCGGCGCCGGAGAAATGGGCATAGGCAACACCACTACCGGAAGCGCCGTGCTTTCGGCACTTACCGGTCTTCCCGCCGGGATCACCGCAGGAAGAGGAGGAGGCATAAACGACAGATCCTACCTGCGCAAGAAGGAAATAGTGGACAATGCCGTATCCGGCAGAAAATTCGAAGATGTGCCTGATATACTGGCCTGCGTCGGGGGATTCGACATAGCTGCTATGGCAGGACTTTTCATAGGAGCGGCAGAACAGAGGATCCCTGCGGTAATAGACGGATACATATCTGCTGTAGCTGCCCTGGCTGCTTTTGAAATGGAACCGGGATGCCGGGATTATATGTTTGCTTCTCACCGTTCGGCAGAGGCGGCTTACGACCATGTGATGGATTCTCTCGGCCTGACGCCACTGCTGGATCTGGGAATGCGCCTGGGAGAGGGCAGCGGATGTGTGCTGGCCTTCGAGATAATAAAAGGGGCGTGCGGCGTTATGGAATATATGGCCACATTCGATGAAGCCAGGATAGATGACAGTTATCTGGAAGAGATCCGGAAAGGCGGATGCTTTTGACATATTTTTTTAAAGGAGATGCCATAAGTAAATGAACTGTTTTATAAGCGGCGGATGCAAGAACGGAAAGTCACATTATGCCCAGAGACTGGCAAAGAGCATGTCAGAAGAAAAAGACTGCCAGCTTTATTATATCGCCACTATGGCGCCCAGAGACGAAGAAGACCGTGCCAGGATACGCCTGCATCTGAGCGACAGAAAGGGATGGGGCTTCTATACTCTGGAACAGCCGTTCGATCTCTGCGGGTGCCTGTCCCGTGCGGACAGCTCCGGAGTTTTTCTGCTGGACAGCGTTACTGCTCTTCTGGATAATGAGATGTTCCGAAGAGGTCATACCGATCATGCTGCTCCGGAAAGGTTGTCATCCGAGCTGGCACGATTTGCCGAAGCTACGGGCAATACTGTTTTTGTCAGTGATTATATATATTCGGATGCTGTGATATATGAACGGGATCTGACTGAAGAATACAGAAAGGGGCTGGCTTTGGCAGACAGGACCCTTGCAGGTCTGTGCGACAGAGTAATCGAGATCGCTTACGGAAGGGAGTTCGTATATAAATGAAAGCTTTGACAGGTTTTTTCATGGCATGGAGCTGTTTCACGGTATTGCCGTGTCCATGCAGGAAATGGGACGAAGACGCCAGAAAATATATGCTTCTTTTTCTGCCCTGTATAGGACTTATCATCGGCATGCTCTGGATATGTCTGTGGCTGGCACTCCGGCTGGCAGGAGCTCCGGCTCCTCTGGAAGCGGCATGCATGACTGTGTTCCCTTTCATTATGACCGGCGGTATACATCTTGACGGATTCATCGACTGCAGCGATGCTGTTTTCAGCAGGAGAAGCCCCGAAGAAAGAAACAGGATACTGAAGGACTCTCATGTAGGCGCTTTCGGCGTTATCGTTCCGGCCATCATGTTCGTACTTTATTTCGGAGCCATGTGGGGCGTCATCGGTTCCGGAAATATGTCCGATATTTTTCTGCTGCTCATCGTCCCGTTCATGACCAGGGCGGCAGTCAGCACTGATCTGCTTTTTTTAAGGCCGATGGAAGGAAGCCAGTATCAGAAGATATCCGGAAGATCCGGGAGAGCTAAGGATCTGACTGCTGTTATAGTGGTGACGGCTGCGGGATATCTGATATTCCAGATATGCATCTGTATTTTGTTCCCGTGGGTATACGGGGCTGCTGTACTGATCATACCTCTTGCAGCTGCAGCTGTTCCCGCACTGCTCTGCTGCCGCGGAGCAAAGCTCCTCGGCGGGATCAGCGGAGACGTTGCCGGATGGGGCCTGATCTGGGGAGAAGTGACGGCTCTGGTGCTCATGGCGCTGCTGTGAGAGTCATGGAGGTCATATGAAATTCATATTCGGGGGAGCCTATCAGGGCAAATATGACTGGGTAAAAGCCAGATACGAAATAGAAGACGAAAGGATATTTGTCTGCAGCGACAAAGACCCGCAGATATCATTCGACTGTGACGTTATTTACGGGATGGAAAAATTCGTGCTGGCCTGCAGCAGAAGCGGGACAGACGCGGAGAAATATCTGAGAGCCAGCCGTGAGGAACTGGAAGACAAAATAATCGTATGTACCGATATTTCGCAGGGAGTGGTACCGGAAGAAAAACAGCAGCGGCAATGGCGCGAAAACAGCGGACGGATCATGACTTACCTTGCATATGAGGCTGAAGAAGTAATAAGGATATTCTGCGGATTGGAGCAGCGGCTGAAATGAACACTTCTATATTTCTGATAAGGCACGGGATAACAGAGGGAAACGAGCGGAAATGGTATTACGGTTCTTCCGATCTTCCTCTTTCTGCCGAAGGCATGGAAGAGATAAAGCGTTTATCCGGCGAAGGGATATATCCGCTCCCGGACGGCGCCGCTTTTTTCGTTACGGAACTGATGCGCACCCGGCAGACCTTGTTCCTTATATACGGAAACGTGCCGTACAGGGTCATCCCTGAGTTGAATGAGATGTCATTCGGACGATATGAAAAAAAGAGCCATCAGGAGCTGATGGAATCGGAGCGATACAGAAAATGGCTGAAAACCGGGGACAGGGATCTGGCGTTTCCCGCCGGTGAAAGCATAAACGGATTCAATGAACGGATCATGAGGGGATTTTCCGGACTCCTTTCGTTTCATGAAAGAAAAAGCATAGTCATATGCCACGGGGGAGCCATATCTCATATTATGGCAGAGTGTTTCCCTGAGGAAAAGGAACATTTCATTCAGTGGATACCGCTGCCGGGCAGGGGATTCTGCCTTCATCTCAATGACGGTAAAGTCTGCGGCCATGAAGCGTTATAATATTGCGTAGCGATTTTTGCCGTTGCGTTTGGCGGTGTAAAGGGCTTTGTCCGCCTTGTCGAATATATCCTGAAAATTTTTGCTGTCCTGAGTGGTCATGGTTATGCCGAAGCTGGCGGAAACAGGTACTTCAAGTTCAAAAGTATTTTTCAGCCTGTGTATTTCTTCTACCACGTCCGAGACCTTTTTTATGACGGATGCATCATTGTCTATATCTGAAAGGAAGATCACAAATTCGTCTCCGCCGAATCTGCCGACTATATCGCTTTTGCGGAACATGTTTTTCAGTATCTGACCGATGTTTTTGAGTATCCTGTCGCCCTCCGGATGTCCGTAAGTATCGTTTATTTTTTTGAAATCATCTATATCGAGTATTATGAACGCCGATCTTTCGTTGGCTTTTTCCGAAGAAAGTATCTTCGATATCTCGTCTTCGGAAGTGCTGCGGTTCAATATCCCTGTAAGAAGATCCCTGGCGATCTTATCCTGCAGATGCCGGTTCTCTTCTTCAAGCAGTTTCTGCTTTATCCGTGCATCTATGTTGAGAAGACAGTAAAGGTAACAGTCTCCTTCCACCGGCAGAATGGTTATGGCAACATAGGAATATTCGCTTCCCGGATCCTTGCGCATACGTATCTCGGTATAAGCGAATTCTTTTTCCTTTATTCGTTTGAGTATATTGGCGGTATCCGTAAAGCTGAGGAATGCATCCTTGTCACCGGGATGAACGATATTCTCCGCTATATGGCGAAAAGTCATTGCCATGTTACGCGGTCTTTTGAACTGAGTTTCGTCATATGCCGCTATCGTCCGCATAGTGTTGGCCTTAAGGTCGAGTTCGCATATCTCACTGAATACGGAAAGAAGACTCTTCCCGTATTTGTTAAGAGTACGTTCTTTTTCCTCTTCTTTTTCATGAGTTATATCTATGATGATCTCCTGATATGCCTGCTGCCCGTCAGGCAGTGTGATCAGATCCAGAGAACACCTGGTACATCCTACAGAGCCGTCTTTTTTAATGGATCTGGATTCGTAGTTTACAGGTCCGTCGGATGTGAGCCTTTTTTTCAGAGCTGCCTTTACGACAGGAATGTCATCAGGATAAACATCATCGAAAAAATCATGGTCTGTCCTGGCATCATAACTGGCATACTCGTCTGCGGCATAGAAGCCGTACATGATAAAGTAAGCCTTGTTCAGAAATATCACATCAGGATTTTCCCCCATAGTGTATATGCCGATACCGCAAGGTATGGATTCGAAAAAGTCCCGAAGAAATTTGCGGTTTTCAAGAAGATTCAGGTTATCGCTGCATCTTAATTCCCCCATATTAAAATATCCCCACTGTTTATACAACTGCCTATAGCTATATTACTATATTTTATAATATCAAAAAGTCAAGAGAAAATCAGAATATTTCTACAATGTTTCTGAAAAAATGTACAAAAATAATAAAAAAGTGCTAAAATATAGGAAATAATAGTAAAGCACTCAAACAGGGGGTGCGCGATGAATAATTCTGATTTGACAGATCATGCTGCTTTTCGTGCAGCTGCCATAACAGACCTCCCTGTTTCTTCCGTAAAACGGGAGATCTGCAAAAACTCAGTCATGCTTTGCAAAGAATCATTTCATGGTTCGATAATTCTGAAGGGATATGACTGATAATCTCAGAAGATCACATTTGTTAAATTAATGTCAATAAATCGTTTAAATCAAGGCTTACAGCTGACAGTACCTGTTTGAACAAAAAATATGTCTGAAAATTGCGACTTATTTCAGACGGAATGCGCCGGCCGGGTCATGTTTCATATATCGATTTAAAATTTGAAAGGAGCTGATGTCATGATTATGCATGGGGAATGTAAGGATTGCATTTATAACGCAATATGTCTGTTTTCCCACAAGAACTACTGCAGCGAAGCAGACAGAGCGCATAAATGTACGAAAAAGAGGACCGAAGCGACCGAAGAGGAGAGCCTGATAACAGTATCGGATTTCAAGAATCCGGAGAACGACAGATTTTATATAATGAGAGAGGATGCGCTGTTTTATATCGAACATCTGCTGGAAGAATATGAAGGTATAAGGGAGATACCCGAAGAAGAACTGGGTGTGCTCGTTTCGGAGATCCGTGAAGTTATGGAAAGAGTGATACAGCATACGAAAAAAGTAAACTGATATGGTCTGTATAGATGGCTGCGCAGTTCTGGCTTTTGTGATATAATCCGATACATGGAACGAAGAAAGGATGGGGATATATCATGAAAGTATTATTAGTGAACGGCAGCCCGCATAAAGACGGTACTACGGCACGCGCGCTGAAGATCGTTGCCGAAGGACTTGCGGCCGGCGGAGCGGAAAGTGAAATAACAGATATAGGAGACGGCCCTGTTAGGGCTTGCAACGGCTGCGGCATATGCAGAAAGAGAGATAACGGAAGGTGCGTCTTCGATGACGACGCGGCTAACAGGATACTGGAAAAAATGGAGGATGCCGACGGGATGATAATAGGAAGCCCTGTCCATTATGCCGCTGCATGCGGTTCGGTGACTGCTGTCATGGGCAGAGTGTTCTATGCAGGGAAGGGCTTCGACCAGAAACCGGGAGCTTCGGTGGCGGTCTGCAGAAGAGCAGGAGGAGTCGCTGCCTTCGATCAGCTGAACAAATATTTTACGATCTCCAGGATGCCTGTGGTATCATCGCAGTACTGGAATGTGGGATTCGGCAGCAATGGCGACCAGCTGGCCGAAGATGAAGAGGGCGCGGAAACCATGAAGACCCTGGCTTCAAACATGGTGTGGATGCTGAAGTGCATAGAAGCCGGCCGGAAGGCGGGTGTTGACTGGCCCGATAACGGAGGGAAGAAGCGCACCAACTTTGTCAGATAGATAAAAGGGAAGAGGTCTGTTCCCCTTGGGGAACAGACCTCTATTTTATGTTTTTATGTTCTCTGACGCATTCTGCCAGAAGATATTCTATCTGCCCGTTGATAGAGCGGAAATCGTCTTCTGCCCAGGCGGCGATATCCTCCCACAGGGAAGATGATATCCGCAGCAAAATCTGTTTTTTGCTTTTTTCGGACTCGCGTATCTTTTTCTCGCGAGCCTCTATGTCTTTCTCCAGAGATTCGATCTTTTTCAGTTTTTTCTGCAGTTTCTCTTCTTTAAGATCAAGATCTTCTTTCATATCGGTATCCTTTGGCTTTTCAGTAGATGGTTCCGCTGTTGACTATGGGCTGCGCTTCCTTGTTGCCGCACAGGATCACCAGCAGGTTGCTTACCATTGCAGCCTTTCGTTCTTCATCGAGCATGACTATGTCCTCTTCGCCCAGCTGATCCAGAGCTGACTTCACCATGCCTACGGCGCCCGTGACGATTTTCTGCCTTGCGGCGATAACAGCCGAGGCCTGCTGTCTCTGGAGCATGGCAGCCGCGATCTCTTCCGCATAAGAAAGATGCGTGATCCTTACTTCCAGAATGTTCAGGCCTGCGTTTTCGACTCTTTCCTGCAGGGCGGTCTTCATGCTTTCGGCGATCTCCTGGTTGCTGCCGCGGAGGGTCTTCTCCTCTGTGTCGCTGTCCTCCATATTATCATAAGGATAAAGCCGGGTGATGCTTCGTATGGTGGAATCGCACTGAGTGGAAAGAAACTGGAAATAGTCGTCTACGTTGAACACTGCTCTTGTCGGGTTTTCGACTTTCCAGATCACTATGGCGCCTATGATTATGGGGTTGCCCATGGAGTCGTTCACCTTCTGGGCGCCGTTGTTGAATGTCAGTACCTTTGTGGAGACTTTTTTGCTTACGACAGGCTTGCTGCCTTTTTTGCTTTTTTTGGCGTTTTCGCCTGTTTCCTCAGAAAGGCTCTGCTCTGACTGTTTTTCCGCTACAGGGTTCCGGCCTGTGGCAAACGGATTCACGAAAAAGAATCCGTATTTCTTTATAGTCCCGTAGTATTTGCCGAAAAGAGTAAGCACCAGCGACTCGTTGGGATTTATGACCCGGAGCCCCGGGAAGAGGAAACAGCACAGACACAGGACTGCTATGGCCGGCACCAGAATGGCCGGAAGAGCCGAGACCGCGCTCCATACTATGGCTGCGCATGACAGCAGCACCAGCAGTATCAGTATGCAGAGCATTGCCATACCGCTGAAGGGCTTTATTACTTTTTCTTCTATCTGTATGTTCGGAATATCCTTATCCATATCGATCATATCCTCCTTTTGTTCATTGATATTTATATGATATCAAAATGATACCATATAAAACGCTGCTGTCAACAGTTTTTTTCAGTTTCGGCCGGTATTCGAACCAAATTGCTCTTGACTATGAATGAAATGGAGTGTATATTTATGTTAGCACTCTGATAAAGTGAGTGCTAAACGATATCAGAGACTTCACCTTCAGACAGATGGAGCCAAACGAAGCATAAAACATGGAGGTTTCCAAAATGGCAAAAAAACAATTCAAGGCAGAATCGAAAAGACTGCTGGATCTTATGATCAACTCCATTTATACACATAAGGAGATATTTTTAAGAGAGCTGATCTCCAATGCCAGCGATGCGATCGACAAACTGTATTACAGAATGCTGACAGAGGGAAACACCGGCGCCAGCAGAGATGATTTTTCCATAGGCGTCAAAATCGGCAAAAAGGCCCGAACAATCACGGTGACAGACAATGGTGCAGGTATGACCAGAGATGAAATGGAATCCAATCTCGGAACTATCGCCAGGAGCGGATCGCTGAACTTCAAGAACGAAGCGGATAATGCCGGAGCGGGCTCCGCACAGGACATGTCCGATATAGACATAATAGGACAGTTCGGCGTAGGTTTTTACTCTGCGTTCATGGTAAGCGACAGGGTGACCGTTGTGAGCAAGGCTTACGGCAGTGATCAGGCCTGGAAATGGGAGTCGGAAGGCGCCGAGGGATATACGATAGAAGAGTGCGGACGAAAAGGCACCGGTACTGATATAATCTTACATATAAAAGAAAAGGATGACGGGAAAAGCGGCGAGGATTATGACCTATATCTTGATGAACATAAGATAAAAAGCCTGGTGAACCGCTATTCCGATTACATACGCTATCCCATAAAAATGAAAATGGACGGAGAGCAGAAGATCCTGAACAGCATGGTGCCGATCTGGAAGCAGCCAAAGAGCAGGATCAGAAAAGAAGATTACAATAATTTTTACAAAGAAAAATTCCACGATTATGCAGATCCTCTGAAAGTCATACATTCCAGCGTGGAAGGCATGTCCAGCTACAGCGCGCTGCTTTTCATACCTGCCGAGGCGCCTTTCAACTATTATACGAAAGAATATGAAAAGGGCCTGCAGCTTTATTCCTCGGGTGTGATGATCATGGACAAGTGTCCGGACCTTCTGCCTGACTATTTCAATTTCGTGAAAGGAGTCGTGGATTCACAGGATCTCTCACTTAATATATCCAGGGAGATGCTGCAGCACGACAGACAGCTGAAGGCCATAGCCGGTCATCTGGAGAAGAAAATAAAGAACGAACTTATGGCTATGCAGAAATATGACCGTGAGACATATGAAAAATTCTTCGGGAAATTCGGGCTCCAGCTGAAGTACGGGATATATGACAAATACGGAATATATAAAGAGACCCTTAAGGATCTTGTGATGTTCTGGTCTTCCACGGAGAAAAAACCGGTGACATTTGCGGAATACGTTTCGCGTATGCCTGAAGGACAGAAATACATATACTATGCGGCAGGGGAAAGTACGGATAAAATAGACAAGATGCCTCAGACTGAGATATTCAGGGACAAGGGCTATGAGATACTTTATCTTACCGAGGATGTCGATGAATTTGCCCTGCAGGTACTTCATGAGTATGAAGGAAAGGAATTCAAATCTGTTTCCGCAGAAGACCTGGATCTCGAAGAAACCGAGGAAGAAAAGAAAGAAGCGGAAGAAAATGAAAAAAACAACAAAGACCTTCTCGATTTCATGAAGGAGAGCCTTGAAGGCAAAGTGTCGGAGGTCAGACTTTCTCAGAGACTGAGAAGCCATCCCGTCTGCCTGACGGCAAAGGGCGGCCTTTCTCTGGAAATGGAAAAAGTGCTTTCGCAGATGCCTTCGGATTCCGATATAAAAGCCGACAGAGTACTTGAGATAAATGCGGAGCACAAGATACTGGAAGTCCTGAGCAAAGCTTACGGAGAAGGCAACAGGGAAAAGGTCAGAAACTATGCGCAGCTGCTGTACGATCAGGCGCTTCTCATAGAAGGCCTGCCGATGGAAGACCCCGTGGCTTTCGGAAACGCGGTATGCGATCTTATGAAGTAGATAATGAAGAAACGGCGGGCGGAGGAGAAATATCATGAAAAAAAGATATGTTTTCAGATTAAAGGAGCCTATGACTCTGGAGCAGCTTTGCTCCATAATGGAAGAACGCTGGGACAAGACCAACTTCAACATTTTCATAAAAAGGAAACCTGATGAAAAAGCTTATGAGGAATTCATAATGCTGCCTGCGACTTATCATCATGTGGTTATGATATACACAGAAAAGAAAAAGCTCGTGATGGGCATATTCTGGCCGAGAGACAGCCTGGCAGAAGAACTGGCAGACAAAATAACATATTCGAGCCCTTTTTACAACAATGCTCAGGCCAGCCGCGAACTTCCTCCGGGGAGGGACAGGATGGATACCTTTCCTCAGGCGCTTTACCGTTACACTTTTGAAATGAAGAGGATACTGAAGGATAAATTGAGCGAATGATGCCGGTATAAAGGCAATGTAAAGTTCGTTATATTACGAACTAAAAATTAAAAAATTAATAAAAACAGCCGTAAATCGGCTGTTTTTATGTTAGAATCAAAAGGCAAAAGAGAAAAGTCGGTTAATTTACGAACATTCCTTTTGCGTTCGGGACTGATGTCTCCGGGTGCCGCAGAAGGAAAAACAAGCATAAGGAAGGACGTTAAATGGTAAGAAGGATATATGTAGAAAAAAAGCCGGGATTCGATACGGAAGCGTCAGGCCTTTTTGATGACCTTGCACAAAATCTTCATATAGAGGGGATAGAAGGTCTGAGGATACTCAACCGTTATGATATCCAGGGGATAGATGACGAAACTTACGAAATGTCCAGAACCTCGGTTTTTGCGGAACCTGCCCTTGACATCGCCTATGATGAGAAAATGCCGGAAACCGGAAAGACAGACAGGATATTCGCCTCGGAATATCTGCCGGGGCAGTACGATCAGCGTGCGGACAGCGCGGCACAGTGCATACGTCTTATGAAGCCCGGCACAGACCCTGTAGTCAGATTTGCCAGGATATTCGTGATATCAGGCAGTGTTTCGGACGAAGATTTCACAAGGATACAGAAATATTGTGTGAATCCGGTGGATTCCAGACCGGCGGAAGAGGCCAGGCCGTCCTCTCTGGAAATGGATGTCATACCGCCGCAGGACGTTGAAAATATAGATGGCTTCACACAGATGGACGAAGAGGCGCTCGAAAAGATCAGGAGCGATATGGGCCTTGCCATGAGCAAAGCGGATCTGGCTCATATACACGGATATTTTTCGTCTGAGGAGAAACGCGATCCTACGGTGACTGAGATCAGAGTCATAGACACGTACTGGTCGGATCACTGCAGACATACTACATTCAATACACAGCTGTCTAATATATATTTTGAGGAAAGCCCTTACGGCGAACTGGTCAGAGACGCATTCCAGCAGTATATGGATATGCGCAGAGCGGTTTACGGCGATGTCAAAAAAGATGTCTGTCTTATGGACATGGCATGCATAGGGGCAAAATATCTCAAAAAAGAAGGCAAAGTCCCGGATATAGATGATTCGGAAGAAGTAAATGCATGCTCCGTAAAAGTGAAGGCTGAGATAGACGGAAAAGAAGAGGACTGGCTGGTCATGTTCAAGAACGAGACCCATAACCATCCTACCGAGATAGAACCTTTCGGAGGGGCAGCCACATGCCTTGGAGGAGCCATCAGAGATCCTCTGAGCGGCAGAGTTTACGTATATCAGGCAATGAGAGTCACCGGATCCGCAGATCCAAGGACTCCGCTTTCGGAAACGCTGCACGGAAAACTTCCGCAGAGAAAGATAACCAGGGAAGCAGCCGCAGGCTATTCCTCATACGGCAATCAGATAGGACTGGCCACAGGTCAGGTCCGTGAGATATATGACGAGAATTACGTAGCCAAAAGAATGGAAGTGGGAGCTGTCATAGGTGCGGCGCCGGCTTCTCATGTCATAAGAAAAGTGCCTGTGCCGGGAGATGTGATAATACTGGTGGGAGGCCGCACCGGAAGAGACGGATGCGGCGGGGCGACGGGATCTTCCAAGGAACATACCGAAGAATCTCTGATGACCTGCGGAGCAGAAGTGCAGAAGGGCAATCCTCCTGTGGAACGGAACATACAGAGGCTTTTCAGACGAAAGGATGCTGCTGTCATGATAAAACGCTGCAACGATTTCGGTGCGGGAGGCGTTTCTGTAGCAATAGGAGAACTGGCTGAGGGGCTTGACATAGATCTGGATCTCGTTCCGAAAAAATATGAAGGTCTGGACGGTACCGAACTGGCCATATCCGAATCACAGGAGAGGATGGCAGTGGTAGTCTCTGCATCGGATGAATCGAAATTCAGGGCTCTTGCGGAAGAAGAGAATCTGGAAGCCACAAAAGTAGCCTGGGTCAATGACAGCGGACGAATACGCATGTCCTGGAGAGGCAGCAGCATACTGGATATTTCCAGAGCTTTTCTGGACACCAACGGTGCGAGCCAGTCGGCTACTGTAAAAGTCAAGGCGGCAGAAAAAATAGAAGACATCTGCCTGGGTGCCCTTGCCGATGTAGACCTTTACGATTCTCCGGAGGATTATCTTTCCGATCTGAACTGCTGTTCCCAGAAGGGCCTTACAGAACGATTCGACAGTACCATAGGAGCGTCTACGGTACTCATGCCTCTGGGAGGAAAGTATCAGCTTAGTCCGGAGGAAGGGATGGCTGCAAAACTGCCTCTGGACACAGAAGCATACAGCAGGGAAGATAGCGGAGATACAGGAGCGGTAAAGGTGGCGGAGACTGATACAGCTACGCTTATGGCATATGGATACGATCCGGCACTTTCAAAGATGAGTCCGTTCCACGGCGCTCTTTATGCGGTGGTGGATTCCGTTACAAGAATAGTTGCCATGGGCGGCGACTTCAGAAAGATACATCTGACGTTCCAGGAATATTTCGAGAAACTCAGCTGCGATGAATCCTGGGGCAAGCCCCTTGCATCTCTTCTGGGTGCTCTCAGGGCGCAGAAGGAACTGGAGATCCCGTCTATCGGAGGCAAGGACTCCATGTCAGGGACTTTTGAAGATATAAACGTTCCGCCGGCTCTGATAAGCTTTGCCGTTTCGACGGGAAAAGCTTCGAAGATCATTTCCGCACAGTTCAGAAAGACCGACAGCAGGCTCGTACATCTCGAACCTGTAAGCGGCTCCGACGGCGTGCTGGACTTCAATGCATACAAGCAGGCCATGGAAAAAGCCGGCGAACTGATATCTGCCGGCAAAGTGCTTTCCGCAGGCACGGTGGGCCGCGGCGGCATTTTCATGACTGTAGCCAGGATGGCTGTTGGCAACAGAATAGGGGCTTCTCTTTTCAGCAAGAGCAGACGGGAACTCTGCAGGCCCGGTTATGGCGGACTTCTGCTGGAAATAGGCAAAAAAGAAGATATATGCGATCTTTTCGGGGATGTGCCATATAAAGTGATAGGAGGCACTTCCGAACAGAGCAGCATGACATATGTCATCGACGGTGATGAAAAGAAGATAAGGCTCAGCGAGATAATCAAAAAATGGAGCGAACCGCTTGAAGGAGTATTTCCTGTAAGGACTTCGGATTTCAGGGAAAAATGTGAAGATCATGCAGACGCGCTCTGCTATGAGAAACGTTATTCGAAGCCGGAAAGATATCCTGCTCCGGCAGTCACCGGTACAGGAAAAGGAGCTCCGGAAATAGTCATACCTGTTTTCCCGGGGACAAACTGCGAAGTGGACTCCGCCCGTGCTTTCGAAAGAGCGGGCGGCCGGCCGGATATCCATATAATAGGCAATCTTACGGACGATCAGATGAAGAGATCCATAGACACACTGGCGCAGAAGATAAGAAGATCTCAGATGATAATGATACCGGGAGGGTTCAGTGCGGGAGACGAGCCGGACGGCTCGGCCAAATTCATTACTGCCGTTTTCAGGAACCCCGTGGTAGCAGAAGCCGTGACGGATCTTCTGGATAGCAGGGACGGACTTATGCTCGGAATATGCAACGGATTTCAGGCGCTGATCAAGCTTGGACTGGTGCCTTTCGGCAGGATGACGGATCCCTCCGAAGACAGTCCGACGCTGACGTTCAACAGGATAGGAAGACATATGTCCTGTCTGGTACGTACAAGGATCGCGTCGGTAAAATCGCCGTGGCTTTCGGCATGCCGGGCCGGGGACATATTCACTCTGCCTGTATCCCACGGAGAAGGCCAGTTCGTATGTCCGGGCACCGCTGATTCGGGACTGCTGGGCTCACTGGCGGAGAACGGACAGATCGCAGCTCAGTATGTGGATTTCGAAGGCAGACCAAGCATGGATATAAAATTCAATCCCAATCATTCGGTGCTGGCTGTAGAGGCTCTGACCTCGCCTGACGGCAGAGTGCTGGGAAAAATGGGCCATTCCGAGAGGATAGGCAGGAACGTGTATAAAAACGTGCCGGGAAAGAAAGATCAGAAGATCTTTGAAAGCGGCGTAGAATATTTCAAATAGATCATCATCAGTCTGGAGGAAACTTTATGAAAAAAGGAAAAGTCGGAATAATAATGGGGAGCAAGTCAGATCTTTCTGTAGTAGAAAAAGCAGCGGAGATTTTAAAGGAGTTCGGGGTGGAATATGAGATGAGGATCCTTTCGGCCCACAGGACGCCGGTCCAGGCAGAAGCTTTTTCAAGAGGAGCTGAATATGCAGGAATCGAGGTTATAATCGCGGCAGCGGGAAAAGCGGCGCATCTTGCAGGGGTGATGGCAGCAGGCACGACGGTTCCTGTCATAGGCATACCCATGAAGACCAGCGATCTTGGAGGGATGGATTCCCTGCTTTCGACCGTACAGATGCCTAAGGGCGTACCTGTAGCTACGGTAGCCATAGGCGGCGCCGAAAATGCGGCCATTCTGGCAGTTCAGATCCTGGGTCTGAAATACCCGGAACTGAAGGATACGCTGAAGGAATACAAAAAGAAAATGGAAGAGGATATAAGCAAAGCTGACGAAGAACTCAACAGCTGATCGAAAAAACAAGGAGATGGATAAAATGGAAAAAAAGGAAATGCTTTATGAAGGCAAAGCAAAAAAAGTCTACAGCACGGAAGACCCGAATTACCTTATAGTATCTTACAAAGACGATGCAACAGCATTCAACGGTCAGAAAAAAGGCCAGATCACCGGAAAAGGGATAGTCAACAATACTATGAGCAATATAATCTTCGGCATGCTCGAAGAGCGCGGGATACCCACGCATTTCGTGGAGCAGATATCTGAAACGGACACCCTTGTCAGGGCAGTGAAGATCCTTCCGCTGGAAGTGATCATCAGGAACGTGGCGGCCGGTTCTTTTTCGAAGAGATACGGCGTTCCGGAAGGATCGGAGCTGGCGAAGACTGTTCTGGAATTTTCATATAAGAACGATGAGCTGGGCGATCCTCTGATCAACGACGACCATATCCTGGCTCTGGAACTGGCTACCGTAGAGGAGCTCGACACAGTCAGGGGATATGCTTTCATGATAAACGATGCGCTCAGGGAATTTTTCCTGACCAAAGGCCTGAAACTTATAGATTTCAAGATTGAATTCGGCAAATGCCTGGTAGGAGACGACGACGACGAAGCCGGTGATATAATCCTGGCCGACGAGATATCGCCGGACACCTGCAGGCTGTGGGATGTGAAGACCGGAGAAAAGATGGATAAGGACAGATTCAGAAGAGATCTCGGCAACGTTGAGGAAACCTATCAGGAAGTTATGGCGAGGATGAAAAAATGAGCAGAGCCACCACATATAAAGATGCCGGAGTAGATACGGTTGAAGGTCAGAGAGCTGTCGACCTGATGAAGGCACACGTCAGAAAGACTTTTGACGAAAACGTGCTTACGGGCCTCGGGAGTTTCGGCGGCCTGTATGAACTTAATACTGATGCCGGAGAGCCGGTGCTGGTGAGCGGTACCGACGGCGTCGGTACCAAGCTGAAGCTGGCTTTCCTCATGGACAGACATGATACTGTGGGCATCGACTGTGTGGCTATGTGCGTGAACGATGTGCTGTGCCAGGGCGCGCGCCCCCTTTTCTTTCTGGATTACATAGCTACAGGAAGAGTCAGGGCAGAAAAAGTCGCAGATATAGTAAAAGGCATAGCTGAAGGATGCCGTCAGGCCGGATGTGCGCTCATAGGAGGCGAAACAGCTGAGATGCCCGGCTTCTATCAGGACGGAGAATATGATATGGCTGGCTTCAGCGTCGGCATAGCCGATAAAAAAAATCTGATCACCGGTGCCGACGTGGCTGAGGGCGATGTAATAATAGGACTGCCTTCCAGCGGGATACACAGCAACGGATATTCCCTTGTAAGAAAGATACTGCTGGAGGAAAAAGGCTTCAGGCCGGATCAGTATATGGAAAATCTGGGGGAAACTCTGGGCGAAGCCCTGCTGAGGCCTACCCGCATATATGCTTCGGCATGCAATGCGGTTATGCCGGAGTACCGGCCGCATGGCATAGTGCATGTCACCGGCGGAGGTTTTTTTGAAAATGTGCCCAGAGTGCTGCCGGACGGACTTGCGGCAGAATTCGATACCGGATCGTGGAAAGTGCCTCCGGTGTTTGGCTTTATCGAAAAGAACGGGGCAATAGAAAGAAAAGAGATGTTCGCGACCTTCAATATGGGCATAGGCATGATGATGTTCGCGGCAGCGAAAGACGCTCCGGGAATAACGGAAGCTCTCAGGGATGCCGGGGAAGAGCCTGAGATCATAGGCAGAGTATCCGCAGAAGGCCCGGACGGAAAAGTGGTCATAAAATAAAGGATATTTCAGAAAGGATATCATATGAGTGAATTGAAGATCTCGGTCCTCGTATCCGGCGGCGGGACTAATTTTCAGGCCGTGGCTGATGCCATAAACGATAACAGGATACACGGTGCGAGGATCGTGCAGCTGATATCCAGCAGCGAAAAGGCTTACGCTCTGAAACGCGCCGAAAAGCTGGGCATTCCCGGACGTGTGATAAAGGATCCGGACATGATACTTCCGGCGCTGCAGGAGAAAAAAACGGATCTTGTCGTGCTGGCGGGATATCTGAAGATACTGGACAGCGGACTGATAAGAGCATATCGCAGACAGATAATAAACATCCATCCTTCTCTTCTGCCGAAATTCGGCGGAGACGGTATGTACGGGATCCGCGTGCATCAGGCTGTGATAGCAGCCGGTGAAAAGGAAAGCGGAGCAACGGTGCATTATGTGGATGAAGGCGTGGACACAGGTGAAGTGATACGTCAGGAAAGACTTCGGGTCCGTGAGGATGATACGCCCGAGACACTGGCGGCAAGGGTCCTTGTCATAGAACACAGGATACTGCCTGAAGCAGTAGGGCAGATAGCCGCACAGAAAATATAATATTCGGTACAGACAGACCGGTGCAGGCTTTTTGCCTGATGCTGGCACAGAAAGGAGTAAATTGATGAGGGCAGTTATAAGTGTATCTGATAAGACGGGAGTGGTGGAATTCGCCAGAGAACTGGCCGCCATGGACATAGAGATCGTTTCTACCGGCGGGACTTACAGAAAACTGGCGGAAGCCGGCGTGCCTGTGACCCCGGTGGATAAGGTCACAGGATTTCCCGAATGTCTGGACGGAAGAGTGAAGACTCTGCATCCGGCCATACACGGAGGGATCCTCGCACGAAGGGACATGCCTTCCCATATGGATCAGCTCAGGAAAATGAAGATCGAGACTATCGATATAGTCGCTATCAACCTGTATCCGTTCAAGGCTACTATAATGAAGCCAGGGACAGAACTGGCCGACGCTATAGAAAACATAGATATCGGAGGACCCACAATGCTCAGATCCTCTGCCAAGAATCATAAAGACGTGACTGTTGTCTGTGATCCGGCCGATTACACAGGCGTAGTCGACGAGCTTAAGAAAAACAGCGAAGTATCTTATGAGACGAAATACAGGCTGGCACTGAAGGTGTTCCAGCATACCGCGGCTTATGACGCCATGATCGCCGAATACCTGAGGAAACGTCTGCCTTCAGATGATCCGGCTGCAGCCCTGCCTGACGATCTCACTATGACTTTCGAAAAGGTCCAGGAACTGCGTTACGGAGAAAATCCTCATCAGGCAGCAGTTTACTATAAGGAGATAAAACCGTGGGACGGATCGCTGGCAAAGGCTCAGCAGCTTCACGGGAAGGAACTTTCCTTCAACAATATAAACGACACCAACGGAGCGCTTTCCTGCCTGAAGGAACTGTGCATAGGGAGCGACGCTCCTGCCGTAGTAGCTGTCAAGCATGCCAATCCCTGCGGCGCGGCTGTTGGAGACACTCTGGCAGACGCTTACAGAAAGGCGCATGACTGCGATCCCACATCCATATTCGGAGGCATAGTAGCATGCAATAAACCTGTAGACAGGGAAACTGCGGAAGAGATGCATAAGATATTCCTGGAGATAGTGATAGCACCCGATTTCGAACCGGATGCTCAGGAGATACTGTCGCAGAAAAAGAACGTACGTCTGCTGAAGCTGCAGGACATAACTTCGGAGATACCTGCAGACGATATTGACATAAAGAAAGTCACCGGCGGCCTTCTTGTTCAGAATGCCGATACGGGCCTGTTCGATGTGACCAATGCGCCTAAGCCGGATCAGCCTGCCACAGATGATGCTGATGCCGGAGAAAAATCATCCGCCGGCAAACTGGTATACGACGATCAGCTCATGATAGTTACGAAGAAAGAACCTTCGGGATCGGAGCTGAAGGATATGGAACTTGCGATGAAAGTGGTCAAACACACCAAATCCAACGGTATAGTATTCGTCAAGGACGGAAAGACCATAGCCATAGGACCGGGACAGACCAACAGGATATGGGCAGTCGAAAACTGCATCAGAAGATGTCTTTCCGATATGAAGGGCTCGGTAATGGCATCCGATGCTTTCTTCCCGTTCAACGACTGTGTCACCGCTGCGGCAGAAGCCGGGGCAACGGCCATCATACAGCCGGGCGGATCGATGAGAGATCAGGAATCCATAGACAAGGCTGATGAACTGGGCATAGCCATGGTATTCAGCGGCATGAGACATTTCAGGCACTAGGAGGTTTTGAATGAAAGTATTGATCGTCGGCGGCGGAGGCCGGGAGCATGCCATCGCATGGAAGCTCGCCCGCAGCCCGAAGAGACCGGAGCTTTACTGCGCACCGGGAAATGCAGGGATCGCACGTGAGGCAGAGTGCATTCCCGTTAAGGCGGAAGACATAGACGGGATATGCAGCTTCGCGTCGTCGGAAAAAATAGATCTTGCGGTGATCGGCCCGGAAGTGCCGCTTGCCATGGGAATAGTGGATGAACTGGAATCCAGAGGCATAAAGACATTCGGACCGGACAGGAAATGTTCTCAGCTGGAGGCCAGCAAGTCCTTTACGAAAAAATTTCTGGAAAGACACGGGATACCGACTGCGGGATACAGGGAATTCACTGACAGGCAGGATCTTCTCGACAACATCGGACTGTTCGGATTCCCCATGGTGCTCAAGGCTGACGGCCTTGCCGCAGGCAAGGGAGTCATAATAGCGGAAAATGACGGAGAAGCGCGGAAGGCTGCGGAATCGATAATGGGCACCAGAGACTTCGGGGATGCGGGAAACAAAGTGGTCGTCGAAGAACATCTCACAGGAGTGGAAGCTTCCATGCTTTGTTTCGTGGATGAGAATGCCATAGTTCCCATGGAGTCTGCGCAGGATTACAAGCGCATATTCGACGGTGACAAAGGGCCCAACACCGGCGGCATGGGGAATTATTCACCCTCTCTGATTTTCGATAAAAAACTGCAGCAGCGTATACGCGAAGAGATACTGGAGCCTACCCTTGACGGATTTCAGAAAGACGGACTTCCTTTCAGAGGTGTGCTTTTCATAGGTCTCATGATACAGGACGACGGTTCTCCCAAAGTCATAGAATTCAACAATCGCTTCGGAGACCCGGAAGCTCAGTCGATACTGCCAAGGATGGAGACGGATCTTCTGGATGTGTTCCTGGCGGTAAGAGAAAACAGGCTCAGCGATATCGAAATAAACTGGAGTCCCAGAAAGACCGTATGCGTGGTTCTTGCTTCAGGCGGATATCCCGGCAAATATGCTAAGGGAATAGAGATAAAGGGCCTGGACAGCGAGGGACAGATCCCCGATGCAGAGGATGTGGTAGTGTTCCATGCAGGTACCGGAAAGGGCGGAAAAGAAGGTGCTTTTACCACTGCAGGAGGCCGGGTGCTGGGAGTGACGGCTTTCGGTGACACTCATACCGAGGCCCGGGAAAAAGCTTTCACGAATGCTGAAAAAATAAACTTCGAAGGGATGCAGTACAGAAAAGACATAGGCCTGATATCAGGGAAAGACATCTGATACCAGCGGAAATGAAATATACAGCGCCGTCTGTCAGAAAGACCCGGATTCCAGGTCAAGCAGGCGGCGTTTTATGTCCAGGCTCATTTTGCTTTTCGGTTCTCCGGCAAAAGCGCTGTAGCCTCCCAGACTGCCTCCGGCGGCAATGACTCTGTGACAGGGGATTATGACGGCTATGGGGTTTTTTGAATTAGCTGATCCTACGGCTCTGGCTCCTCCGGGAGATCCTATGCGCGCTGCCAGATGACCGTAAGTTTCGGTTTCTCCGTAAGGGATATCAAGCAGCGCATTCCATACTCTGAGCCGGAATCCGGCTGCCGGATACTCTCTGAGTCCGGGATGCAGAGGAAGATCGAAGTTCTTCCTGCGGCCGGAGAAATATTCTTCGAGCTGTAAAGAGGTTTCCTTATTAAGCGGATTTCCGGTCCCGTCCGCGTATCCTTCAGGCAGCGGGACGTTCTCCGGCGAAGCGTTCCAGCCGGTCTCAAGCAGCATGTTTTCCGAACAGATGATTTTCAAAAGCCCGAGAGGACTTTCATAATAGCTTAGGAAGATACCCATAGCGTTTTTCTCCTTTCGCGGATTATTTTATATACATATTAACATAAACAGTCTTGCAGGTGGTATAATCAGAAAAGAGGATCGGTGTTTTTGTTGTATGCCGTTAAAAGGCGGGAGGGCAGAAATATGGAAAAAAGGATAATAACCATAAGCCGTGAATTCGGCAGCGGCGGTCACCTGATAGGTAAAAGGCTTGCCAGCAGACTTGATATACCGTATTACGACAAGAGTATCCTGGACAGGATAGCCGAGGAAAGCGGTTATTCCAGAGAAATGATGGAAGAGGACGAAAAGAAAGCAAAGAACAGCTTCCTTTACAGTCTGACCACAGCCTTCGGCAGCACCGGCAACGGTCCGGATTACCTTTCCATAAACGAAAAATTTTTCCTGGCGCAGTTCGATTATATCACTAAGCTTGCAAAGGAAGGTCCCTTCGTCATAGTAGGCCGGTGCGCCGACTATGTGCTGAGAGAAGTGCCGGGAGTCATCAATGTTTTCGTGTATGCTGACAAACAGGAAAAATTCCGGAGGATCGTCAACGAATACGGACTGTCCAGAGAGGATGCGGAAAAAGGTCTTGCCGACATAGACAAGGCAAGAGCCAACTATTACAAATACCATACAGGACAGGAATGGGGCAGACCCGTAAATTATCATCTGGCTTTCGACAGCGGATATATGAACATCGAGGGATGCGTGGATCTTATTATGAGATATGTAGAACTGAAAAACAAGTGATCGTTTTAACAGCAGCAGGCAGCATGCTCGGCATGCTGCCTGTTTTTATACCTGTGTTCAGTCAAGCACGAGTGACGGAGCGGCATAGACGCGGGTGCCGAATTCCTGGTTGAGAGAGTAGAGCCCCTTGGGATCGGAACCGAAAAGCTCGAATTTCTTGATCAGGTCGTCTGCATTCTTTTCTTCTTCGCCCTGCTCCTTTATGAACCAGTCAAGGAACTGCATGCTGCGGTAGTCTTTTTTCGCGGAAGCAGCATCATAGATGTCGTGTATGCTTGCCGTTATGGATTTTTCATGCTCAAGCGATCCCTTCAGCGCATCCATGTCTTTTTTCAGCGGTACGTCAGGCTGTGATATGGCTTTCAGGGATACCTTTTCTTCGTTGTTCTGCATATACTGCATGAACAGTCTTGCATGGTCGCGTTCTTCCTGTGCCTGAACGTCGAACCAGCCGGCGAATCCGTCAAGTCCGCGGTCTGTATAATAATTTGCGAAATCAAGATATAGGTAGGCGGAATAAAATTCTTTGTTTACCTGCTCGTTCATCAGTTCGGCTACTTTTTTGTCCAACATTTTCAATACCTCCATAATATTACCGGAAAACTCATGGTAATATTGTACCCGTCACCGAAAAAACGAAACACTTTTTGTGCTCTGCCGGCGTCCGGGAATATTGCGAAAATCCGGGGAATATGATATTCTAAAAAACAGTATCGTAAGTGAGCCTGATCTCATTCGATCCGGCTGCAGGAAAGGAATGATCTGAAATGACGGAAACCGGAAACAAAGGTAAATATTACATCAGCACTCCGATATATTATCCCAGTGACAATTTGCACATAGGGCATACCTACTGCACAGTCATGGCGGATGCCATGGCACGCTTCAAACGCGCCACCGGATATGATGTGCATTTTCTTACCGGAACTGATGAACATGGACAGAAAATACAGACCATAGCTGCCAAGGCGGGAGTTTCTCCGCAGGCATATGTGGATAACATTGTGGATGGAATCAAAAAACTGTGGAAAACCATGGAAATATCCTATGATGATTTTATAAGGACCACGGAGCCCAGACATATAAAAAGAGTACAGGCCATATTCATGAAAATGTATGAGAAGGGCGATATATATAAGGGAGAGTACGAGGGGCTTTATTGCACTCCGTGCGAATCTTTCTGGACCGAGAGCCAGCTGATGGACGGTAAATGTCCCGACTGCGGCAGACCTGTCCAGAAAGCAAAGGAAGAAGCATATTTTTTCAGGCTTTCGAAGTACGCGGACAGACTGCTGGAACTGTTCAGGACCGATCCTGAATTCCTTCAGCCTGATACCAGACGCAACGAGATGGTATCGTTCATACAGCAGGGACTGGAAGATCTGTGCATATCAAGGTCTTCGTTCGACTGGGGTATACCTGTGCCCATAGACGACAAACATGTGATATATGTCTGGCTCGATGCCCTGACAAACTATATAACTGCACTCGGGTATCCCGATGATCCGGATCTTTATGAAAAATATTGGCCGGCAGATGTGCATCTTGTGGGCAAAGAGATCGTGAGATTCCATTCGATCATATGGCCGGCGATACTCATGTCGATAGACGAACCGCTGCCGAAACATGTCCTCGGACATGGCTGGCTGCTCATGGAAGGCGGAAAGATGAGCAAGTCAAAGGGCAACGTGGTGGATCCGGTCAAGCTTATCGAGCGTTACGGCATAGATGCGCTGAAATATTTTCTGCTGAGAGAATATACATTCGGACAGGACGGAGTATTCACCAATGAAGTGATGCTTAAGCGGATGAATTACGATCTGGCAAATGATCTGGGCAATCTGGTATCCAGAACGGTAGCCATGATAGAAAAATACAACAGTGGCATCGTACCGGGACATTCAGAAGAACAGGAAGAGCTTGAGCCGGACAGGGAACTCAGAGAAGCCGCCGCAGGCGCTGCCGGCGAAGTGGAAGCTCATATGGACAGATTCGAATTCAATCTGGCGCTGGAAGCTATCTGGATAGTGGTAAGACGTGCCAACAAGTATATAGATGAGACGACTCCGTGGATACTGGCCAGAAACGAAGCCGATAAGCCGAGACTGGATATGGTGCTCCATAATCTGGCTGAAGCGCTCAGGATAGTTTCCATACTGATACATCCGTTCATGCATACGACTTCCGTCAAAATAAGGAAACAGATGGGACTCTGGTATGCTGACCCTGTATGGGAGGATTCACGGGTTTTCGACATGATGGACGGAGAACAGGTAAAAAAGGGAGAACCCATATTCCCGAGACTGGATATCGAGAAAGAACTGGAAGAGCTTTCTGCCCTTTCGGGCAGCGAAGATGTAAATATCCCTCTGGAGCTGAAAGACGAGATCGTATATGACGATTTCGGCAAGCTGGATCTGAGGGTCGGAACCATACTTTCATGCAAAAAACATCCTAATGCAGACAAGCTCCTGGTTTTCCAGGTGAAGATGGGCACGGAAACAAGACAGATAATAAGCGGTGTCGCCGAATGCTATGAGCCGGAGGATACTGTGGGGCAGAAGGTAGTGGTAGTAGCCAATCTTGCTCCGAGAAAGCTCAGGGGACTGGAATCAAAAGGGATGCTCCTTTTCGCAGATAATACGGTGGACGGAAAAGAACGGTTCGAATTTGTGACTACCTGCGCAGACGACGGGAATCCCGTAACATAGACAAAAAATATGACCGGCCTTGGGCCGGTCATATTTTTGATTTTCGGAATCGTTATTCTTTTCCGTTCATAACTGCGTTCCCGGAATAGATATAAAGTATAGGCAGGACCAGTCCGATCAGGCTGGTCAATGAGAACGATCCTGTAAAAATTGAGACTATCATTGAAATAACAGAGATTGCGATGCCTATTATGCTGAGTATGATCCCTGCTTTAAGCTTGCCGAGATCGCCTTTCAGCCCTGCAAGACCGAAGAGACCGACAAGGAGTTCCAGGACACCGCCTATTATTGCAAGCAGTCCCAGCACAACTACCAGTGCAGCCAGTCCGAATGAGAAATATGCGGTGAACACACCTCCTCCGAACATGGTCACGAGACCCATGATGCATGCTATCGCTCCGAAAATTATACAGATGATAGACACGACTTTCAATAATAATTTCATAACACCTCTCCTAAAACAAAACATATAATAACTTATGGATTTATAATACCATATTATAGTATAATGAGACAGCAGTTATTTTTAAGTAAGAAAGGCACGGAAAGAATGTTTTTCGATTCTCACGCACATCTTGATTATGAGGCGTTCCCGGGGACGGACACAGAAGATATAATAAAGGAAACAGAAGAGTCGGAAGTGGATTATGTGCTGGAGGCAGGCACGGATCTTGCTACATCGAAGGCTGCTTCGGATCATGCAAAAAAATATGACTGGTGCTATGCTGCAGCCGGTTATCATCCTCATGAAGCAAAGGATATGGGGGAACCGGAGCTTGCCATGATCAGGATGCTGGCAGGAGAAAAAAAGGTCAGAGCTATCGGTGAGATCGGTCTTGATTTTTATTATGACCGTTCAGACAGGGATATACAGAGGGAATGCTTCAGGAAGCAGATACGTCTGGCTAATGCTCTGAAGAAGCCTGTCGTTATACATTCAAGGGATGCGGATCAGGAAGTGATGGATATCCTGAAGGAAGAAGGGGCGTTTTCCGAAGAGAGAAAAAGCTGGTTTCACGAAAGGCCTGTGCCCGAAGGCTGGGAAAAGGCTGCCGGAGATGCCAGAGTGATGCTGCATTGCTATTCCGGCAGCAGTGAAATGGGCAGACAGTATGTAAAACTGGGAGCATCTCTGTCCTTTGCCGGTCCGCTTACATACAGGAACAACAGAAAAACTGCGGATGTGGTGCGCAGCATTCCCATGGAGTTCATAATGGCTGAGACAGATTCGCCGTATCTTGCGCCGGAACCGTTCAGAGGAAGACCGAACAGACCATCTTATGTAAGGTTCACAGTGATGCGGATAGCCGCACTGAAGGAAACAGACTTGAAAGAAGCAGCAAAGATCACTTCAGACAACGCGAAAAGATTTTTTGCCATCGAATCGTGATATAATGGAGTTATGAAAAAAGATAAAACGGATGCATTGTTAAAAAAGGCAGAAAAAACTGTTGCAGAACACAGGCTCATAGATCCGGGCGACCATATCGTACTGGGTCTTTCCGGAGGCCCGGATTCCCTGTGCCTTTTTTATTTGCTCATGGATATGGCACAGAGCAGAGGCATAAAGATACATGCTGTGCATGTGAACCATAAATTCAGGCCGGGAAGCGCAGAGAGAGATCAGATATTCGTCGAGAACATCTGCCGCGAGAACGGTATAGAATGCAGCATAGTCGTAGCCGACTGTGCGGCCATAGCCGCGAAAGAGGGGATCACCGGTGAAGAGGCCGGAAGGAAGGTGCGCTATGAAGCCTTTGCGGATACTGCCCGCAGACTCATCGCCGACGGCATTCCGGCGGATCGTATAAAGACCGCAGTGGCTCATAATATGAACGATCAGGCCGAGACCGTACTGTTCCGCATACTCAGGGGAACAGGCACCGACGGACTGGCAGGGATGGAATATATAAGAAAAGAAAAATCGGGCATGACTCTGATAAGACCTCTGCTCGATATCTGCAGGGAAGAGATAGAAGGATACTGCGCCGAAAACGCGCTGGAGCCATGCCGTGACGAAACTAACGAAAAGCCCCTTTATGCCAGAAACAGGATACGGCTGGAACTTCTGCCGTATCTTAAAGAAAATTATAACGGCAATATAGAAGATGCTCTGGTCAGACTGTGCAGAGTGGCTGCAGAGGACAGGACTTTTTTTGACGCAGCTTCGGAAATCTCTCTGAAGGATGCTCTGATATGCCATGACGATGAAAAGTATGTGCTTGATATGACAGCGGTCAGATCCATGGATCCGGCGCTGAGACACAGAGTCATAATGAAAGTCTTCGATGAAGCGGGACTTCCGCAGGATATAAGCTATGCACATATGGTACAGGCTGACCGTATAATAGAAAAAGGCAGACCTTCCCTGAAAGCGGAATTCCCTCACGGCTATGTGATGGAGACCGGATACGGCAGGATATCCATATATAAGCGAAAAGAGAAAATATATAAAGAGGTCGGGCCGGAACTGGTCATATCCGTAAAGGATAAAGATGATGATACACATGGCCCGGGAGCAGCCTTTTTCGATCTGGACAGATTCATGGAAAAACACGGCGCCGGGGAAGACATATCTGAAATTATATGTATCAGGACCAGAAAGCCGGGAGATTTCATGGCTCTGCCGGGATCGGGAGGACGAAAGAAGCTGCAGGATCTGATGACGGACATGAAAGTGCCCCGGGACTTCCGGGACAGGATATATATGGCTGCTGCAGGCAGCGAGATACTATGGATACCTGAGGGAATGATGAAAGCCAGATTCAGCGGGAACTACAGGACGGATGACAGCACAAAAAGGATACTGATACTTGAAATAAAAAAGACATTATGATAAAATAACAAAAAAATTTTTGCCGTTCCGGACAATTTTTGTTCGAAAAAACAAAATATTTATCGAAAACAGCTGTTTTCACCGGCCATATCCGGGGAAAGAATAGAGAAACTTCATTTTTCAGAAAATGTAACAATATATTTTGGTAAAAGGAGAAAAAAGATTGAAAAGACTTTCAAAAAGCATAGGCATTTATCTGATTATTTTTGGCCTGGTGCTGGCTATGGCCTGGTTTTACAACAGTTCATCCAGTGACAAAACCAAAGATATATCTTTTTCTAAATTCGTAGAATACGTCACTCAGGAGAAAGTCGAGAAATATCATGTGGACGAGAATGATATGACTCTGACGGCCACGCTCGACAGCGGAGAAACTGTCAAGACTGTCGCATCTTCCGAACTGGAGATAAACTGGCTCAACGAGACATATATTTATAAGCAGATCGACGAAGGCAAAATAGCAGTAAGCAATGCAGCGCCGGAAGTCACGCCGTGGTATGTGTCTATGCTGCCCACTGTGATAATGATAGTCGTGATAATATTCTTCTGGTTCATGCTGATGAACCAGAGCGGCGGCGGGGGCAAGGCCATGTCCTTCGGGAAGAGCCGGGCCAAGCTGCAGAAGGACAACGATCTGAAAAAACTCACATTCAAGGATGTAGCCGGACTTGATGAGGAAAAGGAGGAACTCGAGGAAATAGTCGATTTCCTCAAGCATCCGAAAAAATACAACAGCCTGGGAGCGCGTATACCAAAGGGCATACTGCTGGTAGGGCCTCCGGGAACAGGCAAGACTTACATATCCAGAGCTGCAGCAGGCGAAGCGGGAGTGCCGTTTTTCACCATAAGCGGTTCGGATTTCGTGGAGATGTTCGTAGGCGTGGGCGCTTCGAGAGTGCGTGATCTGTTCGAGCAGGCCAAGAAAAATGCTCCCTGCATCATATTCATAGACGAGATAGACGCAGTAGGAAGAAAGAGAGGCGCCGGACTCGGAGGAGGACATGACGAAAGAGAACAGACGCTGAACCAGCTTTTGGTCGAAATGGACGGATTTGCCGAAAATGCGGGCATAATAATACTTGCGGCCACCAACCGTCCGGACATACTGGATCCTGCGCTGCTGAGACCCGGCAGGTTCGATAGGCAGATAGTGATAGGAATCCCGGATATAAGGGCAAGGGAGGCCATATTCAGAGTGCATTCGAAGAACAAACCTCTCGACGAAGGCGTGGAACCCAAGGTACTTGCAAGAAGGACACCTGGATTCACACCGGCAGACATAGAGAACATGCTCAATGAAGCGGCTCTTCTCACGGCCAGAAGAAACGGCAGAAAAATAAGGATGGACGAAGTAGAAGAAGCGATAACGAAAGTGATAGCAGGCCCTGAAAAGAAGAGCAGAGTCATAAGCGACGAAGAGCGTAGACTGACAGCTTTCCATGAGGCAGGCCATGCTATAGTGGCAGCGTCCCTTCCTCATACTGATCCTGTGCATCAGATAACTATAGTTCCCAGAGGACGTGCAGGCGGATTCACCATGATACTGCCCAGAGAAGATAAATATTACGGCACCAAGATCAATATGGAAGAACAGATCATACATCTTCTGGGCGGCCGTGTAGCTGAAAAACTCACCCTGGACGACATAAGCACGGGCGCGAGCAACGATATAATGCGTGCGACTGAGATCGCCAGCGATATGGTCACGAAATACGGCTTCAGCGAGAAGCTGGGTCCTGTAAATTACAGCGCTTCTGATGAAGTGTTCCTTGGCAAGGATTTTTCCACCAAGAAAAACTATTCGGAAGAGACCGCTTCGGAAATAGACGAAGAAGTCAAGCTGATAATCGAAACAGCTTTCGCAAGGGCTGAAGAGATATTGAAAAAACATAAAAAACAGCTCGATTCGGTAGCAAGCGCTCTTCTGGATCTGGAGACTCTGGACGGAAAACAGTTCGAGGCACTTTATTCAGGGAAGATCACGGCAAAGAAGCTGGCTGAGCAGGTCAAGGAAGAGGAAGCCAGCAGACAGGAAGCCAACGCAAAAGAAGCGGAAGAAATGGAAAAGATAATCGCTCAGCAGGAGGAAGAGGACGGGAACGGCATGCCGGTCCTGGCTCCGGATGACGACATACCGTCGGAAGACGAACTGTCGGTATATGACGAAGATTATCTTTCGGACGATGAAAATGCCAAAACATATGACGACATAGTGGAAGAGAAGAAACCGGAAAAGAAAGAGTCTTCGGCAGACAAAAAAGAAAATGCCGGGAAGGATGAAAAATGAAAGTAAAGGTTAAGGACTTTTTTGAACTGGCGGCTTTTGCGGAGGCAAAGGTCCTTGCAGGAGAAAAAAATCTCGGCAATACAGTCAAAAAAGTGTCGGTACTGGAAGCTTCGACAAAAGAGGATGTGAAAAAATACTGCTCAGCTAAAGAGCAGATGATGCTTACGTCCTTTTTCGGCATAAGTGATGACGAGCATGCTCAGTGTCAGGTGATAGAAGCTCTGGCAGCGGGCGGAAATACGGCATTGGTCCTTTTTCATCTTGGGAAAGTTGTCAGGAAAATAAGTCCTGCTGTCATTGAGACCGCAGAAAAGGCAGGGCTGCCGCTGATCGCCATGAGCGAGCGGTCTGTGTTCGACATGGGCGATGTGATCGATGAAACTATGAGCAAGCTTTTTTACGGCGAGAGCCGGAGCTTCGGCAACGATCTCATAAACAACACGATCTTTCATATACTCAATTTTGAAAAATACAGCAGCTTTCAGTCCGCAGTGCGTGCGGCTGCACTGAGCAATGATTTTCAGCTCATACTTCTTTCGGAGGATTTCAATCCGGTATTTTCGGTCGAGACGCGGCATAAGACTACGATAGAGGAAGCTATCCGCCTCGGACGCAAGAGAGAAGTGGAAAAACAGTCCGCAGTCTATACTATGATAGATGTCAACGGCGTGCTCACCTACTGGGGCCCGGTGACCATAGACGCCACAAAGTACTTTATGTTCATCGTGGATAACGAAGACTCGTATTCCAAGGCGGAGATAACAAAGCTGGCGGAGATCATCGAGCTGGCTATGGGCATGTGGAAATATACTCCGGTAAGGGATGCCAAAGCAGAACTGATAAAGGCCCTGCGCCGCGGGAACCGCAGCCTGGCCTATACTCTGCTCCGGGAAGCGGAGATAAACAGCGAAGAAATAAGAAGTGTTTTCTTTGCCAAGGGCATAGATACCAACGAAGCTGAGGCGAAGATAGCGGATTTCGAGAACAATGAGAAAATGCGGGTACTAAGGATAACCGAAGGGGAAGAAACGTACGGCATGATACTGGGACAGGAAAAAGAAGGTACGCCATGTGCCGATTTTTACAATACCATCAAAGAAGACAAATCCATAAGGATTTTTCACGTTACCGGACCGGACCGCATAGAGGGCGCGGCAGATGCTTACAAGCTCATAAGCGAGACATGGTCTTTCGTGCAGAGTGTATTTCCGTATAAGCGAGTGTTCACAAAATACGAACTGGTCCTTGTCAGCAACTGCATCAATATCCAGCTTCAGGGCGGATATGTGAAAAAAAATTATACGGATCTGCTCGAAACTTTCAAAAAAATGGGTGAGAACAAGGGAAAGCACCTTCTGGACACTCTGGAGACTTTTGTTCTGGATGCAGGCATGAACAGCGGAAAGACAGCTGATTTCATGGGTATACACGCTAATACCGTCCAGTACAGACTTAAAAAGATCAACGATGTGCTGGGTGTGGAAATAACAGGCAATCGGGTGATCCCCGGACTGACGGTGGCACTTGCTCTCAAGAGACTTGAAAAGGTGGTTTCCAGATGAGCCGGCGGCCTTTGATGCCCGCACTTTTATACAGGCCGGCAGCGGCCGTTTTTTTTTCTTTGAAATTCCGTTAAAATTTTAGCAAAGAATAATGTATACAAGGAAATTTTCCTTGAAAATCTAATATATATGCGTTATAGTATGTGTGATGCGTTTTGGCGTTGTTTTTTGACGTAAGAAACATCAGAAAGCAGCTTTCAGCTGCTGCAGATAAATAAAAAAATCCTATTTTTTTCAAGGAGGAAGCATATATGAACAAGCTTGAACAACTTCGTGAATTTAAGGCTAAGATTGCAGAGGGCGGAGGAGAAAAAAGAATCGCATCCCAGCATGCAAAGGGAAAGCTTACGGCACGAGAAAGACTTGATATTCTTTTCGATAAAGACAGCTTTGTTGAAATCGATACTTTTGTATCCCACAGATGTAATAATTTTGATATGCCGGAGAAGAAATTCCACGGCGACGGCGTCGTTACAGGATACGGTACTGTGGACGGAAGACTTGTCTTTGCTTTTGCGCAGGATTTCACAGTTATCGGCGGTTCTCTCGGAGAGTATCATGCAGAAAAAATCGTAAAAGTACAGAAAATGGCTCTAAAGATGGGAGCACCTATCGTAGGTCTCAATGATTCTGGCGGAGCCAGAGTCGAAGAGGGTGTGAATGCACTTTCAGGTTTTGGAAAGATATTCAAAAATAATACCATATCCTCGGGAGTTATACCTCAGATAGCAGTTATAATGGGCCCCTGCGCAGGCGGAGCAGTATATTCGCCGGCCATCATGGATTTCATATTCATGGTAGACAAGACCAGCCAGATGTTCATTACAGGACCTCAGGTAATCAAGACAGTGACTGGAGAAGAAGTATCTGCGGAAGAACTGGGCGGAGCTCTTTCGAACAACAAGAAGAGCGGAAATGCTCATTTCATGGGCAAGGATGATGAGGATACACTGATGCAGGTCAGGAACCTGCTCAGCTATCTGCCTTCCAATAATATGGAAACAGCACCGGCATATCCTACAAATGACGATCCGAACAGGATGATACCGGAATTCGACACCATAATTCCTGACAATCCGAATAAGGCGTATGACATGTACAAGGTCATAAAAGGCCTGGCAGATGACGGCGTGATCCTTGATGTCGCAGAACATTTTTCCAAGAATATGGTCACATGCTTTATCAGGATGGACGGTCAGACCGTAGGCGTTATCGCCAACCAGCCGAATCATGAGGCAGGATGTATCGGGATCAATGCTTCCGACAAGGCTGCAAGATTCGTAAGAAGATGTGACGCTTTCAATATACCCATACTTACTATAGAAGACGTTCCGGGATTCCTGCCCGGTACCGATCAGGAATGGGGCGGAATAATAAGGCACGGAGCAAAGCTGCTGTACGCATACTGCGAGGCAACGGTTCCGCTTGTCACTTTGATACTGAGAAAGGCATACGGCGGAGCTTATATCGGCATGTGCAACAAAGAACTTGGTTCTGATATGGTACTGGCATGGCCCAGCGCACAGGTTGCAGTAATGGGAGCTTCCGGCGCGGCAAATATAATTTCTTCGGTTAAGAAAGAGATAAAGGCAGCTGCTGATCCTGTAGAGAAAACTAAAGAAAAGATTGCTGAATACGAAGAAAAATTCAACAATCCTTACAGGGCAGCTGAAATGGGATATGTAGATGATGTTATTGAACCTTCTACATCCAGGCAGAGAATAATAAGCGCTTTCGATATGCTTGCTGGAAAGAGAGATTCTCTGCCAGCCAAGAAGCATGGGAATATTCCACTGTAGGAGGTGACTTGAATGAGCTTGATGGAAATGTTTTCAGACCCCAGTAAGATCCATTCATTGAGCATGGCTGACAAGATGGCAGGAAGTGCCGTCACACTGGTCATGGGCATGGGAATAACTTTTATCATACTGGTTTTATTGTGGGGAGTGATCCTCCTGATGGGAAAGATCCTTAAGATAGGGACATCAAAGAAATCAGCCCCTGCAGAGGTATCTGGACCAGTATCTGCACAGGCGTCTGCTCCGGCAGCCGCACAGGAAACAGTCCGAAATGACGATACACTTATTGCTGTGATCGCAGCAGGCATAGCGGCGGCAGAAGGCAGTGCGTCGGCGGAACATCTGGTAGTGAGGAAGATAAAAAGGATCTCCGGCCCTTCTACAGTATGGGGCGAAGCCGGGCGCAGCGAATGCATCGACAGCAGAAGAATGTAATGTAACGTGAAGATACACATATAGCGAAAAGGAGATAAATAAATGAAACAGTATAACATTAAGGTTAACGGGACTTCATATATGGTTGAAGTTGAAGAAGCAGACAGCGCACCTGCTCCGGCAGCAGCACCTGCTCCAGCTCCTGCACCTGCTCCTGCAGCAGCACCGGTGGCTCCTGCTCCTGCAGCAAAACCTGCAGCAGCTCCGGCCCCCGCAGCAGGCGCTCAGATAATAGATGCACCGATGCCGGGAACTGTCCTGGATGTGAAAGTGGCTCCGGGGGATGCAGTGCAGGCTGGCGATATACTCGTAATTCTCGAGGCAATGAAGATGGAAAACGAGATAATGGCACCTACGGCAGGCACAGTAGATACAGTACCTGCAGAAAAGGGCGCTTCGGTAAATTCGGGCGAAGTACTGGTCACTCTGAAATAGTCATCTGATGCGGACGCCGGTTTGCCGGCGCCCGCTGTTTGATAAATAAAATAAAATACACCTCACAAAGCGGAGCGAAGGAGGAAATATCCATGCTACTTGCATTTGATGTAGGAAACACCAATATAGTGCTTGGTGTGTTCAAAGATGGTGAACTCATCCAGAACTGGCGACTTGAAACAGATAACAACAAGACTGCCGATGAGTATGGAATGATAATAAGCCAGCTTTTTTCATATGAAGGTTTAAAGATCAGCGATGTGAAAGACATAATCGTTTCTACGGTGGTGCCTTCCATACTTTTTACCATACAGCATCTGTCACAGAAGTATTTCAGCAAAAGAGCCATAGTAATAGAAGCCGGTGTGAAGACAGGTCTTATAATCAAATATGACAATCCCAAACAGGTAGGTGCAGACAGGATAGTCAATGCGGTAGCAGCATATGCGAAATACGGAGGCCCGCTGGTGATAATAGATTTCGGCACTGCCACTACTTTCTGTGCTGTTTCGGAAAACGCGGAATACCTCGGCGGCAGTATCGCTCCCGGACTGAAAATAGCATCTGAAGCTCTTTTCGAAAAGACCGCGAAGCTGCCAAAGGTGGAACTGGAAGAACCGGGGCACGTGATCTGCAGGAATACAATACAGTCCATGCAGTCGGGACTCGTTTACGGGCATATGGGCATGGTGGACTATATAGTGAAAAAAATGAAGAAAGAACTGGAGAGCGTGACGAAAAGCGGGAAAAAGCCTCTGGTTGTAGCCACGGGAGGCTTTGCCGAACTTATAGAAGGCGGCATAGACTGCATAGATTATGTGGATAAACTTCTTACGCTGGAAGGACTTTCGCTGATATACGAAAAGAACAAAAAGAACCATAATGCTGAAGATAAAAAATGTTGAATTAGAAAATCCTTTTATATTCGCCCCTCTGGCAGGAATAACAGACGCACCCACAAGAAGTATAGCGAGACACATGGGTGCGGCTTTGGTATATTCGGAAATGATAAGCAGCAAAGGCCTTATGTATGAGAGCCCGAATACATCAAGGCTGCTTGAGATATATCCGGATGAGAAACCTGTGGCTTATCAGCTGTTCGGAGCGGAACCGGAGATAATGGCAGCCGCAGCTGAGAAACTGGCACCTCTGGAGAACGCGGTACTGGATATAAATATGGGTTGTCCGGTCCAGAAAGTCGTTAAGAACGGTGAAGGCTCAGCACTGATGAAGAATCCGGATCTGGCAGGACGTATAGTTGAGGCTGCCGTGAAAGGTAATGAAAGAGGCGGCGCTGCCGGAAAACCGGTAACAGTGAAGATCAGGGCAGGATGGAACAAGAGATCTGTAAATGCGCCGGAGATCGCAAAGACAGCGGAAGCAGCCGGTGCATCTGCCGTTGCCGTGCACGGACGTACCAGAGACGGATTTTATACAGGGACTGCGAACTGGGGCATAATAGCTGCGGTAAAAAAAGCTGTTTCGGTACCGGTGATAGGAAGCGGAGACGTTTTCAGCGCAGAGGATGCGATTCGCATGCTTGACGAGACAGGATGCGATCTCGTAATGATAGCCAGGGGGGCTTTGGGCAACCCGTGGATATTCAGGGAAGTCAAAGCTCTGTGGCAGGGCGGAGAAAAACCGCTGCCGCCGTCTATCCGTGAAAAAGCAGGAATGATGATCTATCATCTGGATATGCTTGCTGCCGCGAAGGGTGAATATACTGCGGTAAGAGAGATGCGGAAACATATAGGCTGGTATATGAAAGGCGAGAGAGGCGCCGCGGAGATCAGACGGCGCGCGAATGCAGCTTCTTCGGTGCAGGAGATAAAGGAAATGATAGCGGGTTTCGCCGGCGTCTGACCGGCATCTGTCTTTACTTTTTATATAAAACAGGTATAATTATAGGCAGTTTCCTCATCTGATCCATTATACTTTCATGAAAGCGAAAAACGGTATATATGCGCAGAAGGTTTAAAATAACAGCTATATGTGTAATAATGATTATGATGACCGGCATGCTTGCAGGATGCACTACTTACGATAATTTCAGGGAAGCCTTTTTCGGCGGCGGAGGAAGCAGGGATACCATAAAGATAGGCGTATATGAACCTTCCACGGGGGATTTCGCAAAAGAGGGAAAGCTGGAGATACAGGGGATTGAACTGGCCAACAAGCTTTATCCTGAGATCCTCGGGAAAAAAGTGGAACTGGTATATGCCGATACCGGCTCGGATCTGGATATCGCTAGGACCGCAGCTAAGGATCTGATGATGAAGGATCCTGCAGCAGTGCTTGGCAGCTACGGAAGCGTTTTTTCCATGCTGGGAGGAAAATATTTCGCAAAAAATAAAGTGCCGGCTATTGCCGCCACCAACACGAATCCCCTGGTGACGTTGGGAAATCCTTACTATTTCAGGGTATGTTTCGTAGAGGCTTATCAGGGAGAGGCTCTGGCAAAATTCACTATGGACAGTCTCAAAGTGAAAAAAGCAGCAGTCATGATGCCTGCGGACGATGACCAGGCGACAGCAGTCAGCGATACTTATTCTCAAGAAATGATAAGCGGCACTGACGACGAAGAGGCCATCACGACTTATCAGGAATATGAACCGGGAAGCAGCGATTTCGGCAGAAAACTGAAAAAAATAGCAGCATCCGGCGCAAAAACGGTTTTCCTCCCCGGAGCACCTAACGATGCAGTCAATATAATGACACAGGCAGAGAAGATGGGACTGGATCTTACGTTTCTGGGCACTACGCTCTGGGAGGACGATGATTTCAAGGAGCTGATCGCTTCGGAAAAGCTGGACAATGTATATTTTTCCGCGGCTTTCGACGCCGACACCGTACAGACCGATGAAACGAAAGTATTCCTGAAAGCATATAAAAAGGAATATGACAGCAGCGATCCTGATCAGGCCACAGCACTGGGCTTCGATGCATATCTTCTTGCCGCGGATGCCATATCGAAGGCCGGAAGCGCACAGGACGGCAGCAGGATAGCAGAGGCTCTGCGCAGCGAAAAGAACTTCAAGGGTGCATCAGGCTATATAACATTTGATGATAACGGGGATCCGGAAAGGTCCGTTACCATAAACGGGACAGCGGACGGGAAGATCGCCCCTGTGTATGTGGTGAAGCCCGAGTCTGTCTTGAAGAAAGAAAAGGAAAACTGAAAGAGACATTATTTATAAAGAAAGGAACCGAAAAAATGGAAGAAAAAATCAAAGAAGGTCTCGAGCAGATCAGACCGTTCCTCCAGAGAGACGGAGGCGACATCGAATTCGTTGAATACACAGATGACAAGGTAGTCAAGGTAAAACTCAAAGGCCACTGTGCAGGATGTCCCGGAGCAAGGATGACCATCAGCGGAGTAGTAGAAAAGATACTGAAGGAAAATTATCCTGATGATGTAAAAAAAGTAGAAGCAGTTGAATGACCGGAGGCTCTGATGGACTATCGTGATTTGCTGAAAAGAAAGATCGATGAAAACAAGAATGAAATGATAAAGACGCTGCAGGAGCTTGCAGCCATAAAAAGTGTGGCGGGAAAACCCGTGAAGACTGAATCTTCCAATACAGACATGGATAGGGCCGAGACATTCCCGTTCGGCGAAGGTGTACAGAAGGCCTTCAGATATATGACGGACAAGGCTGAAGCGGAAGGCTTCGAGATAGAGAACGCAGACAACTACGGTGGACACGTGGAATTCGGCGGGTATATATTCGATGACAATGGAGAGATGACGGCGACATCGTCGGAGACCATGGGCATCGTATGTCATCTCGACACTGTCCCCGAGGGAAGCGGCTGGAGCCATGACCCTTTTGCCGGGGAGATCGAGGACGGAAAACTCTACGGCAGAGGGACGATAGATGACAAGGGCCCTGCCGTAGCGGCTTTTTTCGCGATGAAAGCCATGAAAGACTGCGGTTTCATACCTGAGAAAAAGGTAAGACTCATATTCGGCCTTGACGAAGAGACGAACTGGGAAGGAATGGAACGTTATCTGCAGACATTCGATCCGCCGGATTTCGGATTCACTCCGGATGCAGAATTCCCTGCCATACAGGGCGAAAAAGGGATAATGGATTTCGATATAGCAGGTAAATTTTCAAGACCTGAGGGCAAAGGCCTGGAGATCAGGAGCTTCAGGGGAGGCCAGGCTTCCAATATGGTGCCGGAAAATGCCAGAGCTGTCGTAAGATCGGAAAACAAAGCGATATATGATGAGATAAGGGAAAAAGCCGAAAAGTTCAGGGAAGAAAAAGGGATCCCAGTCAATGTGAGAAATACAGGCAAAAGCCTCGAGATACAGATGAAGGGAGTGTCCGCTCACGGATCGAAACCGCATCTCGGGATCAATGCAGTGTCGCATATGATGGATTTTCTCGGTGAGTTTACATTCAGCAGTGAAGACGTGAACGAATTCATCAGTTTTTACAACACGCATATAGGATATGAGACTGACGGGAGTTCTCTGGGATGCAGCATGTCCGACGAGGTCTCCGGCAGCCTTACTCTTAACGCCGGTCTGGCGGAAATGGATATGAAATCCGGCAGGATCACCGTTAACGTAAGATATCCGGTGTCCTGTACGGGAGATCAGGTATACGATGCTGTGATGCCGGCTGTGAACAGCTTCGACCTCGGTGTGATCAAGAAACTGCACCACAGGCCCATATACAGGGATGCAGACGATTTGCTGCTCAGCACGCTGGTCGAGGTATACAGAGATCATACCGGAGACCGGGAAACGAAGCCTCTCGTCATCGGCGGAGGCACCTATGCCCGCGCCATGGACAACTGCATAGCTTTCGGATCCAGTTTCCCGGGAGAAAGAGACATAGCTCATCAGAAAGATGAATACATAAAGATCGATCAGCTCGTGACCATAACTAACATTTTTGCCGATGCAATATACAGGCTTGCCATGAAAGAATGAAAAATATTGTTGACAAGCCTTATGCGAGGTGATAGGTTATATATCAGGAAATCTGTTTCAGGGCGAGGTGCGATTCCTCACCGGCGGTAAAGGGCGTTATGCCACGAGTCCGCGAGTTTAAGCTTTTAAGGAAGCTTAAGCAGAACCGGTAAGATCCCGGTACCGACGGTATAGTCCGGATGAAAGAAACGCGAATACTTTTGTTTTTATTGCGGCCTTGAAGTTTTTTCAAGGCCTTTTTTTGCGGTCCGACAGATTTCATAAGCGCGGCTCAGCCGCATGAGAATAACAGACATAAAGAAAGGATCGAAAAAAAATGAACGATGATTTGAACACACAGAAAAAAACAGTCAGAATAGCCAAAATGGGCATGCTGGTAGCTATAGCCATAGTGCTTGTCTACTTCATACACTTTCCCATATTCCCGGCAGTATCTTTCATGGAATATGACCCTGCAGATATACCTATTTTCATAGGTACGTTTGCATTCGGCCCTCTCGGAGGACTGCTCCTCGCCGGTGTCACAGCGCTTGTGCAGGGTGTAACGGTAAGCGCCTCCAGCGGCATATACGGCATAATAATGCATTTCCTTGCTACGGGATCATTAGTCGTAGTGGCCGGCATCATATACAGCAGGAGAAAAAGCAGAAAATCGGCATTGATAGCGCTGGCAGCAGGGACTGTCACGATGACTGTAGTCATGTGCTTCGCCAATCTGGTGATCACTCCGCTGTTTATGGGAGCACCCAGATCGCTGGTCGTGGATCTGATGCCTTTTATAGTGGGATTCAATCTGATCAAGGCAGGACTGAACTCGGTCATCACTTTTATCCTTTACAAAAGAATATCCGGGTTCCTTCATAAATAAGGAACGGACACACTTAAGAAGGGCGCAGGGCAAATTATTTCCCAATGCGCCCTTTTTGTGATAAAATATCCTTTACGGGGAAAATCAGACCATGAGAGAAGTACATATAAAAAACCAGGAAGAGACCAGGGATTTCGGCATTGAGCTGGCAGGATCACTTGAGCCGGGGAGCGTGGTAGCCCTTATAGGAGATCTCGGGACCGGCAAGACCACCCTGACTAAATACATAGCTGAAGGCATGGGTGTCAGGGATACGGTGACCAGTCCGACTTTCACTATAATCCGCGAATATGACGGAGAGCGGATGTCTCTGTTCCATTTTGACGTATACAGGATAGACGATCCGGCGGATATGTATGAGATCGGATATGAAGAATACTTTTTCGGCAGCGGAGTCAGCGTTGTTGAATGGGCCGACAGGATAGAAGAACTTCTTCCAGTATATACTAAGCGCATATATATAGACTATGGGAAAGATGAAGAGGAAAGGATATACAAGTGTACATTTTAGCTATAGAGACTACGGGTCCTTACTGTTCCGCGGCCATAACAGATGAAGAAGGGGAGATCACCGAAAAGATCTCCTGCGAGACAATGAGCCATCTTTGCAATCTGATACCTATGGTGAAGCAGCTGACAGACGAAAAAAGCCTATCGCTTTTTAACGATATAACTGCGATCGCAGTCTCTTCAGGACCAGGGTCGTTTACGGGAATAAGAATAGGAGTATCTACCGGCAGGGCACTTGCACAGGTCTCCGGGACCAGACTCATCGCTGTATCCGCTCTGGAAAGTTTCGTTTACGCAGCAGAGAGTTTTCCCGGGATCATCTGTCCTGTTTTCGATGCACGCAGGGACCAGGTCTATGCAGGAGCATTCAGATGGACTTCCGAAGGTCATGAAGAAGTGGTCAGGGGAGCTCCGTATATGCTCGACGAACTTCTCGGCAGTCTTAAGGATCTTGATGATATCCGTTTCTTCGGTGACGGCCTTGGCCCTTACGGGGAAAAAATATCCGATTGGGCCAGGCTTAAAGGCAAGACTGTAACTTTTGCTCCGGAAGACAGCAGATATCAGAGAGCGTCGAACACAGCGCGTCTCGGTCTTGAATTTTTCAGAAAAGGCAGGACTCTCATGTTCGACAGGTTGCAGCCTGATTATATGCGCAAGGCCGAGGCGCAGAAAAGACTGGAAGAGGGAACGCTGAGCAAAAAGATCAAAGGTGAAGTGTAAAGAAAAGAGGGAAATGGAAATGACCGGCATGGATGACATGATAATAAGACAGGCAGAAGAAAAAGATGTGGATGAGCTGACTGACCTGGATAAGGCTTGCTTTTCAAGGCCCTGGAGCAGGGATGCATTCCGGAGGGAACTGACGAAAAATCCGCTGGCTTTTTATCTTGCGGCGGAAAGGGAAGGAAAGATCAGGGGGTATGCAGGTCTCTGGCTGATATGCGACGAGGGCCATATAACGAATGTGGCCGTGCATCCGGATTTCAGGAGGCATCATGTGGCAAGCGGACTTATGACGGCCATGATCAATTCCGGGTTTACCGAGAATGTATGCAGATATACCCTTGAAGTCAGGAAAAGCAACAGCTCTGCCCAGGAGCTATACAGAAAATTCGGGTTTCGTGAAGCCGGACTGCGTCCGGGGTATTACGGCGACAACGGCGAGGCCGCGCTGATAATGTGGATGGAGCGGCATTCGGCGGCAGACGGTGAAAGCATATGCGGCACTGACAGATGCAGGGAGGGAAAATGTTAGATGGAAAGATCCTGACCATGGCTTTTGAATCCAGCTGTGACGAGACTTCTGCAGCTTTTGTCCTGGAAGGGAGAGAAGTACTTTCGAATATAATATCTTCGCAGATAGATATACATAAGGAATTCGGCGGAGTAGTGCCTGAGATCGCATCAAGACATCACCTCAGCAATATAAACTGGGTGACGGAAAAGGCCAGAAAAGCCGCTTCCGAAAAATACGGCAGGACCATTGCGTGGGATGATGTGGATATCGTCGGAGTCACGAAGGGCCCCGGCCTTGTGGGTGCGCTCCTTATCGGCATAGCCACTGCAAAGGCTTTTGCAGCGGTGCTCGGCAGACCGCTTGTTGGAGTGCATCATATACACGGCCATATAAGCGCGAACTACATCGAGCATAAGGATCTGAAGCCTCCTTTCACGGCGCTGGTGGTTTCCGGAGGGCATACCAGCCTGGTCAGGGCTGATGACTATGATTCGTTTACAGTAATAGGAGAGACAAGGGACGACGCAGCCGGCGAGGCCTACGACAAAGTAGCCAGAGTTCTGGGACTGGGTTATCCGGGCGGACCGCTCATAGATGAGACTGCAAAAAAAGGAGATCCGGGAGCGGTGGAATTCAAAAGGGTTTTTCTTGAGAAGGGCTCTTATGATTTCAGCTTCAGCGGAATAAAGACAGGAGTCCTGAACTATGTGAATTCGGAAAAGCAGGCCGGAAGATGGGACTATTCGCAGATAAGCGATGTGGCTGCCGGTTTCCAGCAGGCAGTCCTCGATGTCATAGTTACGAAGGCTATAGCCGCAGTAAAGGAAAACAGCGGCACTATGGGACGGAAACTGGTCGTGGCCGGCGGAGTGGCAGCCAACAGCAGGCTGCGGGAGATGCTGACATCGGAATGTGAGAAAGAAGATATACGGCTTTATATACCTTCCCCGGTACTGTGCACCGACAATGCCGCGATGATAGGATGCGCAGCATATTACAGATATAAAGCGGGAAAGACCGACGGACTTTCCATGGATGCTTACGCAAGTATCCCTATCTGATATTTATCGAAAGGAACATACTATATAAAAAAACCATGATGATACTGAGTGCAAAAGGACTGACAAAAACATACGGGACAGATGTGATACTTGAAGATATCTCTTTCAATGTGGAAAAGGGAGACAGAATAGGCATAATAGGCGCCAACGGAGCAGGAAAGACCACGCTGATGGATATACTGGCAGGAAAGACGAAGGCTGATTCCGGCAGTTTTTTTGTCAGGCCGGATACTGCCGAAGGCTATCTTACTCAGAACAGCGGATTTGAATCGGACAGGACTGTGATACAGGAGGCGGAAGAGATATTTTCATATCTGAAGGATATGGAGGGAAAAATGGAACGCCTGAGCGGAATGATCGCCCGCCTGGCCGGCAGCCCCGATCAGGAAGAACTTCTGAGCGAATATGACAGGCTCAGCGAGGACTTCGGAAAAAATGGCGGATATACATATAAAAGCGAGGTCAGGGGAGTGCTGAGCAGCATGGCATTCGGGCCGGAGCAGTATGACAAGAAAGTAACAGAGCTTTCCGGCGGTGAAAAGACAAGACTGTCGCTGGCATGTCTGCTTTTGAAAAAACCGGACATACTTTTTCTCGACGAACCTACTAACCATCTGGATATCGGTACTCTGAAATGGCTGGAGCAGTACCTCAGGTCTTATCCGGGGACTGTGCTGGCAGTATCTCACGACAGATATTTTCTCGATCAGACAGCTCTTCGTATCTTTGAGATAGAAAACCACAGGCTGTGCGTATATGACGGCGGATATGCCGGCTTTGCCGACACCAAAAGGGAAAAGAGGGAAGCTGAACTGAAAACATATCAGAAGCAGCAGAAAGAGATCCGGCGTCAGGAGGATATCATAAGGAAATTCCGGGAGCGGGGTACCGAAAAACTGGCTAAAAGAGCTGCATCCAGAGAAAAGAGACTCGAAAAGATCGCTCCGGCAGAAGCCCCGGCCGCTTCACGCGGCAGCATGAAGATAAACTTCCGCGAAAATTACAAAAGCGGCAGGGACGTCATATATGCGGAACAGCTGAAAAAAGGTTTCGGGCAGGGTACCGGGAGAAAAGAACTTTTCAGCAATATAGGCATAGACATAAAAAGAGGAGAGAGGATATGCATAGTGGGAGCCAACGGGACCGGAAAAACCACTTTGCTGAAAATCATAGCGGGCATGCTGACGCCTGATTCCGGGCATCTGAAGATCGGGCATAATGTAAGCTTCGGATATTACGATCAGGAGCAGAAGACTCTGAACGAACAGAATACCGTCCTTGAAGAACTGAAAGAATCATACAGGCTTTATACGGATACGGAAATGCGTTCCATACTCGGACGGTTCCTGTTCCGGGGAGAATCTGTCTTTCTGCCTGTGGGCAGCCTTTCCGGCGGCGAGAAGGCCAGACTGGCCCTTCTTAAGCTGATGCTTTCCGGCAACAACGTGCTTCTGCTGGACGAACCGACGAACCATCTGGACATCGAATCCAAAGAAGTTTTTGAAGATGCGCTTTCGGATTTTTCCGGCACAGTCATAGCCGTATCCCATGACAGATATTTTCTGAGAAAGATCCCCGACAGGATATTTGAACTTGCGCCTGAAGGAATGACGGAATTTATGGGAAACTATGATTATTATACGGAGAAAAAACAGGAAATAACCTCGGGAAGGCAGTACTTGCAGGAAATGGGCGCCAGCAGCACCAGAAAGGAGGCCTCCGATTCGGCGGAAGAGCGCAGGATCAAAAAAGAAAAAGAAGCACAGCAGCGCCGCAGCATAAGAGAAAATTCGGCTACAGAGCAGAAAATCTCCGTGCTGGAGAAGGAAATCGCGGAAACAGAGAAAAAAATGTGCACTCAGGAGGTTTTGAATGACCTGAAAAATCTTGAAAAATTGAATGCGGCTCTTGAAAACGCAAAAGACGAATTGACAAAAGAATATCAAAAATGGTTGCAATACCAAGAAACCTAAACTATAATTAACGGGAAACTAATCTTTACGGAGGTATATTATGATTTTTGATTCTATAAAAGAGATTATAACTGAACAGCTTAAAGTAGACGAGGCCGATGTTACGATGGATACTCATCTCATGAAAGATCTTGAGGCGGATTCCATAGATGCTGTAGAGATCATCATGGCTATCGAAGAGAAATACGGGATCGAGATCCCTGACGAAGACGCGGAAAAATTCCAGCGCGTCAGCGATCTGGTAAACTATGTAGAAGAAAAGAGAAAATAAGATGAAAAAGGACGCAAGGATCTCAGATGCAGTCATAAGGAGACTTCCCAGATACAGAAGATATCTGGGTGAACTGCAGAGAAAGGGTGTTGATAAAATATCTTCCAATGAATTCAGCAATCTTATCGGATATACGGCGTCGCAGATCCGTCAGGATCTGAATAATTTCGGCGGTTTCGGCCAGCAGGGTTACGGATACAACGTTAATGATCTTTACAACGAGATCAGCGGGATCCTGGGACTGGACAAAAAGTACAAGTTGATAATCGTGGGCGCCGGGAACCTTGGACAGGCGATCGCGAATTATACCAACTATTATAAAACGGGATTTGTAGTGAATGGTATATTCGAAATAAATCCTTCCCTGATAGGAAAAACGATCAATGGCGTTGAAATAATGAGTTATGATGTCATGACTGGATACGTAGAAGGGAATGATATCAATATAGGTATAATATGCACGACCAAAGAAAGCGCGCAGGAGGTGGCGGACAAGCTGTGTCTTGCAGGGGTGAGCGGCATCTGGAATTTTGCTCCGGTAGATCTGGAGATACCCGAAAACGTTGCCCTTGAAAATGTTCATCTGAGCGACAGTCTGCAGTCGCTGGCATATTATATGAACAAAAGGAAATAATGCCAAATAAAATAACCGTTTCTTTATGAAACGGTTATTAGCTTATACAAAGTGATATAAGTTATTCTGCAGCAGGTGCGTCAACAGGACAGGCATCAGCACAGGAACCGCAGTCGATGCATTTGTCTGCATCTATAACATGTTTGTCGTCGCCTTCGGAGATCGCTTCGACAGGACATTCGCTGACACATGCTCCGCAGTTTATACATTCGTCAGAAATTTTGTAAGCCATTTTTTAATCCTCCTTATAAGATTCTCTGTTTATCGAAGCCATTATACCAAAGTGAAATAGATAAGTAAAGAAAAAAGGGACGATCGCATATGAAAGTTTATGCACTGGTAGGAAAAAGCGGTACGGGAAAAAGTTATCAGGCCATATCACTGTGCAGGGAGAGGAGCATAGAGAGCATAGTGGACGACGGTCTTTTCATATACAATAACGACGCCATGGCCGGAACCTCAGCAAAAAGACAGCCTACGAAGGTCGGCGCCATAAAAACCGCGCTGTTCAGCAACGACGAACACAGGGACAGAGTAGTAAGAAAGATCGGCGAAGTCGCACCGGCAAGTGTCCTCATAATCGGGACTTCAGATACTATGGTGGAAAAAATAGATAAGAGGCTGGGACTCCCTCCGATAGATGAAACTATATATATAGAGGAGATAACGACCGAAGGAGAGAGAGAGATCGCTGAAAAGCAGCGATACGGTCAGGGCAAGCATGTAGTGCCGGTACCTACCTTTCGTCTCAAGAGACAGTTTTCAGGGTATTTCGTGGATCCTCTGCGGATATTCAGAGGCTGGGGCTCCAAAGGCGATTTCACGGAAAAATCATCTGTTGTACGGCCCACATACAGCTATATGGGAGAATTCATAATATCCGACCGGGTCATAAGCGATATTGTAGAGCATATAGCCAGGGAAACGGAAGGAGTGGAGAACATCATCCGCGTCATCACGGACAAACGCCAGAGCGGACTGAAGATAACCGTGCTGACAAACATGAGCATCGATTCGCACGCGGCGGAAGTGGCAGCCAGATTGCAGCGCCGCAGTGCCGCAGTGATAGAGGATATGACTGCGTTCAACATAAAGCAGCTTAATATAGAGATAAGAGGATTACAGTAAAGGAAAGGCATTGCAGCGATAAGGGAACGATGAACAGACTTGTGATAGAAGATGCTGCCGGTTTAAGCCCTGAACAGACTTTCGAATGCGGACAGTGTTTCCGCTGGAACAGGGAGGCAGACGGCAGCTATACAGGAACAGCATACGGAAAGATAGCCGGCATCTCCTCCGGGACTGCCGCATCCTGCGGAGAAGGCACTCTGATGATAGACAATGCCGGACCGGAGGATCTTTCGTTCTGGAAAAGATATCTTGATCTCGACCGGGATTACGGAAAGATAAAAAAGAGGCTCGGATGCCATGACCCTGTCATGGCCAGGGCAATACGAAAAGGCTCCGGCATACACATACTCAGGCAGGAACCATGGGAGACCGTGGTGTCTTTTATAATCTCGGCAAACAACAATATACCCAGGATAAAAAAGTGCATAGAGTCGCTTGCCGGGAATTTCGGGGAAAAGGCCGGGACGTTCCGCGGGAAGACATATTACAGTCTCCCCGGGCCGGAACTTCTGGCAGGCCTGACAGAGGATGACCTGGCATGCTGCAGGCTGGGATACAGGGCCGGGTATCTGATAAGAACTGCTGTGAAAGTAGCTTCAGACGGCATGGAAAATCTGAACGGACTCAGGGAAAGTTCGTGTGAAGACGCTGCCTGCTATATCGGTGAGCTTACCGGAGTGGGCCCCAAGGTGGCGAACTGCATCCTGCTCTTTTCGCTGGAAAAACGGGACAGGTTTCCGGTAGATGTATGGATGAGGAAAGTAATGCATCAGCTTTACGGTCTTCCCGAGGACGACGTGAAGGAAATGAGCCGGTTCGCTGAAGAAAAGTTCGGGGAATATGCCGGGATCGCCCAGCAGTATCTTTATTATTATATGAGAGAGAAGGGAAACAGATAGATGTTAGGACCTTTGGTCAATGCTGCTGTGATAATAGGATGCTCTCTGCTGGGAATGCTGCTGTCCGGGATCCTCGGCAAAAATGTGCCGGACAGGTTCCGTGAAACAGTGATGAAGGCCCTGGGACTGGCAGTCATATATATAGGTATTTCGGGAGCACTGAAAAGCGAACATGATCTGGTGCTGATACTGAGCCTGGTCACCGGCGCTGTCGCAGGCGAACTCATGAATATAGACCGGGGAATGAACTGGCTGGGCAGATGGCTGGAAAGAAAAACGGGTTTTGCCGAAAAAGATTCCGGCGGAGATTTTGCCAGAGGATTCGTTTCGGCTACCATAATCTTCTGCACCGGTTCAATGGCTATAGTCGGCGCTATGCAGAGCGGACTCATGAATGACTATGATATGCTGTTTGCCAAATCCATACTTGACGGTACCCTGTGTATCGTTTTCGCCTGTGAAATGGGCATCGGCGTGGCGTTTGCCGCTGTTCCGACTTTCCTGTACGAAGGGGCGATAGCTTTCATCTCTATGCAGGCAGCAGGTTTCGTACCGGATGCCATGATAACGGAGATGGGCGCTGCAGGCAGTCTGGTGGTGGCAGCTATCGGATTCAATTTTCTGGGCATAAAGGAGATAAAAGTAGCCAATATGATCCCGGCGGTATTCATGCCGTGTCTGATCATGGGGATACAGGGGCTCATATGAGCGCTGAGAGGGGAATATCATGGAGAGCAGGAGAGATGCTGCGGCCATAAAGAGCAAAAATGGTTTTACACTTGTGGAGATCATCGTAGTCCTGGTGATACTTGCTGTTATGGCAGCCATCATAGTTCCTTCGTATGCAGGCTATATAGACAAGGCAAGGGCGACCCGGTGCAAAATGCAGAGGGCAGATCTGGCTGAGAAATTCCTGGCCATGTATTATGACGATGACAGACTGAGAGAATGTACCACCAGGGATGAAATAACTGCAGTGACAGGGGAAAACGTCGCTCAGTACATGCGGGACAACGGATATTACGAGGGATCGGTAAAATGTCCTGTAGACAACCAGGCTTACGGATTCAGGTTCACATATACAAATAACAGACCAAAGGGAGAATTCATATGCAGCTGTGTTGAAGACAGCGATGAGTTCTCTGCTTTCGAAGCCATTTCCAAAAGCGCGGCAGCGGCATATACGGGATGGGACAGAGCCGACGTCATAAGGTCTGTATATGAAGAATACGGCGGACTGCCAGCGGTCAGCAGCGATGTGCTGAAAGGCACTGCTTTTGACGGAGAAACTCTTTACTGGAGACCTTATTATCTCGCCGACAGGAAGAGCGTCATATTCTTCGCCGATGAGATAACTTACTCATCCAGCGTCCAGGGGCAGTGGAAGGGCAGGATACTCAGGATAGACGGAAGCATATACGTCAATACTTCGGGAAATCCCGGCATTGCATGGTTCAGTACATTTCACGATACTTCAGAGCTGCTCGGCAGCACGAAATTCCGGAACAATTTTGCATTAAAATGAATATATACAGAAAAGCGGACATGATCGTCCGCTTTTTGCACGAAGCAGAATCGGGTATGCACGGATCCGGAACAGACATGTATGAAACCGAAAAAGCCTCTCGTGAAAGCGATTTTCGGAGCTGTGATGCCAGAAAAGCAATGCTTCGCAAAAAAACATAAATATTTGGGAAAAAAGTATTGACATCCGCAGGAAAGTAAGTAAAATAATAGTTAGCACTCAGATAAAAAGAGTGCTAACAAAGCGTTATATGCTTAAGGAGCAGACAGACGGCATATAAGTTGAGTCATCCTTGGAGACTGCTCAGAGGGCAATAAAAATATACAATGGAGGTATAAAAATGAGCTTTGGAATCAAACCATTAGGCGAAAAACTGGTTATCAAAAAAATGGAGGCCGAAGATAAGACAAAGAGCGGCATCATTCTGACAGGAGCTGCCAAAGAACAGCCGGAAATGGCTGAAGTAGTTGCTGTAGGACCCGGGACCGAAGAGGTCAAAATGGAAGTGGCAGACGGTGACTTGGTATTTTACTCTAAGTATGCAGGCACTGAAGTCAAATATAAAGGTGAAGAATACACTATCCTGAGTCAGAAAGATGTACTGGCCAAGGTGGACAGATAGGAAAGGTAGGGATAACAAATGGCAAAAGAATTGTTTTACGGCGAAGACGCAAGGAAAAAACTCATGTCCGGCGTCGATCAGCTGGCTGATACAGTAAAAATAACACTGGGACCCAAGGGCAGGAACGTTCTGCTCGAAAAGAAATTCGGCGCACCGATGATCACGAATGACGGCGTTACGATCGCAAAAGAGGTCGAGCTGGAGGATGCTGTAGAGAACATGGGCGCACAGCTGGTCAAGGAAGTAGCTACAAAGACCAATGACGTAGCCGGCGACGGCACTACTACGGCAACACTTCTGGCACAGATAATCATAAAAGAAGGATTCAAAAACGTAGCTGCAGGAGCAAATCCGATGATCCTCAAAAGAGGTATACAGGGTGCAGTTGACGTAGCAGTAGGACAGATAAAAGAAAATTCCAAGGCAGTCGAATCCAGAGCGGGCATCGCTCAGATCGCTGCAGTCTCCTCTGCAGATGAAGAGATCGGCGAACTCATAGCAGACGCTATGGAAAAAGTGGGAAATGACGGAGTCATCACAGTCGAGGAATCAAAATCCATGGGAACTACTCTGGAAGTAGTGGAAGGCATGCAGTTCGACAGAGGTTATCTGTCCCCGTATATGGCGACCGACATGGAAAAGATGGAAGCAGTACTGGAAAATCCGTATATCCTGCTTACAGACAAGAAGATATCCAACATCCAGGACATACTGCCGCTGCTTGAGCAGGTCGTACAGCAGAGCAGGAAGCTGCTCATCGTAGCAGAAGACATCGAAGGCGAAGCTCTGGCAACTATCATAGTCAACAAGCTGAAAGGCACATTTGACTGCGTAGCTGTAAAGGCACCCGGATTCGGCGACAGAAGAAAAGCAATGATGGAAGACCTGGCCATCCTTACAGGCGGCACGGTCATCTCCGAAGAACTGGGATATGAACTCAAGGAAACAACAGTAGACATGCTTGGTACAGCTGCTACGGTAAAGGTAGATAAAGAGAACACGACTATCGTCAACGGATCAGGCACACAGGAAGATATCCAGGCAAGAGTCGGTCAGATCAGGAACCAGATCGAAGAGACCACTTCCGATTTCGACAGGGAGAAGCTTCAGGAAAGACTGGCAAAACTGACAGGCGGCGTGGCAGTAGTCAAAGTCGGCGCAGCTACCGAGACTGAACTGAAAGAAAGAAAGCTGAGGATCGAAGACGCGCTCAACTCGACTAAAGCAGGTGTTGAGGAAGGTATCGTTTCCGGCGGCGGCGTAGCTCTGGTCAATGCTATCCCGGCAGTGGCAAAATATGTGAAGACACTGTCAGGTGACTCCAAGACCGGCGCTTCGATCATCATGAGAGCGCTGGAAGAACCGGTAAGGCAGATCGCCGAGAACGCAGGCTTCGAAGGCAGTGTAGTAGTAGCAAGAGTGAAGAACAGCAAAGTCGGCGTAGGCTTCAATGCAAAAACGGAACAGTATATGGACATGATGTCCGCCGGTATCGTAGATCCGGCCAAGGTAACGAGATCCGCTCTGCAGAACGCAGCTTCCGCATCAGCTATGCTCCTGACAACAGAAGCAGGCGTAGTGGATGCGAAGGAAGACGAAAAACCGATGCCCCCGATGGGCGGCGGAATGGGCGGCGGAATGCCCGGCATGATGTAAGCCTTTGAATCGAAACATAATGATGCCGGCTGAAAAGAAGAGACTTTTCAGCCGGTATTTCATTTTGGAAATTTCCGGATATATGGTATAATAAAATTTAATTATCAAACAGAATGAAACGGGGAAACGAAGATGACTGATAAAAAATACAAATTCGATACGGAATGCGTACAGGCCGGGTACAAGGCTGAAAACGGAGGCCCTCAGACACCTCCTATAATGCAGAGCACCACATACAGATATTATGATCCCGCAGATGTGGCGGACTGGTTCAATCTGGACAGCCCTCACTGCGCATATACCAGACTGGACAACCCTACTGTGAAGATACTTGAAGAAAAAATGGCAGCACTCGAAGGCGGCACTGCCGCTATCGCTGCATCAGCCGGAATGTCCGCAAGCCTCATAGCCATATTCAACATATGCAGCAAAGGAGATCATTTCATAGCATCGAAATGCCTTTACGGCGGAACATACAATCTTTTCGACGTCACGTTCAGAAAAATGGGCATCGACTGTACTTTCATAGATCAGGACGATCCTGTAGAAAAGATACTGGAAGCAGCCCGGCCGGAGACAAAGGCGATATTTGCCGAATCTCTTGGCAACCCTTCGCTGACAGTGCTTGATTTCGAAAAATTTTCCGCAGCAGCCCGAACCCTCGGTGTTCCTCTCATAGTTGACAATACGCTTGCCACACCGGCACTGTGCAGACCTCTGGAACTGGGCGCCGATATAGTCGTGCATGCAACGACCAAATATGCGGACGGACATGCCAGCTGCGTCGGCGGCGTAGTTGTGGAAGGCGGAAAATTCGACTGGAGCGCCGGCGGAAAATTCCCCGGACTCACCGAGCCTGACGAAAGCTATCACGGACTGAGGTTCTATGAGAAATTCGGGAGCATGGCTTTTTCGGTAAAGCTGAGAGCAGAGATGCTCCGCGATCTGGGATGCGCGATGTCCCCGATGAATGCTTACCTTACGTGCCAGGGACTGCAGACTCTGCATCTGAGAATGGAAAGGCACAGCAGCAATGCGCTGGCTCTTGCAGGATTCCTCAAAGATCATCCTATGGTGGACTGGGTCGTATATCCGGGACTTGAAGGAGATAAATACTATGATCTGGCGAAGAAATATCTGCCCAGAGGACAGAGCGGAGTGCTGAGCTTCGGAGTGAAGGGCGGAATGAAAGCAGGAGAGGCATTCCTGAAAAAACTTGAACTTACCAGCATAGTCGTGCACGTCGGAGACGTGAGGACATGCGTCCTGCATCCTGCCAGCTCCACACACAGACAGATGTCTGAGGAAGATCAGATAAGCGCAGGCATCAGACCGGAACTCATAAGAGTCTCTGTGGGGATCGAAGATATAGAAGACATCAAGGCAGATTTCGATCAGGCACTGCGCAGCATAAGATAAAAACAGAAAAAAGGTGAAAAAATGCCGCTTATAATACCAAACGATCTTCCTGCGGCGGAAACACTGCAGAGAGAAAACATATTCACTATGCATGAGGGCAGGGCTGTGACTCAGGACATACGTCCTCTGAAGATAGTCATAGTAAATCTCATGCCTACCAAAATAGCAACGGAAACACAGCTGGCCAGAGTCCTGGCCAACTCTCCTCTTCAGGTGGAACTGACACTTCTTACCATGGACACTCATGAATCGAAGAATATTTCCCAGGAGCATATGGAAGCTTTCTATAAGACCATCGATGAGGTAAAAAGCGACCGCTTCGACGGCATGATACTGACAGGCGCGCCTGTGGAACAGCTTCCTTTTGAAGAGGTCGATTACTGGAAAGAGCTTACGGAGATATTCGATTTCGCAAGGGACAGCGTATACAGCAGCATATTCATATGCTGGGGCGCTCAGGCAGCCCTGTACTATCATTACGGCATAGAAAAACATATGCTGGAAAAGAAAGTCTTCGGCATATTCAGGGAAAAGGTCGTGCGTCCTCTGAATCCGCTGATGAGGGGCTTCGACGAGACTTTTTACGCTCCGCATTCCAGGCATACCGAAGTGCTCAGGGAAGACATACTGGCTCATCCGGAACTGCGCATACTTGCAGAATCCCCTGAAGCGGGACCCCATATACTGTCCACTGAGAACGGAAGACAGATATTCATACTCGGACATCAGGAATATGACAAGGATACTCTTGCAATAGAATATTTCAGGGATGTGGAAAAAGGCAGGGATATCGGGGTGCCTGAAAATTATTTCGAAGATGACGATCCGAAAAAGGAACCTGTCTTCAGATGGCGCAGCCACGCCAGCCTGCTTTTCAGCAACTGGCTCAATTATTACGTATATCAGGCAACTCCTTACAATATCAACGAAATAAAGGGAGAATAAGGCATACAGGACATTTGCCGCACAAAGCGGAAGATCCGCTGGAAGATCTCCGCTTGATTCATGATCTTTGTTTTAATATAATATAGTAAATTATGAACAGGAGGCCGGCGTGATGAGTGTCAGCGAAAGCGTACAGTCAGTGGACAGAGCCCTTGATATCATAGAGGCTCTTGCAGTGGAGCCAGAGGGGCTCGGAGTCACGGAGATCGCGGAAAGAGCAGGTCTACATAAAAGCACGGCCCACAGGCTGATCAGCACTCTTGCGGCAAGAAGCTATCTTGAAAAGACGGATGCGGGAACCTACAGGATCGGGCTGAAACTCATAAGCGCTGTGAGCTGTTATATAAACAGCCTGGAACTTCAGACCGAAGCCCGTCCGTATCTGGCCAGAATAACGGGAGAACTGGGCCTGACAGCCCATCTGGGCGTACTGGACGGAGACCAGGTGGTCTACATAGAAAAAATGGACGTCATCTCTTCCGTAAAGCTTTACTCACAGATAGGACTGCACGTACATGCATACTGTTCTTCTCTGGGCAAATGTCTGCTTTCAAATTATTCCAAAGAAGATCTTGAGACCAGGATGGCGAACTGCAGCTTCATAAAATTTACGGAGAAGACCATTTCCTCTATGGATGAATTTCAGGAGGAGATGAAGAAAGTGCGCATACAGGGCTGGGCCATAGATGATGAAGAATCGGAAAACGGACACCGGTGCATAGGCGCGCCGATATATGATTACAGAGGCGATATAATAGCATCCATAAGCGCCAGCGGAACTACCAGCATTTTCACTGCCGCCAGGATACAGCAGGTGGCCGGATATCTCAAAGACATTGCGGCACAGCTTTCCGGAGACATGGGATACAGTGAATAAAAATGACCCGGCATATCTTGCCGGGTCTTTATTTAAACAGGCCGGAGACTCAGTAATCGCTGAGCTTGAATTCAGGGGCTCTTCTGCCATCATATCCGTAGCCTGAAGGTCTCCCGCGGTGCCTGTACTGACTGAAGAAACGTATTGCATAATGAGTTATGCATATCCACATAGCCATTATGAAAAGTATGCCTGGCAGCGAACTGCCGGTGCCGGAAGCACCCGACGCATACGGATAAGTGCTCTGACCGTAGCTGCTGCCAGTGCCGCTTCCTGTATCGTCCCATACATCAGAAGAGGAAGAATCGGAACTGCTGCCGTAGTCGTCACTGTTCTGATCGCCGGAACCATACTGAGACGAATTGTCAGAACCGTACTGCGAAGACCCGCCGGAGCCGTACTGTGAAGATCCGCTGCTGCCGCTGCTGTACGAAGAAGTACTGCTGTAGCCTGACAGTGACGGCAGATCGTAATGTGCCATAGAAATGAAGCCGCCGATCAGGACTGTAACAGCCAGTATATAACCGGCGGCTTTCAAAGGTTTCATCCCGGTCCCGCTCAGCTTGCCGAATGGTCTTGAAACGACTTTCAGCACCATGCGCCAGTGGAAACCTGTGTGAATGGAAACTGTAATGAGAGTAAGATAGGCGGCCCACTGGTGCAGAGCGGTCCAAAGGGTGGAATCTGCAGCATAAATGCTTGTGAAAATATATTGAGATGTCAGTACCCCGCTTACGGCTGTGAATACGAAAAGCAGAAGCAGGATAATATCGACTGTATAATCTGCGGTGAGTTTTGCCTGGCCTTTGACGAACATTTTGCCGGCAGTTTTTTTCAGCAGAGGAAAGCTGTATCCTATATGCACGATCACCAGTGCGGTAAAAATAACACCTGCGATTTCATAAAGGAAAGAATCATCTGCGATATTTACCAGCAGGAATATTCCCAGACCGGCAAGCGCTGTGTCGAATATTATTTTCAGGGTCAGCTTTTTCAATATGGATCATCCTTTCATATGAATTCATGAATATTTGATTCCGATACATACTGTATAGCCCGGAAACCTTAAAAAGAGTTTAAAAAATTCGAAGCTTATGCGAATATATAGATCTGTGGCGAAAAAAAGGAAGTGAAGAAAATTTTATGATAATATGATAATCAGTGCCAGCAGACGTACGGATATACCGGCGTATTATTCAAAATGGTTTTTTGAACGCATGAAAAAAGGCTGTGTTCTGGTGCGCAATCCCTTCAACGCAAGACAGATATCCAGGATCAGCCTGCTGCCGGAAGATGTCGACGGCATCGTTTTCTGGACCAAAGACCCTTCGCCTATGACGGCCCGGCTGGACGAGCTGAACGATCGTGTCTTTTATTTTCAGTTTACTCTGAACGCATACGGAAAAGATGCGGAGCCTGGAGTGCCGTCAAAAAAAGATGTCGTGATACCGGCTTTTCGGAAGTTATCGAATAAGATAGGAAGCAGACGTGTGATCTGGCGCTATGATCCGGTTTTTTTCACTGAAAAATATACCATGGAGTATCATCTGGAGCATTTCGGCAGACTGGCCGGCAGTCTTGCCGGATATACGGAGAAATGTGTCATAAGTTTTCTGGACCTTTACAGAAAGACCAGAAGGAATACCGGGCCGTTTGACATTATAATGCCTTCTCCGGACCGTAAAAAAGAACTGGCCTGCAGACTGTCCGGGATAGCTGCAGAGGCCGGTATAAAACTCGAGACCTGCGCCGAAGAGACCGACCTTTCGGATCACGGCATAGAGCACAGCTGCTGCATAGACAAAAGACTGCTTGAGCAGCTTGCGGACTGCAGGCTGGATGTCAGGAAAGACAGGAACCAGAGACCTGCATGCGGATGCGCACAGAGCATAGATATAGGAGCGTACGATACCTGCGGCGGCGGCTGCCGCTACTGCTATGCCAGCCGCGATCCCGAAACGGCGGCAGGGAACATCAGCCGGCATGATCCATCTTCGCCCGTGCTTTCAGGTTCTCTGCAGGCTGATGACGAAATAAAGGAACGGCCGGTTAAGTCGTTCCGGGATCCTCAGATGGACATTTCGGATATTTTATGATCAAAGAAGACATGGCCTGTCAGGCCATGTCTTCTGCAGCGATCGCTCCGGGAAGAAAGCTATTATCTATCCGTTTTTTCTTCTGTGCGGCGTCTGTTTTTCATCCGGCGTCTGCCCGGGATCTCCGAAACATAATATGTGCCGCCTATCCACATGCCCATTATCGGAAGAATATTCCCAAGTCCGTTTTCATTTTCGGTATCTGCAGCTGTAACAGATGAACTGCTGCTGTCGCTGTTTCCGTCAGCAGACGGATCTTCCTGAGCGCTGTCTGAAGGATCTTCGGAACTGTAAGTATTGTAATATTCTTCTTCGGCTGCCTGCGCCTGCTGGACGCCCACGCTGCACATGGGACTGAGCAGGGAACAGCCTCTGCTGCAGCCGGTGCAGTACAGGCTGCCCAGATATTCCTCGAGCGACATGCTGGAGGAAGTGGTGTCATACGATACCTGAGACGCATTGGAATCGCTGCTGCTGCTGAAAGTGTTTTTCGTATCGCCTGAAGAACCGTTGTCGGAAACAGACGTATAAGATGGAAGATCGTAATTTGCCGATGCGAATATGCCGTAAAGTATCACCCCTGCCGCAGCCAGGTTCTTGACTATCCTGCCGGCCCTGAGAAGGCCCGGAGCGGCAGACGTTCCCGCAAGCTTGCGGAATGGTCTTGATATTACAGCCATCGCCATTTTCCAGTGGAGGCCTATGTGCACGGATATTATTATAAGTGTCAGATAAGCGGACCAGCTGTGGATCCAGGTCCACAAGGGTATGTCGTATGCCGTGAACGGATCTGATGTCAGCACGAATTTTGAAATAAGTATGCCGCTGAGTATGGTGAGCATCATAAAGAACAGAAGCGCCAGATCCAGGATGTATTTTACGGTTATGCTCCTGCCGCTTTTCGTGAACAGTTTCGGGCATGTGCGTTTCAGAAGAGGTATATTGTACAGTATATGTATCACAAAAAGCCCGGCGAATACCAGTCCCAGTATTTCATGCCAGTATGCACCTGTCAGCGAATATATCATGAGTATGATCAGCAGAACGGCAAGAATGATATCGAATATTATTTTTGCTGTCAGTTTTTTCATTTCTCCTAACCCCTTTTCTATTTTTTTACACTTTCTGTGTTTTGTTAAAACATTTTTATCAGATAAAGCTTAAAGAAAGATGAAAAAATATTTTTTTGTAAAAAAAACGGAAAGCCGGGATATTTCCCGGCTTTCCGTCGTTGTTGGATCTTAATCAGAATATGTTCTTGAGGATCACTGTCTTTACTCTCGTCATTTCGTCGAAGGTGCTCATTACGCCTTCTGTACCGATGCCGCTGTGTTTCCAGCCGCCGAACGGCTGCTCGAAGGCTCTGAAGAAGCTGGCTCCGTTTATCACGGCACCGCCGGCTTCCATGGCTTTGGCCACCCTGAAGGCACGTTTCTGGTCACTGCTGAATACGCAGCTTGAAAGACCGAAGACGGAATCGTTTGCGATCTGGATAGCCTCATCATCGGTATCAAATCCGATTATCGGAACTACCGGACCGAAGATCTCCATATCTTTTGCTACAGCTGCTGTCCTGGGCACGTCCACTATGACTGTCGGATCATAATATGCTCCGCTCCTCTTGCCGCCGAGGATTATCCTGCCGCCTTCCTTTACTGTCTGTTCGACCTGTTTTTCCACCTTTCTGGCGGCTTTTTCGCTTATAAGGCAGGCTATCTGAGTGTTCTCGTCAGCAGGATCGCCGTATTTAAGTTTCTTTATCCTTTCCACAGCTTTCTGTGCGAATTCGTCTTTGAGGGAATTATGGATCAGGAAACGCTTGCTGGCGCAGCATACCTGACCTGTGTTGTACATCCTGCCCCAGATCATCTCTTCTACGGCCAGATCCACGTCGCCGTCGTCAAGAAGTATGAAGGCGTCGTTCCCGCCCAGTTCAAGAGCGGTATGGGACAGGTTCGCTGCCGCGGTCTTCGCTGTTTCTATGCCGACTTCCGTGCTGCCGGTAAGAGTAATCAGGTGCACTCTGGGGTCTTCCACAGCTTTGCTCTTCACTGCACCCGGTGCGGTGAGGCACTGTATCGCACCGTTAGGCACGCCGGCTTCCACCAGCATCTCAGTCAGCTTCATGAGCGTGAGCGGATTGTCGGAAGACGGAAGCACGATGGCAGCGTTGCCCATGAGCAGCGCCGGAGCTGCTTTCTGGTCGAAAAGATCGCAGGGGAAATTGAAGGGGATTATGCAGGCTACTACGCCTATAGGCTCCCTTGTGACCAGCTGCATGTTGCTTTTCTGACCAGGTTCTGTCCCGGGCGGAATTATGGTTCCGTAATAATGTTTCGCCTGTTCGGCGAAAGCCGAGAATCCGATCGGAATGTTGCCGATCTCTATCCTGGCTTCCGTTATAGGCTTGCCGTTTTCGGCGGAAAGGGTGCGGGCCAAGGATTCTTTGTTCTGTTCTACTATATCGAGAAACTTATATATGACTTTCACCCGGTCATATATGGGCACCTCGGCCCATATCTTCTGCCCCTTCACTGCGGCTTCTACGGCCAGAGCTATATCCTCAGCCGTGGCTTTGGGTACTGTATCTATGACTTTGCCGTTTGCGGGATCGGTGACATCGAAAGTCCCGCCGCTTTTGCTGTCTGCTTTTTTGCCGTTTATTATCATTTTCATTTTACTCACCTCGATTTTTTCTTTATACAGCTGCGGGGCTATTTCCCGAAAGCTGTGAAGGAAAGCATGAGACCGCCGCAGGTGTTGATGCCGTCATCCTCGTATCCGTATTCTCCGAATGTGAATTCGACGATGAACGGGATATCTCCTACGTGATAGCTGACCTGTCTGGCTACTTCGTCGATCCTTGAATCTATGCCGGCCCGTCGTCCCCCGCAGTGCACCAGATGCAGCGCGCCTATGGGTCCGTCGATCTTTTTCTTCAGGTCTTCGATAGTCTCGCCTACGGAATTTATCAGCTGATCCACAGAACCTTCCATCTGGATGACCGCAGTGCCTACTGCCATGTTGTTGCCTACTGCCATGGAAAAATCGTTGTTGCCGTTCATGGGATGTCTTATGGCTGTAAGATCTCCCAGCCTGTCTTTTACGCCGAGAGGCGCAGTGATCGTGGATACCAGAAGGTTCCCGAGCATGAGGCTGTCGATGTTCTTACCGGTCCACTGGGCATATTTCTTGATAGCCGGAACACCGTCGATCTCGACGAGAGTCCTGGGTCCGTCAAGCTTGGTGATGATGCCTGCGTTGGAAGTTTCTTTATATGCCCCGGTGAATTTGTTGGCAAATGGTTTCTCCGTGTAGAAAAATGCTGCAGAAACACCGTCGGGACATACCATTTCATCTGTATAGATCAGCCATTCGCCGGCTATGGCGTTGTCTGCCGCAGAGCCGCCGAAAAACGGAACTCTTCCGATGATGTCTTCGATGCCTTTGAGATAGCATTCTTCTTCTCCCGGAGGAGCCGACATGTAGAAGTAGTCCGGAGGTCTTTGCATACCGGCTTTCTGCATAGCTTCTTTGGCTACTGCCCGGCCTGTGCCTCTGGGATCGCCGTTCTGCTTCGGCATCCCCGCAACGCCTACGGTCATTTCGGGATCTTCCAGAGCCATGATGCCCACGAATTTGTTTTCGCCGCCTACGAAGCCTTCGGAAGTTATTACGCCGGTAAAGGAAGTATTGCCTATAAGAGGCACTCCCGGAAGTTCTTCTTTTACTGCGGCCAGCAGTTCCTTCTGGTCATGCTGTACGCCGCTGTATACGAAAGCCATTGCAGGTGCGGACAGTTCCCTGCTGATACAGGATGCCGCTTCTTTTCCTGCCTGTTTTGCCGATGCAGCTGTGCTGCTGCCTGTTTTTGCCTTCAACATTTCTGACACCGTCCTTTCATACGATAATATAAAAACTTTATTTTTCGGATAGTCAGGTCGTATCCCCTTTTGCCCCTTTGTTCTGTCTCTATGATATCCCCGGCAGAAAAAAGGTCAAGAAGGGGCGGCCCGTTATGAGAAAGCTCGTTCCGCGATGCGGGACACAACCCCCGAAATTCTGAAAAATCAAGCTTTTGATAAGATATTGACCTTTTGATATTAAATGCTATAATTAAGGAAATCAGGAGGAATGTATGCAAAAACCTCGAAGATTGAGCCCGGGAAGGATATTAGTACTGGGATTTTTAGCTGTAATAATGGTAGGTACCGTATTGCTGATGCTTCCGGTCTCGCTGGAAAAAGGCGTCAGTCTTTCTTTTGTTGATTCTCTGTTCACTTCAACAAGCGCCGTGTGCGTCACCGGCCTTGCTGTAAGGGATACTGCCGACACATTTTCCGTATTCGGCGAGGGGATCGTGGCGCTGCTGATCCAGATAGGCGGTCTGGGAATAACATCCATCAGTGTTTTCGCTACGCTGCTGGTAGGCGGAAGAGTCAGCGCAAAGAAGAGGCTGATGATAAAGGAATCATATAATTTCAGTTCCGCCAAGGGCATGGTGTCCATAGTAAAGGCAGTGCTGTATGTAACTCTGGTTTTCGAATCGGTCGGAGCCGTACTTTTTTACATCACGTTCTGCCGCCAGTACGGACCCGTTACCGGAGCAGGAGTCAGCATTTTCCATTCTATCGCATCTTTCAACAATGCGGGATTCGATATATTCGGAGGATTCAGAGGCATGGCTGCTTATGACGGCAACGTTTTCATGAATCTTGTCACCTGCGGCCTCGTGATATTCGGAGGACTCGGTTTTTTTGTCATAAGGGAGCTGATACACAAGCGGAATTTCAGTAAGCTTTCGCTGCATGCAAAGGCTGTACTGACCACCACGCTCTTCCTGCTGCTGGCAGGAACTCTGATGCTCAAGCTCACCAGTCACGTGACCTGGCTGGAAGCGTTTTTCCACAGCACGTCTGCCAGGACTGCGGGATTCGCAACGCTGCCTATGGGGAACTTCTCCACGGCCGGCATGCTGGTGCTGATGATACTGATGTTCATAGGAGCGTCCTCAGGCTCTACCGGAGGCGGCATCAAGACCACCACCGCTTTCGTGATGATCAAGGCGATATGGGGGATAGCCAGGAACAAACCATGCACGGCATTCAAAAGGACTATACCGAGATCCGTGGTTTTCAGAGCTTTCGTGCTGACTTTTCTCGCCGCAGGTTTTGTTATAGTATGCACTATGCTGCTCTGCATATTCGAACCGGACATACCGTTTGTGAAGATACTGTTCGAAGTGATGAGCGGTTTCGGCACAGTCGGGCTTTCTACCGGCATAACCCCGTACCTTTCGGGAGCCAGCAAGATCGCCATAACTGTCATAATGTTCATAGGCAGAGTAGGACCGCTGACTGTAGCCACTATCTGGACCACCAGGCAGGCTCCTGCAGCCGTGTACTCGGAGGAAAAGGTTATTATAGGATAGCCCGGGAGGTTATATGAGATGAAAGATAACAAGATAAGAACGGAATTCGGCGTGATCGGACTGGGAAGGTTCGGGCTGGCACTGGCCAAGGCTCTCGCAGCCGCGGAAAAGGAAGTGCTGGTCATAGACGGAGATGAAGATAAGATCAGGGAGATAAGGAACATAATCCCGGATTCTTTCGTACTGGAAAAACTGACGAAGGAGTCCATGGAGGAGACAGGCATACAGAACTGCGGAACAGTGATCATGTGCATAGCCGAAAAGATAGACGTCAGCATACTCACGACAATGACCCTGATCAACATGGGGATACCCAGAGTGATATCCAAGGCGACCAGCCGTGAGCACGGAGCCATACTGGAAAAGATGGGGGCCGACGTGGTGTATCCGGAAAGAGACACGGCCGTACGTCTGGCCGGCGTGCTGTTGGAATCCGACGCCCTGGATCTTATCGAACTCAACGACGATTATGTCGTATCGGAGATCAAGATACCTCATAATCTTGAGGGGCATACACTCAAAAGCCTCAACCTCGCAAAATATAACCTGAGGATAGCGGCACTGGAAAAGGATCCGTATACTTACCTGGAATTCAGTGAAGACGAGATACTGCATTATAACGATGCGATCCTTGTACTGGGTAAATTTTCGGATGTGGAGTGCTTCGAGGGAAAGGCCAGATTGAAGCAGGCAAAAAAATAGCGATCCGCGCATATAAAGTTTGAAAAACCGCCTTTTTTGTTATAAAATATGTTAATATATTTTTATCGGAGCGAAAGGGAGGAAAAATGGCGAACTGTTTCAACGAACCATCAAGAACATTCAACGAATATCTGCTGGTACCGGGATATTCATCAAGGGAATGCAGAGTTGAAAATGTAGATCTGGGATCAGCAGTAACTAAATTCAGAAAGGGCCAGGAGCCTAAGATAAAGATGAAGATTCCGCTGACATCGGCGATAATGCAGGCTGTGTCCGACGACACACTGGCGGTCGCCCTTGCCAAAGAAGGCGGGATCTCTTTTATATTCGGTTCACAGCCGATAGAAGAGCAGGCTGAGATGATCTGGAAGGTAAAGAGCCACAAGGCGGGCTTCGTTACCAGCGACTGCAACGTGAGGCCGGATCAGACACTTAAAGACATACTGGATATGAAAGCCAGGACAGGACATTCCACCACGGCGGTCACAGAAGACGGGACTTCCGCCGGAAAGATCCTGGGCATAGTCACAAGCAGAGACTACCGTGTCAGCAGGATGACCCAGGATACCAAAGTGTCCGAATTCATGACTCCCTTCGACAAGCTGGTATGGGCAAAGGAAGGCACCAGCCTTTCCGAGGCCAACGACATACTCTGGGATCACAAGCTCAATGCCCTTCCTATAATAGATGATAAGATGCGTCTGACGCATTTCGTATTCAGGAAGGATTACGACACGCACAAAGCCAATCCCAATGAGATCCTGGACGGCAACAAGAGATATCTTGTGGGAGCCGGGGTCAACACCAGGGATTATGAAGAGAGGATCCCCGCACTGGTCAACGCCGGAGCCGACGTCCTCTGCATAGATTCTTCCGAAGGCTATACCGAATGGCAGAAAAACACTCTTGATTTCGTAAGGGAAAAATACGGCGACGATGTGAAGATCGGCGCAGGCAACGTGGTAGACAGGGAAGGCTTCATGTTCCTTGCAAGGGCAGGCGCTGATTTTGTCAAGATCGGCATAGGCGGCGGCTCGATCTGCATAACGCGAGAGCAGAAGGGCATAGGCCGCGGACAGGCAAGCGCAGTGATGGACGTAGCCCAGGCAAGAAACGAATATTTCGAGGAAACAGGCATATACGTACCCATCTGTTCGGACGGCGGCATAGTATATGACTATCATATGACACTGGCACTGGCCATGGGAGCCGACTTCATAATGCTGGGAAGATATTTCGCCAGATTCGACGAATCCCCCGGCGCCAAGCTCAACGTCAACGGCAACTACGTCAAGGAATACTGGGGAGAAGGCTCCAACCGCGCAAGGAACTGGCAGCGCTACGACATGGGCGGGGAAAGCAAGCTTTCCTTCGAGGAAGGCGTGGATTCCTATGTGCCTTATGCCGGCAACCTGGCAGACAATGTGAGGCAATCACTTCAAAAAGTCAAGTCCACCATGTGCAACTGCGGAGTCCTGAACATACAGGAGCTGCAGAAAAAGAGCAAGCTCACGCTCGTATCCGCGACCAGCATAGTGGAAGGCGGAGCACACGACGTGATAAAGAAAGATACTTCGAACAGTACCCTGAGGTAAAACATATCCGGCAGCCTGCCTGCCGGGTTTTAAATGTAAGATAGAACGGGGAAACCAAGGAGACAGAAATGCAGAACGAAAAAATACTGGTACTGGATTTCGGCGGACAGTACAATCAGCTCATCGCCCGCAGAGTCCGGGAATGCAATGTTTACGCGGAAGTATATCCGTATAAGCTGACAGCAGAAGAGATAAAAGCTAGGGATCCCAAAGGCCTCATCCTTACCGGAGGCCCCAACAGCGCCTACGGCCCCAAGGCCCTTGCCTACGACAAAGGCATATTCGACCTCGGAGTACCTATCCTGGGCATATGCTACGGAGCGCAGCTCATGGCCAACGCCCTGGGCGGCAGGATCGAAAGCGCCCCCGTCAGCGAATACGGACGCACCGAAGTCTCCATGGACAGCAGCACCAGACTTTTCAAAGGTGTCCCAGATAAAAGCATAGCCTGGATGAGCCACACAGACTATATATCCCAGCCTCCCCAGGGCTTCAGAACAACAGCCCATACACCCGTATGCCCAGTGGCCGCTATGGAATCCCCCGAAAAAGGATTCTACGCCACCCAGTTCCATCCCGAAGTGATGCATACCGAAGAAGGGATGGATATCCTCAGGAATTTCGTATTAGATATATGTCAGTGCAGCGGCGACTGGAGAATGGGCTCCTTCGTGGAGACCTCCGTCAGAGCCATCCGTGAAAAAGTCGGCAGCGGCAAAGTCCTCTGCGCACTTTCCGGCGGCGTCGACTCATCAGTAGCAGCAGTGATGCTCTCCAAAGCCGTAGGCCAGCAGCTCACCTGCGTATTCGTCGATCAGGGCCTCCTGCGCAAGAGCGAAGGCGACGAAGTGGAAGAAGTATTCGGCCCCAAGGGCCCCTATAAACTCAATTTCATCCGCGTCAACGCAAAAGACAGGTTCTACGCCAGGCTCAAAGGCGTCTCGGAACCCGAAAAGAAAAGAAAGATCATCGGAGAAGAATTCATCCGCGTATTCGAGGAAGAAGCCAGAAAGATCGGAAAAGTCGACTTCCTCGTACAGGGCACCATCTACCCCGACGTAATAGAAAGCGGTCTCGGAGATTCCGCAGTCATAAAATCCCATCACAACGTAGGCGGACTCCCCGACGCAGTAGACTTCAAGGAAATAATCGAGCCCCTGCGCATGCTCTTCAAAGACGAAGTCCGCAAAGCCGGCCTCGAACTCGGCATCCCCAGACATCTCGTGTTCCGCCAGCCCTTCCCCGGCCCCGGCCTCGGCATAAGGATAATAGGCGAAGTCACCGAAGAAAAAGTAAAGATCGTCCAGGAAGCCGACGCGATATACAGAGAAGAAGTAGGCAGATACGACCGCGGAGAACTCGCCGCAGAACTCGGCCAGTACTTCGCAGCCCTCACCAACATGCGCTCCGTAGGAGTCATGGGAGACTTCCGGACCTACGACTACGCCGTAGCCCTCCGGGCAGTATCCACCACAGACTTCATGACCGCAGAATCAGTAAAACTTCCCTGGGATCTGCTGGAGAAAGTCACCGTACGCATAGTCAACGAAGTACCCCACGTCAACCGCGTACTTTACGACTGCACCAACAAACCACCCGGAACGATAGAGTTCGAATAGGGCCGCGAGGTTTTCATAGTCGACAAAACCGTTGAAATCACTGGGATTCAGCGATTCGGCAAAATGCCGTGGTTCTACTATGGTTCTATAATTTCATAGAAGTTACAAAGCAGCGTATCGTTGATATTTCAATGCATACGCTGCTTTTTTAGGTATATTTGCTATTGTGATGCCAAATGTACTCAAAGTCAAAGATGGCATGATCAATTGAGTGAAATGAATATTAAAATTGGAAAAGGTATGATAGAGTACAATAAAGTTCGCAAAAGCAGATAGATATATGGAAAAGCCATCGAGGCTCCTGTAAAATGATTTGTGACTAAACAAACATCGAAAGGAGCAAAAACGATGGCTTACAGAAAGGATATC